>WNGE01000318.1_pt1 | contig 103773 bp, 94 predicted proteins | sample 5400651 | NCBI WGS metagenome assembly WNGE01 (sample SAMN13153370, study PRJNA577476) | soil metagenome | isolation source: 60 cm soil or saprolite under grassland replicate 2 | place: USA:California | collected 2016-06-15 | reverse complement strand
CTGGCTCGCGCCCCCGGCAGCTCCAATCTGGCCTGAATCGGCTCTGGCCACAGCCGTCGCGTCAGTCTCGCGGCTGCGCACGCTCGCCCGCCATCCGTGGCCGCTTGTGCTGGTTATCGCGCTCCAAGCGGTCATGAGCCTTCGCCTGATGTGGTCGGACACCGCCTTCGGTGATGAGGCGCTGTACCTGTCGGCTGGCCGGCTGGAACTCGCTCACTTGTTCCATGGCACGCAGATTCCGTCGTTTCCCAGCTACTTCTCCGGCGCGCCGGTCATTTACCCGCCGATCGCAGCGCTGGCCGATTCCGTCGGCGGTCTCACCGGCGCCCGCATGCTCTCGCTTTGTTTCATGCTCGGCGCCACCGCGCTGCTGTGGGCGGCCACGTCTCGGCTGTACGGTCGGCTCGCGGCGTTCTTCGCGATCGCCCTATGGTCGGTCCTTGGCCCAACGCTGCATCTCGGCTCGTTCGCGACCTATGACGCGCTTGCCCTGTTCCTGCTTGCTTTGGCTGTGTGGTGTGCTCTTCGCGCCGGTTCGCTACACGACGCGGCGGGATGGATGGTCGCCAGCGGGATCGCGCTGATACTGGCCAATGTCACGAAATACGCGACGATCATCTTCGATCCGGTGGTGGTCAGCCTGGCGGTGCTCGCCGCACTGCCAGAACCAGGCACAAAGCGCGCCGTCGCACGGGGCGGGATGTTGTTGTCGCACGTGGTGATACTCGCCGGAGCGATTCTGGCCGTGTGCGGCGGCTCTTACCTTCGCGGGCTACGGGCCACCACGCTCGTCCGTGCGCAGGGATACAACTCAGCGGCGAGCGTGCTTGCCGCATCCCTGGAATGGATCGGCGTGATCCTCATCGTCGCCCTCGCCGCGATCACGCTGAGCGTTCGCCATGACCGGCAGTGGCACCGCAGGGCCACGGTGGTCATCCTCGCGGCGACCGCGCTGCTTGTGCCCCTTGAACAGGCGCGTCTTCACACTCTCGTATCGCTGAACAAGCACGTTGACTTCGGTGCGTGGTTCGCGGCCATCGTGGCCGGCTACGCCATGGCGCGCATTGGGAGCTCGCCGCGGGACAAGCTCGTTCAGCAGCGCGCCACGGTCGCCCTCGCGGTGGCCATCATCCCGATGCTCGCCATCGGGATGAACCAGTCGGCGAAGATGGCCAATTGGCCGGGATCAGCGAACCTCATCGCGTTCCTGAACTCAAGGACGGCACACGGCGGCCATTTTCTCGCAGAAACCTCCGCCGTACCGCAGTATTACCTGACCGGCACTTCGTGGCGGCAATGGTCGAACACGTTCAGCATCACCCGCGAGTCCGGCTTCGTGGAGAATGCCAACGGCAGCCCAGGCCCTTATATCAAGGCCCTGCGCCACCACTACTTCTCGCTGGTTGTGCTCAGCTACAGAGAGACGCCTCGCATAGACCGGGCCATAGCCGAGTACCTGCGCTCAAGCAAAAGCTATCGCGTCATTGGCTCGGTGCCGTTCAGCGGGCCCGTGCCAGGTCATTACACGGTCTGGGAATATGACCGCAGCCGGGCGAAGCGTTCACCGGCATGCGGGGCCTGCCGGTGAACGCAGGCCGACCAGGACTGGGACCATGGCAGGGACCGGGGCAGAGGTCGTCGCAGGCGCCGGGTCGAACCGAGACGCCGTATGCGCGGCGTGACACGATGGCGAAGGTAGTCAGTGAACCCGTTTCTGGATGGCCTGACCATTATCTTCGTGGTGACCGGAATAGCCACGGGGGCAATAACGGTGGCGATCCGTCTGCTCTGGCGGCGCGGAAAAGACCTAGAGGATATCTAGGTCGCCACTACAACATCCCCGAGGTGCGGTTCAAGTCCGTACGGCCACTGCTATGGGTGGTATTGGTCGACGTCGCCATCGTCGCAGCGGTCAGGCGCGCCGACTTCTTTCTCATCTACCAGCAGGACCGGCTCCTCATGGGCATATGGGCGGCGATATTCGTGCTGACCGCCGCGCAGTGGTTTATGTCCTGGCGCGAGCGTCCGTTCACGGTCTCGCGGCAGTGGCAGGCACGACTGGACCGTATGAAGGTCGCCGTCAACATTCCCGTCTACAACGAAGATCCCGCGTTGGTTGACCGGGCACTCTATGCGCTGTTCACCCAAACCCGCCTGCCGGACGAGGTGCAGATCGTCGACGACGGGTCCTCGGTGGACTACTCGGACCTCCGCCGCTACTGGCTCAGCAACCACCCTCCCTCCTGCAAGTTCTCCTGGGTTCGCCAGGAGAATCAGGGCAAGAAGCACGCGCAGGCTCGCACCTTCCGCGACACCGACGCGGACATCCTCGTGACCCTCGACTCTGACACCGCGCTCGAACGCCGAGCCATCGAGGAAGGGCTCAAGCCGTTCGCCGATCGCCGCGTTCAGTGCGTGGCCGGCCTTGAGCTGGCCCACAACCACGACCGCAACCTGCTCACCCGAATCAGCGCCACCAGGTCACTGGTCTGGCAGCTGCTTTCGTGCAGTGCGCAGTCCGTCGTGGGCGACGTGCTGGTCAACCGGGGCACCTACGCGCTCTACCGTGCGGCGGTCATTCAGGACAATCTCGACGCCTACCTCTACGAGCGCTTTCTGGGTCACCCCGTGCATCTTGGCGACGACGCGGCCCTGACGCTGTTCGCCCGTGGGCGCGGCCGTGCTGTGCAGCAGCCGACCGCGATCCAGCTTGCCATGTACCCGGAAAATCTTGGGCACCTGTTCAGACAGTGGACCCGGTGGATGCGCGGCTCGACGATCCGGACGTGCTGGCGCATACGGTATCTGCCGGTTTTGTCGTGGAGCTGGTGGTTCACCGTGATCAGCCTCTGGACATTCTTCGCGTCAACAGCGGCGGTCCTTGCCGGCGTGATTATGTGGCCAACGTCCCGCGCATATCTCGGCACGATGCTCGCGGCATCGGGATTGTCCTCGCACGCCCAGGCGGTGCGGATCTTCTCAGTACTGCGAAGCGACGAGTCCTGGTTCAGCCGACTGGTCTCCTATCTGCTCGCCCCGGTCGTCGGGGCATGGGTGCTTGTGGTCCTGCGGCCACTTCGCTTCTATGGCATCTGCACGTGCCTGCGGCAGGGCTGGGTGACGCGGGTCAAGAAGGTCGAAGTGGGCATCGGCTCAGCTCGCGATAAACGGCCAGCCGTGCCCGCCACCCGAGCCAGAGGCTGAGCTGACATGAACATCGGACGTGCCATCGGTATCGGCGTCCTGGCGATAGTGGCCGCGGCTGTCGCGCTCGCCGTCGTGCTGTCGCCGGACGCGCCGCCCGGTTCGCCAGGCGGCAGGCCGGTGGCTGGTCAGCACGGCAACCTTAACCGGACCGCGACCGGGACCCGGTGCGGGCGGGATCCGCTCGCGGCGAAACGCTACTTCGGCGTGATCACCCAGAAATTCCCGTATTCACTGACTCGGTGGCGGCAGTTCACCAAGTTGACCCATCAGCACCCGAACATCGCACCTTACTTCATACCTTTTGGCATGAAGTTCGATTCTGCGATGGCCTGCCGCGTGATCCGCCTTGGCGCATTGCCGCTCATCCAGATCAACGCGCGGCACGTGAGCCTTGAGCAAATCGTCAGCGGCCATTACAGACCCTATCTGCACGACTTCGCTGCCGCGGTCAAAAAGTTTCGGCTGAAGGTGGCACTGAGCTTTGGCCATGAAATGAACGGTAACTGGTACTCATGGGGTAACACGCACACGCCGGCGTCAGTGTTCGTGCGCGCGTGGCGAACCATCCACCATGCCTTCACCGCGGCCGGCGCCCGCAACGTCATCTGGGTATGGACCATCAACCGGGAGGGCCCGGGGGCGGCGGCGGCGCGTCATTGGTGGCCGGGCGCGAAGTACGTGAACTGGGTCGGTGTCGACGGCCATCTCATCTGGCCACATGACACGTTCGGGCGCGTGTTCGGCCCCACCATCGCCAGCGTGCGCCGCCTCACCCGCGACCCCATCATCGTCGCGGAGACAGCGGTCGCGCCGAGCCCGTACCGTCCCGCTCAGCTCACCCGCCTGTTCTCCGACGTGTACAGCACCCCCGGGGTCCTCGGGTTCGTGTGGTTCAATATCGACGCGCGCTACAAATGGCACCTGGAAGGCCACCGCGCGGCCATCGCCGCGTTCCGCCGCGCCGCGGCGCGTTATCCGACCTAGGCCGGTTCACACCCCCCGCTAACCTGTTTGTTCGGTCCGGCGCCTGTTTGTACTCCACAGTGTTGCTCCAGCCCCCGAAATACAGGCCAATGACAACATCCTGGAGTACAAAGCTGCTGCAGCAGGCCGGGGTCAGCCGCCCGGGGGTCGGCCGTCGGGGTCAGGTGCCCGAGTCCGCCGTCGGGGCCAGGTGCCCGAGTCGGCCGTCGGGGTCAGGTGCCCGGGTTAGGTGTCCGGCCAGGTGTGAACGGGCTCGTTGGTGTGCATGTGTTCGATGTAGCGCTCCGTCATCAGGCGCAACGCCTCCTGCCGCGTCACGCCGCCGCGCGTGAGCGCGTCCACCGTGGCCATCTGCCACCCGGCGCCGTTGCGGCCGGTCAGGCACCGTTGTTCGATGATGCCGAGAAGACGGTCAGCGTGCGCGGGATCGACTGCCCACCGGCTCAGCCCTTGGCGTGCGAGTGGCAGCAGCCGCCTGAGCACGAGTTCGGCCGCGGGAACCTCGCCGAAGCCGGGCCAGTACAGCTTGGCCTCCAAGCCGTGGCAGGCGCCTTCGCGCAGGTTCTCTTCCGCGGTGGCGAACGACATCTGCGTCCAGACCGGACGCTGGGCCTCGGCGAGCGCCCGCAGGAGCCCGTAGTAGAAGGCGGCGTTGGCGGTAACGTCCGCGACTGACGGCCCCGCGGGCAGCACCCGGTTCTCCACCCGCAAATGCGGCATCCCGTCGACGACCGCATACACCGGGCGATTCCACCGGTAGATGGTGCCATTGTGCAGGCTCATCTCGGCGAGCTGCGGTGAGCCGCCGTCGTCGAGCGCGGCCACCGGGTCCTCGTCGTCGCAGAGCGGCAACAGCGCGGGAAAGTACCGGATGTTCTCCTCGAACAGGTCGAAGACCGACGTGATCCATCGTTCGCCGAACCAGACACGCGGCCGCACGCCCTGCTGCTTGAGCTCGACCGGCCGGGTGTCTGTGGCCTGCTCGAACAGCGTGATCCGGGTCTCGTGCCACAACTGCTTGCCGAACAGGAACGGCGAGTTGGCCGCGAGCGCGACCTGCACACCGGCAATCGCCTGAGCCGCGTTCCAGTAACTGGCGAAAGCCTCCGGGCTGACCTGCACGTGAAGCTGCACGCTCGTGCAGGCGGCTTCCGGTGTGATGCTGTCGGCGTGGGTGATCAGCAGCTCGGCGCCCTCGATCGCGATGCGCATGTCCTCCCCGCGCGCCGCGAAGACCTGCTCGTTCAGCACCCGGTAGCGGGGGTTGGCCGACAGCGCGCCCTCGCCCACGTCGCTTTCCTGCAGTGTCGGCAGGATGCCGATCATCACGAGGCGGCTGCCGGTCTCGCGAGCCTTCGCATCGGCCTGGTTGAGGCTGGCCCGCACCTCCTGTTCGAGGCCGGCGATCGCGTCCAACGCTAGCCCGCGGGGCGGCACGTTGATTTCGATGTTGAACTGGCCAAGCTCGGTGGCCCACGCGGGATCGGCGATCGCGTTGAGCACCGCGGCGTTGCGCATCGACGGCAACGCGTGCTCATCAACCAGGTTGAGCTCGATCTCCAAGCCGACCTGCCGCGGATCGCTCTCGAACCGTGCCTCGCGAAGCATCCGGGCGAACACGTCAAGGGAGCGGCGCAGCTTCTCGCGGTACCTGCGCCGGTCTTCCCCACTGATCTTGATCGCGGGAATATCCCTGCCCATGTGGCCTCCGCACAACGAACTGGGCAGACACTGTCGTTTCCCACATTCGCACGCAAGCCCGCCACGCACCAGCGCCGACGCGGCGCCGGCGCCTGCCGGCGCCGCGTCGGCGGTGTTCAGGACGTGCTCGCCGCGGCGCCGCTGGAGCGAGATCCGCTGGAACTCGAACCGCTGGAACCGCTGCCCATGTTGGGGCACTTGTGGCTCGGCCTGGCTGTCGAACCAGACCCAGAGCGCGGGCTGGCCGCCCCGCTGGACCCTCGATGAGGGCTGGCCGACGCCGACGCCGACGGTGACGCCGAGGCCGACGGTGACGCGCTGCTGTTCGAGGTGGCCGCCATGGCCACGCCTACACCGCCGGCCACCAAGCCAACGGTGATGGCGGCAGCGACGACAGCCCGGCGGAGCAGGCCGCCAGCTCTGTTTGGCGGCATGTGCGCCTCCTTCCGCAAAGGCAGGCCCGGTGGCCCGCGATGACCCGAGCCTGTCTGGCGAGGTTGACGGCCAGCTCACCGCGCACTCTCAAGGCCGTCTCAACCCATGGGCCGCGATTCAGAAGCAGTTGAGAAGCAAGCCACAGGTCGCGCTGCGCTGACAGCAGCATCGTCGGTTGCGTCACCCAAGGAAAGGACCCGTTGATGCCCACCAACCCAGCCGACCGTCACGTCACCGCGGCCATGAGCCGGCGGCGCGGCATGAAACGGTTGTCCGCGGTGACAGCCGGCGTGGGTGTCGCGAGCGTGCTCGCGACCGGCGCCATCGCCGTGGCGCTGCCAGGCGCCACCCACGGCAGCGCCAAGGCGAGCACCGCGAACGCCGGGTCCGCCGCCACGGGGTCGGCGAGCACCGGGGCGTCAAGCACGAACTCCAGCGGCAGCCGTTCGGGATCATCGTCGACCTCATCGTCCGGCCAGGCGGACGCGACGTCCGGGGGGTCATGATGACCACCGCGACCCGCGCCGCGGCGGACTGGAAGGCGATCGGCACCACCGTGCGCCTGGTCGTCACCGATCCGGCGCGGCTGGCTATCGGGCGGCGGCAGCTCGCGGGCCACCTCGCCGCGCTCGACCTGGCATGCAGCCGCTTCCGGTTGGACTCAGAACTGGCCATGGCGGAGCGCGCGGCCGGGACGCCTGTGCGGGTCAGCGAGGTGCTTGCCGACGCCGTGGAAGTGGCGCTGCACGCAGCGGAGATCACCGACGGCGACCTCGACCCCACGGTCGCGACGGCGATGGCGGCGATCGGCTACGACCGCGACTTCGAGCTTGTCAGAAAGGACGGCCCGCCGCTCCGGCTTGCCATCCGCGACCTGCCGAGCTGGCGAGAGATCCGGCTGGATCGACGCGGCCGGCGGCTCACCGTTCCCGCAGGGGCCCGGCTCGATCTCGGCGCCACCGCCAAGGCGCGCGCCGCAGACAGGGCCGCGGCACGGCTGGCGGATCGCCTGCGCTGCGGCGTGCTTGTCAGCCTCGGCGGGGACATCGCGGTCGGCGGCCAGCCACCGGATGGCGGCTGGCGCGTGCGGGTACAGGACATCACCGGGCACCCGGACGCCCCGCCTGCCGGGGCGTCCGAGGTGATCGTGATAACCGGCGGCGGCATGGCCACCTCGGGCACGGCGGCGCGCTGCTGGCGGCGCGGCGGCGTCACGCTGCACCACATCCTGGACCCGCGCACCGGGCTGCCCGCCAGGCCGGTGTGGCGGACGGCCTCGGTGGCGGCGGACAGCGCCGTCCAAGCCAATATCGCGAGCACCGCCGCCATCATCCGCGGCGCGGCGGCGCCCGGCTGGCTGGAGCGCCTGCGCCTGCCCGCACGGCTGGTCGCGATGGACGGCAGCGTGCGCACCGTGGCCGGCTGGCCGGGGCAGGAGGCGCCACGGTGAGCGGGATCACGAAGACCACCGCGTTGTGGTACGCGAGCAGGGCCACGGGCGTGGTGTCGCTTGTGCTGCTCACCGCCGTCGTGCTGCTCGGCGTCCTGGTCAACCGGCAGGGCCGCCTTCCTGGCCTGCCACGGTTCGCTGTCACCGGTTTGCACCGCAGCGTCAGCTTGACGACCGTCGCCCTGCTCGCCGTGCACGTGGCGGCGGCGGTGGCCGACCCGTACGTGAGCATCCAGCTTGTCGCCGCGATCATTCCGTTCACGTCGAGTTACCTGCCCGTGCAGATCGGGCTCGGCGCGGTTTCGCTCGACCTGATCGCCGCGCTGGTCATAACGAGCCTGCTTCGGGCGCGGATCGGCAGACGGTTGTGGCGCGGCGTGCACTGGCTTGCCTACGCCGCGTACCCGGTCGCGCTCCTACATTCCGTGACGAGCGCCAAAGACCTGCGGTCCGGCGGCCTGCTCGCGGTCACCGCCGGCTGCGCGCTCAGCGTCTGCGCGGCCATCTGTTTCCGCCTGGCCGCCGCCCGCGCCAGCCGCCGCTGGCCAGCTCACCTGGCTGGACGGCGAAGCGTCGATGGATACCTAACGGCTGCCGCGCGGCCCTCGCCCGCGCAGGAAGTCACCCATATCGAGGAAGGCGTGCCGCGATGAGTGACACCGTCGTCGTGACCCGGCCATGGCCGACCGGCGCCGCTGCCCAGGCCAGGCTGCCGCGGCTGCTCGCCGCCGGCCAGGCGGGAAGGACCGATCTGGCCCACCACCTCGCGGCGCATGGCCCAGTGCCCTACCGCGGCACACCGCACCAGCTCATCGAGGAGATAAGAGCGGCGGGCCTCACCGGGCGCGGCGGTGCGGCGTTCCCCACGGCGGTCAAGATGACGGCGGTGGCGGGCGGCCGCGCGAGCCCCGTCGTGGTAGGCAACGGCGCCGAGGGTGAGCCCGCCAGCGACAAGGACAAGCACCTGCTATCTTCCGCTCCGCATCTGGTGCTCGACGGGTTGCAGCTCGCGGCCGAGGCGATCGGCGCCGGACGGGCCTATCTGTATGTGCACCGGCACGACCGGCTGCACCGGCTGCTTGGCAGGGCGCTCGCCGAGCGGTCCGCCGCCCGCCGCGACAGGGTCGCGGTCGAGCTTGTCCCCGCGCCGCCACGGTTCCTGGCGGGCGAGGAATCGGCGCTTGTCAGCCGGGTCAACCGTGGGCTCGCGCTGCCGACCTTCAAACAGCCTCGGGTGTTCGAACGCGGCGTCGGCGGCGCGCCGACGCTGGTGCAGAACGTCGAGACGCTCGCGCACGTGGCGCTCATCGCGCGGCACGGCGCGGCGTGGTTCCGCCTCCTCGGCACGGCGGAGGAGCCGGGCAGCATGCTTGTCACCTGCCACCGAGCGGATGCCACGAGCCAGGTCGCCGAGGTGGCTGTCGGCGCCCCGCTCGCCGGCCTGCTCCGCCTCGGTAGCTCGCCCGTGCAGGCCGTGCTCACGGGCGGGTATCACGGCACCTGGGTTCCAGCCGCGCAGGCCGCCGGGTTGCCGCTTTCCAATGCGGCGATGCGCGCGACCGGCGCTGCCCTGGGCGCCGGCGTCCTCGCCGCGTTGCCGGCAGACCGATGCGGCCTCGCGGAAACCGCGCGGGTGGTGCGCTATCTCGCGGCGGAGTCGGCAGGGCAGTGCGGGCCGTGTCTCGCCGGGCTGCCCCGGATAGCTGACGCGCTCACCCGGCTGTCGGCGATGAACCCGGACGTTGCCTTGCTGGCGCACCTCGAGCGGTGGACGGGGCTGGTGACCGGCCGCGGGGCCTGCCATCACCCGGACGGGACCGTACGTTTCGTGCGAACCGCGCTCGATGTGTTCGGCGGGGAGATCGACCGGCACCGGCGTGGCGATTGCGCGGCCGACCGGGCGAGAGCCCCGTTCCTTCCTGTTCCCGCGACGCCAGTTCCCGCGACGCCAGTCGGACCTCACCGACGAGACCACTGGAGGTGATCATGAGCATCCGCATCCGGGTTAACCCCATCGCTTGCGCAGGGCACGGCCTGTGCGCCGAACTTCTTCCCGAGCGCATCGCCCGTGACGAATGGGGTTACCCGATCGTCTCCGACGAGCCGGTGCCGCCGGGCATCCTGGCGCTCGCCCGCCGCGCGATCTCCGACTGCCCGGCGCTCGCCCTCATGGCCGAGGAGGTGCCGCAGCCCGGGCAGCGCCCGCAGATTCAGCGGAAGCTCAGAAGAACGGCATAGCTGGCGGCGAGGTCGCTGCGAGATGCTTGAGAAATGAACAGGTCGGCAGGGCGCGCCACTGCGCAGGGCGCCATGGCGCAGGGCTCCACGGCGCAGGGTGCGGGGGCGCGGCGTTCTGTGGCACGGGGCGCGAACCTACGGCGAGCGGACGGGGGTGTCGTCCGGGTACTTGTGGTGGATGACGAGCCGACCCTGGCTGAGGTGCTCGCCAGCGTGCTGCGCTACGAGGGCTGGGACGTACGGACGGCGGGCGACGGCGGCGCCGCTGTGCGCACCGCACGGGAGTTCAAGCCGGATGCCGTCATCCTCGACATCATGCTGCCCGACTTCGACGGGCTGGAGGTGCTCCGCCGTCTGCGGGCAGCAAACCCGAGGGTGTGTGTGCTGTTCCTCACCGCGCGCGACGCGGTAGAGGACCGGGTCGCCGGCATCACCGCGGGCGGGGACGACTACGTCAGCAAGCCGTTCAGCCTGGAGGAGGTGCTCGCCCGGCTGCGTGGCCTGCTGCGCCGCGCCGACGTCGCGAGGTCGGCCAGCGACAGCCTGCTCGTGGTCGGCGACCTGAGCATGGACGAGGATGCCCGCGAGGTTCAACGCGACGGCGATCTCATAGAGTTGACCGCGACGGAGTTCGAGCTGCTCAGGTACCTGATGCGCAACCCGAGGCGGGTGTTGAGCAAGGCGCAGATCCTCGACCGCGTGTGGAACTACGACTTCGGCGGGCAGGCGCACGTGGTCGAGCTTTACATCTCCTACCTGCGCAAGAAGATCGATGCTGGCCGCGAACCGATGATTCAGACCGTGCGTGGGGTCGGCTACGTGCTGAAGCCGGTCAGCGAATGAGGCCTACGGCGCAGGCTTGCGAGACCGTGCCACCCGCCGGTTTGGGGCGCTGGCTGGCGGGCCGGACGCTGCGGACGAGGCTGATCGCGGGACTGCTCGTGCTGTTCACGGCGGCCAGCGTCGGCGTCGGCCTCGCCACCGCCCTCGCCCTGCGTGGTTTCCTGCTCAATCGGCTGGACCAGCAGGTCATCACGGCCGGCGGCATCCTCACTGACAGCATTGAGCATCCGCCTAATCCGTCTCATCCGTCTGATCCGTCTAATCAAGGACCCGGCGGTGAGGCCAGCGAGGCAAACCCCTGCGCCAAGGCGAACGAGTACTCCTTCATGGCGGCTGGCCAGGCGGTAAGGACCCTCGCCGCCCGCTTCAAGGACGGCAAGCTGTCCTATGCCTGCATCGTCACCGATGCGGGCGGTCGTCCCGGGCTGACCTCCGCGCACCTGTCGGCCGCCGACCTGGCTGCGCTCGCCCGGCTGCCACGGGAGAACCAGCCCTACTCCCGCCATCTGTCCAGCCTGGGCGACTACAGGATGACCGCGTTCATGGGCCGCGACGGTGACGTGCATATCGCCGGCCTTCCGCTGAGCGGCGTCGCGGCCACCGTGGAGCGGCTCGGGTTGATCGAGCTCATCGTGTTCGGCGCCGCGCTGCTTGTCATCGGCGTGGCCGGGGCCGGCTGGGTCAGGCTGTCGCTGCGGCCACTTGGCCGGATGGCCGCGACCGCGGCGGAGGTTGCCGAACTGCCGCTGGCAAGCGGCGAGGTGGAGTTGCCGCATCGGGTGCCCGATGCCGACCGGCGCACCGAGGTCGGAAAGCTCGGCGAGGCGTTCAACCGCATGCTTGGCCATGTTGAGTCGTCGCTGGCCAAGCGCCAGGCCAGCGAGGCGCGGCTGCGGCGGTTCGTCGCCGACGCCAGCCATGAGCTTCGCACCCCGCTCGCGGGCATCCGGGCCTATGCCGAGCTTGCGCTGCGCTCGCCGACCGCGCGGGATCCCGATCTTCGTCACGCGCTCGGCCGGGTCGACGCCGAGTCAACGCGGATGAGCCGGCTCGTCGACGATCTGTTGCTGCTCGCCAGGATTGACGCGGGCCGGCCGCTGGCCCATGAGCCTGTCGATCTCACCCGGCTGGCCATCGACGCGACCAACGACGCACGCGTCGCGGGCGCGCAGCGGCGGTGGGCTCTGGACCTGCCCGACGAACCTGTCGTCATCACGGGGGATCAGCACCGGCTGCATCAAGTGCTGGCCAACCTGCTCAACAACGCGCGCGCCCACACTCCGCCCCGCACAACCGTCACTGTGCGGCTGATTCCGGCGCCCGCCGGCCCGTCCGTGGCCGGGCCGGCGAACACCGGCCCGGCCACGGACGGGGTGGAGCTCACGGTCAGCGATGACGGGCCCGGGATCCCGCCCGAGTTGCAGGAGGTGATCTGGGAGCGGTTCGCCCGCGGCGACACCGCACGCTCACGCAGGGCCGGGAGCACGGGTCTTGGGCTGGCGATCGTCGCCGCGGTGGTCACCGCCCATCACGGCACCATGTCGGTCACGAGCCGACCGGGGAAGACGACGTTCTCGATCTGGCTTCCGCGGACGGGCCAACAGCCGACCGCGCAGGCGTTCCAACAGCCGGTCGGCCGGGCGTCTCAACGGCCGGCCGCGCGGGCGTTCCAACGGTCGGCCGGCCCGGCGTTCCAACGGCCGGCCGCGCGGGCGCGCCAACAAGCGCTCGGTGACGAGGGCGGGCAACCTGGCGAGCAGGGCGAAGCGGGGGTCAAGGGCCTTTAGCGCCCGGCCTCGTACTGCTTGATGACAGTGTCGGGAATGCGCCCTCTTTCGCTCACCTCGATGCCGTGCTCGCGGGCCCACTCGCGGATCTGGGCCGGGCGTTCCCTGTCCCTGGCTGGCCTGACGCGACCGCGGGCCGGCGCGGCCTTCACGCGCCGCGCATGCGCGATATACGTAGCGAGCGCACGCTCCAGCTTCTTGCCGTTTGCCGGTTTCAGGTCGATCTCGTAATCCTGCCCCTCGAACCCAAAGCGGTAGGTCGGATGGTCGGACTTGAAGTCGTCGCCATCAAGGTCGTCGGCGTAGGTTACCCTCAGCTTGCGCGCCATGAGCATCTCCCCCCTGAGCTGCTTGCCCGGCTACATAACGATACATCATTGGTTCAATAGGGCAGGCCAATGCCCGCGGCGCGTTTCACATGAACTGCGAAGCCAACACTTTCCGTGTCTTGCTACCGACGCTCCGTCTGAGCCGCAAAGCAACTCCGGACCACACTGGCGGCGTCGCGGCCGACGAACGATAGCGGTGGATCGGACCGCGGATGTGGCCGCGACACATTCTGGTTGAAATCGATATCCCAGAAGTAAAGGCCGGCCATGTGATGCTGCCGCACGACCGTGCACATCGCCTGGAACCACCGCGCCTGCAACAGAAAGTCTCTGTCCGGCGAGCCGGTCCATGCATGCGGATGGGCATATGAGCCGGGCTGCGCGGCGATCCCGGCCTCCTGCACCACGACGTCTTGGAGTGACAACCTGGCGGGCTTATTCAGCCAGGTGTTCAGGGCAGTCACCAGATCGCGCACGCTCGCGCCATTCCGTAGCGGAACCGGGAAGTACGCGTCAACGCCCTGCTGGCCGACAGACCCCCCGCCCCGTTGCCCAGCGGCAAAGGCGTCCCAGTTGTTGGAGAAACTTAGCTGGCCACCGAAGATGGTGCGCGCCGATGAGTCCAAGGCGCTCCAGGCCGGGTCTTGCGCCAGCGAAGAAAGCTCCGCCCCGACGGTGAAGCTCGTCACCCGGTGGGCGCTGGCCATAGCCAGGTACGGGGCGAGGAACTTCGCGTAACTGGCGAACCATTCATCTCGGTTGGCTGGGTAGATCGCCCCCCGCCAGCCGCCGATCGCGTCCTGGTTCAGCAGTGGCCGCACGTTCACGCTCAGCCCGAGTGCGGCAGCGTCATCGACGAGCACTGCCAGGTCCTCCGGAGTGGGGGTCGCGCGGCGGCGGAACACGCGGCTGTCCCGCTGGCCGCGCATGTAAAACGGAAATGAGATAGAGATCGCGTTCGCGTGCAGGTCGTCGATGTAGCTGACGATCCGTGCCGCCTTGTCGTGGATTGTGGCGGCGGAGTCCTCTGGATGCCGGTACCACAAGACGTCGATACCCAGTTGCGGCCGTGGGAAGGTGGGCGCGGCGGGCGCGTGCCCGGCACATCCGGCGGCGAGCAGCGCAAGCGCGATCAGACCCAGCCGCCTCATCGGGCTTCGCGGCCGCTCAGCAGGCACGATCGCAGGGAAATGAGCGTCACCATGGCCAGCGCGGCGCCAAGCACCCCGATGACCGCGAGGCTGTCGCCATTCCAAGCCAACCGCGTGTCGCTGGCGATCGTATTCCCCGAGGTTTCCGCGATTCCCTCGACGTTCAGGCTGTTGCCAGCGACGCGGTTGCCGACAAGGCGCACGCTGCGCGGGCCGGTGCGGGTTAGCCGCAGGCCCACCCGGTTGCCACGGACCGTGTTGCCCGCGATCTGGTTGGCGGGCGAACTCGCCAAGACGATCCCGTCGCCGTGGTTTCCGGTCACGACGTTGTCGCGGATCACGTTCCCCGTTGATCCCTCGTCCATCATGATGCCGTTTGCGGCGTTGCCCTGGACCGTATTGCCAGCAACGGTGCTGCCTGTGACGTGCCCGGAGAATATGATGCCGTGCCTGCCGTTGCCTGCCACCGTATTTTCGGTGATTGTCAGGTTCCTGCTGTAGGTGTGCGGGTCGAAACCGTAGAAGTAGTTCTTTACCACGGTGTCGTGGCTGAATTTCAAGCCAGAAACACTGCCTGTGTAAAGGCCGAAATAATTGTGGCTAAAGGTTGACCTTGTGGCGCCGCCCGTCGAGCCATTCTTCCACGCGACGCCGTACGAGTCGCTCCAATCCCAGCCCAGCCCGGTCAGGCGGGCCTTGGTGATCTGCATGCGGGAATGCTTATCGGCGAGCACGAAAGGGCGGTAGGCGCCCGTGTACTGCGGCCGGGTCGATTCGACGGTGGCGGAGTTGATCACCAGCGTGGCGTGGTCGGCGCAGACAAACACACCGGGCCTGTCGGCGAGCAGCAGGCGTGCGGCCGGTGGCGCCACCGTCATTGACGTGCCCGCGGTCAGCATCAGACCCGCTTTGAGGTAGGTGACGCCCGGCCGTGGCCGGCTGATCCAGGAGTTGTCCGCGATGAGCCGCACGAGTTCGGTCAGGCTCGGTGATCGCTGCCGCGAGGGGATCGCTCGCACCACCTGCCCCCCCACGCGGAGCCTGACCTCCCACGGCGAGACGACGATCACCCGCATCGCCGCCGATCGCCGCCAACGACGCGCCGCGCGGACGTTGGACGGTATCCCCTTCATGGCGAGCCAGGCGGGCCCAGTTGTGATCGCCGGCTCGAGCCGGGCAGGCAGGACAGGGAAATGGCCAACACGCGCGTTCTGCGGCATCCGCCCGAACGTCAGCGACGCAGCGGTCGCAGCCCCGCCGACGGCGGCGAGGAGCAGCAGATGGATCCCGAGAATGCGAAGCTTGGAAAGCATCAACGCACGTCCCTCACTACCACGAGCTCGTGCTCGACGCCGACACCGCGGCAGGCGCGGTCTTGGGGATGACCTCGAAGCGTTTCGGGTTTCCCTCCACCAGGGCGAGCGTGAAGACCAAAACCGACATCAGGGCCGTGAGCGGGCACGCGATCACCGCCGCAGCCACCTGCCAGGCGCGACGTAGCAGCCGACGGTGCCTGCGAGCGTGCCGCTCGCCAGCGACCGGGCCGTCCGCGCTGTTGATCCAGCCGCTGACGCCGAACACCGCAAGCCAGGTGACAAGTGACAGCCAGAAAACGGTCGTCACATGCGGCGGCGGCACATAGAGGTGCATCAATCGCAGCACACCAGCAATGGCAGAAATTATGGTCAAGCTGCAGCCGAAGAGATATTTGCTGGCGATCAGGACAGCCTGCCAGAAGGGCAGCACGTCACGATGGGTGATGGCATGAATGTTGCCCCAGAGCCATCGCTTCCGTTGCTTTTTGAAGTCTTTCCACCGCCACGGCGAGGTGAGCAGCACATACTCGTGGAAGAATCCCCACTTACATCCCATGTGCGCCGCATTTTGGCCGAACGTCAAGTCTTCAGAGGCGAATACCGGATAGTTCCATGTGACCCTTTCTTCGGTCGCGCCTGTCACACAAAGACCCTCACCGTGTACATGGAGCGGCTTACCCACGAAACCCTGGAAGAACGCACAATAAATTAGGCATCCGCGAGTTCTTAGGTCGTCGAAATGGCTGAGCCAGAAATGCTGAAAAGGAAGCGACCCGTAATGTACCCGTGGCGCGGTCACTCCTTGACAGATATCGTAGTCGGCACCGAATGAACGCTCAATGTAACCCGCCGTCACCGACGTGTCGTCGTCCACAAAGAGAATCTTCGTGTCCGGCCCGTTCAGCCCGAGCCTTCGCCGCTCGTGCCGGGAGAACTCCAGGGCTCGCGCCTTGTACTGAGATCGCGCGGTGAAGCTTGCCGGCACGGTCAGGACCCTATCCGCGCCCGGGTAGCTGTCATCCATGCCCGGCTCGTTGACCACCCAGATCTGATACGGCATAGAGAGCTGGAAGGCCCGGATTTCCGAAATGATCTGGTTAACTCGTGCCTCCTCACGGCCAGTCGTCGTGATCTGGATGACGAGGCTGCTGAACTTCGCTGGCGCCCAGGCGAATCCGAGCCGGTACCAAATCTGCCCGACCACAAGCATGATGAGCTCGACGAGAGGCACCAGCCACGCACCGATGACGACATCGCGCATTAGTTTCCCCCACACGACCGGTTGACCTCGCGCACCGCACTCACCAGGGGCGCAGGAATACCACGCTGTTCAGCGAAGCTAAGCCAGGTGGCGACGTCCTTCGGCAGGCAGGCGCCCGCGTACGGCCCGTGATCATGAATGCCGTACGCGGCGTCCCACATCCCCTGGGCGGTCAGCGCCGTGCACTGCAACGCGGTCCGCGGGTCGACACTGAGACGCTCAGCCGCGCGCCGCATCTCGTTGAAGAAGGAGATCTTGGCCGCATTGAACAGGTTATGCACGTACTTCTGGAACTCTGCCTCCTCATACGTGCAGTAGCAGACCGGCGCGCCAAACGGAGCGTAGATTTCGGCTATTCGCCGGGTGAACTCGGCGTCGCCGCCAGGGTTCCGCCCTATTGTCACGACGCGGGGATGCATGAAATCAAGCTCCGCGCAGTGGGCCCGCAGGTACTCGGGGTTGTAGCACACGCCGAAGTCGGTGTCGGATCTCTTGCCGGACGATTCCTCGAGCAGCGGGATGAGGAAATCGCGAGTCGTGCCCGGCGGTATCGTGCATCGAAATACGATGACCGGCCGCGTGTCACTTTCCGCGAGTGCCATGCCCACTGACTTGCACGCTTGCTGAAGATAGGTCAGGTCGATGCCTGACGGCATGGTGGGCGCCGACACTGAGACGAACACGGCATCGACGTCAATGAGCTCGAGGTCGGATGGGTAGATCGCCGTGTAGCCCTGTTCGGTGAGCCGGCTGACGGTCAGCTCGTCAACGTCCACGAACGTCACGTCGTTGCTGTGTTCGATGAATCCCCTTCCGGTGGCGCGTCCGACCACGCCGGAGCCGATGATCGTTATCCTCGACATACTCTTGCCCCCCGCTATCTTTTAACGTCGCTGATAACTCGCATTTCCCCGTCAATGGCCACCGCAGCTTAAATGGTGCGCCTGAGCTCGCGGACGCGACTTCCGTCCAACGGCCAGATTTGCGACTCCACCCGCGGGAGAGTCTAACCATCAATTGCATGGGCAAGCAAAGCAACAATGCGTTTTACGTTCAGCTTTGCGGCGATAGAGCGCATCTGTACCGCGCGCAGCTATTAGGAAAAAGCTGGCGGGCCTGGCTCGGAAAGGGTCGTAGGGCCCGGCGCGGCAGCGGCCGGGGGGCCTGAGGCGGCGGTGGCCGCAGGGGCTGGCGCGGCGGTGGCGGCAGGGGCCGGCGCGGTGGCCGCCGGGCCTGGCGCGGCGCCGGCTTGTGGAATGCCCCACATCTGGTTGTCGTACACCGTGCCTTCGGAGAACTCGATCAGGTTGGCGATAACGACCTGCGGCCGCGGCCGGTCCTGCGGTGCGGAACCGCCCGCCGGGTATGTCGCCACATAGGGGTGTGAGAAGTTGGCGTCCGAACCGTTAATCACCGGCACATAGCCGACAGGTGGGCCGGGAAAGCCGGAGACCGCTGGAAGGTTCTTGGCGTCAAAGAAGTCCAGGACCCACACCGTTCGCGCCGATACGCCGCATGGCTGCAGGCTGACCGGCGCACTTCGGCGCGCGGCCGTGGCGACGCCGACGCAAAGATCTGTGCCGCGCCCGTACGGTGTGTACTCCAACTCGAAGGCCGGTAGCGCCGAGTAGTGCAGCATCATCGCGGGCGATATCAGGTCGCGGTGGTAGAAGTCATCGACCGTTCCCTGAAGCGAATAGGAGAAGTCCTCGGCTGCGTCGTGAGCGCTGGCGCGGAACAAAATGATCGGCTGGCCCGTCCGCGCGTGCCCTCGCAGCACGTCGAGCACGAACGACGGCCCGAACTCCTGGGTGAACGGCGCACAGCCAGTGTCCACACCCGGGGCGCCAGGACCGCAGGGCAACGTCGCCGCGCCCGCGTCCGCGCCGAATGCGAGCGCAACCGACAAGGTGACCGCGGTCACCACGGCAATGACATACCTGACGCGCATGAGACTGGTGCCCCCCATCGTGCTGTGCTGTGGGCACCAGTCTCGTGGCGACACCTCCACACCGGTTGTAGCGAGCTAACCGGGAGGTTCATCGCGGTTGCGGCGAAGCCGGGCCGGGGCCTCGGCCCCGGCCCGGCTTCGCCGCGCGTGACGGCTTCTTGTTAGACCTGGCCGAAGAACGGCGAGCACGGCGGCGGGAATGCCTGCTGCGGGCCGCTGTAGGTAAGACCCCACATCTGGTTGTCGTACACGGTCCCGTCGGAGTAAATCGACAGGTTGTCAGTGGTCAACATGGGGCGTGGCCGGTCCCATGGAGCAACACCGTTGCCCGGGTAGTTCAGCACGTACGGGTGCGAGAAGTTCGTGTCGGAGCCATTGATGACCGGCACGTACCCGTCAGGCAGTCCATTGCCGGTGGCCGGGCAGTTCGACTCTGCGTCATCGGCGATCCACACGACCTTCGACGACGAGCCGCACGGCTCCAGGACGACTGGGGTTCCCCGGCCGGCCGTGAAGGGCACGCCCATGCACAGGTTCGATGGATGCCCGTACGGCGTGTACTCCACCTCGAACGCGAAGTCGCCCGAGTAGCGGAGCTCCACCCCTGCCGACACGAGCCCGAGGCTGTAGAAGTCATCGACCGTGCCGTCGAAGTAATAGGAGAAGTCCTCCGCAGCGTCGTGCGTGCTGTTCTTGAACAAGATGACGGGCTGGCCGACTCGTGCCCGCGCGTGGTACACGTCGAACACGTAGTCCGTTCCGAACTCCTCGTTGAACGGTGTCAGGCAGTTGAAGAACGTGCTGGAACTTATGCCGACGGTGCACGATGGCGTCGCCGCGCTCGCGCTCCCGGCAAGAGCCAGCGACGCGAGCGGCATGGCGGCAGCAGCAACCGCTGCCACAACATTCCTGATGCGCATGAGACCATTGCCTCCTTTGTCTGCGGGGGCGTGCGGAGCAGGCCGCATGCGCCAGCGGGTGTCCGTACTCCCCCCATTGCGTTCCCTGGGCGCGGGGCCGCGATCAGTCATGGCCCGCTGGCTGGCCGCGCAAAGCGCGGAATAGCCTGCCGATTACCTAGAGTCGCCGGCTATGTACCCAGCGGCGTCACCCTGCGCGGGTGAACAGCGTGTCGTGAGCGCTGCTGGCACCTGATGACAAGTCACGATCACGCCGGCATCAGCAGCCAGCCCGCGCGCCACAACCAGCACATAAGCACCGCCACCGCCACAACCAGTGCAGGCTTATCCACAAGCGCCGCCACGACCAGCACAGATGCGCGCGTGCGCGCGGGGATTCTCGCGCTTGTGCACCACCGCGGCCCAGTACCGGCGGGCGGACAGCTACGGTGGGGCAGAGAGGTGGCGATGGCGGACACGACTGGTGACGACCTGGTGGATGCGGCGCTCGACCAACTCGCCCGCAGAGACCAGCAGCGAGCAGACGCGGCGCGGGCCGCGTTTGCATCGCTGACCTGGGGCGCTGGGCCGGATGCCGTCACTTTGTACGGTTTGTGCGAATGGGTGTGGTACCGGCTTCCCGACAAGTGGAGCTGTGACCTTGCGGAGCACATGCAGTTGGCCGAGGCTCTCGGCGCTTTGTTCGAGCTGCTCGAGATGCCGAGGTACGCACGTGTTTGCAGGTCAGAAACGACAGCCGATGTGCTGGCGGCCTGGGACCGTGGGCGAAAGGACGGGCTGAAGGCCATGGCGGCAGCCCGCGCTGCTTCCGGGGTCGATCCCCCCGACGTTCCCGGGCTCATCTGGGGAGAGGTGATGGGCAAGGAGGAGACCGCCGCCCTCTTCGCCACGGCGACTCGTCTGGAGATGACGATGGCCGCCGGTGAATTCACCCCGGGAAACCGCGGTTGGCGCCAGGCGGCGCAGCAGGCCGCGGCCGCGTACCTCATGATGCCGCGCAGTGACCTTGACGGTGAGAGCTGGCTGCAGCGAATCCATGCAGAACGTCTGCAAGACTGGACCCGCTCGCACGGCAGCCCGCGCGGCCGACTCGCTGCGGTGTTCGCCGGCCAGCTCGCCGAGCCAGTACCAGCGCCCAGGCAGGCGCCACAACTGCTCGCCCCAGTTAGCTGGCTCCTCCGCAAAGCAGTCGGCGAGGGCGGCATACCGCTCACCCACAGCCACACGTTGGCCCGTGCGGTCGTGGGCGAAGGTTGTCAGCGATTCGGCTGGCTCACCGCAACGGGAAGGCCGCGTTCGGAGTCCGACATCGTCGAGGCGTGGACGCTGCGCACCATGGCTCGCGAACTCGGTGCCGTCCGCCGCCAGGGACGGCGTCTGCTCGCGACCTCAGCAGGCAAGAAACTGGCCACCGCGAGCGCCCCGGCATTGTGGTCGGCTGTCACGCCGACGTTGCTTCCCGCCAGCCGCGCCGAGGCGGCCGCGGGGGAGATCGCTCTCATGCTCCTGCTCGCCGGGCGGAACACCGACCACGCGAGCCTTACCGCAGCCGTCGCCGATGCCATGGCCGCCGAAGGCTGGCACAGCCCCGACACGGGCCAGCCAATTGACGCAGAAGCCGCCGGATGGCTGCTCGGCGAACTCTACCGCCGCCTGAACCTGCTCGGTCTGGTAGAGCGGCGCCGCAGCCTCACCACGACCCGCCTGACCGCGCCGGGCAGGGCAGCCGCACACGCGGCCCTTCGCGCCCACGCCCTGCGCCCACGCACAGCCTCCAGCGCTGACAGCCACGGCGGGCCCTAGCGGTTCGCGCGGAACCCGACCCCGTGCCGCACGGACCGTCAGGCCATCCCGGGACCGGCATCGGGGGAGGCGCCGCCGCTGTGCGCGGCATAGAGCCGGTAGTAGATCAGCGTCACAACAAGGGCGAGCATCGGGGCCACCAGGGTGCCGGACACGACGGTGCTGATGCCGTTCCTCGCCACCGCCGGCAAGGCGGCCAAGATGAGCGCAATAACAATGTTCAGCACGATCAGGATCAGGAAGACCAGCACGTACGTGCCGAAGACCCGCCAGCTGAAGCCGCGCACGAGGTCGAAGCTGCGACTGAACGCGGTGAACACTCCGGCCTGCCCGATAACGATGGCCGGCACGATCAGCGACCAGATGGTGAGCAGGTAAAGACCGGGGACAACCAAAAGCGCAAAACCGATCACGATCCCGATACCGGCGAGGATCGACGCCGCCGCGACGCGGCCCAGGTATGGCATCGCCGCCGAGACGGTCTCGCCCAGTGACAGGTCGGCGCGGCCGTCCCGCACGTCCTGCACGGCCTTGACCAGAGCTGCCTGCACCAGGAATGCCGCGATAATCTGCACGATGCTGGCCAGCAGCGCGCCGAAGAGGCCGGCGAGCGAGAGAATCGCCGCGATGACCGCCGCGCTCAGATAGATCACAAAGGCGATGGTGAGCAGGTGCACGGCATGGTTGCGGTAGAGCTGCCATGCCTCTTTGAGGACACCAGAGAGTGGATTCATGCGCGCGATCGTACATTGACCGCACGGCCACGGTGGGGATCATGAGCTGACATCTTCTGGCGAGTTGCCGCCCGCTGCGCTACCTCCTCAACGAGGGGCGAACCGGGCATTTGGGACCTGCCAAAGCTGGACAGCACCCGCAGACGGCGCTGCACGGACCGGGCAGCCCTCCTAACGCGATCGCCAACCCGAACTGTCCAGAGCCGGTCAACTTCGCCTTTGTCACCCACAGCGGTCGGCCGATCGGCCCGCCAGGGCCCGACCAGCAGACCAATGGCACCTTCACCCCGACACCCGACGTCCTGGTGATGAACCCGGGTGACACCATCCAGGTGGACATGCGCGACACCAACGTGGGTTACCTCACCGTGCTCACCGACGTGACCACGCACCAGAGCGGGTTCATGACCGCGAGCATTGCCAACGGGTTCAGGCACATCAAGTTCGACCCGGTGAACCTCACCTGCAACGGCGCGCCGTACGCGTTCCACGCCATGTACGACACCGCCTCAGCTCCGCTGGCGAACGGCCAGCCCACCGCGTGGACCACCTGGTCCGCCCACACAGACAACGTCGCCTACGACGTCGAGACCGGGCACTTCGAGCCGCCCGACGTCGCATCCGACATCAACCCCAACGAGGACCGGCCGTGCTTCACCGGCCCGGTCATCCCCGGCTGCCTCGGCTCGGACTCCGACTTCGACGGGTTCCCCTACCATGCCGACTGGCCGGACGGCAGCGCCAACTTCCCGACGCCGAACTTCATCTCCTCGCCACGCAGCGTTAACTCGTCCGGCGCGGCGACCGAGACCTATCCGCTGACCCGCTTCGAGACCGACCTGCCGCGCATCGAGGAGGCCAACAACGGCGGCCCGTTCGCCTGCGACCACCACACCGGCGCGGGCTGCGCCAACCCGCCTTCCGGCGCGTTCTACCCCTGGTACCACCTGCTCAGGGCACCGGGGCACACCCTCGCCGGTGAGCGGTGCGCGTGGGCGCTGACCAACGACATACCGGGCCAGCTCAGCAACTTCGGCGGCGAGCAAGCCGCATGGGGACCGCTCGAGCTCACTGACTACGGCTTCGACCTGCGGTACCACAACTTCGCACGCGCCATCAACAATCCCTGTCCGTAATCAGCCACGCTGAGAGCGTCCGGCCGGACCCGCAAGGGTCCGGCCGGACGCCGTTACGCCGGCCCGCAAGGGGTCTGGCCGGCAGGGGGCCGGCCAGACGCCGGTTATGCCTGCCCGAGGTCGAGGACACGGTCGCAGCCCGCGGCGACCTCTGGGTCGTGGGTTGCGAGGATCAGCGCGCCGCCCCTTGTGGCGACGCTGGCCAGCCGGGCGAGGACCAGCGCACGGGACACGGGGTCGAGTTCGGCCGTCGGCTCGTCGGCGATGAGCAGCCGCGGGTTGAGCGCGAGCGCGCGGGCGACCGCCGTCCGCTGCTGCTGGCCGCCGGAAAGCTCCTCCGCCAGTTGATCGGCATGCTCATCGAGGCCAACATGCGCGAGCGCCGCACGCGCGGCTGGGACGGCAGCCGCCGGCGCCGTACCCGCAGCGCGTAGCGCCACCTCCACATTTTCCGCCGCGGTCAGCAGCGGGACCAGGCCATAGGCTTGCAGCACCACCGCCACCCCGGGGGCCGGCCCGGCCGTCGACGCGAGCGGCATTCCATCGAGGTAAATCTCACCGGCGCTCGGCGTGACCAGCCCAGCGAGCATCGCAAGCAGGCTTGTCTTGCCCGAGCCCGACGGCCCAGTCACCGCCAGCCGTTCACCGGCGCCGACCGAGACATCCACCCCGGCGAGGATCACTTGACCGTCTCGCACGTACCGCAGCGCGTGTGCGGTGAGCATGGCTACCCCCAGCCCTCGCCTGCGTCGGCCGGGCGCAGCTCCACGCCATCCTCGGTACGGACGGCTCGGGCCAGCGACCCCGGCGGCAGCAGGTCGAGCAACTCAGGGGGCAACTGAACCGTGCCGTCGCGGCCGACGACGACGTAGTCCTCCCCCGACCGGCCCTCCGCGCCAATTCTGCCGTCGCGGATCGTCACCGTGCGGCCGAGCGCCGTCGCCACGGCGGTGTCGTGGGTGACCACGACCATGGTGGTGCCAAGATCGGAGTTGGCTGACTTGAGCAGCTCAACGACTGCGGTTGCCGACTCGTGGTCAAGCTGGCTGGTCGGCTCGTCGGCGAGCAGCAGCCGCGGCCCGTTGGCGAGCGCGACGGCTACCGCGAGACGCTGCTGCTCGCCGCCGGAAAGCCGCCGCGCGGTCCGGTGCGCGACGCGGGTGAGCCCCACCGCGTCCAGCAGGGCCGCTGCGCGGCGGCGCTTGGCGGCGTGGGTGCGTCGCGTCGGCGCCTGGGCGAACAGCACGTTACCGGTGGCCGTCTCGAACGGCAGCAGGTTGCGGGCCGGGGTTTGCAGCACGACGCCGACTTGGCGCAGCCGCAGATCAGCGGCGGTTCGCGGGGAGAGCTCACTAAGCCGCCGACCGCATACGTCCATAACGCCTGCGGTGGGGCGCAACAGGCCGGCCAGCAACCACAGCAGCGTGGACTTGCCCGCACCGGAGGGCCCGAGCAGTGCAACCGTCTCCGTCTCCCCGACCACCAGGTCGACCCCGCGCAGGGCGGTGACCTCCTGCCCGGCCGCACCGTAGATGTGCACCAGGTTCTCGCAAGAGATCACAGGCGAGGCCGCGCCAGCGGCAGCAGGTGTTTCGGTGACGGTCACGGCGGGGCCTCCCGCAGCTGATCAAGGTCCACGCCACGGATCAGTGTTCCGCCCGCCGCGACCGCGGCGACGAGCAGGACGCCAACTGCCGCCCCGAGCAGCGCGGCGAGCTGCCCCGTGGCCGGCACATAGGAAAGCGGCGGCGCGGCGGGCTGTGAGACGAACTCGGGCACGCTGCGCAGCACCACCGCCGCCGCGGCGAGACCGGTGACGATCCCGACGATTGTGCCGAAGCCGAGCACCATAAGTTGCTCCGCCGCGAGCGCCCCACGCAGCGTTCGAGCTGATTTCCATCAAGCCCAGGGATGGCGAAGTTGCCTGTTCGGCCACCGAGCAGAGCCGCCGACGCGATCGCAGGCAGTGGAACCGGCCGATCCACCGGAACGATCTCGGCGTTCTGCCTGCCCGGCGTCGTGAAGTGCCATTGCAGGCCAGTCGGCCCAGCCATGAGATCATCGGGCGGGTTATCTCTGGTCCCTGCCCGCCATCGGGCTGGACCCGAATGGCCGGACGACCCCGCGGGCGTGCTGGCGAACACGCCGGGCAGAGTGGTCCATCGGCCACGGGCGCGCACCTGCAGGTTGTTGAAGACCAGAGTGCCCGTGACCACCGGCGGAGATTGGTCAAGCGGCGTGCTCACGTACAGGTCCTGGAGCGTGCACGGGCACCCGGCGAGCTGACCAGTCATCGTGATGACGCCGTGGGAAGGGAGCTTGCCGAGCTCGACAGGTGTGGCGCTCGTCGCGCCACGAACCGCCACCTCCGCAACCAGATCCCGGCCCGCTGGGGCAAGCGCGCGCACGGTCAGCGTGACCCGCATCTGGTTGCCGGCCAGGGTGATCGGGGGCGGTTCGGGCGGGTCGAGCTTCGCGGCGAGCCGCCGCGGCGACGCATGGGCAAAGCTCGCCTGCCAGGCCGCGATCCGGGCGAACCGCCGCGGGTCAACGCCGAACGTCGTCTGCCCGCTGCTGCCGCTTGTCAGGCTCGTGTACTCATCCACCGCCGTCGCGAGCCGCCCGCTCGGATCGGCGCGGTCGACGATCGCGCCAAGGTCCTTGTGGTCAGGAACCTGAACGGTCAGCACGTCGGACGCCCCGACCTGGGTCTCGGCGACCAGCCGGTAGTTGCTGCGGCCGACAAGCCAGGCCGCGATGGCGAAGGCGGCAAGCGCGAATGAGACACCGAGCACCATGGTCGTCCGTACGCCGCCGGGCCGCCGTGCCACCTGACGCAGCGCAAGGAAGCCGCCGATGCCGCCGCGGCGCCTGGTGCGGCCGAACGCGGCGCGGCAGGCCACCGGAAGCAGCCGTGAGGCGATCACCCCGACGGCCAGGCCGAGCAGGCCAGGCACCACGAGCCCGAGCGCGCCGCGACGGGCCGAGCCGATCTGGCCGCTGGCGGCAAGGTCAACCAGTGCGGCTGCGGCGCCCGTGACGAGAATGGCGTCGATGATCCAGCCGCGTTCTGCGACTCGCCGCCCAGCCCGCCGCCACTGCTCGACAACGGGTCGGCGCAGCGTGCGCTGCGCGGCGAGTACCACGGCTGTCAGCCCGCCTGCGGTCGCCACGGCGGCCGCGGCCCAGCCGACCGCCGGCAACCCGACCCGGGTGCCCGGACGCAGCAGGGCATCACCAAGCGCGGCCGTGGCGCCCCAGCCAGCCAGCGCACCGGCAGGAAGGGCGAGGATGAGCAGGGTCGCAGGTTCGGACAACCCGAAGACGACGGTGCGCCAGGTGCCGTGCCCGCGCAGCTTCGCCAGGGCGATGTCAGGTCCGCGCGCCTCGGCGGCGTCGGTCACGACGAGGAACAGCAGCAGCCAGGCCAGGGCCAGCAACTGGGCGGTGATGAGCACGACGGGAACGGCCACGGCGTTCCAGCTCGACCGGACTTCGGTGAGCGTGGCGGGGATGCCGCTGGTAACAATGGCCTGCTGCCCGGCGAGCTGCGCGCTGTTGGTCAGCCGACCCATTCCGGACGACAGCGTGCCGACATCCCTGCTGCGTAGATGGGCCGCGGTGAGCAGGGCATCGTAGACGGCCGTACCCTGCGCCGTCGGTGGCCCGTGCACGAATGTGACCTGCGGCGTGAACATGGCGTCAAAGACCGACGCCGTTGGGTTCAACGCATTGGACGGGCCGGCCTCGTACGAGAAGTAGGACGAACCGCGGCCAAACCAGTAATCGCGGCTCGCATCAGGCGGCGGGTAGATCCCCGTCACCGTGAGTGCGCCCCAGTTGGTGAAAGCGAGCCGCCGCCCAGCGCGCCAGCCGGTCGTTTTGGCTAGCGACGTGCTGATGATGACTTGGCCAGCTGCCGTTGGGCACCTTCCGGTGATCTGGAGCTGGGCGCATACCCCGCCGCGCCAGACGAGGGGCATCTGCGCGCCGAGCTCCTGGGACAAGACATTGGTCTCAAGCGACTCCACGGGGGAGGCGAACAGCCGCCGCGCGGTCCGGCGCCCAAGATCGCTGGCGAGCTCAGCCGACACCCCGGACGTGAGCGGGCTGAGCAGGCTGACCAGCGTTCCTGCCTGCGTGGCCTCGAAACCGCGGCCGCTCACCGGCACCGAGGCAACCGTGTCCTGCAGGATCGAGGTCCGTGACGCCACGTAGTACGCGGGACCCATCGTGGCCGCGGTCGCGGCGATCAACGCCACCATAAAGATCATGAGCGTCGAGCTGGCCCGGTGCGCCAACCCGCGGAGGATGATGGCAAGCTGCGTCATCGGCTGCCCGTACGGAGCTCGCCGGGCAGCCAGGCGACCGGGACGCCCGGCGCCACCACCGATGCCATCCGGGTGCCGGAAACGCTCGCGATCGCCCACCGCTGCGGAGTCGGGTTCAAACCGCGGTACCCGGCGCACAGCACCGCCGAGCCATCCGGCGACCACAGGCAGCCGGGATAGGTGAGGTCGGCATCGGGGAAGGTCTGGGTCCTCGCCTCGCCGCCGATCGTCCAGATGGTCAGCTCCCGTCCGCTCGTTCCGATGGCTGGATAGGCGATCGAACGGCCGTCGGCGGACCAGACCGGCGAGACACCTGCGAGCGGGCCAAAAGCCGCGGAAACCGAACCAAGAACCCGCCCGGCGCGGTTGAGCACAACGACGCCGCCCGTCCGGCCGGAGATCGGGTTCACCTGCACCGCGATCTTACGGCCGGACGGGTCCGGGTAGGGGAACAGCGCCACCGCGCGGCGTGGGCTCAGGCCAACGTCGCGGCTCAGCGCCGCCGCCCCGGCCAGCAGCACCGTTGGCCGCCCAGCGTCGCGCAACTCCACCCGGGAATCAGGCGGTCTCGCGCCCGTCACTGTCGCGGACGGCCTCGGCGGCGCCGCCACCGCCACGATCACCCCGGCAGCCCGCGGGTCGCCCGCCGCGCCGTAATTGCTGCTGCCGTCGACATCGCCGAGGCCAACGCGCCGCTTGGTCGCGAGCGAGTAAACAGAAACCGGCGTGTTTGCGCTCGGGTAACCGGCGAAGCCTCTCAGCTCAACGATGGCCCGGTCGTGGTCGGCGAACGGGTTCGCGGGCAGCAACGGCGGCAACCCGCGGAACGGCACGGTGGTGGCCGTCACCGGCTTGCCAGCGCTCATCGTGATCAGCTGGCCGTCCGTCGTCGCGAGGTAGCCGCCGCCCGGCGCAGCGGCGACGTGGATTTGGCTGCTCGGCATGAGCCCGGAAACCCGCAGAAGCTGGAGATGAGCACCGTTCGGTTCGGCGAGCGCAAGGGCACCGCCCGCGGTTTGCACCACGATGCGGCCGCCGGCCGCGACGACTGGCCGGCCCGCGGCCCGGCCGCGCACCGGACGCGGGGAGGACGGCCATGCCTGCGCGGCCGCCCAGGCCGTCGCCGCGAGCAGGACGACCGCCAACGGCAGCAACGCGCGCCGCCGCCACGAACGGGGCGGCGGCTCGGGGTCCAGCGCAGGAAACCTCCGCCGCCGCTCCCCCCTATCGGCGGCGACCATGACACGAAGATAAGCGCGGCCCGGCGGCATCCAGCCAGGGCGCTGGCAATCGTTGACAAGTCGCAATGGGCTTGTCGCGGGCCTGTCGCAGCCGCGCGGCGGGCCCTGTCACAGCCGCGCGGCTGCGCCACCATCACACGCTGCCTGGCTCGGGCGCCGGACCGCAGTCGCACCACACGGGCTTCGCAGCTACGGTCGTGGTGGGCGTCCGCGCAGCCGTTAAGGACCTGCTTGTCGATTTTTTCCAGAACGGCTTCCGCTGCCCGCACGATGTCCGCCGACGCGCTCGCCGACGAAGGGCTAGATCATGTCCGATCCCAACGCGACCACGGCCGTCGCGCCGAAGGCGGCGCCCGGTCCGGTCGGCCTGCCCGTCGAGCTGAACGGCATCAACGTGATCAGCGAAGCTGAGCGCAAAGGCCGGCCGCTGCGGCTGTTTTGGCCCTGGTGCGCTGCCAACATCGCCGTGCTCGGGATCAGTTACGGCTCGTTCTTTCTCGGCTTCGGTGTGTCCTTCTGGCAGGCGGCCATCGCTGGCGTGTCAGGCACGATCGTGTCCTTCCTGCTCGTCGGCTTCGTCTCGCTTGCGGGCAAGCGCGGCTCGGCGCCAACCATGGTGCTGTCGCGCGCCGCGTTCGGGGTGCGCGGTAACGCGGTCCCCACCGGTCTCAGCTACCTGTTGCTCGTCGGGTGGGAAACGGTTCTGTGCGCGCTGGCCACGCTCGCCACGGCGACCGTGTTCGGCCGGCTTGGCTGGAGCACGGGAAACACGACGAAGATCGCCGCCTTCATCGTGGTCGCGGCGATCATCATGGCGGCCGGCGTGCTCGGCTACGACGTCATCATGCGCCTGCAGAGCGCCATCACCGTCGCCACCGCGATTCTCACGGTCGGCTATATCGCCCTGGCAGCCGACCATGTCCACTGGTCAGTGGTCAGCGCGCGGCCAGCAGGCTCGGCCCAGGCGGTCACCGGGGTGGCGATCTTCGCCTTGACCGGTTTCGGTCTCGGCTGGGTCAACTCGGCGGCCGACTACTCACGGTATCTGCCGCGCAGCGCGTCGAGCCGAGGTGTGGTCGGCTGGACCACGTTCGGCGCCGCGATCGCGCCGGTCGTCCTTGTCGTCTTCGGCGCGCTGCTCGCCGGCTCGGACAAGGCGCTGAGCTCCAGCATCGCCGCCGACCCGATCGGAGCGCTGACCACGATCCTGCCGACCTGGTACCTGGTGCCTTTCGCGATCGTCGCCATACTCGGCCTGGTGGGCGGGGCGGTGCTCGACATCTACTCGTCTGGGCTCGCGCTGCTCACGCTCGGCGTGCGCATCCCCCGGTGGAGCGCGGCGGGCATCGACGGCGTGATCATGTGCCTCGGGACCATCTACCTGGTCTGGATCTCGTCGAGCTTCTTCGGCGCGTTCGAGGGATTCCTCATCACGCTGGGCGTGCCGATCGCCGCATGGTGCGGTGTGTTTCTCGCTGACCTCGCGGCGCGGCGGCGCCCGTATTCCGACGCTGACCTGTTCCACAGCAGCGGCCGGTACGGCGCGGCCAGCCCGCCCGCGATCGCCGCGATCACTGTCGGCGCCGTGCTCGGCTGGGGCCTTGTCACGAACTCGTTCGCGGGATGGCTGTCCTGGCAGGGATACCTGCTTGGGCCGTTCGGGCTGGGCGGCAAGAGCGGGGCCTGGGCGGGGGCGAACCTTGGGGTCCTCGTCGCACTTTGCGTCGCGTTCGCCGGGTACTGTCTCACCGCTAGCCGCCGGGTCGGCACGCAGGAGTCGTTGTGACTTGCCCGCGCCCGCGCCGGCGTGCCCGCGGCGGCGCGCCAGGCGACAGCCCGCAGAAAGATGCTGATTGCAGGCGTTCATCACCGCTCGGTTGGCCCTGGACGAAGGTCCGTTACAGAAACGCCGTTCGGCTCTTCTGCGAAACGCAGGTACGGGTCAGATTAGGAGGGTAAGGTACCCAAACGCATGGCATAGAGCCGGTTGGCTACCGGTCGGCAGAGTCGCCGGGTGGGAACGCGGGTGATCCCCTCCACTATGCAGGGTTCGATTCCCTGCTATGCCACGAGGCGGCTCAGCATGCTCGCCACCTTCGATGGGCTCGTTCCCCCGCCCGCGCGGCGCCGTCGGGCGGGCGGCTTGCTACGGCGCGGTGACATCCGTTGCGCGTCGGCGAATCCGGGCGGCAAATAGGTCGCGCAGGCTCACCACGCCAAGCACCTCGCGCCCCTCGACCACGGGGAGGTGGCGAAACCCGTTCAGCAGCATGATCTGTGCCGCTTCTTCCACCGACGCGCCAGGTTCCAGTGACTGCGGGTCAGGTGTCATCCACTCCGAGATCATCGAGCGGGACAGGTCTCGTCCAGAGCTGGCGGCTCGAAGCACATCGCGCTCGGTCAAGATGCCGGCCAGAAAAGACCCCTGCATGACAACTGCTGAGCCAACTTTGGCGCTGACCATCGAGGCCGCGGCCGCGGCCACCGTGGTGTCAGGCGTTGCCGTAACCACGCTGGTGTGCATCAGATCCCGCAGCACCGTCGCGCCGACTCGCGCGCGCTGGCTCAGGCTGTCAGCCACTCTCCCCGACCTCGTCAAGCTCGGGGTCCAGCTGTGGGGTCGCTGGCCAGGCCAGTTCTTCTGAGAGCATTCGCCACAGCGAGCCGGCCCACGCCGAGATGCCCGGCCACTGCATCCAGAACACTTGAAGCGTCGTTTCGTCAAACTGGATATGTGCCTGCTCAGCGGTGATCGTGTCCGTGATCTCCTCAAGCCCGTGGATCAGATCGAGAAACCGCTCCGCTACTTCATCCATGGCACCACCTCCCAGACCCACGGCCTCACCCCGGGCGGCGGTGAGCCAGCGGCCGTTTTGGCGAGTGTAAGCCAGCAGGCGGTTTCAAGCGATAGCCCAGCCGCCCGCACCGACGGACGCAGCGCAACTTTGCGTACTTAAGCGTTGCTCGCGCCCGGAATGCCCGAATCTAGGAACGTCCCGATGTGCTGAGTGCTGCGGCGGTGCGATGACCGCTGTGAGCGGAGCGATCGCGGCTAGTCGCCAAGCTCGGCGCGGCGGCGCGCCACGAAGTCGGCGAGCTCGGCACGGACTGTGTCGTCGATCGCGGGTTGCTCGTAGTCCTGCAGCTTCTTCTTGCAGATGTCGGAGGCGCGGGCGGCGGCGTCCTTGGCGCCGCCGCGGATCCAGCGCTCAAAGTTCGCGGTCGAGGACAGCAAGGGCCGGTAGAAGCACTCGCGGAAGCGCTGCATTGTGTGCTGGGCGCCCAGGAAATGACCGCCATGACCAACCTCGAGATGGGCGTCGAACGCCAACGAGGCCTCGTCGATTTCCAGGGGGGTGAACTGCACACGCAGCATGCGCAGCAGCTCGACGTCGATAACGAACTTCTCGTAGCAGCTGACAAGGCCACCCTCCAACCAGCCAGCCGCGTGCATGACCCAGTTGGCACCGGCGAGGAACGTGGGCAGCAGCGTCATGAGCGCCTCGTAGCCGGCCTGCGCGTCCGGCGTCTGACTGGAGGACAGACCACCGCCGGTGCGGAACGGGAGCCCAAAGTGACGTGCCAGCTGGCCAGTGCAGACCAGCCCGATCGCGGATTCCGGGGTGCCAAAGCTCGGCGAGCCTGACTGCATGTCGATGTTGGACAGGAACGAGCCGAAGATGACCGGGCAGCCTGGGCGGATCAGCTGCGCCAAGGCGATACCGGACAGCGCCTCGGCGAGCTGCTGTGCGAGCGCGGACGGGATGGACACCGGCGACATCGCACCCATCAGCAGGAACGGTGTCAGCACGACCGGCTGGTTCGCCTGGTTGTACTCGAACTGAGCGTCGAGCATGCGGTCGTCCCAACGCAACGGCGAGTTGCAGTTGATCAACGAAATCGTGGCGGGGGTCTGCTCGACGCTCTCCCTGCCGCCGAAGAGGATCTCGGTCATCCGGATGGTATCCGCGGCGTTCGGGCCGGATACGACATTGCCCATGTAAATCTTGTCGGTCAGCGTCTGCAAGGCGTAGATCATGTCGAGGTGCCGCGAGTCGAGCGGAAGATCGTTCGGTTCACAGATAACCCCGCCGGCCGAGTCGAGCTCGGGAAATGCCTGAGCCAGCATGGAAAGGCGGCGGAAATCATCCATGGTGGCTTCCCTGCGCACATCGCCTTCCCTGACAAAAGGCGATCCGTAGACCCCGCCGAAGACCATGTGATCTCCACCGATGTGCACGCTGTTGGCCGGGTTGCGGGCTTGGACGTCGAACTCCCGCGGCGCCTTGGCGACCTGCTCGAGGACGAATTCAGGATCCAGCCTGACAACATCTCCATCGACGACCTGACCGGCCCGGCGAAATAGCTCCACAGCGGCCGGCTTGGCGAACTGAACGCCGATCTCGGAGACGATGCGCCGCCAGCCCTTGTCCAGGACGTTCACGGCGTCTGGAGAAAGGATTTCGTAGCGGGGCATGCTGTTGATGAACATCGCCACCTCGTTCCGCGTGCTCGGCTGCTCGCTTGACCATCGGATCACCCGAACGTAACATCACATAGTAGAACAAAGTTCCGTAACATGGAACTTGGGCCCAGCCAAGCAGACGGCAGAGCAACCGGCGCACCAGGCGGCCAAGCACACGGCACGGCAGACGGTCAAGCAGACTGGCTCGTAGACGGCGCAGAGAGGGCTCAGTGACAAGTCCCACCGGCACGCAAGCGGTAGACCGGGCGGCGCGCCTGCTCACGGAGGTCGTGCACTCACCTGACGCGGTGACGTTCACTGAACTTGCGGCAGCCACCGGCCTGGCCAAAAGTACGACGTCACGGCTGTTGCTCGCGCTTGAGCGTGGCGGACTGGTCAGGCGCGACACCCGGGGCCGCTTTCGGCCTGGCGACATGTTCGTCAGGTACGCCTGGCGCGGCGGCGCGAAGGCCGGCCTCATCGGCGTCGCGCAGCCCTTCCTCGACCGGCTTGGCGAGGACACAAGGGAGACCGTGAACCTGGGCGTCGTCAACCAGGGCATGGTGGAACAGATCGCGCAGGTCGACAGCAAGTACGTCATCGGCGCGGCCAACTGGCTCGGCCACCGCGTGCCGCTGCATTGCGCTGCCCTGGGCAAGGTGCTGCTCGCCTACGGTGCGGCCGAGCTGCCGCCGCGCCGGCTTGAGGCGCGCACAGCGAGGACAATCACCAGCCGGGCTGCGCTGCAAGCCGAACTCTCCGACGTGCGAAGGCGCGGTTTCGCCGTTACCGACGAGGAACTCGAGCCTGGGCTCGTCGCCGTCGCCGCGCCTGTGTACCACGACGGCGGAGCGGTCATCGCGGCGCTTTCTGTGTCCGGCCCGGCCACCCGCCTTCAACCCGCCAAGATCACCGAGATCGCCGCCCAGTGCATGGCCGAGGCACGGGGCCTGTCCACCGTGCTCGGGCACCGGCCGCAAAAAGAAGGTGCGGCATGAGCAGGGACCGCGGCACACACAGCCGCGGCGCGCACGGCCGCGGCCCTGCACAGCCACGGCTCGCACGGCCGCGAAACACACGGCCGCGAAACACGGCGCCAGGAAACACAGAGCCGCGTCACACAAAAGGAATACAAAAGGGAGCCGCCGTGACACAGGAGGAGCTGCTCCGCCAGCTTTACGACTTCACCCTCGTCGGCGATGGGGCGCACGTGCTCGAATTGACCAATGTCGGCCTGGAGATGGGTCTGGGTCCAGAGACGCTGCTTTACGATGCGCTTATACCATCGCTTGAAGAGGTTGGGGCGCGGTTTGAACGAGGAGATTTCTTCGTCCCCGAGATGCTGATCGCGGGGAAGGCGATGGCAGGGGCGCTCGAGGTGTTGCGGCCGCTACTTGCGGAAACGGGCGCGCAGACGATCGGCACCATCGTCATGGGAACCGTCAAAGGAGACGTCCATGACATCGGGAAGAATCTCGTCAACATCATGTTCGAGGGCGCCGGTTTCCACGTCATCGACCTGGGCGTGCAGGTCGCGCCAGAGAAGTTCGTCGACGCGGTGCGTGAGCACCATCCCGACATCATCGGTTTCTCGGCCTTTTTGACCACGACGATGCCCATGTTCAAGGCGAACATCAACGCCCTGCAGAAAACCGGCCTGCGGGATCAGGTCATCGTCATGGTCGGCGGCGCGCCGGTCACTCAGGAGTACGCCGACGCCGTGGGCGCGGACGGGTACGCTCCCGACGCGTCTGCCGCCGTCAGCCGGGCCAAGGAACTGCTGCGGCGGCGGCGGGCCGTCGCGACGGCGTAGTGAGCGGGCGGGCGCACCATGCACACGGTTTTGCGGTCAGCGAGCCGGGAAGTGATCATCGGTCCCGACCAGCCGTTCTGCGTCATTGGGGAGCGGATCAACCCGACCGGGCGCAAGGCGTTGCAGGACGACCTGCGGCGCGGTGACCTGTCTCGGGTCGAGCGAGACGTCGGCGAGCAGGTGGCCGGCGGCGCCATGGTGCTCGACGTCAACATGGGGGCGCCGCTGGCGGACGAGGTGGAGCTGATGGCCCGAGCGGTCAAGCTGATCCAGAACATCACTGACCTGCCGCTCTGCATCGACTCCTCGGTCATCGAAGCGCTCGACGCCGGTCTCGCGAGCTATCCGGGCAAGGCGCTTGTCAACTCGGTCACCGCAGAGGATGAGCGACTCGAAGCCATCCTGCCGCTGGTGAAGAAATACGGGGCGGCCGTGATCGCGCTGCCCAACGACGAGGAGGCGATACCCGAGGACCCGCGCCGCCGCGTGGAACTCGCGGGCAAGGTCATCGACGTGGCCACGCGACGGTTCGGCATCCCGGTAGAAGACATCGTCATCGACCCGCTGGCAATGCCGGTCGGCGCGGACACCACGCTCGTGATCAAGACGCTGGAGACGATCGCGCTCTTGCGCCGCGAGTTCGGCGTCAACATGACACTCGGCGCGTCGAACGTCTCTTTCGGGATGCCTGACCGCCACACGATCGGCGCCGCGTTCCTTCCCATGGCGATCACCAACGGGCTGACCAGCGCCATCATGGACGCCAGGGCTCAGCCGATCGTCGGCGCCGCCAAGGCCGCCGACCTGCTGCTCAACCGCGATCCATGGGGAGCGGCCTGGATCGCGGCTCATCGGGCCAGGCAGGCACCGCGTTGACCAGGACGGGCGGCGCGACGGTGACCGACCGCTCAGCCGGGGAAGGCAGCGCCGACGGCGACGGCGCGGTCAGCGACGGCGCGGTCAACGCGAGGGTGACTCTTCGGTTCGAGCCAAGCGGCCGCCAGGTGCGGGTGCCGCGTGGGGTGACGCTGTTCGACGCGGCCAGCTGGAACGGCATCGCCATCGACTCGACCTGCGGCGGTCACGGCACGTGCAAAAAGTGCCGCGTCAGGGTTCTCGACGGCGCGGCGCCCATCTCCCCGCTTGACGCGCGCGCGTTCTCCCCGGCCGAGCTTGACGATGGATGGCGGCTCGCCTGCCGCGTCCAGGCCACGACCGATGCCGACGTGGCGGTGCCACCGCTCGCCACCAGGCCAAAGGCGGCCACGGTCGGCGTCGGCAGGCAGGTGATCCTGCGTCCAGCGGTGCGCAAGCGCTTCGTCGAGATGACCGAACCGTCCCTGGCGGACCAGGTGTCTGACCTGGAACGGCTGCTCGCCGAACTCGACGACCTGGAATTGCGGGTTGACTTGCACGCGCTGCGGTCCATCGGCCCGGTGGTACGCGCCGCAGGCTACAAGGTCACCGCCGTGATAGTCGACGACGCGCTGATCGATGTCGAGGCGGGCGACACGACGGACCGCCTTTTCGGCATCGCCTTCGATCTGGGCACCACGACGGTGGTCGCCACGCTGCTCGATCTTGCGACAGGAACACCGCTCGCGGTGGAATCCACGCTCAACAGGCAGCAGCCGTTCGGCGCCGATGTGATCACCCGGATCAGCTCGATCATGATGGACGGCGCGGCCCTCGGCAGGCTGACGAGCCTGGCGCACGAGACGCTGGACGAGCTTGCCCAGGCGGTGTGCGGCAAGGCCGGCGTGGACCCGGGCAACGTCTATGAGGTGGCGGCGGCGGGCAACGCCACCATGACGCACATCGCGCTTGGCATCGATCCCGAGCCCCTCGGGATGGCGCCGTTCATCTTGTCCGCCCGTACTCTGCCCGAGACGCTGGCAGCCGATCTCGGCGTCGGCGTGCATCCGCGAGCCCGCGCCGTCGTCTTCCCCTCGTTTGGCGCCTATGTCGGCGGCGACATCACCGCGGGGCTGCTCGCTTCGGGCATGGACCGCGACGCACGGACGCGGCTGTTCGTCGACATCGGCACGAACTGCGAGATCGTCCTCGGCAACGGTGAGTGGCTGCTCGCGACCGCGGCGCCGGCCGGCCCGGCATTCGAGGGAGCGGCCATCCGGTGCGGCATGCGCGCGGCTGAGGGCGCGATCGAGGCGGTGACGATGACCGCGGATGGTGTTCGGCTAGAAGTGATCGGCGACGCCGAGCCCGCCGGCCTTTGCGGATCGGGCCTGGTCGACGCGGTCACCGGGCTGCTCGAGCTCGGCCTGCTCGACGGTTCTGGCCGGTTCCTGGCAGATGATCAGGCGGCCAGCCTCGCCCCGGCGGTCGCCGAGCGGCTGACCAGGCTCGGCGATGAGCGGGTCTTCGTGCTGCATTGGCTCGGTGACGTCGGCGACACGTGCCACGCCATCTACCTGTCGCAGCGGGATGTGCGCGAACTCCAGTTCGCCAAGGCTGCGATCGCGACCGGCTGGCACATCCTGCTCGAAGAGGCGGGACTGGCGCCGCAGGCGGTACAGCAGGTGCTGCTGGCCGGCTCGTTCGGCAGCTATCTGTCACCGGCGAGCGCGATCCGGCTGGGCCTGGTGCCGCGGTTGCCCGTGCTGCGGATCGTCAGCGCAGGCAACGTCGCCGGCGAGGGAGCGAAGATGGCGCTGCTGAGCCAGCGAGAGCGGGCTGGGGCATTGGCGCTGCTTGAGGAGGTGAGGTATGTCGAACTCTCCGACCGCAGCGACTTCAACGATCGCTTCGTCGAGCAGTTGCGCTTCCCGGACTGACCGGGCGGCCGCCGTAGCCGCCGCCCCCGTCGCCGGCGCCGCGGCGGCCACGCCAGCGCCTCTGGCCGCCGTAATCGCGTGCGGTGCGCTCGGTGCGCACCTGCGCGAGATCATTGGCCGCCGTAGCTGGCCGGTCGAGCTGCACTGTCTGCCCTCGGCGCTCCACAACAGGCCAGAAAAGATCAAACCTTATGCCGAACGGCTCGCGCTGCGTGCTCAATCCCGCGGTCTGCCCGTGGTCTTGGCGTACGCGGACTGCGGCACCTACGGCGCGCTCGATGAGCTGTGCGCTCGCCTTGGCGCGCGCCGACTGCCCGGGCTGCACTGCTACGACGTGTTCGCGGGCGCCGAGCGGATGCGGGCGCTGTTCGCGCGCGAACCTGGCACCTATGTCCTGACGGACTTCCTCGTGCGCAGCTTCCGCCGCTCGGTGCTTGCGGAGCTGGGCCTGGACCGCCACCCGGAGCTCTGGCCCGACTATTTCGGCCACTACCGCCGGCTCGTCTGGCTGGCGCAGTCGCCGGGCGCAGCGCTCGAGGCGGAGGCGGCCGCGGTGGCCGAGATGTTCGGGCTTCCGCTGACCATGATCGACGTTGGCACCGCTGCCCTGGAGCGCGAGCTTGAGCGGCTCCTTGGTGACGGGCTGTCAGGTGCGCAACCGTCCGGCTCGGCGAGTTATCCACAGAAACGAATTCGCCCCTCCCGGAGGTCTTGACAACGTGGCAAGATCAGCAGTGGGGCAAGGCCCCCAAGGGGTGGGCGGGTTTTGTAAAGGGAACACCGCAGCGGCAGCCGTTAGGGATCAATATGGGGGGCGCGGCGGTGCGGGCGCGTGACGGGCTGGCCGGCGCGGCGCCCTTGTTGCGGCACCCCAGGTACGAGGTGTTTCCGACCAGCGCGGTTGAGCAGGCAGTGCTCGAATGGGTGCCGCGGCACCTGACCGTTACCGTGACCGCTTCGCCTAGCAAGGGGCTGGACGCCACACTCGACCTCACCGGGCGGCTGCGCGCTTCGGGTTATCGTGTGATCCCGCATCTGTCCGCACGGCTGGTGGTTGACGACCGCCACCTGGCGGAGATCGTCGCGCGGCTCACCGAATGCGGTGTCGACGACGTGTTCGTGCCTGGCGGCGATGTGGACGCGCCGGCCGGGCAATTTGACAGCGCGCTCTCGCTGCTCATCAGCCTTAGCCAGATGAGCCACCCGTTTTCCCGCATCGGCATCACCGGATACCCGCAGAGCCACCCGAGGATTGTCGACGACGTCACCATCCAGGCGATGTGGGACAAGCGGCGCTACGCGAGCTACATCGTGAGCAATCTGTGCCTGAACGCAGCCGCGCTGCGGCGGTGGATCGCCCGGGTGCGCGCACGCGGCGTCACGTTGCCGCTCTTCATCGGCATGACCGGCCCGCTGGACCGGGCGAGGCTTGTGAACATGGCGGCCAAGGCCGGTGCGGCCGACTCCGCCAGGTTTCTCGCCGGGCACACCGATTGGCTCGTCCGGCTCGGCGTGCCGTATGGCTACCGTCCGAACACGTTTCTCGACCGCGTTGGCCCGGCGCTCGCATCGCCAGCCTCGGCTGTGGCGGGCCTGCACCTGTTCACCTTCAACCAGGTACGGCAGGCGGAGGAATGGCGCAGGTCACTGGTCGAGCGGCTGACAGGCCGGGCGGACCTGGCGCCTGTTTGAGGCCTCGACCCGGCGCGCCGCGGCTACAGACGGTGATCTGTACACAGATCGCCGCTGAGCGTAACCGCCCCGATCATGCTTTATGGATCCGTGTGTCGTCGTAGTGTGATGCCTGTCACCCAGCGGGTGCCGGACTGGACGGGGCGGACGGCAGCACGTGTGGTCGAGGAGGTCCGGGTGTGCAGCGCTGCCAGGTCAGCGACCGGCGTGACCGACGCGGTCACCACAGAGGAAGGCCAGTGACGTGCCGGACCAGGACGTGACCTGGCCGGTGCGGGTCGGGCTTGTGCCGCCGCTGGCCGATTGTTACATCCCGCGGCCCGAGACCGGGCACGGGCTGCTCAGCAACTTGGCGCCCGGCGATGTGGTGGTGCTGACGCCCGCGGATGACGCGGCGACTGGTGGGCTCGTGAGCCCGGGCGGCACAGGCAAGACACAGCTCGCGGTGGGCCTCGCGCACGCGCTGTGGGAGACCCACGCGCTCGATCTGCTGGTATGGATCACCGCGTCAAGCAGGGACGCCATCGTCACCGGCTATGCGCACGCGCTCAGCGAGGTCGGCGCGGGCACCGCGGGTGAGGACCCCACGACGGCGGCCACGCGCTTCGTCGATTGGCTGGCCGCAAGCAGCCAGAACTGGCTGGTCATCCTCGATGACCTGGCCAGCGCCGCCGACCTGGACGGGCTGTGGCCGCAGGGCGACACCGGGCGGGTACTGGTCACCACGCGCAGAAACGATGCCGCGCTTGAAGCTACCTGACCGCGAAGTTCAACAATGATCCCGACCAGCGGATCGGGGCGCTGGATCTCGCCGAGGACCTCAGCTGCGTGCCGATCGGTCTGGCACAGGCCGCCGCCGTGATGGCCGACCGCGGATCGAGCTGCCGCGATTACCGCGTTCGGCTCGCCGAACGCCGGCAGCACGTCACTCCCGCGGCCGCCGACCGATGCTCGTCGATCGTCGCGATCACCTGGTCGCTGTGCATCGACCGCGCCGACCAGCTTCCGCCAGTGGGCCTGGCATGGCCCGCGCTGGTCCTCGCCACCCTGCTTGATCCGAACGGCATACCGGGTTCGGTGCTGACCAGCGCCGCCGCCTGCGATTACATCACCGGCGACCGCGCAGCGGCTGAGCGCGCCGCCGCTAGCCGCGCCGCCGGCGCGCGGGCCAGTGGCGACCAGGCCGTCGGCGGCGCTGGCGGCGGGGCTGTCGGCACTGCGGTCGCGAGCGGTGCGGTCGCGAGCGGTGCGGTCGCGGGTAGGACGGTCGCCGACAGGGCGGTCGCCGAGAATCAGGTGCGCGCGGCGGTACACAACCTCGCCCGCCTGGGCCTGGTGACCATCGACCCGTCCAGCGCGGCACGCACGGTTCGTGTCCACGCCCTCGTCCAGGCCGCGGTGCGTAAGTACCTGTCCGCGGCGGAGCTCGATCAGGCCGCGCGCGCCGGCGCCGACGCCTTGCTGCAAGCGTGGGAAGCAGGCGACGACGAGCCGCTGCTCGCCCAGGCGTTGCGCGACTGCGCGGCACGCCTGTACGACGCTGCGGGCGATCTGCTCTGGACTCCGGAGGGCCACCCACTGCTCTTCCGGGCCGGGGCAAGCCTGGACAACGTGCGGCTGACCGCTCCCGCGATCGCCTACTGGCAGGTTATGGCCGACACAAGCGGCCGGATCCTTGGCACGGGCAACGCGCAGACGTTCCGGTCACGCGGCAGTCTCGCCAACGCGTACCAGAACGCGGGGCAGGTCGCGGAGGCGATCCCGCTGCACGAGCGCACGTTGGCGGAGCGTGAGTGGCTGCTCGGGGCCTACCATCCGGACAGCCTGAGTTCGCGTGGCGACCTCGCCTCCTCCTACCGTGCCGCTGGACGGTTGAGTGACGCGATCACTCTGTACGAGCGCACCGTCTCAGACCGTGAGGGAGTCCTCGGCGCCGACCATCCCGACACGCTGGCGTCGCGTGGCGACCTCGCCTCCGCCTACCGTGCGGCTGGACGGCTGGACGACGCGATCAACCTCTACCGGCGCGCGCTCGCCGACCGCGAGCGGATCCAGGGCCCCGACCACCCGGACACCATCACAGCACGCGGCAACCTCGCCTACGCCTACCGCGTGGCCGGCCGAATGAAAGAGGCGATCCCGCAGTACAGGCGCGCGCTCGCCGACCGCGAGCGGATCCAGGGCCCCGACCACCCGGACACCATCACAGCACGCGGCAACCTCGCCTACGCCTACCAGACGGCGCGGCGGACCAAGGACGCGATCCCGCTCTACGAGCGCACCCTCGCCGACCGCGAGCGCGTCCAGGGCCCCGACCATCCCGACACCATCACAGCACGCGGCAACCTCGCCTTCACCTATCACACGGCGCGGCGCCTATCGGACGCCCTCCCGTTGTATGAGCGCACGCTCGCCGATTGTGAGCGCGTGCTCGGGCCTGATCACCCAGACACGCTCACGTCGCGTGGCAACCTCGGCCACGCCTACCACACGGCGGGTCGGCTGACCGACGCGATCAAGGTCTTTCAGCGCACGCTGGATGACTGCGAGCGCGTACTGGGCGTCGACGACCCACTGACCCAGACGGTGCGGGAGAACCTCGAAGCCGCCGCACAGGCCTGACCAGGTCTTAGCTTTCCGCTTGGCTTTCCGCCCGGTCCCGACGTGCCTTGATCGCGGTGACCAGGGCCGGGAGCACCTCGTTGAGGTCGCCGATCACCGCGTAGTCGGCGCGGCTGATGATCGGCGCGCCAGCGTCGGTGTTGATCGCCACGATGTGCTTCGCGCCGAGGCAGCCCGCCATGTGCTGTATGGCGCCGCTGATCCCGCACGCGAGGTAGAGCTCCGGGGAGATGCGCGTGCCGGTCTGACCCACCTGCTGCTTATGCGGCCGCCAGCCCTGGCTGGTCACCACGCGCGACACGCCGACGGCCCCGCCGAGCAGGCTGGCCAGTTCCTCGAGCACGGCGAAGCCATCGGGCCCGCCGACTCCGCGCCCGCCGCCGACCACCACGCGCGCAGTGGCCAGCGAGACGCGGGCCGTAGGGGCCGCCGATTCGGTGACACGCACCCGCAGGTCTGCGCTGGAGAGCTCGGGCCGGTGCGGGTGGACGCGGGTCTGCGCCGGTGCGGCGGCTGGGGCCGCGGCCATGCCGTCGCTCGCCACGGTCAGCAGCGCCGGCGACGCCTCAAGCGCGGCGTCCTCGAGCAGGCTGCCTGCCCAGCGCTGGCGGACAATCCGGTACGTGCTCGCGCCTGACGCGGTGGCGGACACGCAGTTGGCGGCCACCGGCAGGCCGGTCAGCGCGCCGAGATGCGCCATCACCTCGTGGCCTCGGTCGGTGCCCGCGGCAACCACCGCATCGGCCGATGACATCGTGATCAGTTCCGCGAGCGCGCGCGCCCACGCCAGTGGAGCGTAGGACGTGAGCAGATCGGATTCGACCGCGTACGCGGCGGTCACGCCGTAGGCCGACAGCGTAGCGACACCCCGCGCGTCAACTGGCCCAACGACGGCGGCGCAGGGCGGTGCTTCTGCCAGCGAGCGGGCGAAGGTCAGCGCGGCGAGCGACGCGTCGGCGATGCCGCGCCCGTCCTGCTCGGCCAGGCACAGCACGGTCATGACAGAACCCCGAGATCCTCGAGCAGCCGGACCAACGCGGGCACCGCGTCCGGGCCGGCGCCGAGGATTTCCGCGCGCCTTCGTGCTGTCTGCGGCACACGAAGGCCAAGCTTGCTCAGGCCCTCCTTGGCTGGGCCCGGCTGCGGCGAGCCCTCGATCACAGCTCTCTTCGCCCGCAGGCGGCCAGGAAGAGACGGGTAGCGAGGCAGGTTGATGCCCTCTTTCACCGACACGACGGCAGGCAGCGCGATCTCGAAGACCTCCTCGATCCCCTGGTACTCACGCCGGGCTCGCAACCCATCGCCAGTCACGGCGATGTTCTTGATGCCAGTGACACAGGGCAGGCCAAGCTCGTGCGCCACCCGCACGGGTACCTGATAGTCGCCCGTGTCGGCCGCTTCATTTCCGAAAAGGAGCAGATCATACGGACGAGGTCCGTCGGTGGCGCGTCGGCGGACGGCCTCGGCAATCGCCGCGCCGGTGGCGATCGCCCCCCATTCCCCGCCATCGGTCTCGAGGAGAACGGCACTGGTGGCGCCCAGGGCGAGCGCGGCGCGCAACTGCTCGACCGCCGCGGGAGGCCCGAGCGTCAGGACGGTCACGCTGCCGCCGACCCGTTCCACGATCTGGACGGCCTCCTCGACCGCGCACTCCTCATGCGGGCTGATGGTGAATCCGGACATGCTCGTGTCGAGGTCCTGGCCGTCGGCGGTGAGCGCGATCATGCCGCCGACCATGGGGACACGCTTGACGCAGACGAGGATCTCCATGCCTGTCAGCTTCGGACCCGCGCGTTCTCGGGGTCGAACAGCGGCCGTGAGCCGACGACCGCGACCGTGACCGGATACCGCTCGCCGAGGTACTCGACCGCGAGGCTCGCGCCCTCCCGGGCACTCTCGGCAGGCAGGTAGGCCATCAGCAGATGTTTGCCGACCGACGGCCCGGACCCAGCGCTCGTGACGTAGGAGTGGCGTCCCTTCGCGTCGATGAGCGGGCCGCCGTCCGCGGCGAGAACCGGCTCGCCGCCGAGCATGTAGCGGAGCCGGCCGTCGGCGCCGCGGTGGTCGTCCACGGTCAGCGTGGCAAGCACGGCACACGGCGGCGAACTCCGCTGCTTCAGGTAGGCGGCCTTGCCGATGAAGTCCTGCTCCTTCACCGACCGGCGGGCCATGCCGGCCTCCACCACGTTGTAGTCGGCGGTCAGCTCATTGCCGTAAGCGCGGTACCCCTTCTCGAGCCGGCCCGTGGTGCCGTAGACGCCGATGCCGACCGGCACCAAGCCGTTCGGCCGCCCGGCGGCCCAGATGGTGTCCCACACCCGCGCGCCCTGCTCCATCGGCACGTGCAGCTCGAAGCCCTGGTCACCGACGTAGGAGATGCGCGAGGCCAGGACCGTCACGCCGCCGATCTCCACCTCCCTGCAGGTGGCGAAGGGGAAGCCGGCGTGCGACAGGTCGCCTGCCGTCACCGGCTGCAGCACCTGTCTGGCCCGCGGGCCCCACAACCCAAATGTCGCCCACGCGGAGGTCAGGTCGGCAAGCGCGACGGCCGCGCCTGCCGGCAGGCGGTCAGTGAACCATTTCTTGTCCATCATCCCGGTGGCGCCGCCGGTCACCACGCGGAAGTGCTGTGCTCCAAGCCGCATGATGGTCAGGTCGGCCTTGAAGCCGCCTCGCCCGTCAAGCAGCGAGGTGTACACGACCCGGCCGAGCCGGACATCGAGCTGAGAGACGGCGATGTGCTGCAGGGCGGCCAGCGCGCCGGGGCCGGTGATGTCGAAGACCGCGAAGGCCGACAGGTCGACCAGCCCGCAGGCGTCGCGCATGGCGAGGTGCTCGGCGTCGATGATGGGCGACCACCAGCGCGCCTCCCATTCGGCGCCGCGCTGGGCGATGCGCCCGGCGTAGCGGTCGAGCAGTGCCTCGTTGCAGCCGTACCAGTGCGGGCGCTCCCAGCCCGCGGTCTCGAAGAACACCGCGCCGAGCTCGCGCGCGCGGTCGTACACCGGGCTGCACCTGACCGGCCGCTCCGACTCCCACTGCTCGGCGGGGTGGACGATCCCATACATCTTGTTGTAGCTCTCGCGCGCCCGCGCCGTGACGTGGCTGCCGGTGCGCTGATGGTCGTAGAACCTGGCGGCGTCTGCCTCGTGTATGTCGATCTCCGGCGGCTCGCCACTCATCCACTCGGCTACCGCGCGCCCGATCCCCGGTCCCTCCTTGATCCAGCTCGCGGCCACCGACCACAGCCCAGCCACCTCCGGCATTTCGCCGAGCACCGGATGGCCGTCTGGTGTCAGCGAGATCAGCCCGTTGATGGCGTAACGGATGCCGACGCGCTCATCGCCGAGCACATCCGGCATCAGCTCGAGAGCTTGGGCAAGCTGCGGATCGAAGTCGTCTTGGGTGAACGGCAGCTCGGTCGGCGACAGCACGGCCTCCTCGATGGCGGGGATGTCGTCGGGGCTGACGATGATCGGCCGGTGCGCGTACGATCCCACCTCCATGTCGCTGCCGTGCTGGCGCTCGTACATGTTGGTGTCCATGTCCCGCACGATCGGGTAGGAGATCTCACCCGTCGTGTCGGCGAACAGCGGGATGGGCCCCACGCTGATCATCTGGTGTACGACCGGGGTCAGCGGGATGCGCGCACCCGCCATCCGGGCGATGCGCGGGCTCCAGACACCGCAGCAAATCACGCACACCTCGGTGGCGATGTCGCCCTGGCTGGTCCGGACAGCGCTGACCCGGCTGCCGTCGGCCGAGGTGTCGATACCGAGGACCTCGGCGCCAGCGAGTACGTGCAGGGCGTTCATCTGCTGCGCCCGCTCGCGCATGAGGGTGCCGGCCCGCAGCGAGTCGACGACGCCAACCGTGGGGATGTAAAGCCCGCCCGCAATCGCGGCCTCGCTCACGAACGGGACGAGCTTGGCCACCTCGGCCGCGGAAAGAAGCCGGCTCTCGATGCCCCATGCCTTGCCCGCGGAGGCACGGCGGCGCAGTTCCTGCTGCCGCGCCTGCGTGCGCGCTACCTCGATCCCGCCGCTTGTTGTGAACACGCCGAGCGCCTCGTACTGCTCGGTGCTGTCCCGCGTCAGCTCCATCATCATCTTCGAGTACTCGATCGGGAAGATGAAGTTGGACGCATGGCCGGTCGAGCCGCCCGGGTTGGGCATCGGGCCCTTGTCGATGAGGACGATGTCCCGCCAGCCGAGCCGGGCGAGATGGTACGCCAAACTGTTGCCGACAATGCCGGCACCGATGACGACCGCGCTCGCCCGGCTCGGACTGGTCATGCCGCTGAGTTCCGCACGCCTTTCACTCGACCGGGATTTCCTTGTTGACCAGGCCGAGGTCGATCCCCTGCCTGCTGCGCACGAGCCGCGCGGCCACGTAGATGACGATGGCCAGCACGTACATCCCGCCCATGTAGTACAGCGAATCGGTGCTGTTGACGAAGTAGCTGTCGTTGGTGAACCACTCGTAGAGGTTGAACCCGAGCAGCCCGATCGTGATAACCCCGGCCAACGGGACGACCTGCACGCCGAAAATCTTGATCTTGCTGGCCGGCGACGCCCGCCACAGCGCGGGCTTGCGCCACGGCAGGATGACGACCGCGATCGCGCTGAACAGATAGGTCACCGCGATGACCAGGGTGGCGTCCAGCGTGTAGGTCCTGAAGGTCGTCGAGTACGCGTAGATGGCGGACAGCCCCACCGCGGGAAGAAGCATCAGGATCAGGGAGTAGATCGGAACCTTGCGCTTCTCCGACACCTCGGCCGCCCGGTCGGGCAGCACCCGGTCGAACGCGGCGGCGAAGATGACCCGGGTGGAGGACAGGAAGAGGGTCCCCACCCAGCCGAAGAACCACAGGCTCAGCACCAGGATCAAGACGACCTGGAACGCCGTGTTGTGTACCAGCCAGCCCGCGAACATGAACGGGTACGGCCAGATCGGAAGGGGAGACTTCACGTTGTACCACAGCGCGTTGGAGTTCTGGTAGAAGGCCCAGCCGAAGGTCTTGGCCGCCAGCAGCAGGAACACGATCGTCAGGGCAACCGTGGTCCACAGGCCGATGAACATACCGCTGAAAACGCGCTTGAAGTCGCTCGCGCCGCGGATCTCCCCGTACAGCGTGGCGCCCCAGTTCGGCCACAGGATGAAGAACATCATCGCCGGCACGAGGAGCATCGTCGGCCCCAGCGGGCCGAAGCCGATGGACGGCGCCTGATAACCGACCTTCGCGGCCGCGGTCTGCGTGGCCCCGTAGGCGTTGTTGACGCCGAAGTACTTGTGTGCCTCGAGGTTGAACGAGTGGATGAAGGCCGCGTGCGAGTTGACAAGCAGCAGCACCACGACTACCGCGAACCCGACCAGCCCGCCGTAGAAGCACCACTTCTGGATCCTGGCGTAGCCGGCCATGCCGATCGAGACGAGGATGCCGGCCAGCGCGATCGTGATGAGCGACACCACGAAGACGCCGTTGGTCGTGCCGAACCACGCGGCGCCGCCCGCGGGCCAGGTCCACTTGAGCGTTGCCCACAGCGGCTGGAAGAACTGGACCGCCAGGATGTTGCCGTAGATGGGGGCCCACAGCCAGAGGATGAACCACCATCCGGTGGCGGCCAGGACGAATCCGAGACCGCTGCCGAGGATCCGGGTCTGCCAGACGTAGTCACCGCCCGCGCGCGGGATCGTGACGATGAGCCCGGTATAGGCGATCACAAGGAACGAAACCCAGACCCCCGAGATAAGAATCGAGGTGATCAGTTGGCCCTTGGGGAACGCCGGCCCGGCGAAAGTGAACTCGTAGATCCCGAGCGTGACAAAGTTCGTCGCCAGGCACGCGTAGATCATCGAGTCCCGGACCGACCAGCCCCGGACAAGACCTGTTGCCTTTCTGAGGAAGAGAGTGGGTCTCTCCTCGCCGATAGCGTCTGTCGCCATGGTTGCCTCCCACATGCGGGCTCGGTTGAGCCACGCTCGAACGTCAGCTTTTGTCCTGTGCCTGGTCAGCCATTCACGAGAAGGTACTTCCCGACCTTGCCCTTCTTCGGGTTCAGATCGAGGACCGCGCCTTGCAGGACACCGTCGGCGTAGACGCTACCCGGATTGATCGCAAGTGTCCGGCCGAGTCGGCATATCCCCCTGCTTTCGTGGATGTGACCGTGGATTGACAGCATCGGCTGGTGCTTGAGTATGGATTCGCGCACCGCGACTGAGCCCACCGGCTTCATCACCGCTCCACCGTGAATGGGACGCAGCGACGCGTCGAGAGCGGGCGCTTCGTCGAGCCCGGTCCCGTACGGCGGGGCGTGGAAGTTGAAGATCGCCCGCTCCATGTCCGGCACTTTGGCCGCGACCGCCTCGATCTTCGCTGCGAGCTCGGCCTCAGGCGCCTCGCGGAACGTGTTCCACGGCGTGGGGTTGGTCCATCCCATGGAGACAAGGTGGAAGCCGCCGAGTTCAATTACCTTGCTCTCGGCGAAACTCACGCACGGGGACGATTCGATGACGTCGTCGATCTCCAGGGTGTCGTCGTTGCCGCCGTTCACGATGCACGGGATCGAACCGCCTTTGAGCTTCGTGTCAGCCATGTCGAGCCACCGGTCGAGCGACCGGATCATCTCGTGAGTGAACCGGCGGTCCACCGCGCCCTCATCGCCGTGCAGCGAATCGAGTTCGTCGGGACTGACGACCGTCGGGTACGACCCGCGGTCGCGGATCTGGCGCTCGATCTGGGCGAGTTCCTCATGCGTCTCGAGCCGCAGGGTTTGCCCGCCATGCACAACTTGCCAGTGCCCGGCGTGGGCGACGATCGGCACCATAACCTTGCCCGTGACATCGCCGCCGAGCACGACGAGATCGGCCTGGTAAAAAGCGGCTGAGTTCAGGAACTTCTTCCAGCACACCTCAGAGCCATGGATGTCCGTGGCGAAGAAAATTCTCATCCCGACCAATGCGCCTTCCCTGCGCGCCGCGTGCAACTAGGGCGCGTCCTGTGCAACGTGTAGCATCCGCACTTATCCACGTCAAGCATGGACGTATAACGGAGACCCAGCGCTTCCCGCGGAAAGCCCAGCCCGATCTGGGTTGCCGGGCGCTCTCAGTGAGCCACCTCTTCCGGCAGCTCGTACCAGCGCACGCGGTCGCCGATGTTCGCCCTAAGCCGCCACTTCACACCCTTCGGGGCGGACTGAGCGAGGTCGTGGAGCTGGCGGGCTTGCGCGACGGGATCGAAGGCATAGTTCGCGGGCACCAGGTCGGGGCGCTCGGCCAGCAGGGTGGGCAGCTTTGCCAGGTTGCCTGTGACCGTGCGCCACCACCCCCAGTCCGAGCCGAGCAGCTTGCCGTAGCGGTCGACATCGAAGGCCATGCCCGCGCCACCCAGCGGGACCGCGCACAGGAGGTGGACGATGTCGCGCGCATCCTTCTCGTTCAGCTCGACGATCTGCAGCTTCGACAGCAGGAGATCCACGGCGTCGACGGTCAGCGGCAGCCGGTCGAACGACCGCCGGAAGTCAAGCGAGTGGCACATGGTCAGCCTGTCGACCATCACGTCGATCGGCCGCCCGGACGGCGCGTTGAAGTACATCTGCCTGTCGCCGTTCAGGTTGTTGAACCTGCGGTCCGGCACGCAGCCGCTTTGCTCGAGGTATGCCATCACCTTGCTGCGCCCCTTGGACAGGCACGCGAAGTCGATGTCCTGGTCGCGGCGCAGCCGTGGCGGGAAGTCCGGGCAGATGACGCGGACGGCCAGGCCGCCAAGAAGCTTGAGGCCGACGCCCGCCGCAGCGGCGCCGCGGGCGAGGCCGACGGCCTCGGGGAGCGGATCGTGCGTGGGCGAGGTTGTACCGGACCCAACGGGCGTGCCCATTCCCACCCAGCTCCCTCGTGTTTCCCTGGTCACCAGTGCTCTGCCCGGCGGACGTCGACGTCGTGTCACCGCCCTGTCCGGCGTGCGCGGGCAAATCGTGCGGACAGAATACAGCCCAAACGCCGCAGACGGCTCACATCGGGCTGGTTGATCGGGCCCGCCGCGCCAGGCTGGCCACGCCGGCTGTTGACGCCCCACGGCGGCACGGCCATCCTTGTTGCGTGAGCGAGAACAAAGTTGCTGGTGGCGCAACCTATCGGTCGGCCGAACGCGCGCTCGCGCTGCTCAGCAGCTTCGAGGACGGCCGGATTGAACTCGGTGTCACGGAGATGGCCCGAGCGCTCGGAGTCCACAAGTCAACCGCGTCGCGGCTTGCCATCGCACTTGAGCGAGCTGGGTTCCTGACCCGGCACGGCAAGCGCTACCGCCTCGGCGTCAAGATTATCCGGCTTGGGGCGCTCGCGCTGCAAAGCTTCGACATCGTCGCGGCCATGCAGCCCGCGATGGAAAAACTTTCGCAGCAGACTGGTGAGACGGTGAACCTCGCCGTTCCCGACGGGGCGGACGTGCTGAACGTCGCCGAGGTTCCAAGCACCTACATCCTCAGCGCGTCCGGTGGATGGATCGGCCGCAGGACCAAGCCGCACGCGGTCGCCAACGGGAAGGTGTTGCTCGCCTACAGCGCCGTCCCCATGCCCCGCGCGCTGGAGCCGTACACCGACCGCACGGTCGTCAGCCTGGACGCGCTCGCGCGGGAGCTGGCGGAGATCCAGCGGGACGGCTACGCAACGGCGGTCGCCGAGCTGGAGGATGAGCTGGTCGCCGTCGCCGCTCCGGTATTCAACCCCGCCGGAGCGTGCGTGGCGGCGCTGTCGGTGTCGGGCCCCGCGTACCGGATGAGACTCGACACGCTCGACGAGCTCGGCGCGCTCTGCGCGGGAACCGCGGGTCCGAGGCCAGCCCGCGGCGCCGGCGTGCCGCTCCAGCGGGGCCGTCCCCACCGCCCAGTACAGCCTTAACGGCGGTGCGAGGTGACACCGCTGCGCAGGTGACACAGGAAGGAGACGACGGGAACCATGCGCGAGCATCTGCTGTATATCGACGGCCGGTGGCGCAAGGGCGGCGGGGGGACGGCGGACGCCACGAGCCCGTCATCCGGCGAGACATTCGCCTCCGTTGCGGTCGCTGACAGCGCGGACGTGGGCGAAGCCGTCGCGGCCGCGCTCCGAGCCTGGCCGCAGTGGGCGCGCGCCTCGGCATTTGAACGGGCCGCATGGTGCGAGGAGGTCGTGACCGCGATCCGGGCACGGCGTCACGAGCTGGCCCACGCGCTGACCGAGGACCAGGGCAAGCCGCTTGTCGCCGAGGCCTACGACGAGGTTGACGAACTCGCTGAGTATTTCCGCATGGCGGGCGAGGACGCGAAGCGGCTGTCGGGCACCGCGCCCACGTCCACCTCGGCCGGGCGGCGGGTACTGATCACCCGCGCGCCGCTCGGCGTGGTCGGTGTGGTGAGCCCGTGGAACTGGCCATACACGATGGGCGCGGAGCTGATCGCTCCTGCCCTGGCGGCCGGCAACACGGTGGTCTGGGTTCCGGCGCCGACCACCACGGCGTGCTGCGCGGTGCTCGCCGGCGTGCTGGCGGAGGTCATCGCCGAATCTGGCGCTCCCGCCGGTGTTTTCAACTTCGTCCCGGGCCCCGGCCCGGTCGCTGGTGACGCCCTCGTCGGGCACCCCGCAGTCGCCGGGGTCGGGTTCATCGGCTCGGTCGCGACCGGGGCCAGCGTCGCCGCCCGGTCGGCGGGAAAGACCCAGCTGCTCGAACTCGGCGGCAACGGGCCCATGGTCGTGCTCGAGGATGCCGACCTCGATCTCGCCACAGCGGCCGCCCTGGAGGCGGCCTACCTGTGCGCCGGGCAAAGCTGCACCGCGGGGGAGCGCTTCCTCGTCCACGCGGCGGTGCGCGCCGAGTTTGTGGAGCGCGTGGTCGCGGCGACGGCCGAACGGGTGCGCCTTGGGGATCCCTTCGATCCGCAGACCACGATGGGTCCGCTGAACAACGAGGCGGCCGCGGCGAAGCTCGACCGCCATCTCGCCGACGCGCGCGCCCGAGGCGCCCGGGTCTGCTGCGGCGGGCGACGCGCGGCGGGCTTCCCGACACGACTGTACGCGGCACCGACCGTGCTCGACGCCGTCACGCCCGAGATGGCGATCGCGCGGGAGGAGACGTTTGGCCCCGTGGTGCCGGTCCTCGAGGTGGGCTCGGCGCGTGCGGCATTGGAGCTGACCAACGCCTCGCCGTTCGGTTTGACGGCGGCGGTGTTCACCGCCGATCTCGAGCGGGGCCTCGCCTTCGCCGAGCGGGCGCGGGCCGGCTGGGTCAACATCAACGCCTCAACCAACCTTTGGGAGTCGCACCTGCCCTTCGGCGGCAGGTCGGGATCGGTGAGCGGCAGGGGCCGCGTGGGAGGGCGCTGCGTGATGGAGGCGTTCACCGAGCCGAAGACAGTCGTGTATCCGGCGCCGGGGTTCGGCGTGGAAGAATCCGGCGAGGAGGGGTTCGGCGGACCAGAGTCCGGCGGGGAACGGCCCGGCGGAGCGCACTTGCGGTGATCGGGAGGAACGGGCGGACCGGCTGGTTCGCCACACCGGAGAAGGGTCGCCACGCTGATCACGATCCCGGCCTCCTACCGGACCTCCAGCGTCACCGGAGCCAACTGTCTGATCGATGGCGGCCGTCCCGCGCCACGTTGAGAGGCGTCGACTGATGTCCTTGACCCGCGCGTCATGCTGACTGCGGGAGCGCAGTCGGGGCTTTCGGCGAAGCATGGGTGGCTGGTTGTCCACTCACCCGGAGGCTCCCGCATGAAATGGGCAGGGTATTGACCGCCGACCTGGGCGGGCAGGTGAGCGACGCTCAGCTCGCCGCGCGGTTAAGGCGGGATCCGGCGCTGTTCACCGTCGTCTTCGACCGGCACTTCCGCGCCATCTACCTGTATGTGGTCGGGCGGCTGGACGTGCAGGCGGCCGAGGACCTCGCGGCCGAGACGTTTTTGGTCGCGTTTGGTCAGCGTGACCGGTTCGACCCCGAACGCGGCAGCCTGCGGCCCTGGCTGTTCGGTATCGCCACGAATCTGGTGGCCCGGCACCGGCGCGAAGAGGCTCGCCACTACCGGGCGCTGGCACGCACGGGGACCGTGCCTGCTGCGGACAGCCACGAGGACCGGGTCGTCAGCTCGGTGGCCGCCCAGCGCATGCGGCCGCAGCTGGCGGAGGCCCTCGCCAGGCTGTCCCAGGGCGAGCGCGACGTCCTGCTGCTCGTCGCCCTGAGCCAACTCACACACGAGGAAGTGGCGCTGGCGCTTGGAATCTCCCAAGGCACGGTCCGCTCCCGGCTCAGCCGCGCCCGCAAGCGGCTCCACAACGCAATCGATCAGGAGGCAGTCAATGGATGACCTGGAGATGCTGCGCACCCTGCTGGCCAAGCCCGACCCGTCCCGCGACGCGGTCGACCGCGGCCGGCACCAGCTGCAGGAGACAATGCGCGGCCCGGTCCGCAGGAATAGGACCGGCTGGCTGGCAACGGGCCTCGGCCTGACCGCCGCGGCGGCGGCAGCCGCGGTCGTGGTCACCTCGGGCACGACGGCGCCCACTCCCACCACCAACAGCCCCCCGGCCGCGGCCAACCAATCCGGCTGGCAGATCCTGCTCGCAGCCGCCCGCACCGCGGAGCGGACACCAGCGGGCTCCGGCGCCTACTGGCACGTCAAGACGCTGATCTCGGACAGCAGATCGGACCAGTGGGAAACCTGGACCCGGCGCGACGGCCAAACCTGGTTCAGGGGTGCGAAGACACAGGGCAGAGTCGTCAAACAACGCCGTCTGTCAGGGCCGGGCCGGTTCAGGCTGGTCGGTGCCGAGTTGAGCTTCGGGCAGCTCCAGACGCTGCCGACCGACCCGGTCGCGTTGAAAAAGTGGATCGTCAACGCGATCGAGCACGGCGAAGACAACCAGCGGGTTCCCAAAAGCCTCGTTCGGGAAGCGGTCTTCGACTCCCTGACCTCCCTGGTCTCCCAACTGCCGGCGCCGCCAAAGGTCCGCGCGGCCGCCTTCCGCGTCATGGCATCGCTGCCGAATGTCAGGAGCCTTGGCGCGGTCAAGGGCGGGCAGGGTCTGCTGATCTCCCTGTCCGGAAACCAGCAGGCAAGGCTGGTCGTCGACGCAGCGACCTCGCGGGTACACGACACGAATTTCTTCGTTACCGCGGACGGAGCGGAGGTCTGGCTGCGGAGCGCCGACAGCGCGACGGTCATCGCCGAGTGGACGAACCGGCTGCCAAACTAGACCACCCCAAACCGACTGGGCGATCGCCCGGGGACACGCACCATGGTCCGGTCTTGCGGGTCCCCGGGAATCTTCCCGAAGTCCGCAAGCAACGGCGGTCCCGCAACCAACGACGGGCAATCACGACCCAGGCGGCGCTGATCCAAGGGTTTACCTTCGTCATACGCTGAATTGATGCGCTATGACCGGCGCGCTGGGCCGGGCGATCCCTTTTCGCGAAAGGGGGGGTGCCGGCATGAGCCTCAACGTCACAGTCCGCGGCATGATCATTCCACCCGAGGAACTGTCCTGGCGCTTCTCCCGGTCAGCGGGCCCGGGTGGCCAGTCGGTCAACACCACGGACAGCCGGGTCGAGCTCTCCTACGACCTCGCGAACTCCGCCGCCTTGCCGCCTGTCCAAAAAGAGCGGGCCCTGCGGGCGCTGGAAGGCAGGCTCGTCGGCGGCGTCCTCACCGTCACGGTGTCGCAGAGCAGGTCACAGCTGCGCAACAGGGAGACCGCCGCAGACCGGGTGTCTGCGCTGCTCACCGAGGCTACTGGCCCGCCGCCGGCACCTCGGCGCCCGACGAGGCCGAGCCGAGCGGCGCGGGAGCGGAGGCTGGCCGAAAAGCGGCGCAACTCTGAGATCAAGCGCCTGCGCCGGCCGGACGACCGCTGACCCGGCGCCGCCGCGCACCGGCGCGGGTTTCGCAGCGCCAGTGCGGCTCAACGGTGGAGCGGGTTCCTGCGCGCCGGCCAGCTCACTTGTCGTAGCTCCAGCTCGCTTGGCCGCGGACCTGGTGGTAGCAGCCCGCTCACAATGCGCAGGCAGGTCAGCTCTACTGGGCGGTCTTAGCCATCGGCGCGGTCAGCTCGAGCTGGATGCCGTCAGGATCCTCAAACGGGAGAACGTCGATGCCGAACGAAGGCAGGCTGGTGATCTCACCGTGCGTCACGCCGTGCTCATCAAGCAGCCGTACGGCCTGTTCCAGATCACCGCGGTTGGCGACGCCGAAGCTGAGATGGTCAAGGCCCACCCTGTCGGGGTCGAAGCGGTCGCCGGATGGCGCCATCGGCCGCAGGCCCATCAGCAGGTTGCCGCGGATCATGACCACGCCGCCGAAGAGGATCTTGAACACTTCAGCCGCCGACGGGTCGTCCTGCGGCGGCGAGTCCACCGCCACCTCGAAGCCGAGCAGGCGCGTGTAGAACTGGCGGCTGCGCGCCACGTCGGTCACCGTGAGCCGCAGGTGATGGACATCGCCGGTTGGAATCTGGCTGGGCACTACGCTCTCCCTCCGCGCGAAGCGTCGGCGCTGACCGCGCTCCGCCTCGAGGCCAGCATCCTCGTCCGCGGCACCTGGTGCCAGCGCTCTTCGACCTGCGTGGCTGAACGGCCAGCCGCGCACTGTGTAAAAAGGTAACGAAATGCTATTAGTGCAAATCGAGGCCAAGCGCGTCTTGCTTGCTCGCGACGATCTCTCGGATGGCGTCCCAGACCATTCGGCACCATTCGGCACCATTCGCGACACGGCTTCCTGCGTTCGCCCAACCAGATCCCGAACGGCTGCGCTTCCTGGCGCAAAGCCCGCGCGCCATGGTCAGCACCGGCAGACGCCCCGGATTCGGCGCGGCGTCCATATGCTGAGACGTTCGATGATCGCGGTGCATTCCCAGTCACTACGCCTGGGTAGGAACCGCGATCATGCAAGGCGGCCCGGGACCGCGCTCCAGGCGGCGTTTCTGGTGACCCTGCTCGTCCAGGTCAGTCATGGGCGTGGAGTCCACCGGCGGGCCACCGCTGGGCAACTCGTCGGGCGCAGAGGTACTGGTTTAGACGGTGGTGCCGATGCCGCCGTCAACGGGGATCACGGCACCGGTGACGTAGGCGCCCGCTCGTGAGGCTAGGTAGATCGCGACGCCGGCCATGTCGTCGGGGCGGCCGATCCGCTTCAGCGGGGCCGCGTCGGCGATCGCGTCCCCGAACGTCTTGAGGGTCGCGGCCATCATCTTGGACTCAAAAGGTCCGGGGGCGACGGCGTTGACGGTAATCCGACGGGGGCCGAGTTCGCGGGCGAGCACCCGGGTCAGGTGGTGCAGCCCAGCCTTGCTGGCCGAGTAGGCATACGTCGGGAACGGCGGCACCCGGAGCCCGTCGATGCTGCCGATGTTGATGACCCGCGCCGGGTCTTCATGTGTCCCTGCGGCCTCCAGCAGCGGCAGAAACGCCCGGGTCAGGAAGAACGGTGCCTTCAGGTTGAGGTCCACGACCTTGTCCCAGGCAGCGGCGGGGAACTCCTCGATCGGCGCGCCCCAGGTGGCGCCGGCGTTGTTGACCAGTACGTTCAGGGCATGTTCGCGCTGGCCGATCTCACCCGCCAGCCGCAGGCATTCCGCCTCCGCCGACAGGTCGGCAGGGACGGCAACGACCTTGCCGTACGGGGTGAGTTCCCGCTCGGCGGCGGCGCAGGCATCGGCCTTGCGCGAGCTGATGTACACCCGGGCGCCGGCCGCCAGCAGGCCACGCGCGATCATGAGCCCGATCCCGCGGCTGCCGCCGGTGACGACGGCTGTCTTCCCGGACAGGTCAAACAAATCCATGATCTCTCCCATGCGGGGCCGGTTCGACCGCGCCGCCCCTGTAGTCGTCGGCGGCGGGTTCGGCAATGATGGAAGGCTATGTTCTCGGGTATGGCGCATCTGACCGGAATCGCCTTGTGGGCGCGCGGCAGTGGCCTGGAGATCGTTCTGCTCGTGACGGGGGCGATCTTGCTGACGCGTCTTGTGACCTGGCTTGGCGCGAGGATCACCGACCGGATCGACGCAAACGCTCAGGAGACGGACGCGTTGGTCCGCTCGGAGGCGTCAAAGCACCGGCACGCACTGGCGCAGGTGATCACCTGGGCCACCCTGGTGGTCATCTACTGTGCGACCGCGGTGGCTATTGTGGCGCGCTTCGGCATCCCCGTGACGAGCCTGGTTGCCCCTGCCGCGGTGGCGGCTGTAGCGCTGGGGTTCGGTGCGCAGCGCATCGTCCAGGACATCCTGGCCGGCTTTTTCATCATCACCGAGCGCCAGTACGGTTTTGGCGACCTCATCCGCCTTTCGGTGCCGAGCCTGCCCGACCCCGCGACCGGGACCGTCGAGGACGTCACGTTGCGGGTGACCACGGTGCGGACCGCCGACGGCGAAGTGGTCATCACCCCCAACGGCCAGATCACCCAGGTGACCAATCTCTCGCGCGACTGGGCGCGCGCCGTGGTGGACGTGCCCGTGCCCGCCGCCGTGGATGTCAACCAGGTGAGCGACCTGCTGCGGCTGGTCGGGGAGGAGGCGTACAAGGAACCGGACCTGCGCCAGCTGCTGCTTGACCCCCCGGCCGTCATGGGCGTGCAGAGCATCGACGTGGACCACTTCCAGGTCCGCCTGGTCGCCAGGACCCTGCCCGGCAAGCAGTTCGACGTCGGGCGGACCCTGCGGGCCCGGATCGCGGCCGGGCTCCTGCGCGAGGGCATCCACCTGCCGGCCAGTCTGGACACGGCAGAGCCGATCGGCACCGCCTGATGCGACAGGTACGGACCTCGACCTGGGTCCTGACCGCCGTCTTCCTGGTCACCCTGGTGACCTACGTGCTGGTCGGGCCGCCGCCGCCCACCGCAACCGTCGGCGGCACCCCGGCCAACCCGACGGTGCAGCCCTCAACCTCGCCCATGCCGGTGCGCTCCACGTCACGGCCAACGACCACGCCGAGACCGGCCTCGCCCACCCCGCCAGCGAGTTCGGCGTCCCCGAACGGAACGGCACAGCCGACCAGCGCACCGACGGCATCGCCGTCCTCGGCGGTGACGCCAACGCCCTCAGCCACCGGCCCGGCGTCCCCCTAGTTAGGCGGTTCCAGGGCCGGCCCAGGTCCCGGGGCCGGCTCACAGCCCCGGCGGTCGGCGCAGAGCGCCACGTGCCTGCCAGGTGAGTCGACCCGTCCCCAGGACAGCTATGTCGGTCGGGTTGGGCCCCGGTCAGCCTTGACGGCGAGGGAGTCATTTCGGCCATGGCCGCGGCCGATTGTCGCTAGCATGGCCGGTAACGCACGGTTTGGGTATGGGTAATGGCCGCTCGGCGAGTCGCGGGCCATGGGCGCATTTGATCGCCAGGTGAATTAAAATGGGCATGATGTCGCGCTTCCGGCGGGTGGCGACAGTCAACTACGAGGGTGCGTGGAATCATTACGCGCGCAAATGGAGCGGCCGGCATCCCGGGCTCGCCCATATCGGCGATGAGTGGGACGGCACGGCTTCCGGCGGAGCAATGTGCGCTGACGATTACAGACGTCTTGTGGCGGACCGGTTCATCGGGCCCTATGTCGAGGCGTCGGACACGGTACTGGAGCTAGGCGTCGGGGGAGGGAAGACCGCCGCGATCCTGTCGGCCCATGCACGCGAGGTTGTCTGTGCCGATATCTCCCAGAAGATGCTCGCAGCGACGCGCAAGCGGCTCGGCGAAGACGGGGTGCGTTACGTCAAGCTCGACGGGATCAGCCTGGACGATATCGCGGCCCACTCGATCGACGTGTTCTTCAGCTTTGACACCATGGTGCATATCGAGCCGCGCGACATCTTCAACTACCTGACCCGCATTCCCCGGCTCATGCGAGGCAGACGGCTTTGCATCCTGCATCACGCGAACATGCTGACCGAGCGCGGCTGGGCGCGGTTCCTCGGCGAGTGGGATAAGAACCTCATGGGCAGGCGCGGCACGGCGTTCTCGGTGATGACCGACGGCATCATGCAGCGGTTCCTTGACCACCTCGGCTACGAGGTGATCGAGAAGGACACCGCGTCGATCCCCCGCGACTGCGTCTGGATTCTCCGTGCGCCTGCGGAATCCACGGGCAGCTGACGGACGACAGTCATCCACCTCGCCAGGCCCGCGCGCCAGCATGTTCGCCGAGTGTCGGCCTCGCCGTCCGGCATCATCGATGTGGGTCGAGGAGGGCGATCGACAGCTCGGGGCTCTCGACGTGTGCGTTGTGACCGAGGCCCGGGAGCGCGACCGTTGGGGCGCCCAGCCGGGCAAATTGCTCATCTGTGTTCATGGGGTCGCGCTCGCCGCGGGCAAGGGTCACAGGGGCCCGGGACCGCGCCAGCAATTGCGCCATGTCGGGCGCCCCGACCGCGAACGCACCCGGATCCATGGCCACCCGCCACCGCCCGTCCTGCTCACGCAGCCCGGCGTCCACGGCTGGGTCGTCGACCGGCAGCAGCCCGGCCAGGCCTGACACGCGCAGGTAGCGGGCGGCAGCCTCGTCGCGCGAGGCGAACCAGGCCGGTGACCGGTGGGCCGCGGCCTGCGCCCAATCCAGATCCGCATCGGTCCAAACGACCTTGATTCCGAGGCCGATGACCGCCTGCACCGACACGGTGAACCTGCCGCTGGCCAAGGCCAGGCCGACGACGCCGCCCAGCGAATGTCCCAGCACGACAGCGCGGGCACCGGGCTCGACGATACCGGCGACCGCGGCGGCGAGGGCGTCGAAGGTGTACCCAGATAGCGGTCGCGAGCCGCCATGACCGGGCAGGTCCGGCGCCAACCAGCGCCGCGGCCACCGCCGGGCGAGCAAGGGCCACCACCCACCCCATACGTCGCCGGTCGCGCCCAGGCCGTGCAACAGCACCAGAACGGGCGCCCCGCTGCCGCCCCCGTGAACCCGCAAACCGGCTTCCATGCCCCGCAGTCTGCCACCGCCGCCCACCCTGGGGCCGGGCCACCCACGCGGGCACGCGGACGCTGACTGCGGCGGCTGGAGCGGGCCCACGTGCCGGGCCGGTGAAGGTGAGCCGCCGATTGATACAGAACGGCTGCCGCGGGCGTGTCACGCAGCGGCAGCCGTTATGGATCAATGGGGTTGGCGCCTGCAGGCGGGCGCGCTCGCCACGACCGCCGCACCCTGGCTGTGGCGTGCTGGCAGGTACTAACCTGGACGGCGCTTCTGTAGTGACCACGCATGCACCTCGACCTGACCAGCGGCGCATCGACAGGGCCATCGCCCTGTTCCTCGACGGCAAGCAGAGGTGAGAACGCTTGCCGCGCCGATCGCGGTAGGGGCGCCGGTGGCGTCAGGCAGAGCCACGCGGTGATCACATGAAGATCCCGCGTGGCACGGTCATCGACACGACCCAGTTCGGCAGGTCCACCGCCTCGCTGATCTTGAGGTCGCCCGCCACGCTGCAGATGGCGTAGGCCTCGTGCAGGCTCAGCTGCTGGTCGCCGACCAGCCAGTCGACCATGTCCCGGACCGCGTTTTTGGCGTTTTCCATCAGGTCGGGGCCGGTGCCTGTGGTGTGGTAGTAGCCGCGGCCGAGCATTTCGGCGGGCATGGCCAGCTGGGTCGGGTCCGCGGCGGGAACGATCGCCCGCGGCGAGGCGATGACGGCGTTCTTGATCACCTGGAACCGCAGCGTGACGGCCATCAGGGTCTCGATGGCGGTCACGCACACCTCGCCGTCTCCCTGCGCCATGTGCCCGTCCCCGGCAGAGAACTTCGCGCCCTCCGCGTAGACCGGGAACTGGATCCGTGCCCCCTTCACGAACTGCCGGATATCGGCGTTGCCTCCCATGCCGCCGCTGACGCTGGGCGGCAGCGTGCGGTACATGCCCGTGCGCAACGGCGCGACCCCGTAGACCCCCATGAACGGAGCGATCGGGATCCGCGCCTCCCGGCCGGTGTCCGCGCCGACGAACCCCGCGAACCCGCTGCTTTGGCCCCGCTCGAAGGTGAACAGCTGCACAAACGGGGCGCCACTGTTGTAGGGCTGGTCCTGCGGGATCGCGCCGGGCACCCGGCCCGGGTTCGGGTCGCTGATCTGTGAGGCCTCGGTGAATTGCGCCAGCGGAGCCAGCAGGTCCGGCCGCAGCGACCCGAACATGCCCAAAGCCGGACTGATCACCACGTAGCCGAAGTCGACCAACGGGCTGACGTCCACGACCTCCACCTCAAGAATGTCTCCGGGCTCGGCGCCTTCCACCTCGACCGGGCCGGTCAGCGGATGCACCCGGCCCAGGTCCAGGGTCAACGTCCCGTCCGGCGTCAGCGTGCGGGCCGCCTCGCCGATGTCCAGGGCGTCGCGGCACAGCAACTGGATCGCCTCCCCAGGACGCACCGTTGCCACCGGTGGCAGGTCACGGTTCCACCGGTTGTGCAGCACCCTGCCGAACCCATCTACCACCCGCTCCCCGCTGCGGCTGGCGACAACATCCGGCGCGCCCGAGCCGGTGACGTCGCGTCCTTCAGCCGTCGCGCCGCCTTCAGCCACGCTGGAGAACGCGGCGCCCGCAGCCGAGCCAACAGCAGCCCGCTGCATCAGCCCACCGCTCCCCGCGCTCTCAGAGTGGATAAAGCACATCACAGCCTCCCTCGCGCATCGCGCCGAACCGCGGCTGCCGGTCCCGGCTCCGCAGCCGAGCTGACATCGGCACCGCCCTACCGCAGCGGGCCGTGAGCAGGGCCGGCCGCTCATCCCATGATCGCGCAAACACCCGGGCCCCGGGAAGAGACGGGCGCTCTGGCGAAGAGGCCGATTACCCGCCGCCCGGCGCTCAGCAATCGAGGCGTTCTGCGGGCTGTACCGTGGCTGGCGCCGGCTGCGGGATCCGGCCAAGCTGGCGCCTATTTGCGGGTGGCCGTGCTGAACGGTGTCGTTCTGTGCAGCGCGACCGCAGCCGGGCGAGGGCGCTGCGGACCCTTCACGAGCCGCCGGTGTGGTCGGCCGATGCCGCCCCGATCGTCGGCGAAGACCGGCGGGCGGCTCTGACCGCGGTCGCGCGCCTCCCGCACCGCCAGCGGGAAGTGCTGGTGCTGCGCTATTACCTCGGCCTGGCGGACCAGGAGATAGCCACGGCCCTGGGGGTCAGTCGGGGCACCGTGTCGTCGACGGCAACCCGGGCGCTCAGCGTGCTGGCCGACGAACTTCAGGAGGAGCGGTGAACCTTGAGCAGCGCCTGCGCGATGGCCCGCGATGGCTCGCGGGCGAGACCTCACTGGTGGACGGCGTAAATCATTATGGATCAGTGTGATTCGTGCCCATACCATCCTCAAGCTGCACGTCGCAACTTCGTGCATCCGAATCGGGTGTTTTGGCGGGTCTCCGGGCGATGCTGCCGGGTATAGTAAATGACCAACGCGTGGGTAGGCGATTCGGTCTGAGTCAGCATGCCTCGTTGATCGGGTAAGGATCGGGTTGGGTGTGGTGGCCGATGTGGCCGCTCGAACGCAGGGGTAGTGGCGGTGGCGGCCGGTACCGGGGGTAGGCAGCGAACTGAGGCGCAGCGGCTGGCTGGCGAGCTGCGCCGGTTGCGCGGCCTGTCCGGGCTGTCCGGGCGCGAGCTGGCGCGGCGGATCGGGACGAGCCAGTCCAAGGTGTCGCGGATCGAATCGGGCATGGCGATCCCGTCGCTGCCTGAAGTGACGGCGTGGGCCACCGCGGTGGGGGCGCCAAATACGGCTCGGGATTCCCTGATGACTCTCACCGAAGCTGTGTTCACCGAGGTGCAGGGCTGGCGAGATACCTTGCGGGCCCGGCCGCACGTGCAAGATGAGATCCAGGCGTTGGAGACACGCGCACGCACGTTGCGGACCTTTCAGCCGTCCGTCGTGCCTGGGATGCTGCAGACGGCCGAATACGCCCGGCGCGTGCTCTCCTTCTTCCAGGTGCCGTTCGCGAAAGGCGACGTTCCTGCCGCGGTGGCCGGCCGGCTTGACCGCCAGCTCGCGCTGTATGAAACGGACAGGCAGTTCGACTTCCTCATTGCCGAGGCGGCGCTGCGGTGGCGGCCCGGCGAGCGGGAACTGTTGCTTGCCCAGCTAGACCGGATCTCCTCGGTAAGCACGCTGGACAACGTGTCGGTTGGGGTGATACCGCTCGGCGCGCAGGCGGTCACCATGCTGACGCACGCGTTTGTGATCTATGACGGCCCGGGCGAACAGGACGCCCTGGTGAGCGTCGAGACAATCCACGCGCACCTGGTCGTCAAGAACCCTGCGGATGTCGCCTTGTACCGGCAGCGCTGGAAGCTGCTGAACGAGATGGCGATCTTCGGCGGTGAGGCCCAGGAATTCATCAGCGGCCTCACCGCCTGCTTGAAAGCCCCACCGGGGTGACGGCCGTGCTGGCCGTCATGGCGGGTGACATAACGCCGCGGGGCTGGGTGGGGTTGCGGGGGCCGGCGGGGGTGCCGCTGGGGTTGGCCAGCGGCACCCCCGCCGTTTTCGCTTGTGGCGGTTCACTGCAGATGGTCGAACTCCCCGGCCTTGGCGCCGTCCAGGAAGGTTGCCCATTCGCCGCGGGTGAACCGCAGGACCGGGCCAGCCTGGTCCTTGGAGTCGCGCACTGCCACACCGTCACTGGACGACGCGACCTCGACGCACGACCCGCCCTCGCATCCGGCTGTGAACCACCACCACCACAGCAGTGGGTCCGGCGTGTTCTTGTCGCTGCTGCTCATCGCTGTCCTCCTGTTCTGAGGGCGGGCGGTCGCCGCCCTGACAGCACGAGCCTCAAATCGGCGACTGGGCGTTGTTCGGTGCGATCATCTGGCCGGTTCTGGGCGGCGGGGTGGGCGGCGTGCTGGGGGGGCCGCGCCCAGCCGCAGTGCCGCCCTCGCCCGGGCCCGCGGTTCAGCCACCCGGCGGGCGAGCCGTGAAGGCCGCAGCCAGGCAGGAAACACCTCGCTCGCCGGACGGCCCGGTGGAGATCCGGGTGCTGGAAGCGGTCATGGTCCAGCTGGCAGGGCGGCGCGTCCCTCTCGGTGACGCCAAACACCGCCTGATGCTGGCCATGCTGGTAGCCGCCGAAGGCAGGCTGATACCAACCGGGCAGCTGATCGACCAGATCTGGGACGGTGACCCACCGCGGACCGCCCGAAATCTGGTCCACTCCTACGCCAGCGACCTGCGCCGATCCCTCGCGGCTGGCCGCGAGGGATCAGCGGAGATGCTGCCCCGGCATCACGACGGCGGCTATCAGCTGCTGGTCAGCAGGGAGAACGTCGATCTGTGCCGGTTCCGCGATCTGCGCGCCCGCGCCAGGCCGCTGGCCAGAAATGACGACGCCCAAGCTGCGGCGTTGCTGCGGCAGGCCCTGTCCCAATGGGGCGCCGGAGGAGGGCCGGGCGGCGGTCCCCTCACAGACATGAACGGCACGCCAGTCGCCGACTGCCGATGGCTGCAGGCCTACCGCCACACCCTGCGGGAGGAGCACCGTGCCACGCTCATCGAACGCCTGAAGGCTGAGCTGCGGCTCGGGGAGCACGAGCGGATCACCGCCGAGCTCGCTGACCTGGCCGCCGCCGATCCTCCGGATGAGCGGATCGCCGGCATGCTCCTGATCGCTTGCTACCGAAGCGGCCGCCAAGGCGAAGCCACGCTCGCCTACCAGCGCACCCGGAAAAGACTGCTCACCGAGCTCGGGGTCGAACCTGGCCCAGACCTCAGGGATCTTCATCAGAAAATCCTCAATCAGGACCCCCAACTCGATCTTCCCGCTGCGCCCGAAGCACGGACTGAGGTCGGCAGGGCAGACCGGTCGGAGCTGCTGACGGCCACCGCGCCCGCCGGACACCCCACCGCGCCCGCCGGACAGCGCGCCGCGCCCGCCGAACAGATTGTGGCCGCCGTCACTGACTTTTCGACGCTGATCGCCGAACGGACGGAGGACTTTGTTGGCCGGCGGCAGTTCGGCGCTCTGCTCTGGAAGACATTCGACGATGCAGCCTTCCGCTCCGGCTACCTATTCGTCAGCGGCGAGCCAGGGATCGGCAAGACCGCCCTGCTCGCCAAGCTCGTGCGCGAGCGGGAGCTCGTACATCACTTCAACAGCGTGCTGACCGGCATCACCTCGCGAGAGAAGTTTCTCCGCAATATCTGCGCGCAGCTCGTCCTGCGGTTCGATCTCGCCTACGAGAGGCTTCCCGCCGATTCCACGTCCGACAGCTCCTTCCTGCTTGGTCTGCTCGCCCAGGCCTCCGCGCGGCAACGGGTGGTCATCGCCGTGGATGCGATTGACGAGGCGGCGATGGCCGAGGAGGCGCAGAACCGGCTCTTCTTGCCGCCCACGCTGCCCCCGGATGTCTTCTTCGTGGTGACCACGCGCCACCCGGAGGACATGGAGTTCTATGTGGACGAGCGGCGGGACATGTTGCTCGATGAGCGAGATCCCGAGAACGGTGCCGACCTGCGGGAGTACCTCAACATGTTCCTTGAGCGGCACCGCCGCGCGATGACGCGGAGGCTGGCCGCGCTCGGGATTTCCGAGCGGGCATTTGTCGAGACGCTCGTCGACCGCTCCGAAGGCAACTTCATGTATCTCCGGCACGTACTGCGAGCCATCCGCGACGGCACCCTCGGCGGGACCGGCGGCGGGAGAGTCGGCGAGTTGCCACGCGGGCTCAAGGCGTACTACGCCCACTTGGAGCAACAACTCGTCCGCCTTGCCAGTGCCGACCCAGACCGGGATTTGGCGATCCTTGGTGTGCTCGCCGCATGGCCCGCCCCGTTGACGGTTCCGCGGCTCTCCCGCTTCGCGGGAGAGCGTGTCAGCCTGACGCGCGGGGTGCTGCGACGGTGGGCGCCCTTCCTCAATGAGTCCCCTGTGGGAGGAGAACCGGGATACGCCCTCTACCATGCGAGCTTCCGCGAGTTCCTGGCCGAACGGCTCGACATGAGCGATGTCCGAGCGCGGATCGCGAGAGCGATAGAGGGCGGTCAGGCGTGAAGGCGGGCTTCGCCTCGGCCGAGACCGACGTGCTCGCCCACTATGTGCGCGCCGTCCTCGTCCCCGACGGCAGATACTCGCGCATTCGCGAACTACTCACCTCCACCGACTACCTCATGGCGAAGATAGCGAGGCTCGGGCCGCAGGAGCTGTTGAAGGACGTGCGTGCCGCGCGGGGCCTCGCACCCGACCACGCCTCCAGTGCGCAGCTGAGGAAGATCGAGACCGCTTTGGTGCAGTCCGCCCGGATCCTCGGCGACGACCCAGCAAAGTTGTGCGGACAGTTGCTCGCGCGCATACCACGGGGGATCGCACAAGACGTGGACAAGCTGCTGGATGAGGCGGCTGCGTGGCGCGGCGGCACCTGGCTGCGTCCATTATCCACAGTGCACCATCATGCGCACACCGGCTCGTTCGGGCCGGTGAGCGGGTTTGTCGATGCGCTGGCCATCAGCGACGACTCTTCTGTCGTCCTCGTCGGGGACCGGGTCGGCGGGCTTAGCGCCTGGAACGTGAACACCGGGGAGTCGCTCTGGTCACAGAACACCGGGTCTGAGGTCAACGCGGTCGCTTTCAGGTCGGCCTCGTTCGAAGCGCTCGTAGCCCTCGGCGACGGGACGGTGGCACGCTGGTCACTCGCCGACCGCCGCCTGCGGCCATGTTTGCGCGACCCGCGCCATTCAGTCGCCGCCCTCGCGATAGCCGGCGACACGTTGGTCTACTGCGCAGGTAATGCGCTACACGCCTACGACCTCGCTGCGGAGGTGCCGCTCTGGCGAGGTGAGGCACACGAGGGCAACGTCAGCGCTGTCGCCATCCTTGCTGATGGCCAGCGCTGCGTATCTGCGCCTGTCGAAGGGCCGCTCACAGTGTGGCGGCTAGACGATGGGCGCCAGCTCGGCCACATCAACCTGCCGCCGGACCGGCTTCTGTGCGCGACGGCCGTCCCGGGAGGGTCTCTGGTCGTCGTCGGCACCCACAATCGGCGCGTCATCAGCGTCGACGTTGACACGGGAAAGGTCACAGTGCTGCGCGGACACACGAACCAGGTGCGTTCGGTGGCTGCGCTCGCCGATGGCCAGGTCGTGAGCGGCTCGTACGACGGCCTGATGCTCGTCTGGGACCTGGCAGCCCGGAACAATCGGCGTGTGGGCACCCATGCGCGCTGGTGCCTGGCGGTAGCGGCGCCACGAAAGCCTGGACCGCTCGTCAGCGGAGCTGATGACGGAGTGGTGCGCGTCTGGGAGAACGATGGGCCGCCTGTGCCGCCGATGAGGAAAAACAGGGACGTGCGCGCGCTCGCCGTCGCGGACGGCACGGTCTACGCTGCGGTCGACCGAGCGGTGACCCGGGTCGACCTTGCCACGGGCGTTCAGCGGCCGTCGCTGACAGGCCACCATGGGCCCGTTGTCACCTTGGCCGTTACGTCCGCCGGGCGTCTGGTGTCCGGTTCCTACGATGGCGACATCCGGCTGTGGGACGTGGCGTCGAGCGAGGCCAGAGTGCTGAAAGGCCATACCAGCGGTGCCGACGAGCTGGTGCTCACCCCCGATGGCGCGGAGATCATATCGGTGTCGAGGGACGGCACGTGGCGCCGCTGGAACGCCGTTACCGGGGCTGCAGGCCCGGCCGTCAGCTGCGTCGAGCCGTTCAACTCGGTGGTGGCGGTAAGCCCTGACGGCACGCTCGTCGTCACCGCGGCCCGCGAGCACACGATCGAGGTGTGGAGCCGACGCGACGGCCGCCGCGTCCTGCCTCCGCTGTACGGGCATACGGGCTTCGTGGAGCGCCTGGCGATCACCTCAGATGGCCGGACCCTCCTGTCGGCCTCGTGGGATCATTCGCTCCGAGCTTGGGATCTGGCGACCGGGAAGCCGCTCGCAGTGTTCGACCATGCGAAATGGGTCGTCGACCTGGCTTTGACCTCTGACGGACGGCTGGCCTTCTCGGCGTGCTCGGACGGCAGCATCAGCGTGATCGACCTCGAGAGGCTGGAAGTCCGCGACTGTCTCGCCGGGCACCCCAACGGCACCTGGCACCTTGCCTTGGCCCCGGACGAGCGGACGCTGTTCTCGGTCGGATCGGACCAGACGGTTCGGGCCTGGGACGTCGGCGACCACTCCTCGCTCGCCGTCTTCGACGCTGAGATCGGGCTCAACCATATTGCGGTAGCGGGAACCGACTTCGTCGTCGTTGGAACATCGGCGGGAACCGTCATCAGGCTCATGTTGGAGCGGGCGCAGGCTGGTCACCGAACTCGCCTCCGAGCTCACGACCGTTGAGCCGCAGGCAAGCATCTGCTCGGCGGACGCGACCACTACCTCTACCGGCCGCCGTCGCCACGACACCGGAGGACAACGGCCCACATGTTCGATCCGGCCCCAGTCCGCGCCGTGTGCGATGTGCCGAGCCCGGCCGGGGCTGCGGGGTTCCCGCGCCGCCCGAGCGCCACCGCAGTCGTTTCCCCGATGCCATGATTGGCGCCAGTCACGATCGCCGTGTGAGTTCCCGTGGACCATTCCGTCATCACGCCCGCCTTCCAGCTTCAGTGCCGCCTGACCGTAACCATGCACGCTGGATACGCCCACCGGAATAATGACTCGCGGCATGAGGGTGTGATGCGATGCACCGGTGGCTTGTGGCCGATTGTGACGCGCTTTTCAACATGCGATGCGACCTCGCCGGTTGCGGTTCTGCCAGGCACGCCGATCCAGTTGCAGGGCGGAGCCAGGAGATCGCCGCTGGCGGCGCAGCGGCAGAAAGGCAGGCAGCACATGCCTAACGGGACAGCACACGGCCGCGAGCCGGAGCCGGCGGAAGAGGTCTTGGACTGCCTCGCTTACGTTCAAGCGGTGCGCGCGGGGGACGACGATATGGTGATGGCGGCGTTCGACGTCGTCCATGGCCGCCTCGCGGGGCGTGCCGACGCGATGGTTGCGCCGCTGAAGCTGGCCACCCTGATCCTGGACGAGGCTGAGCGGCAGGGCTGCGAAGTCAGCACCCTGCTGGCGGTCGTGCGTGCCCGCGCCCTCGCGGAGCGCGACCGCCACGGTAGCCAATGATGGCGAGCGTGGCCATTTTCGACGCACCCGACGAAGACGCCGCGCGGCAAATCATGGAGACGGACCCGGTGATCCGCGGCGGGTACGCTCGCGGTGAACTGCGTCCGTTCCGGGTGTCGCTGCTGCGTGGCCGGGACTGACCAGCGGCATGCATCTGGTGCCCAGGCGCCGGCCGTCCAGCGGGGACACCGCGGCTCAGTGTCCGACTCGCGGTTGGCTGGTGGGCTTCTCCCAGATCGAGACATGCTGGCGGCTCTCGCTGGTGAAGGGTTGCCGTGTCCACCCGTCCCACCGCTCGCGCGGGCGCAGCCCGGCGAGTTGGGCCATCAGGTCCAGCTCGGCCGGCCACACATATCGGAAGGGCATCGAGGTGTACTCGCCACGGCCGTCGGCGAGGTAGAAGTAGTTCGAGCTCATCGCCTGGGTCGCGACGTCGTAGACGTCGAAGGCCCACCGCGTCGGGCTCACGTGGAACGGCACGGCGTTCTGCCCCGGGGGGAGCCTGCGCAGATCGGGGATCGAGACCTCGATGACGAAGCAGCCGCCGGGTTCCAGGTGCGCCGCGACGTTGCGGAAGCAGGCCACCTGCGCAGCCTGCGTCGTCAGATTCATGATCGTGTTGAAGACCAGGTACGCGACGGTGAACGTCTGGCCGACCCTGGTGGTCGCGAAGTCGCCGATCGTGACGCCGACCGCGTCGCCGCCCGGCTTGGCCCGCAGCCGGGCGACCATCGCCCGCGACATGTCAATGCCGTGAACCGGGACGCCGCGGCGGGCCAGCGGCAGCGCGATGCGTCCCGTCCCGATGCCCAGCTCCAGCGCCCGGCCGCCGCCGGCGAGCCGAGCCAGAACCTCGACCACCGGGTCCACGGCGCCCGGATCGAACATCTCCGCCGACGACTCGTCATAGCTCGCCGCGACGCGTTCTCCGAAGTAGCCGTCCGCATCGTCCATCGCCGGACCGTACCGCACAAGTCCTGTGCACCACCGATGGCAACGTCGGTTTGGGTTTGGAGGCAGCAGGACGGCATGTTGTGCGTCTCTATGACATGGACCTCGATTCCCGGCGCGCTGCGGGTCCGCTGCGGACGCCGCGCGGAGCCGGGACGCACGGTCCAGAGGGCGTGAGCACCAGCGCTGAGGAAGCCGTTACCGTTCTTTACCAAGCTCATGCCCTTGGCCTTGTTCGGCTGGCGCATGTGATGCTTGGAGACAAGGCCACGGCCGAGGATGTCGTGCAGGAGGCGTTCGGCGGGCTCTATCGGCGCTGGGACCGGTTGACCGGGCAGGACAAGGCGCTGCCCTATGTGCGGTCGTCGGTGCTGAATGGCTGCCGTTCTGTTCTGCGGCGCAAGGTGGCACGCGACGTCGGGATAATGAGCGAGCCGTGGGTGATCTCGGCGGAGACTGCCGCGCTGGCGGGCGAGGAGCGCCGCCACGTCATGCGCTCGCTGCGGCGCTTACCGGATCGTCAACGCGAGGTGCTGGTCCTGCGCTTTTATCTGGGCCTGTCTGACGCCGAGATCGCCCGGGACATGGGAATCCGGCAGGGCACGGTGCGGTCGACTGCGCACCGCGCGCTCGCGGCGCTGGGTCGCGCGCTGGGAGAGCCGTCATGAACGCGGTCGAAGAACGGCTCCGCGCGGCTATGCGCGAGACCGCCGATGAGGTCACCCCAGATGGCATCCGGCCGCTGCGGCTGGCGCCTGGGCAGCCGGGCCGGCTCAGTGCGGCGCACGCCAGCCGCGGGGGCGCATGGCGATCGCTCGCACCGGTGGCGGCGGCGCTGGCGGTGATCGCGATCGCGGCGGCTGCGCTGGCGCTGGCCGGCGGGGTGCGTCCCGGCCAGCGGCACGCAATCGCCACTGGATCCATCCCGAAGTATTACGTCGCTCTCAACCTGACCGGTAACGGAGACTGCTGCCGTCCAGGACTGCTGTTCGCTCCGCTGACGCAAGCCGTTGTCCGGGCGACGGCCACCGGGAACGCACTGGCGACGATCACCCCGCCCCGGCCATACGGCACTTTCATCGGTGTCACAGCCGCTGCGGATGACCGCACGTTCGTTCTGGCCGCGCAGAAACTGGCGCGGCTCCCGCTGGACACGTCCCCGGAAACCGGGTTCTTCCTGCTGCGCATCGACCCGGCCAGCCGCGCGCCGAGCGGCCGTGCGCGGCTGACGCCGCTGCCCATCCCGGTGCAACCACCGGGCGCGTCCGACCTCGCCCTCTCACCGGATGCCACCAAACTCGCGGTCACCGGCGGCCCGTTGTTCGCACCTGCCCTGCATGTCTTCACCCTGGCCACCGGGGCCGAGCGGGTGTGGACAGGAGCCAGCGTCGGTCCCGGCTTCGGCCCAGGCGCCATGGAAGGCTCACTGTCGTGGGCGGCAGACGGGCGAACCCTGGCGCTCATAAGCTCCGGTGTCCGGCTGTTGAACACCGCCGCCCCCGGCGCCAGCCTGCTGGCCAACAGTCGGCTCGTCGTGCCGACGCCGGCGGGCCCCGGCCCTTACTGGCGTCAGGTCATGATCAGCCCCGACGGCCGGACCATTGTCGCCGTCATCGAGATGACCGCGCCAAGACGCAGCGGGCGTGGGGTCGACGTCAGCCAGAAACTCGTCACGTTCTCCGCCAGGACAGGCAAACTGCTGCACACGCTCAACCGGATGCCCGTCTATGGCGGCTACGAGCAGATCCTGTGGGCCAGTCCGTCAGGACGGGTACTGATCGTCAGCGGCACCCAGCCCGGCGCCAGCGTCGGCGCCTTCAACATCGGGCCCAGCGCGGGTGTCCTGAGCCGAGGCCGCTTCACCCCCATCCCCTGGTCGAACCGGACCTTCGCCGCGGCCTGGTAGCAGAAACTCAAAGCGCGCCGTCAGCGCGACTGATGCATCCGACCCCCCTGGTCAACGCGGAAAGCGCCAAGGATTCATCGCCCCGCTGTATGAAGCCGTGGGTGCCGGGTCTTGGTGGTGAACATGCGTCAAGTGCCGGGGGAGGCAACCGTGCGAGACTGATGAGCATGGCCTGAGGCACCTTCTCGCTTGCCGATCAGGCGGGTGAACGCTCCGCCCGCCCGCGCTGGGCAGACGCTGAAATCACCGATGGCTTCCGCCATTTTACCTAGATTATCGGGTGGCGTTGTGGCTGAGCCCAGCGAATCGGTTTTGGATTCGGTTCGGACTAATCCGCTGTACCACGACACGATTCTCTTCGAGCTGTATATGACCGCGCTGGACGTGGTCTTGGCCAACCACGAAATCCGCGCGGCATCCGATGAGTTCGGGATTTCGCCGCACCACCTGCGGATGACGATGGTCTTGAGCGCGCGCGGCGTGCTCGGCGCGGCACCGCGGGAATTTGCGGCGTACCAGAAGTCCCGAGACTTCGAGAGCGCCGCGGTCGATGGCAGCAGCGGCGGAGCGGGCCGGAGCGGCGATCCCGCGGCCGCTGAGCCGCGTCCCGCGGAAGATCTCATCCGGGTGCTGCGCGCGTGGTGCCTCGGCTGCGGGTTTGCCGGGGCCGTCATGACGGCCGTCGCGATAGCGGGCGGCTTGGTGTCAGTGTGGGCAGGGCCGCTTCGCTGGGCAGGGGTGACCACGCTGGCTGTGGCGGGTCTGTCCTACGCCGCGCTCCGGATGCTTCGCACGGGTATCGGATTACGGCTGCTCAAGGGCGAGCTCATACCGACCATCAGCCATCCGCACCTGGTCGCGGCCCGGTTCCGGTTAATGGCGGCCATCAGCGAGACGGAGCTTTTAGCGCAGGCCCGTACGTTTGCCAACAACGCGCGGCAGGACCGGCTCAGCCATGAGTATTCCGTTGCCGGCAGTCCTGGCCTCGCCGAGGCCTCCGACTTCTCCTATCAGGTGCCCACGGACATCGCGGGTGAGCTGGACGGGCTGCTCGGCCGGCTCGACGGCGCGAGCATCGGCGTGGCCGGACCCCGGGGCGCGGGAAAGTCCACGCTGATCCGCGGGTATTGCGACGAGGCCGGACCCGCCCAGACGGCGCGCGCGCGGAACGGCCGGAACCGTCCGCGGCGACCGGGACCCGGCGGCCAGGCGGACGGGAACCTGCGGTGCGTCGTGGCAGCGCCGGTCGATTACGTCGCACGGGACTTCGTGCTGCACCTGTTCGCCGTGTTCTGCCGCGCAGTGGTGCGTCGCTACAGCCGGACCACGCACCGTGCGTGGGGCGTATTTCGCGCGGCCTTTTTGCGCCCCGAAACCTGGCGGATTGTTGATTTAGAGATCTGGCCCGCGGTCATTTTTGCCGGCGGTGCGGCGGCAATTCTGCTGCGCTGGCAGGATGCCATCGCGGACCGGGTCTCAGTGCCCGCGGCCGGGGTCCGGTATGCGGCCATCGCGGTCATCGTCGCGGGCGGCCTGAGTCTCGCCTGGCCGTTCACACAGATCGGGCGTTTGGCGCGGACCGGCGGCGGTGCGGTCGACAAGACCTTTGTCGCGGCTGCCCGGCGGCACCTTGCGAGAGTCCGTTACCTGCAGACGCACACGACTGGGTGGTCGGGCTCGCTGCGTCTGCCCGGCGGCAGCGAAGGCCAGCATTCCCGCGGCCTGTCCCGCGCGGAGCAGCCGCTGAGCTACCCGGAAATCGTGCAGGACTTCCGGCAATTCGCTCGCGAGGTCGCCGCGCACACCCACGGTGACGGCCACCGTGTCTTCGTCGGCGTGGATGAGATCGACAAGATAGGTTCGCCGGAGCAGGCGGAGCGCTTTCTCAACGAGATCAAGGGAATCTTCGGGATACCGCATCTGTATTTCATGGTCTCGGTGTCCGACGACGCTCTCACCGCCTTCGAGCGGCGCGGCCTTCCGCTGCGCGACGCTTTCGACAGTTCCTTTGACGAGATCATCCACGTGGGGCCGCTCGGCTACGCCGAGTCCCGCCGGCTGCTGTACCGCAGGGTCATCGGGTTGACCGAGCCATACGTGGCGCTGTGCCACTGCCTCGCCGGCGGCCTTGCCCGCGACCTCATCCGCGCCGCCCGTCAGGTGGTGCGCGCCGCCGCCGCGCTCACCGCCACAGGGCCGTCGCCACCGCCGCCAGACCAGGTCGAGGCGTCAACCGCCTACCTGCTGCTCCGCGACGAACCCGCGAGCCGGCCGCTGCTGCCCGCCATCTCCGCCGCCATCGTGCGCGACGAGTTACGCCGCAAGGTCCGCGCGGTCGCCCACGTCACCAGCAACATCGCACCCGGCCAGGGGCAGCAACTGCAGAACACGCTCCACGACGTCGCGCGCCATCTCGCGCCCGCAGAACCGGCCATCAAAATCGTCGACATTGTTGGCAAACCGGCCCGAAATGAGCCGCCAGGGGTCACCAGCGTCCGCCTCGACTTCGCCGGCTACGCTTATTACTGCGCCACGCTGCAGGAAATATTCACCGAGAAACTGGACAGCGCGCGCATGATCGAGGCCACCCGCGCCTCGCCCGAGGCAGGCACCTTCGACGCACTGGCAGCCGCCCGTTTCGCCTTCACCATCGATACGCAGCTCGCCTGGAACTCGATCACCCAATGCCGCCAGGCATGGCAACTGGAAACACGCCAGCCAATCATGTAACAAGCGGACGCCTAACGTTTGAGGTATTGGTCCGCGAGGTTCGGCGGCGCGCACGCCAACCAGCCGTCGGTAATCGCGTCTCGCAGCGCCTTTTCGGAGACTCTCCGCAACTGAATGAGAACAGCAGAATACCCGTCGAAGTGCGGAATCGTAAAGAAAGCTCCGGGATGCGCCGCGAGCACGGCCTGTTTCTCGCCGAGATCCTCGACGCGAACAGCCAGGATGGGCCCATCTGGCGGGGTCTCGTCGCCGAACCGCTTTAGATCCGCCTTACTGAACGGCCGGTCCCACGCGAATGCCTTACCGGCGACGCACCACGTCCGGTTGCCGTGCCGCTCGTTCTCGGTAACTTCGGGCAGCTCCACGGCCATCAGGGCCACGTCCTCGATTGTCGCCACACTCGCACCGTACTGCTTTCGGTTGGCACAACGCGGCGCCACTGTGCGGCCGAGGCATTAGATTGCGGCTCGCACGGCGGGAATGACCTCGCGCGCCAGCCGTTCGGCCTGTTCATCAGCGCCTGCCCCGTCGGGCGCAAAGCTGAACGCGGTGAAGCCCATCTTCACAAAGCTGGTCAGTTCCTCGGCCACCGCCCCGGGTGCGCCTACGACCAGGGAAGGCCGGGCTTTCGCGTGCTCGTCCACCCGGATCTGCATGTGGTAGGCGCAGGTGATCTCGGCGGGGTCGCGGCCCGCCTCGCGCGCGGCCGACATGACGCGCTCGCGCATGGCGGGTACGTGCTCGGGCGGCGCGAACCCGTGCGACGGTATCCAGCCATCGGCCAGCCGCCCGGTCACAGCCAGCGCGCGGTCGCCGAACGTGCCGAGCCAGATGGGTATCTGGTGTGCGGGTTTGGGTTCGACGGCAGCGCCGTCGGTGCGGTACAGCCGTCCGTCAAAGGTGAGTGTCGGCTGCGACCATAGGCCACGGGTGATGCGGATCGCCTCCTCCATCCCGTGGACCTTGTCCCGCGGCGACGGGACCCTCAGCCCGAACGCGCGGAACTCATCATCGGAGTAGCCACCGCCCAGCCCGAGGATCAGCCTGCCGCCGGACAGCCGGTCGAGCGTCTCGGCCATCTTGGCGACCATCGGCGGCGCACGGTAGGGCACGCCGAGCACGCGGGTGGCAACGCGAATCCGCGAGGTCGCCGCGGCGATCCACGACAACATCGTCCAGGTCTCATACGTTGGGTGCGTGCCGCACGGGTGATCGGACGCCGACACGAAATCGAAGCCCAGGTCCTCGGCCCTGCGCGCGTCGGCGGCCGGGTCGGTGCCGGGCCGCGCCGACGTCGAAAGCCCGAGCCCGAAAAGCAGGTCAGTCATGTCGCCTCCGCATCGCGGGCTGGTGCGCGGCAGGCATGTGCGTCACGCGCCCACGAGAGATATCACGCCAGTCACGAGCAGCCACCCGCCGAAGCCGGCGAGCAGCGCGGCCAGGGCCCGGCGGACCCATTGCCTGGCCCGGTCGCCCGCCCGGCGCACGCCGATGCCGCCGAGCAGCACCACGGCGCCGTCCCCGGTCGCCAGTCCCGCCATCACGACCACGGCCACGACGAGCGCGCTGCCCGTCCCGCCGCGCTGGTCGGCCGACGCGAACAGCGGTGAGGCCACCGCGGTGAGGAACAGCCACGCTCCCGGATTGAGCACGACAGCGAGCGCGCCCAGGGCAGTCGGCGGCAGGGCGTATCGCGTGGCGGTGCGGCGATCGCCGCCCTGCCCAGACCAGAGACCTCGCGCAGATCCGGATCCCTGCCCAGATCCGGATTCCAGCCCCGACCCCGACCGCTGGCCCGCACGCAAGCCCTCGGCGGACACCCACAGCAAGAACGCCCCGCCGACCACCTGCAAGGCGCCGAGCGCAGGGCCGCGCGGCGCCACCAGGGAGAGCCCGAACGCCAGGCAGACAAGCAGCAAACCGAATGTCAGGTTCGCCCCGGCGAGGGCGCGGAAACCCCGGTTGATCCCGCCGCGGACTGATTCGGCCAAGAGCACGGCCTGCACCGGCCCGGGCGCGCTCGCGAGGGCGATCCCGACGCCAAGGCCCGCCATCACCGGCGAGAGCACGGCCCCTGCCGCCAGGGTCCCGCCAAGCGCCGCACCACCCATCACCGGGCTCCGTGTCCTTTCAAGACGCCGCTCAAGGCGCCGCCAAACCGGCCAAGACCGTCGGCCCCGATCGCCGCGACCACGTGTCATCATGGTGCAGGACCACTCATTAGGTCTAGTTAAAGTTCCTAAGGATAGAGATAAGATTTTCTGAATGGAACTGGATGTGCGCCGCCTGCGCATACTGCGCGAGGTCGCGGAGCGCGGCACGATCACAGCGGCAGCCGAGTCTCTCGGCTTCACTCCATCGGCGATCTCGCAGCAGCTGAGCGCGCTTGAACGGGAAAGCGGAACGGCGCTGCTCGAACGCGTGGGCCGCCGGGTTCGGCTGACCGATGCGGGCCAGGTGCTCGTCGGACACACAGGACCGGTTCTGGCCGCGCTTGAAGAGGCGAGAGCGGCGCTGGAGCAGTCGCGTGACGCGATCGCCGGCGAGCTTCGCGTCGCCGCATCCGGGTCGGTCGCCAGGGCGCTCGTGATCCCGGTAGCCGCCGCGATTACCGCCGCCCGGCCACGGCTGCGCGTCACAGTGCTCGAGCACGAGACCGACGACGGCCTGCGTGAGCTGCGGCTCGGCCGACTTGACGTGGTCGTGGCCCACGAGTATTCGGGCGATCACCGCAGTCCTGAGCCAGCGGTCGCGCGGGTGGCGCTGTTCAGCGAGGACATGTTCGTCGCCGCTCCGGCCGGCCGGTTCACCGCGCCGGTCGATCTCGGGGGCCTGGCCGGAGAGGTCTGGGCCGCCGAGCCCGCCGGGAGCACCTGCGGGCGGGCGGCTCGTGCCGCGTGCCGTGCCGCGGGTTTCGAGCCCGACGTGCGCTACGTCAGCAGCGAGCCAGGAGTCGTGCTTTCCGCGGTGCGCTGCGCGGGCGCCGTGGCGCTGTTGCCCGGCCTCGGACTTGCGCAGCCGCCGCAGGGGGTCGACGCCCTGCGGGTGGCTGGCGCGGGCGTTCAGCGCCTGGTGTTCGCGGCGCACCGGCGCGGGAGCGCGAACCGCCCCGGCATCGCGCTCATCCTCGCCCGGCTCGGCGCGGCGGCGCGCGAACTGTCCGGGCAGGCTGCCGCTGCGCAGTAGCAGGCGCGCGGCACCCGTCACGTACCCGGCGGAGGTGTGTCGCGCTGCTCGGCGATGGAGTTGCCGCCGTCCACGATCAGGCATTGCCCGGTGACATAGGACGCGCCCGGGCTGGCTAGCCAGGCAACCGCGGCGGCGACCTCATCAGGTGCGGCACTGCGGCCGATCGGCGTGGCCAGCCCCTGGTCGTGCTCTTGCGGGGTTTGGGATCCGGTCGCTATCCAGCCCGGGGCGACGGCATTGACAGTGATTCCCTGCCTGGCCGTGTCGATTGAGACCGCGCGGGTGAGGCCGACCATGCCGGCTTTGGCGGTCGCATAGGCGACGTCCGCACGTATCGCCATCACCGGGCCGGTCACGCTGGCCACCATGATGATCCGCCCCCATCTTCGGCGGGTCATCGTGGGCAGAGCCGCCCTTGTCATCAAGAAGGCGCTGGTCAGGTTGCGGGCGAGTGAGGCATGCCAGGTCTGCAGGCTCATGACGTCCACCGCGCCCGCCTCGAAGACAGGGTCGGCGGTGGAGATCATGCCGGCGTTGTTGACCACGATGTCCAGCCGGCCCCAGCGCCGCAGCGCGGCCGACACCAGGCCGGACGCGGCGTCCTCCGCGGTGAGGTCGGCGATCGTTCCCGCCACGTCGAAGCCGCTCGTGCGCAACTCGGTGACCCTGGCGTCGATCCTGGCAGTTGTCGCGCTGATCATCACAGCGGCGCCGAGTTCCGCCAGCAGCCTGGCGGTGGCGAAGCCGATGCCGCCGGGACCGCCGGCACCGGTGACTACGGCGACGCGGCCCGACAGATCGAATGCGGCTGGGATGGGCATTTGCGCGCATTCTGCCCTACCGGGGTCGGCGGCGGACGCCGCGCCCCACCTCGCGGCGCATCGGCGGACGGCGCATCGGCGGACGGCGCGACGTGGGCCGCGGGATAGCCTTCGGGGCTATGGTGCAGCGCCCGGACCCGCTGGCGAGCACGCCGCCTGCCCTTGAGCTGAAGGCGGCCCAGCGTATCCTGCGGGACGCCTTCGGGGTGCCGGCGACCCTCGCCCCGCTGCCAGGCGAGCGGGACCAGAACTTCCGAGTCGACGCGGCCGATGGGACGCGCTTCCTGCTCAAGATCTCGAATCCAGCGGACGGGGTGTCCATCGTGGAGATGCAAACTTTGGCGCTTCGCCACATCGAGCGGGTGGATCCCGGCCTCCCGGTGATGCGGACCCTGCCGACCGCCGCGGGGGCGCCCTGGACCGAGGTTCCCGGGCCCGACGGGCGGAACTACCCGGTACGGCTTTTCACCTTCCTGCCTGGACGCGTGACGACGGCGGCCACCCTCACCAGTCAGGCGATCTGGTCCTTTGGGGAGATCACGGCGCGTCTCGGGCTCGCCTTGCGCGGCTTCTTCCACCCCTGCGCCGACTACGAGATCCTCTGGGGCATCAAGCACGCGCCAAAGCTCCGCCCGCTGCTCGCCCACCTCGCCGACGCGCGACGCAGGACCCAGCTCGAACGGGTCCTGGACCGGTTTGAAGCGCGGGCCGCGCCGGCGCTTCCAGGCCTGCGCGCCCAGGTGATCCATGGCGACATGAGCTTGGACAACGTGCTGTTCGACACCGATCTTCGGGTCAGCGGGATCGTGGACTTCGGTGACATGAGCCACGCTCCTGTCGTCTGCGACCTCGCCGTCGCGATCGCGGATGTGCTCCATGGCCGCGATGACGCCATCGAGGCGGCCGAGCGGATGATCGACGGCTACGTCTCAGTCGCACCCCTTGACGACGAGGAGGCGGAACTGCTCGCCGACCTCGTGGCGGCCAGGCTCGCCGCCGAGGTCGCGGTCACCGCCTGGCGGGTTGGCCTTTACCCAGACAACGCCGCGTACAGCACGAGCGGCGAGCCGGCCGCTCGCGCCTTCCTCGACAGCATCGACGAGATCGGAATAGACACCGTCACGCGGCGCTTCCGCGACGCGTGCCGGCGTCTTCCGTACCGGCGCGTTGCCACGGGCGACCTGCTGCTGCGGCGGCGGTCGGCGCTGCCGCGTTCGCCCTTGTTCTACCAGCGCCCGGCGCACCTGATCCGAGGGCAGGGAGTCTGGCTGTTCGACCCGGAGGACCGCCGCTACCTCGACTGCTACAACAACGTCCCCGTCGTCGGCCACAGCCACCCGCGGGTGGTTCGGGCCGTGGCACAGCAGCAGCGCCTTCTTGCGACCCACAGCCGGTATCTGCATGAAGCGATCGTCGAGCTCGCCGAGCGGCTCACCGCCACGCTGCCGCCGGGCCTGGACGGGGTGCTCGTGGTGAACTCAGGCAGCGAGGCCAACGACCTCGCCTGGCGCATCGCTCAGGCCGCCACCGGGCGGGGTGGTGCGATCGTGACGGCTCACGCCTACCACGGGCTGACCGAGGCCACCCATGCGCTCTCCCCAGAGGCGTGGGCGCCGCTCGAGCGCCCTGCCCACGTGGCCACCGTCCCCGCGCCCGATGGGTACCGCGGCGCTTACCGCCGGGAAGGCGAGGGGTGGGTCGAGCGATATGCCGCCCACGTCGATGGCGCCGCGCAGGCGCTCGGCGAACGCGGCCTCGCCGCGATGTTTGTGGACCCGGGCTTCACGGCCGACGGCATCCTCACGCCCCCGGCCAGCTACCTCCAGGAAGCGACCCGGCGCGTGCGGGCGCTGGGAGGTCTCGTGGTGGCCGACGAGGTGCAGGCGGGTCACGGCCGCTGCGGAGCCGGCCTGTGGAGCTTCCAGGCACTCGGGATCACGCCAGACATGGTGGTGATGGGGAAGCCAATGGGCAATGGCTTCCCCGTTGCCGCCCTGGTGGTCCGATCCGAATTGCTCGACCACGTCCCGGAGGAGACCGAGTTGTTCAGCACGTTCGGCGGCAACCCGGTGGCATGCGCGGCCGCGCTCGCCGTCCTCGATGTCATCGAGGACGAGGGGCTGGTGAGGAACGCCGCGGAGGTCGGCGCCTACCTCCGGCTCGGCCTGGCAAGAGTCGCCGAGCGCCATGATCTCGTTGGGGAGGTCCGCGGTGAAGGCCTTCTGCTCGGCGTTGACCTCGTCGATGATCAGGTTGCCCGCACCCCGGCCGCTGACCGCGCCCGCAAGGTCATCGAGGCGATGCGCGACAGGCGTGTGCTCCTCGGCGTGACCGGCCCGGCCGGGAACGTTCTAAAGATCCGCCCGCCACTTGTCTTCCAGCGAGAACACGCCGACCGTCTGCTTGATCTCATGGACGGCGTGTTTGCCTCTTCTGCCCCCTGAGTTCCCGGCTGGGATTGGCCAGCGCCCGCCCCGACCCGACCGTATCCGCCATACTGACCACGTCAGGCGGGCTAAACCATAGGGCCGGTTTGCGGATGGGGGCAGCGTGATCGTGCGGGACGTTGCGGAGCTGCGGCGGCTGACGCGCGCTCGCCGCGGCTTTGTCCGCGCGGAGGAAGATGTGATCCGGCTCGAGATTGCGGGCGTCGTGGACGGCGATCGCAGGCGCTGGGAGGCCCAGCTTAATGATCACGTCGGCGCCTGCGGTTGTGACGGCGGAGCGGTGGCGCTGGCTGCCGTGCTTGGCGCGTATGTGATCTTACGCGGGGTCCTTGGGGTGCGGGCCGCGAGCGGCGCGGCTCGTGAGTTCGCGGGCTGGACGGTCCTCGGCACTGTCCTCACCGCGGCGGGCAAGGCGGCAGGGCTGTACCGATCGCGCCGGATCTTGACTCGGGTTGGGCAGGAGGTCGAGCGCGCTCAAGCCGCTCACCGAGCTCCTGCCGTGGTCACTTAAGGAGATTCCCGTGCCACCATGTAAGGCACCCGTATTCAACGGCGTCGTCACGCCGCCAAGCGGTGGCAACATCATCGCCGTTATCATTCAGACCATTGTCCTGGGCTTCGTCGGGGCGGCGGTCTGCGTTTTCATCGGGCTGTTCATCTTGATCGCGTGGCTCTTCTGGGCTTTGCTCTCCCCGTTCAGCGCGGCAGCGGCCTGCAAGAGGAAGCAAGCGATGTTCAGGCTCCGCCATTGCGTGTTCGGCAATAGCGATCCCAACATCACGCTTTGAGCTGCGGCGCCTGGCGGCGGCTCTGGAGCGGCGGCGCTGCGCGGCGGCGGCGGGCGGCGGCGCTGGGCGCGGGCGGCGCTGGGCGCGGGCGGCGCTGGGCGGCGGGCGGCGGCGCATCGGGGTTTATCGAGGTTGTTCCTCGTAGATGCCGATGGTCCAGCTAGCGGCGCGCTTGGCGTAGGCGGCCCTGTCGTACCCGGCGGGCACCCGGATGCGGAACGTGAGGGTGATCGGCTTTCCAGGCACCCCATTGAGCACGGGGGTGTCCGGCATTTCGTCGCCCGGCGACCAGGAGGCGCAGGTGAGCGCGGGGGAGTGGTGGAGCATTGTGACCGAGAGCCGGTCAGCGATCGCGCCCGAGCACACGGCGTTTATGTGCAGGTCTCGGCCGTGGAAGGGCACCGTGAAGGTCGCCGTGCGGTCCGCGGGCCAGCGCCCGCTGTGGACGGCGATCCTGCGCAGCAGCGCATGGCCGTGACCGCTGGTGGTGTTGTAGCCGGTGTAGCTTTCCGGCAGCCGTGGAGCCGGCGGCGCCGGGCCCAGCGTGGCGGGTGGTTTCCACTCATACACGCCGAACAGCCAGGTGGCTCGCGCGCCATGTTTGTGGGGGAGCGCCATGCTGGTGAAGGTGATTTCCACCGTGCGCTTGCCCGGCCGCACCGGCAGGGCTTTCGGCGTCGGCCGCACGCCTTTGAGCGTCGGCGGCACGGGCGGGCCGCTCGGCATCGGCTCCGCGAGCAGGCCGCTCAGCGTCGGCCGCTTGGAACAGCCGAACACGTTACCGAACGCATGGTCGACGAGAACGTCGGCCACGGTGTCTAGGCCGCCGCCCCCCTCGCAGGTGGCCATCACATCGACACGGTCCGATCCCACATCCACTTTGATCGTCACCGAATTCTGCGCCGGGGCGGCCATCGACGCGATGCCCACACGCCGGTAGGTGGCACCGTCGGACGCCGTGAAGCGAGCGGGAAGCGTCCGCAACCCGGTGAGGGCCTGATGATCGGATCCGCCTCGATGGGCCACCGCGACCACGCCAGCTACGCCGATCACGGCCACGGCGGCAAGGGCAACGGCGGCTTTGGCGCGGCGGCGGCTCGACGCGCGGATTCGGGCCGTGATCTGATCACCCGGCGCGGGGTGATCAATCGCCGGGCTGCTGCGCTCAATGAGCAGTTGCCGCAGTTCATCGGTGCTGCGTGACATCGGTCTACCTCTCCGTCTGCGCGGGCATGAGAGTGTCGTCGACGCGCAGCTTGGCAAGAGCCCTGCTTGTCTGGCTCTTTACCGTGCCGGGCGAGCATCCCAGAATCCCCGCCACCTGTGCCTGGCTCAGATCCTCGAAAAAACGCAGCACCACTACGGCGCGCTGGCCCGCGGGCAAGCGGCCAAGCGCTCTCCACAGAGCATCACGGTCATCCACCACGTCGGTTTCGTCCGCGACGCGACTCCGCTCTGGCGGCTCGCCCATCGTGACCTCGCTGCGCCGCCAGCGCCGCCGCCACCACGACACATGAGTGGTAACGATGATCTTCCGGACGTACGCCTCCGGGTCGTCGTCCAGCCGCGGCCACGCATGCCACGCCTTGACCAGGGCCGCTTGGGTAAGGTCTTCTGCCGCCGGCCAGTCCTGAACAAGCAAATATGCGGTTCGCAATAACCGCGTCCATCGGGCAGCCACAAATAGCGGGTAATCCGAACGGTCCGCCATCGCAGCCCTCCTTCGTCGCCTAACAACCCTTCATATGCCGGCAGAGGGCCAGAAGGTTGTCACCACGAGACGGACGCCGTCGGCGTCGAGCCGATTGCCGCTCACCCAGCCTGGCAGATGGCTGAAGTAAGCTTTACTTTTGCAGCGTCCTGGCGCTTGTGCTGTGGCCTGTCGCGGACGGAGGCGGCCTTGGTGGGGCTCCTGTCACGTCTTTTCGCTCTGCACGGCACCCGTCGTGCAAAGCGCCCACGCAGGGTCGGCCCGCGGCCGGTGACTCCGAAAGGCGTAAAGCGGGGACGTCGTGCCAAGCGTCCGCTGAGCGACATGGCGTACAGCCTGACGCGCTCCCTGAACGCGAGGAAGCGCTCAGCCGCGAGCATAAGGCACGTCTATCACCACGGAACGTGCACCGTGAACCACCGGTCGCCGGAAGCGGCTGCCAAGTGCAAAAGAACCTACTAGCGCCGCGCGGCGGCGGCCCACGATCGGCCGAAGGCGCCCCGCCGTGCCGTAGCGCCCCGCCCTGTCGCAGCCGCGCGCCGTGCCGCAGCCGCGCGCCGTGCCGCAGCCGCGCGCCGCTTTCGGCCACGCCGCTTGTGCCACACCGGGAGCGCGCCAGCGCGCCGAGGCTAGCGACAGCAGGCGTGAGCCGTTCGGGATCCAGCAGCCGTCGCTTATCCGGCGGCGCGCCTGCCAACGGTGGTTGCCGAAGGTCAGGGCTGTGGCACAGAGCACCTGCCGAAGTACGGTCCGTTGCGTGCAGTCATCCCAGGAGTGACACGTGCAGCCTTTCCGCGATCTCAACGAATACACCGCCCTGCCTCGCGCCACCGCGCTGCGCCTGTCACCCGACGGCAGACGACTCGTCGCTGCGGTGCAGACCCGGGCACCCGATGGCAAGAAGCACGTGACGAGCCTTTGGCTGATTGACCCGGGCGGTGATGGGGCCGCGAAGGCGCCGGAGGGTCCTGAAGCCGTCCGGTCCGCCGCGCCGCGGCGGCTTACCCGATCAGCCGTCGGTGAGGCCGCGCCGGCGTTCTTGCCGGACGGTTCGCTGCTGTTCGTCTCCAGTCGGCCGGACCCGGCCGCCGCGCCTGGCGGCGGCCACGGCGCGGGCCCCGGTGCCGGTGCCGGAGACGGCGTCGGCGCCGGCGACGCCGTGCCCGCCCTGTGGCTGCTTCCCTCCGGCGGCGGAGAGGCACGCCAGATCGCGAGCAGGCCCGGACCTGTCACGGCAGTGGCAACCGCACGCGACGCGACGCTGATTGTCTTCGCAGCGGCCGCGTTACCAGGCACTTCTGGTCCGGACGAAGACCGCAAGCGGCGCCAGGCCCGCAAGGACGCCGGTGTCACGGCGATCCTGCATGAGTCCGCACCGGTGCGGCACTGGGACCACGACCTCGGGCCGGACCAGCTGCGGTTTTTCGCAGCACCCGCGCCCGGCACCGGCGAGGAGCGGGTCACCGAGCCTCGTGACCTGACTCCGGACCCGGGCCGTGCGCTGGACGAGCAGGCCTTCGCGGTCAGCCCGGATGGGGCGACCGTGGTGACCGGCTGGGAAGTCGACGACGGCGGCGGAGAACTGCACACTGAACTCGTCGCGATCGACCTCGCAACCGGCGCACGCCGGGTGCTCGCCGCCGAGCCCGCCGGTGACTTCACTGATCCGGTGATCTCGCCAGATGGCGCCTATGCCGTCTGCCTGCGCCAAAAGCACAGCACCTACGACGATCCGGACGATGTCACGCTGGCCCTGGTGCCGCTGCATGAGGATGGGCCGCCCCGCGACCTGCTGACCGCCCTGGATCGCCGGCCGGTTACTGCCGCGTGGGCCGCGGACTCGCGGGCCGTCTACTTCACCGCCGATGACGAGGGCCGGTGCCCGGTCTTTCGCGCAGACACCGCAACCGGGGAGATCATCCGGCTCACCGCGGACCACGGCGCCTACAGCGAGCTGTGCCCCGCGCCGGACGGTCGGCACGTGTACGCCCTGCGTTCCGCGGTCGATGCGCCGCCGGCGCCGGTTCGGCTGGATGCGGCGAGAAAAGACCAGCAACCGACACACCTGCCCAGTCCCGGCTCGCCGCTCGAACTGCCGGGCCACGTGGTCGAGATCGACGCGGCTGCGGACGACGGCGCGCGAATCCGCGGCTGGCTCGCGCTACCCGCTGGCGCCTCCGCGCAAGCTCAGGCGCCGCTGCTGCTGTGGGTACACGGCGGCCCGCGGACGAGCTGGAATGCCTGGTCCTGGCGGTGGAATCCGTGGATCATGGTAGCCCACGGCTACGCCGTGCTGCTCCCGGATCCGGCGCTGTCCACCGGCTACGGCCAGAGCTTCGTGGCGCGGGGGCATGGCGGCTGGGGGCAGCGGCCGTTCGGTGACCTGATCGCGATCACGGACGCGGCGGTCGCGCGGCCCGACATCGACGCCGAACGCACAGCGATGATGGGCGGCTCCTACGGCGGCTACATGGCGAACTGGATCGCGGGCCATACCCGCAGGTTCCGCGCCATCGTCACGCACGCCGGGCCGTGGACCCTGGACGGCATGACGGGGACCACCGACTTGCCGACGCAGTGGCGGCGTGAGTTCGGCGAGCCGCTCGAGACGCCGCAGCGATACGAGCTCAACTCGCCGCACCTGCATGTGGCGGATGTCCACACCCCGATGCTCGTCATCCACGGCGACAAGGACTACCGGGTACCGGCGGCGCAGGCGCTGCGGCTGTGGTGGGACCTGATCCGCCACCAGGTCGATGCGAAGTTTCTCTACTTTCCCGACGAGAACCACTGGATACTCAAGCCCGCTCACACCGTCATCTGGTACCAGACCGTGCTCGCCTTCCTCGCCCACCATGTGCTCGGCGACCCCTGGCGACGTCCCGAACTGCTCTGAGCCGTCTTGTCGGTCAGAGCCGCAGCGTTGCGGGCGACAAGGCGACGGCCGTCCGGGACAAAGGCTGCGGCCTTCCGGGTGAAGGGCTGCGGCCCTCTGAGGCGGCAAGTGCGGCGGCTGTCCGGGGGGAAGAGCCGCGGCCATCCGGGGCGAGTAGAGCCGACCGGGGCGACAAGGGCCGTCCGGGAGCAGCCGCGGGCACGCCGGATGCCGTGGTGGCCGCACTGTGCCGAGCCACAGCGAACCGTCCGGCATGACGGTGAGCGAACCCATGGGACGCCACAACACCCGCCTCACCCGTCACAACGCCCCCGACGTCTGGCTAGCTGGCAGCGGCTTTGTACTCCAGGATGTCGTTACTGGCCGGTATTTCGGGGGCCGACACAACACCCTGGAGTACAAAGCGGTCGGGCGCGTCTCGGCACCACTGACTGTGATCGCGGCGTAGCGATGGAGCGCCGCCAAGCGTGACCTTGGCCTTCAGGCGCACCCATGGCAGTCCGCAACCGGTGCCCTCGCCGACCGTGGTGGATGATCTCATCGCATCTGTCTTGTCGGTGCGGCGGCATAGCGTGCGGTCATGTCAGCTTCGTTGCCGTAGGAGGCGCGCCATGCGCTGGGATGAGTTCACCGTGGCCTGCCCTGAGCTTGCCGACCTCGCACATGACAGGTTCACGCGTGACGAGCTTGCCTTGCTCGGCACGATCCGCCGGGATGGGCGGCCAAGGATCTCTCCGTGCGAAGTTGACTTCGCGGTTGGCCGGCTGCTCCTCGGCATGATGTGGCAATCGCCGAAGGCGAAGGACCTCCTGCGCGACGCCCGGCTCGCCGTGCACAGCGTGCCGAGTGACCGGATGAATCCCGGCGGCGACGTGAAATTGTACGGGCTCGCCATCGACGAGCAAGATCCTGTTACCCGTGGCGAGTTCTGCCGCGCCATCAGGGCCAGGATCGACTGGCAGCCTGAGGAGCCCTACCACCTGTTCTCGCTCGATGTGACCGAGGGCGCGTTCATGCGGTTCACCGAGGACGAGAAGCAGACCTGGCGCTGGGCGCCGGTTGGCGGGCTGCACAAGGAGAGCGGCCCGAACGCGTGACTGACCCAGAGCTGGGTCCGTGCCACTGCACGGAGGCTTCGCGCTATCCGCTGTGCCGCGATGCTCACGCACCGCGCGGCCGATGACCTGAACGCGCTTCGCTTCGTCCTTCGCCTGCACCGGTGCCCGTCGCAGCGCCCAACCGCCGCGAGCCCGGTTGTCGGCTACGCACTGTCGTGGTTATGTGAACAAAGAGTTCAGTGTCGGCAACGGGACGGGGAATGCATTCGACTGGATCGGACCGGCTCCTGTATCCGGTCGCGCATTCATACCGAGGCTTCGCCGTTGCTGATGACCTGCGGGTACGTAGAGACGCAGCCCACGTGTTCTTGCAAACAGCGATCGTCACGCTGGGCACCATCGCCGTCTGCTGGAGTTGGAGCCGTCAGCTGGATGTCCCCGCGTTGGCAAACTGGGAGCAGGGCAGCAAAGCGTTGAGCTGGGGGCATTGGCGGGCCGTCGCACAGGCGGTTGCCAAGAGACTGCCGACGCAACCGGGCGGTGATCCGTACGCGCGGTTAAGCGATGTGTATGCCGAAGCTGGGCCGAGCCTGGATCAGTACCTGCCGCTGAGAAATGTGGAAGCTCACGGTGGGCAGCAGCGCGCAGACGCAGATATTCAGCTGGCGCTGGCGAAACTTGAGCCGCTGGTAGAACAAGTTTATAGAGCGCTGTCACGATCAACATGGCTGCACCTGGCGCAGGTCGTGGGAGTCTCACAGACTCGCCGCCAAGGGCTTTTCACGATCCGCATGCGTGAGATGGCTGGCTCCGATCCGCAGTTTTCTGTAACAGCGAAGACATGCTGTCGGACGTGGCCAAATGGTGCGCTCATTTGCTATCCGTATGATGAGCTGGAAGACTCGCTCGAACTCAGCCGATTGCTGAAGTATGAGCAGTGCGACCGTTGCAGTGGACCAGAGCTTTTCTATCTCACCAGGGCACGCAAGAATCGCACCGAATACCGAAGTATTGAACGAGGACATCTGCACGAGGGTGAAATCGGGCTCGCGGATATAGTGTCCGCTGGGAAAGTAGAAGAGACGATCAATGACGATTTGTCACCCACCGACGTTGTCAGGAGGCCCCGGCCAAATGCGGTAGCGCCGCCGCCTCGCGATCGAAAGCCGCGGGGCTGGCGGGCCGTCTGGCCAAATCTGGCATCCGTGCGGAGACGTATTGGTGCAAGGGTCATCGACTTATTCGCCGTGTGGGTGCTCGGCACTGTCGGCCGTTCAGGCGCGGCGCTGATCAATTGGGCTGATCTTGTGGGATGGGCCTGTGCGATAGTCCTGGCGCTCATTTACGAGCCCACAACTATGGTCATCATGAAACGTACAGTTGGGCAGCGGCTGCTTCAAATTGAGCCGATTTCCGTCTGGACAGGCCGGATCCTGGGTCCTGCCGACGCGCTCCGCCGCGGTTTCGCCGCTGACCTCCAGTACGCGTTGGCCCCCGTGGTCATTAATATGTACTGGCTGCTTCGAGATCCAGCTCGCCAGACCATACAGGATGTCGTTGCCGGCACAGTCGTCGTATACGACCACCTATGATTGAGGACCTAGCGACAAGGTCGTTCGGCAGCCTTCGGGGAAACCACTGCAGCCGAGGAAAGGTCGGCCGTCTTGCGTGGAGCGGCGGAAAACTCGTGGTTTCCCGCAAGCGGGACATGTGCGGCGAACCATTATTCTTGCCCGACCCATGAAATAGAATAGCCTTGCCGTCCGGCCGTGGCTTGGTACAGGGCATTTTCCGAAGAACCAGCGCACGCCTCGCTTACAATCTGGTTGCTTTCGGTTAGTAACGCCCCGGCAACGCATGTCCCAATAGTCAGGCTTGGCGGCCCTGTTTGTAACTGGCCGTCGAGGTGAGTTCCGCAGCACTCCGCTGGCCGACGAGTACGGCAGGTGGCGCAGCCACGGGCGTGTTGTGGCACCAGGGTGGGGCGGCGGGAAGGCATTGGCCGGGGGCGGCGGGTGAGCATTGGCCGGGGGCGGGCGCGCGAGCACTGGCCGGGGGCGGGCGCGCGAGCCGCGAGCGGACGCGAGCGCGGAACCGGGGTCATCGTTTGTAAATCTTGACCTGTGCTGCCAGCTCGGTGATGTCGCCGGGGTGGACGACCCCGGCGACGTGCTGGCGCACGGCGGCGGCGGACATCGTCGCCGCCAGGCGCAGCCGCTCGGGCCAGGGCCGGTCGGCGAGATGACCGTCAACAAGGGCCGCAAGCGCGGCATCGCCGGCCCCGGCGGGGTTGCCTGCCACGGTAGGAGGCGTCGCAAGGAGCGTGCTGTCCGGCGCCACCCCAAGCAGCCCCCGGGCGCCGAGCGACACGACAACGCTCGCGGCGCCGTCGGCGACGAGCCTGCGGGCGGCGTCGGCTGCGGCCGCCACCGACACGGGCATTTCCAGGCCTACGGCCTCGGCGAGTTCGCGCTCGTTGGGTTTCACGAGGGCCGGCCTTGCGGGCAGCGCCGCGCGCAGCGGCGCCCCGCGCGCGTCGATGAAGGCGGCCGCGCCCGCCTGCGCTGCCAGTTCCGCCAGCATGCGGTAGGCGTCGACCGGCAGCCCTGGCGGGAGGCTGCCCGACAAAACGACCAAGCTGGCGCCGCGAACCAGGTCGCTGAAGCCACCGGTGAACCGGGACCACTCGGCAGCCGTGATCAGTGGGCCGTTCTCGTAGTACGCGGTCGCGGATCCGTCCGCCGTGCTGAAGGCGGTGACGGTCCGGCGGCTGCTTGCCGCGCAACGGACGAGGCGGTGCTGCACCCCCCACTCGTCGAGGTGGACGCCGATCTCGTCGCCCACCAGGCCGCCGGCGAACCCGGTGATGATCACATTCCTGCCAGCCTGTTTCAGCAGCCGCGCGACGTTGACACCCTTGCCGCCGGCGTGGGCGTGGACCTGGCCGACCCGGTTCACCTCGCCCGCCGCGAATTGCTCGCCAACGTATGTGATGTCCAGGGCGAGATTGAGCGTGACGCAGACGACTCGCGCGGTCACTGGCCTGTCAGCACCACCGAGCGCGCTAGGTGCCTGGGCCGGTCCGGGTCCAGCCCGCGGAGTTGGGCCGTTGCGACCGCAACGCGCTGGGCAAGCACCAGCTCCACCTGCGGGTCCCTGGCACCGGCGACGACGGTGGCCCCGGTCCGCTCGATGTCTTTGACGAGCGCGCCGTCATCGACGCCAAACAGCCACACCACGGTGCTCTGTGTTGCCGCCGACAAGGGTCCGTGCCGGTACTCGAGCGCGGGGTAGGCCTCACTCCACGCCGACGCGGCTTCCCGGACCTTCAGCGCTGCCTCTGCGGCAACTCCGATGGCCCACCCGCGGCCGAGAAAGACATAGTGCGGCCGGTCGACCAGCCGGTCGTCCAGATCGGCGGCCACCGCCAGCTTCGCCTGTTCCACGACGGGGAGCATCTCGTGGCCAAAATGCGCTCTCGCCGCGGTGAGAACGGTCGTGGCGAACCGGGTCTGGACGAGCGACTTCTCGTCGGCGTAGCCGAGCACGAGGAGCTGATCGGCTGCGTCGCCGATCGGCGTGGACGCGTCCGTGGTGATGCCGATCTTGCGAACCGATCGCGGCATGGCGCCGAGCGCGTTCAGCACCTCTGTGGTAGTCCCCGAGCGCGTCACCGCGACGATCGCGTCGTAGCCGCGAGCCGGCAGCTCCGACGCGGGGAAGGCATCGGTCTCGCCATGGCCAGCTGCCTCGCGCGCCGCCGCGATCGCCATCGCGACATGGAATGAGGTGCCGCAGCCGATGAGGGCGACCCGCTCCCCCCGGCCGGGAAAGACGTTCGCGAACTCGTCCGCGTCCAGTAGGGCCTGCGCCCAGCAGTCGGGCTGGCTCACAATTTCCGCTAGCGCGTGCGATTGAGCTTGGTGCACCGATTCGTCCCTTCGCCGTCTGTGCCCAGGGCCGCGCCGTTGCCTGTTCACCGCGCGGCCGTTTCCTCGGTGGCCCAGCCAATGGCGGCATTGGTCGCGGCATCGAACAGGAAAACCCGCTCCCCCGCAGGGGTCAGGGTGAGCCTCTCGCCGACTTCGGGGTGCAGGCCGGGCGGTGCCTGGAGCACGATCCTGCGCTCGTGATCGGTGGCCGGGAGGCTCGCCTCTGCGCCCGCGCGGCTCGCCTCTGCGGCCGGGAGGCTCACCGCCGGGAGGCTCACGGCCGGGAGGCTCGCCGCCGGGAGGCTCGCCGCTGCGGCCGGGCGGCTCGCCCCTGCGGCGTTATCCACGTCATCCACGAGGGCGTGGATCAGGACATGGCTGCCCAGCGGCTCGTGGAACTCGACCTGAACGCGGATGCCGTGCGCCTGCGCCCCGCGCGCCCGCAGCGCTTCCGGCCGGATGCCGACGATGACCTCACCACGCCCGCCAGGCACGGCTGCGACGCGGTGGCCGCCAAGCACGGCGTACCCGTCGACTACCGCCGCGGGCAGCAGGTTCATCGCCGGGCTGCCGAGGAACCCGGCGACAAACAAGTTCACGGGCGCGTCGTACACCTCCTGCGGTGTCCCTTCTTGCTGCAGCTCGCCACCGTTCATGACGCAGATGCGATCGCCCAGCGTCATTGCTTCGACCTGGTCGTGCGTGACATAGATCGAGGTGACGCCGAGGCGCTGATGCAGCCGCTTGAGTTCGGCGCGGACCTGTCCACGCAGCTTCGCGTCGAGATTCGACAGCGGCTCGTCGAGCAGGAACACGCGCGGCTCGCGGACGAGCGCGCGCCCCATGGCCACCCGCTGCCGTTCACCGCCGGAAAGCTGGGCCGGCCTGCGGCCGAGCAAATGGCCGATGCCGAGGGTGTCGCTCATCTCAGCAACGCGTCGCTTTATCTCAGATTTTGGCGTCTTTCGCTGGCGCAGGCCGTACGCGAGGTTCTTGTAGACGCTCATATGCGGGTAAAGCGCGTAGTTCTGGAACACCATCGCGATGTCGCGTTCCCCCGGCCCTTGGGAGTTGACCACCTCGCCGCCGATACGCACCTCACCCGAGGTTGGTTTGGCCAGCCCGGCGAGTATGCGAAGCGCCGTGGTCTTCCCGCAGCCGGACGGGCCGACAAGGACGACGAACTCGCCGTCGGCGACATGCAGATCAAGGGACCTCAGCGCCACGACGTCACCGGCGTACGTCTTGGTCACGTTGCAGAACTCGACGTCGGCCACGGCGCGTCACCCCTTCAGGCCGGTGGTGGCCACCGAGCGAACGAAATAGCGCTGAGCGGCGAAGAAGACGAGCAACATCGGGAGCAGGCTTATCGTGTTGGCCGCCATCACAAGCTGCCAGTGAATTTGGTGCGCAGCCTGAAACGTCGCGATGCCGAGCGGCAGCGTCATGTGGCTCTCCGACGTCACCACAATCAGCGGCCACAGGAAGGAGTTCCATGAATCGAGAAATGTCAGCACGGCAAGGGTCGACAACGCGGGAAGCGACAACGGCATCACGACCTTGAACACGACTCCGAGCCGCGAGGTTCCGTCGATGCGGGCAGCTTCCTCGAGCTCGATGGGGATCGTGCGGAAGAACTGGCGCAGGAAGAAGATGCCGAACGCGGTCGCCAGGTTCGGCACGATCAGCGCGCCGAGATGGTCGATGCCGAGTTGCGCCCACACGTGCCCGCCAAGCCATTTCACGATGAGGAACTCCGGGATCATGGTCACCTGGATGGGCACCATGAGCGTTGCCATGATGACGCCGAACAGCAGCCCCCGGCCGAAGAACCGCACGCGGGCGAACGCGTAGCCGGCGATGCTGCACAGCACCAGGTTGGTGGCGACCACCACGATGACCACGACCGTGCTGTTCAGCATGAACTGCAGGAGCGGCGCGGCGTGCAGGGCGCGGGAGTAGTTGCTCCACTGCGGGTGACTTGGCCACAGCAGCGGCGGGAATCTGGCTGTCTCCGCCTGTGTCTGCAGCGACGTCACGAGCATCCAGATAAGCGGCACGAGCAGGAGGAACGCGATCGGGACCAACAGCAGGTGCCACGGGCTCGGCCGGCGCACCCGCCAGCCAAACCGGACAGACCGGGTCCGCGAATCTGGGGTCTGGCTTGCGGGCGCCTGCGTGTCCGTGGTCATCGCCAGCTCACCGGTTGTAGTGGACGAACCGCTCGCCGAACCGGAACTGCACGAAGGTCACGACGACGATCACCATGAACAGCGCGTACGCGAGCGCGGCGGCATAGCCGGCGTTGAACTGCTGGAAGGCCTGGTCGAACAGGTAGTAGACGACGACAGAGGTGGAGTGCAGCGGACCGCCGCGGGTCGTCAGGTAGACCTCGTCGAACAACTGCAGCGCGTTGATGCTCAGCCAGACCGCCAGGAAGAGTGAGGCCGGGCTCAGCAGCGGCAGCGTGATGGTGCGGAAGATCTTGAAACGCTTCGCGCCGTCGATGGCCGCGGCATCCGTCAGCTCTTCCGGCACGCCCTGCAGGGCGGCCAGATACACAACGACGGCGAAACCCGTCCACCCCCACACGGTCATCACGACGATGACGTAGAGCGCCTCGCCCGGGCTCGAAAGCCACGGCTGCTGCGGCAGGCCGACCGCGCTCAGGGCCGAGTTCACGATGCCGAACGACGGCTCGAAGAGCCACATGAAGATGATCGCTTCGTTGATCGTCGACACGGCCATCGTGACGTACGCCGCCGTGCGGTAGATCGACATGCCGCGAACCTTGCGGTTCAGCGCGGCGGCGATCACGATTCCCACGACCATCGTCGCCGGAACGAAAAGGGCCGTGTAGACGATGGTGTGCTGTATCGCGGTGGCGAACTGACCGTCGCGGGCCAACTGCTTGTAGTTCCGCAGGCCCACCCACGGGGTGCTCGGCGTGAGGAGATCGGACTTCTGGAACGACAGGATGAACGACCAGACCACAGGCATGAGCCCGAAGATGCCGATCAGCACGGTCGCGGGCGTGACGAAGGCCCATCCGAGGGCGCTCTCGGAGCGGGAGAGCCGTCGCAGCGGTCCTTCGCCCGCGCCGCGCGTCGTGGTGGTGGTGGTGGCGGCGGCGGTCGCCATCCGCGGTCAGCTTCCTGCCAGCGCGGTGTTGGCCGCCTGCGCCGCCTGGTTCAGCGCCGCCTGAGGGGACTGCTTGCCGAGCAGAACCGCCACGATCGCGTTGCCAAGCGCCTGCGAGATCGCCGGGTACGACGCCACCTGGGGCCGCGCCTTCTTCACGTTCGACAGGTTGACGATGAAGGTCTTCAGCCCGGGCAGGCTCGTGTTCATCTGGTTGATCACAGATTGATCCTCGCCGACTGACCGCCGGATCGGTAGGTCACCGGTCTTCAGCGAGAACGTCTTGACCTGGCTCGGAGCGGTGAGCCAGCTGATGAACGTGATAGCCGCCTGCTTGCGCGCTTGACCGTTGCTGAACACGACCCAGTTGTCGGGGCCAGCTATGCTCTGGTGGCCGGCGGGCGAGCCGCCGAACGTGGGCATGATCTGGACTCCGTGCGGGGCCGTGAGCGTTGACAGGTCCCACGGCCCGGTCACCAGCATGCCGATCTTCCCGGCGTTGAACACGTCGGTGTACTTGGAGTTCGTGGTGTCGATGTAGACCGACTTGTCGTCGACGGCCATGTCCTTCAGCGTGGTCAGGGCCTCAACGCCCTGCGGAGAGTCAAAGGCCGCCTTGGTGTTCGAGCTGTTGAGAATGTCGCCGCCGGCTTCCCACAGCATGGCCTCCCAGTGCCAGACGGTGTCCTCGCTCGCGTCAGCGGGGATCGACCAGCCGAACTGCTTCTTGCTGGGGTCGGTCAGCTTCTTGGCGGCGGCGCGGAAGTCGTCCCAGGTCCAGTTCGCGCTCGGCGGTCTCATGCCCGCCTGGCGGAACAGCTTGCTGTTGTAGACGATGGCCAGGTTGTCGACGAGAGCGGGGATGCCGATGACCTTGCCGTTCACCGTTGCCACCTGCTGCTCGCCCTGCCAGAAGTCGCCAAAGTTCACTGACGGCCGCTTTGCGATCGAGGTGAGATCGACGACGGACGGGATCTTGACGATGTTCGGTGACCAACTGCCGTACAGGTAGGCGATGTCGGGCGGGGTGCCGCCGCGCACCGCCGCGGAGACCTTCTGGAGCGAGTAGTCGTTGTTCACATAGAGCGCGGAGACGTGGATCTTCGGGTGGCTGCTGTTGAACTGTCTGACCAGCCCCTTGAACGCCGCTCCTTCCGTGTCCGCGTAGCCCTCCCAGACGGTGATGCTCGTCTTGCCGCCACCGCCGGCCGAGGAGTTGGAGCCCCCACAGGCGGCGACGGTGAGCGCGGCGGCGGCGGCCGCGGTCACCGCCATGAACCTCGTGCGCCTCATTTGGAAACCTCCTCGCCCCGGGCGATTCCGGTCAAAAACGCGCATAAATTGAGCGCAAATATTGCGCAGTTTGGCCTGTTTGGCTGGACTCTACGACATGCGCGATCAGATCTCAATGCTCCGCGACACCTGGTCCGACGGCACGCCGCGGCCGGCGGACGATCTTGGGCGCGCCTGCCACGCGGAGGCGCCGCGCGGCGCGGGCGTAGACTTCATGCCGCGGTCAGCGCAACGGCGACCGATCGAGCGTGGGGAGCGGCAGGCGCATGCTCAAGACTGACCGAATGGCTGCGATTCTCGGCCACATTGCGCAGCATGGCAGCGTGGACGTGACCGGCGTCGCCGCCGACCTCGACGTCTCACCGGCCACGCTGCGGCGGGATCTTCAAACTCTGCACGAGCAGGGCCTCGTGGTCCGCACCCACGGTGGCGCGGTCGCCAGCGGCGCGGACCTCGAGCTGCCGCTGCGCTACCGGGAGGCGCGGCACCAGCCGGAGAAGCGGGCAATCGGCAGGCTGGCCGCCGGGCTCGTGCCGAACGGCTCGGTGGTGGGCATGACCGGCGGTACGACGGCCACCGAGGTGGCGCGGTCCCTGCTGAGCCGCGGCGACATCACGGTCGTGACGAACGCGCTCAACATAGCGAACGAACTGGTGCTGCGGCCTTCGCTGCGCGTGGTCGTGGTCGGCGGCACCGCGAGGCACGCAAGCTACGAGCTGGTCGGGCCCGCGGCCGAAGCGATGATCGACCGGTACCACCTCGACATTTCGTTCATCGGCGTGGACGGCCTGACGGTGACCGAAGGGTGCAGCACCCACGATGAGATGGAGGCGCACACCGACCATGCCTTCATCCTGCGGGCACGCCGCACCGTCGTGGTAACCGACAGCACCAAGCTCGGCCGCGTCACCTTCGCCCGAATCTGCCGGATCGGGGAGATCGACGACCTGGTCACCGACGACAGAGCCAACCCGGCGATCCTTGCGGAGCTGCGCGAGGCAGGAGTGAACGTGGCGACCGCGTCCACCGATGCCAGCGGCGCTCGCCTCGTGGACCGCGATGGCCGCGTCTCCCGCGGGTCGCGCTCCCATCTGAGCAGAAGCGCGTGATCACGAGGGTCCGCGCCGCAAAGCCGGACGCGCACAGCATCGGTCGTTGCGACGGGCCGCGGCCGTAGCGGCTGGCGGGCTGTGGCGCATCTGCGCAGCCGTTAAGGATCATTATTCCTAACGGCTGCCGCGGCGCGCGCCAGGTCAGGGCAGGTTCGGCCGCTTCGACCCAAATTTGGCCCAGGTGGGATAGTGCTGCCCATGGTGAAAGTCGCGTTCATCGGCGCCGGAAGCGTCGAGTTCACCCGCAACGTCGTGACGGACCTGTGCAGCTTTCCTGAGCTGAACGGCGACGTCGAGCTTTCGTTGCACGACATCGACGCTCGGCGGCTCGGGCATGCCGAGACGATGGCCCAGCGCATCAGCGACCAGCTGGGGGCCGGCGCCACCGTCACCGCCAGCCTCGACCGGCGCCGCGCCATCGACGGTGCGGACTATGTCGTGAACGAGATCCAGGTCGGCGGCTACCCGGCCACCCGAACCGACTTTGAGATCCCCGCGCGCTACGGCGTACGCCAGACGATCGCGGACACGCTCGGGATAGGCGGCATCTTCCGCGGGCTTCGCACGATCCCCGTGCTCGTCGGCATCGGCGCGGACATGGCGAAGGCGTGCCCGGGCGCCTACCTGCTCAACTACACCAACCCGATGGCCATGCTGCCGTGGGCGGTCTACGCTGGCTCGCCGTTCGACCGGGTCCTTGGGCTGTGCCACTCAGTCCGGGACACCCAGCGCTTCCTGGCCGGGCTCGTGGGTCACGACGTGGCCGATGTGGACTTCCTGACGGCCGGCTTGAATCACCAGGCCTTCGTGCTGCGCTTTGACCACGACGGTGAAGACCTTTACCCGAGGTTGCGGGACGTGGTCGACGCCGACCCTGAGCTGCGGCGGCGAGTTCGGGTGGAGGTCTTCCGCCGGTTCGGCTACTTCCCGACCGAGTCGAGCGAGCACTCGGCCGAGTACGTGCCGTGGTTCATGCGGCACGACACACAGATCGAGCAGTTCCGCATCCCCGTGGGCGAATACCTGCGCCGATGCGAGGAGAACATCGATGAGTACGAGCGCACGCGCCGCGAGCTCTCCTCCGGCGCGCCGCTGCGCCTCGAGCCGACCTCTGAGCTGGCTTCTGAGTTCATCCACGCCCACCAGACCGGCCGGGCGAGCGTGATCCACGCCAACGTGCGCAACTCCGGGCTGATCACGAACCTGCCCGACGACTGCTGCGTCGAGGTGCCGTGTACCGTCGATTCTCACGGTCCGCGCCCACACCACGTGGGCGCCCTGCCGCCGCAACTCGCCGCGCTCAACCGCACGTTCCTGAACGTCGTGGAGCTGACCGTCCGCGCCGTGCTCGAGGCCGATCGCCAGCACGTGTACCAGGCCGCGCTGCTCGATCCCAACACCGCCGCCACATTGACCACCAGTGAAACGATGCGGATGTGCGACGACCTGCTGAGAGCGCACGCAGATCTCATCCCCGCCGCGCTGCGCCCCTGACCGGGCGCGGCCGTGACTGAGTGCCGCCCGCTGCTGCTCGGCTTCGACCTCGGCGGGACCAAACTGGCGCTCGCCCTCGCGCGGGCGGACGGCGCCATCGAGACCACCGCAACGCTGCCGACCCGCCCCGAGGAGGGCGCCGAGTCGGCGCTGGATCGCGCGCTCGAGGCGGCGCGCGCGTTCCTGGCCGACCAGAATGCGCGGGCCCGCGCGGTGGGGGTTTCCACGATGGGTATCACGCACGAAGACCATGTCGAACTGGCGCCGAACGTGCCCGGGTGGCAGGACCTCCGGCTTCCGCAAAGGTTCCGCGACGCGTTCGCGCCAGCTCCCGTGGCCGTCGGCAACGACGTGAAGGCCGCCGCGCTTGCGGAGCTGACGTGGGGCGCCCTGCGCGGCGTCGACAGCGGGATCTACGTGAACCTCGGCACCGGCGTCGCGGCGGCGCTTGTGATGGCCGGCCGCATCGTCGAGGGCGCCCACGGCGCCGCCGGGGAGATCGGCTACTGGCTGCGAACAGGTTGCCGCGCCCAGGGGGCGCGGGAGGGCCGGGCGCCCCTCGAGGAGCACATCGGCGGCGCCGGAACGACGGCGCGCGCCCGGGCCGAGTTCGGCGTCATGGGCGGCGTCGCCGATCTCGTGACGCGAAACGACCCGGCCGCCCGCGCCTTTCTGGCCAGTTTGTACGACGAGATCGCCGTACACGTGACCAACCTGGTCATCGCGCTCGACCCGCAGCGGGTCGTCCTCGGCGGCGGCTATACCCGCACACCCGAGCGGCTCTTCGCGGCGGTACACGAGCGGCTGAAGCGGTACGTGCCGTACCCGCCGCAGCTGCGCCTTGCCCGGTTCCGCGCCGACGCGGGCATCGCAGGGGCGATCGCGCTCGCCCAGCAAGCGCTGCCGCGCTCCTAGTTCAATATCAATCATCTAACATGCACAGTCTTGTCATCCTCGTGCATGACTCACTACGATTCGCTCAAACAGGGTGGAGCTTCGCACGCTGAGCACCTCCCGGCCTTAGCGCCGATTGGCGTTAGCGAGCAGGCCCCGCAACATCCAGCAAGCCAGGCCGGTCCGTGGCCCGGGCAGAGGAGGAGTCATGCGAGGCGCTCGCACAGCAGGGTCACTGTTCAGCGCAATGCTGGTGGCCGGGATCGTCGCCGCGGTGCCCGCCTGGGCAGGTCAGGCGTCCGCGCCGGTGGTCGCACCCGCATCGCAGGCGAGTGCCACGGCCGCATTACCCGCGCCCGTGGCATGCAACACCTCAGCGGGCCCGTGCTGGCATCCTGCGCTCGTCTCGCGATGGCAGTACCAGCTGCAGGGCTCGATCAACTCCTCCGGTCAGTGCATCTATCCGGCTACCGGGTTCATCAACACCAACATCACCGGCGCCTCATTCGCGACCGGACAGCAAGTCGCGCCTGTGGCGTTCGACATTGACATCTATCAGGACGGCAAGTGCTACACGCCGAACAACTACGGCGTACTGAACACCGCGGCCGCGGGCGCGGTGCATGGGATGGGCGACAAGGTGATCGGCTACATCGACGCCGGGACCGCCGAGACGTGGCGCCCCGACTATCCGCAGTATCAGAGCTTCGACGCAAGCTGCGGTGGGTGCCTGTTCGGCAAGCCGGTCAGTGGCTTCAGGGACGAGTTCTGGCTGAATATCAACACCAACGTGAGCGGGACGAACCCGAACACCGGGCAGACGGAGACGGCACAGCAGTTCATCCTCGATGAGCTCTCGGCCAGGCTGAACAAGGCCAAGTCGATCGGCGTTGACGCGGTTGAGTTCGACAACGTCGACGGGTACCAGAACAAGACCGGCCTGACCATCAGCGCCGCCACCCAGGAGCAGTTCGACTCCGCGATCGCAAACCTGGCGCACAGCAACGGTTTCACCGTCGGGCTCAAGAACGATCTTGGCCAGGCCGGCGATCTGCAGCCGTACTTCGACTTCGCGGTCAACGAGCAGTGCTGGCAGTACCGAGAGTGCAACTACCCGCCGCCTGGCCTGCAAGCCTGGCCCTCGACCTATGGCAAGGCCGTCTTCAATGTGGAGTACAAGCTGGCGACCTCGAAGTTCTGCCCGCAGGCGAACTCATCTGCCTACAACTTCAATTCGATACTCAAGGACGCCAATCTCTACGACATCCCCTACACGCCCTGCCGCTGAGCGATCGAACCGGGTTCGGCGTTGATCAGGGCAGCGATCGCAGGATAGCGGCGCAGCCTGTCCAGGCAGCGGCCGCGGTTCGGCCCGATGCTCCCGACCGAGACGCCCAGCCTGGCGCTGATCTCGGCGTACGGCGCCTGTGGGTCTTCGATGAGCAGGGCGAGCAGCCGCTGGCATTTCGCGGGCAGGTGCGTGAACGCCTCGCGCAGCACCGCGTTGCGCTCCGCGATGAGCAGCTCATGGTCCGCCACCCCGGTCTGGGTGTCCGGGATGTTCTCGGCGTCCACAAGCCGGAGAGCCGGTGGTGTTCGCGCCGCGCGCAGGACCCGGCCGCATTCCCGCCGGGTCGTGGTGGCGAGCCAGCCAGCGAGCGCGCCCGGACTGCGAATTGCCGCCAGCTGGTCCACCAGCCGTAGCCACACGTACTGGCAGACGTCGCCGGCGTCGGCCCTGTCAAGCCCGTACCTGCGGCAGGTTGACCAGATCAGCGGGGCGTAGCGGCTCGACGAGTTCGTCCCATGCCTGCTTCTCGCCGTTTCTCGCGCGCGTCACCAGGTCAGCGACGGACGGGTCATCGCGCATCGGGGCCGTCCTCTCACGTTGCTGATTCCACTGTTCGCAACGGCCAGGTTGGTCACCACACGTGACGGCCCACAGGAACACCCACAGGATGACCGTCCGTCACACGGCCCTGCTGGCCGGTGACGGAATGGCACGGCTGGCGCGGATCCGCGTACCCTGAGTACAGTGCCCTCTCCGCAACGGGTGGCCGTGGGCAGCGGGCGGAGGGCTTGCGAGGGGACGTCGGGCCGTGGCCGAGCAGCCAGCGCTGAGCTTCGCCGGGCTGCTGCGGCGGCTTCGGGCGCAGGCCCGGCTGACCCAGGAGGAGCTGGCGGAGGTGGCGGGCCTTAGCCCGCGGTGCGTCAGTGACCTGGAGCGTGGCATCAACCGCACCGCGCGCAAGGACACCGCCGGCCTGCTTGCCGATGCGCTGAGCCTGACCGGGCCCGCGCGCGAACTGTTCGTCGCGGCGGCGCGTGGCCGGGCGCCGGCCGCTCAGGTGCTGGCCGCCGCGCGGGGCGATGCGCCGGTAACCCTCGCCGCGACTGGGCGCCTGTCGCGGGACGTCACCGGCGTCACCGGCGTCACCGGCGGCCGGGCCGAGCTTGCGCAGCCGACGACGGTGATCGATTCTCCGTACCGCGGGTTGAGCGCGTTCGAGGAGCAGGACGCGGCCTTCTTCTTCGGCCGCGAAGCGGCCGCCACACAGGTTCTTGAGCGAATGTCGCGGCACCTTGCGGGCGTGGGCCTGCTTGTCGTGTCCGGCGTCTCGGGCGCGGGCAAGTCGTCGCTGTTGCGGGCGGGGGTGCTGCCGCGAATCCGGCGGGCTGGGCTGGCCTCGGCACCGGGGTCGGAGTCCTGGCCGCTCCTGTTATTCACCCCGACCCGTGCGCCATTGGACGAGCTCGCGCTGCGAGTGGCCTTGCTGGCTGGGGCCGAGGCCGCGGCGGTGCGGCGAGGGCTGGACGTCGATCCGGCCGGGTTCGTCCTCACCGCGCGTCAGGCCGCGCTTGCGCCGCCGCGCGGGCCGACAGGGATTGCGACACCCCCCGCGGTAGGGATTGCGATAGCCCCGGCGGCGGATCGGCATCAGCCGCGGCCGCAGCCTCGGTTGTTGCTGGTGGTCGACCAGTTCGAGCAGTTGTTCACCCAGTGCGCAGATGAGGCGCAGCGGCGGGCGTTCGTCACGGCCCTGCACGCGGTCGCCAGCGGCGGGCACGGGCGGACTCGGACGCCTGCGGCGCTGGTCGTGCTGGGTGTGCGCGCCGCGGATGGCCATCATCGAGCCCGCCAAGAAGGCAGGCGGCCGGGTCGAAGGCGACCTGGTCGACGCCCTGCTCGCCGAGGTGCGCGCTCGCCAGCCCGGGACCTACGGCGCGGGGATGCTGCCGTTGCTGTCGCACGCCCCCCCACCGCGGGATCCGCAGCCCTCTCAGCGGCAATGCCGGCCCGGTCAACACGGTCGCGTTCAGCCCGGACGGCAAGATCCTGGCCCGCGGCGGCGACGATGGCACGGTCCGGTTGTGGGACGTGGCCACCCGCCGCCAGATCGGGGCTCCCCTCACCGGCCACACGCTTTTTGTCGCCTCGGTGGCGTTCAGCCCGGGCGGCCAGATGCTGGCCAGCGGCGGCGACGATGGCACGGTGCGGTTGTGGGACGTGGCCGCCAGCCGCCAGATCGGGGCTCCCGTCACCGGCCACACGCTTTTTGTCGCCTCGGTGGCGTTCAGCCCGGGCGGCCAGATGCTGGCCAGCGGGAGCGACGATGGCACGGTGCGGTTGTGGGACGTGGCCGCCAGCCGCCAGATCGCCACGCCTCTCACCGGCCACACGCTCTTTGTCGCCTCGGTGGCGTTCAGCCCGAACGGCAGGACGCTGGCCAGCGGCAACGGCGATGACACGGTGCGGTTGTGGGACGTGGCCACCGGCCGCCAGATCGTCGCCCCGCTTAGCGGCCACACCCTCTTTGTCGCCTCGGTGGCGTTCAGCCCGGACGGCAAGACCCTCGCCAGTGGCAGCGCCGATGACACCGTGCGGTTGTGGAATGTCACCTACGTCGCGGACATCGTGCCGTCGACGTATCTGTGCGCATCGATAGGACGGTCCCTCACCCACTCTGAATGGGCACGATACGTGCGGCGGGGCGCGGCGTACCAACAGGTCCGCCCCTGAACACCAACCGGTGAGCGCTACGTTTGGCGAGCGCGCCGAAGCAGCTCGGCACGTTTGGCTTTCTCCGTCCGGTTCCGCACCAGTGCCTGTCCATTAAGCGCCATGAACGTCACGAGTGGCGCCACCGCGAGTAGGCCTGCCGCGACATAGGCCCAG
>WNGE01000308.1_pt1 | contig 104053 bp, 94 predicted proteins | sample 5400651 | NCBI WGS metagenome assembly WNGE01 (sample SAMN13153370, study PRJNA577476) | soil metagenome | isolation source: 60 cm soil or saprolite under grassland replicate 2 | place: USA:California | collected 2016-06-15 | reverse complement strand
CCACGGTGCCGGGCGGGAGAGCCGGCCGCCGCACCCATGTGCGGCCCACCTGGCGGGCGTGCGCACGGTTCGTCTCGTCGTCCACGGGGAGGCCCAAGATGGCGGGCAGTATCACGGTTTGCACCCGAGGCCGCCGTAGCTTTCGGAGTCGGCGGCGCGCGGGCCGCTGGGGCCGAGTTCGGGCCGCCAGCGGGAGCACGGCACCACCCCTGGCTCGACCAGGTCCAGGCCGTCGAAAAACTGGGTGATCTGCGCCGGGCTGCGCAGGAAATAGGGGTCCGCGCCAGTTTGGTTGTAGCCATCCTGCGCCGCGTTGAACGGCTCGCTCACGTTGCTGCCGTCATACAGCGCCAGGTAGCTGCCAGCGGGCAGGGCATCGATGAGTTCGCGGACGATGGGGCAGGCGTCCGCGTCTTGGATGTGGCCCATGATCCCCATCAGCATCAGCGCGATCGGCCGGTGAAAGTCGAGGATCTTGGTGGCGTAGTTGTCCTTGCCGCCCAGCAGTAGTTCCAGATCCGCGCCGATTGCGGTACGGCGGTCTCAAACGTGCTGCTCGGCCAGTCGGGCGGGATGTTATTTGGCATGGCAAAACTCCAGTCGGTTAGGTGAGGTGGGAGGAATAAGCGCAGGCCGGGAGCGATGGGCCGCCCGGCCCGATGTACGCTGTCTGGCCACCCGGGGCTGCCGGTGTTAGGGCGGATCTGCGGGTGGGTCGCCGGCCACGAACGCGGCGACCGCGTCCGCTGTGCCGTCGATGTCGGCGCGGTCGTGCTGGCCGGCCCGTTTGCCCTGCTGCCAGGACCACAGGGCGGCGCCGCCGTGGGTCCAGCCGGGGCAGACCAGGATCGCGCCGGCCCATGATCCGCTACGTCGGAGCCTTTTCAGCTGTCCGCGCTGAGAAGTCTCCGACGTAAGGGATCAAGCTGGCTGCGGGCTCACTCCGGCGCCTTCGTTGGCGGGTTTAGAGATCAACTAACACGCGGGGTGGACCACCGGCCGCGGTCCCGGGGCGGTCGCAAAATCGAATTCGACCAAAAAAGGTCTCCACTTGGTGCTGGTTGGCACCGACTCAGCGTGGAGATCGCTCCACCTTGCTTGGTCACATGGCACCTCCCATCGGCCAGTCCCCCACTACCCGCCGGTAGGCGATTTTCTGCGACCGCCCCTATACAGGTCTCGGGGGCCCCTCGCGGCCCTTTCCACCGGCGCCGGGCACGGCCTCGGTGGCCCACCGCAGACCCACAAACGGACGTCGGTGGGACATCATGGCCCGTATACGGCCGGTGGATGCCCATCGCGGCCCTGCGGGTGACTCTGGGGATGGCCTAGGTCACCCAGCGGCCCAGGTGGCATGGCCGTCGACTGCCGCGCGCAGCGCGCTGAGCTGCTCAGCGACCCGGGGAGGGGCTGTGCCGCCGCGCGCGGCGCGCGCGGCGATCGCACCTGTGGCCGACAGCACCTCTCGGATGTCCGGGGTGAGCTGGGGTGAAATCCTGGCTAGGTCTTCGTCGCTGACCTCACCCAGTTCGGTGTCGTGCACCTGACACCACACCACCAGGTGACCCACGATCTCGTGCGCCTCACGGAAAGCCACGCCGCGACGGACGAGCAACTCCGCCAGATCTGTGGCGAGCGCGTACCCGGCTGGCGCAGCACGCGTGAGCCGTTCGGCATTAATTCTGGCGGTTGCTATCATCCCCGCCATTGCCGGGAGCACCAGCATCAGCGTGTCCACCGCGTCGAACACGGGTTCCTTGTCTTCCTGCAGATCCCTGTTGTAGGTAAGCGGGAGCCCTTTGAGAGTCGTGAGCAGGCCCGTCAGATCACCGATGAGCCGGCCCGCCTTGCCGCGCGCCAACTCCGCCACATCCGGGTTCTTCTTCTGCGGCATGATCGACGAGCCCGTGGCGTACGCATCGTCGATTTCGATCCAGCGGAACTCCTGCGACGTCCAGAGCACGATCTCCTCGCCCAGCCGGGAAAGATGGACGCCGAGCAGCGCGGCCACGAACAGGAACTCGGCCGCGAAATCCCGGTCGCTGACCGCGTCCATCGAATTGGCCGCGGCCGCGTCGAAACCGAGTTCGGCCGCCACCGCGTCGGGGTCGAGCGGCAGGGAGGAGCCAGCAAGCGCGCCTGAGCCGAGCGGGCACACCGCGGCCCTGCGGTCCCAGTCGGCGAAACGTGCCGCGTCCCTGGCGAACGCGTGCACGTGTGCGAGCAGCTGGTGCGCGAGAAGGACAGGCTGGGCGTGCTGCATGTGCGTCATTCCTGGCGCCGGCGTGTCGCGGTGCCTTTCCGCCTGCGCCAGCAGCGCCGTCTCAAGCTCAACGAGCCTAGATACGATCTGCCTCGCATGATCACGCAGGTATAGCCGCAGGTCGGTGGCCACCTGGTCGTTGCGGCTACGGCCCGCCCGCAGCTTGCCGCCCAGCGCGCCGAGCCGCTCAAGCAGGCCTCGTTCGAGCGCGGTGTGCACATCCTCGTCCGCCGCTGTCGGACGGAACTCACCACTCCGGCAGCGGCGGTCGAGATCGTCCAGGGCCGCGAGGATCCGCTGCAGCTCGTCCGCGTGGAGCAGCCCGGCCTTGTGCAGAACCCGTGCGTGCGCCCGCGACGCGAGGAGATCATAGAGGGCCAGCCGCCAGTCGAACTGAACGCTCACCGACAGCCGGTCAAGCGCATCCGCAGGTCCGGCGTCGAACCGGCCTCCCCACAGTCGCGTCGGCGTCCCGCGCTGCTCTGCTGCCACGACGCTCCTCTCCCGGGGCCCCCGCAGGCTCGCTCACTCAGCGGCGCGGCGGTCCCGCATCGCGGCGATCTTGCTTGGCAGCCCCCATAGCTCCACGAACCCTTTGGCCAGCGACTGGTCAAAGGCGTCACCGGTGTCATAGGTGGCAAGCTCGTAATCGTAGAGGGAGAGCGGGCTCCGGCGCCCGGTGACCACCGCCTGCCCGCCGTGCATGTGCACCCGGACGTCGCCCGTGACATGCGCGGACGCCTGATATACGAATGCGTCGAGCGCCTTGCGCAGCGGGGAGAACCACAACCCGTCGTAGACGAGCTCCGCCCAGCGCTGATCCACCAGCCGCTTGAATCGCGCCAGGTCACGCTCCACGCAGACGCTTTCGAGTTCCTGGTGAGCGGTAATGAGCGCGATGGCGCCCGGTGCCTCGTAGATCTCGCGGCTCTTGATCCCCACCAGCCGGTCCTCAACCATGTCGAGGCGGCCAATGCCGTGCGCACCCGCGCGCGCGTTCAGCGTGATCACGATCTCCAGCGGCGACATGGTCTGGCCGTCGACGGCGATCGGGATGCCATCGGCGAAGCTGAGCACCGCCTCGTCCGGCTCACGACGTTCGCCCGGATCCGCGGTGTACGCATACACGTCGTCCTGCGGAGCGGTCCAGATGTCCTCCAGGTGCCCGGTCTCGATCGAGCGGCCCCACAGGTTCTGGTCGATCGAGTAGGGCGACTTGCGGGTCACGTCGATCGGCAACCCTTTCTCCTCGGCGAATGCGATCGCCTTGTCCCTGGTCATATCGGAGTCGCGGACCGGGGCGAACACCTTCAGTTGCGGTGCCAGGCTGCCCAGGCTCGCTTCAAACCTGACCTGGTCGTTGCCTTTACCGGTGCAGCCGTGGGCAACAACGGTGGCGCCATGCTCAGCCGCGACCCGGGCCAGGTGCGCGGCTATCAGCGGCCGGGACAGCGCGGACACAAGTGGATACCGGTCCATGTAGAGTGCGTTGGCCTTAAGCGCGGGGATGCAGTAGTCGGCGGCGAACTCCGCGCGTGCGTCCACCACAACGGCCTGAACGGCGCCGCAGGCGAGGGCACGCTTGCGGATCGTCTCCAGGTCCTCACCCCCCTGCCCGACGTCAACCGCCAGTGCGATCACCTCCGCACCCGTCTGCTCGGTGATCCACCCGATGGCCACCGAGGTGTCCAGGCCACCGGAGTATGCGAGTACAACGCGCTGCGTCATGTTTCCATCCTTGATTTCAGTTGACCGGCTCGCGGCGGTCCGCGAGCCGAAGCAGTTGATCAGCCACGGGTGCGCCACCGGCCGGGTCCCTTGTGATCACAAGCACGGTGTCGTCGCCCGCCACAGTGCCCAGGATCTGCGGCCAGCTCGCATGGTCGAGGACGGAAGCAAAGAACTGTGCCGCTCCGGCTGGCGTGCGCAGCACCACGAGATTCGCGCTCGCCTCCGCGGAGGTGAGCAGTTCAGCGGCAGCCCGGGCGAGCCGCGCGTTCGCTTCGGGTGTGCCGCCAGACTTGCCCGCGGGCCCGGGCATTGACATGCCACCCGGTTGCGCGCCCGGCATGCCGGGCGTGTGCGGAAGCGCGTAGACAAGTGAGCCATCGGCGCCGCGCAGCCGTACCGCGCCAAGCTCCTCAAGGTCACGCGACAGCGTCGCCTGCGCAACCTGGACACCCGCCTGCCCGAGCAATTCGGCAAGTTCCTCTTGCGAGCGAACTGGCATCCGGCCCAGGATTCCGGCGATCCTGGCCTGCCGGGCGGCCTTCGTCGCCGGGCTGGTTCCTGTCATCACGATCTCCCTCCGGCCTCGGTGGCGCCTACTGCCGTCTCCACCTGATCCAGGACCACGGGGAGTGCGGAGAGGAACGTATCCGCTTCGTCAGCGGCCAGGATGAGTGGTGGCGCCAGCCGTACCGCATCCGGCTGGACCGCGTTGACAAGGAAGCCAGCCTCTCTGCATGCCGCTTCCACTGTCGCCGCGACCGGCCGGGTCAGCACGGCGGCGAGCCACATGCCCCGGCCGCGAACCCCGGCGAGCAGTGGGTGCGAGATTGCGGCAATTCCGGACCGCAGCTTGTCACCAGTCCGCGCGGCGTGGCCGAGCAGACCTTCGCGCTCGATCACGTCGAGGACGCTGAGCGCCGCCGCGCAGGCGACCGGATTGCCGCCGAACGTGCTGCCGTGGTCGCCCTTGGCCAGGACCGAGCCGAAGCGCCCTAGCCCGACACAGGCGCCGATCGGCAATCCGCCGCCGAGTCCTTTGGCGAGGGTGAGCACATCGGGCCGGATGCCGTCGTGCTGGTGCGCGAACCAGATGCCCGTGCGCCCGATCCCGCTCTGGATCTCGTCGATCACGAGAACCGCGCCCACCTCGTCGCAGGCGTCACGGGCGGTGCGCAGGTAGCCATCGGGCGCGGGCACAACGCCGCCCTCGCCAAGCGCCGGTTCGATGAAGACGGCGCCGCACTCATGGCTCACCGCTGCCGTTAGCGCCGCCACGTCGCCATACGGCACGAACCGCACGTCCACGCCAAAGGGCCCGAACGGCTCGCGTATCTGCGCCTTGCCGGTCAGGGCGAGCGCGCCCATGGTGCGCCCGTGAAACCCGCCCTCGGCGGCCACCACGTAGCGGTGGCCGCAGCGGTCTGTCCGGTCGGCCCGGCCCGCTCGGCGCGCGCGGTGGAATCGGCGCACAAGTTTGAGCGCCGCCTCGTTCGCCTCGGTACCCGAGTTGGTGAAGAAGACCCTGCCATCCGCGCCGAGCAGGCCGAGCAGCCGTTCAGCGAGTTCGATCTCGCGCTCATGAAGGAAGAGATTGCTCGTGTGGGCAACGGACGCCACCTGGCGAGTCACGGCTTCGACCACGGCGGGGTGCGCGTGGCCGAGACACGACACCGCGATCCCGGCGATGAGGTCGAGGTACTCCCGCCCATCGGCGTCCCAGACTCGAGAGCCTCTGCCCGTCACAATCGCGACGGGCGGTATCCCGTAGTTGGCCATGAGCGCGCTGGAGAAACGCCGCTGCAGTAGTGCCGTTGCGGTCCCGGTTCCTGCCACGGTCATGGCACTGCTCCGCCCTGCGCGCCGCCGTCCGGCACCGCGCCGTCCGCGGACACCGCAGCGTCGCGAACCGCGCCATCGGGCACCGCGCCATCGGGCACCACCATTGTGCCGATGCCCTGATCGGTAAAAATCTCAAGGAGCAGCGCGTGCGGAAGCCGCCCGTCGAGCACGTGCGCACGGCTCACCCCGCCGCGCACAGCGTGCAGACAGGCACGCATCTTGGGCACCATGCCCGCGGCAAGCGCGGGAAGCAGACCTTCAAGGTCGGCCGCGGTGAGCAAGCTGATCAATTCGTCCGTGCGTGGCCAGTCCGCGTACAGGCCAGCGACATCGGTGAGCACCACGAGCTTGGCCGCGCCGAGCGCCACGGCCAGCGCGCCCGCGGCCGTGTCGGCGTTGACGTTGTAGATGTCGCCGTCCCCGCCCCTCGCCACGCTGGAGATGACCGGGATCCGGCCGTCAGAAAGCAAGGTGTGCACCGCGCCAGGTTGGACTTTGGTGATCTCACCCACCTGGCCGATGTCGACCGCCTTGCCGTCGACCTCCGCCCCGGCCCGGCGGGCGGTGAAAAGGTTGGCGTCCTCGCCCGACATGCCCACAGCCCACGGGCCATGCCTGTTGACCAAACCGACCACGTCCTTGTTGACCTGCCCGGTAAGGACCATGCGGACGACATTCATGATCTCCGGGGTGGTGACACGAAGTCCGTTCGCGAACACGGTCTCGATGCCGAGCCTGTTCAGGTGCGCGTTGATCTGCGGGCCCCCACCATGCACCACGACCGGCCGCAGGCCGGCGTATCGCAGGAAGACCAGGTCCTGGGCGAACGCTCGGCGCAGTGGCTCGTCGGTCATCGCGTGGCCGCCGTACTTGATCACAACCGTCCGGCCGTGAAACCGGTCAAACCAGGGCAGCGCCTCGATCAGGGTCGCCGCCTTGGCGAGTGCCGCCTCGCGATCGTGTGCCGCCGTCTCTCGCCGCTCGTGCGCCTGCGCCGCTTCCCGGTCGCGTGCCGACGTCGCCATCGCCGCGGACCTGACCGGAGATGGTGCAGCTTGCGTGCGCGTTTTGTCCGTCATGTCGAATATGCCGAGTTCTCATGGACGTAGGCTGCGGTGAGGTCGGTCGTCCAGACGGTGGCGGCCGCTGACCCAGCGGACAGATCGACAGTCAGGGTCACCTCGCGCGGCCGCAGGTCGACCTTGGCCCTGTCGTCGCCGATGCCGCCACCCCGGCACACCCAGACCCCGTTGATTGCGACATTGATCCGTTCCGGCTCGAAGACGGCATCGGTGGTGCCGACGGCGGCCAGCACACGACCCCAGTTCGGATCCTCGCCCGCGAGCGCGCATTTCAGCAGGTTGCTCCGGGCGACGGCACGAGCGGCCGCAAGTGCGTCAGCCTCGGTGGCGGCGCCGACAACCTCGACGGCGACGGCCTTGCTGGCCCCTTCCGCGTCGGCGATCAGTTGCCGCGCCAGATCGGCGCAGACTTCGGTGACCACTGCGGTGAAATCCGCTCGGTCAGGGCGGGCGCCGGACGCGCCGCTCGCCATGAGCAACACGGTGTCGTTTGTTGACATACAGCCATCGGTGTCCAGCCGGTCGAAGGTCCTGGCGACCGCGGCCTGCAGCGCGCCGGCTAGTTCGCCCGCGGGCAGGTTGGCGTCGGTGGTGAGCACGCACAGCATCGTGGCGAGCGAGGGAGCGAGCATCCCGGCGCCCTTGGCCATGCCGCCGACGGCGTAATCCGCGGCCGCGATACCGTCGCCCACCGACGCCGCTGACGCGGTTGACGCCGTTGACGCGGTTGACGCCGCTTTTCTGAAAGCGATCTTGACAACCGTGTCCGTGGTGCGGATCGCGTCTGCCGCCGCGAGACCGCCGGAGCGCGACAGCGCCTTGACGGCGGCATCCACTCCAGGCAGCAGCGCCTCCATCGGGAGCCGTTCGCCGATCAGGCCCGTAGAGCAGACGGCGATCTCGCCCGCCGAGTCACCAAGCGTCGCCGCCAGCCGCTCGGCGGTGGCGTGCACGTCGGTGAAACCAGCCGGGCCGGTGCATGCGTTGGCGCCGCCAGAGTTCAGCACCGCGGCACGGACCCTGCCCCCCTGGACCACCTGCTGAGTCCACAGGACCGGTGCCGCCTTCACCCGGTTGGCCGTGAAGACCGCGGCTGCTGCGCGGGAGGGACCGTCGTTCACGACAACGGCGACATCACGGCCACCGCCGGCCTTCAGCCCGGCCGCGATTCCCGCGGCACGGAATCCAAGGGGGGCGGTGACGCTCATGGCGCGACTCCGTGCGGGGTCAGCCCGGCGGTCTCCGCCAGTCCGGTCATGAGATTCGCGTTCTGGATCGCCTGCCCAGCCGCGCCCTTGCCCAGGTTGTCCATGGCGGCTACCACCACCGCGCGGCCCGTACGGGTGTCGGCGGCAACCTGCAGATGCACGGCGTTCGAGCCCACGGTCGCCGCCGTGGACGGCCAGCGTCCTGCCGGAAGCAGGTGCACAAAGGGCTCTCCCCCGTAGGCCCCGGCCAGGGCGGCACGCAACCGCCCGGTCGCGCCGCCAGCCTGCGGATCGTGGGGATCGTAGGTGTCACTGCCCCTGCTCCCGCCGTCGGCGTACGCGCGCCGACTGAGCCGAACCGTGCAGGTCGCGAGGATCCCCCTGGGCATTGGGGCGAGCGTCGGCGTGAACGAGACCCAGACGTACGAGTCCGGGCCTGCCAGCTCGCCGAGCGCCTGCTCGATCTCCGGCGTATGGCGGTGCACGCCGCCCACCTGGTAAGCGGACATGGCGCCCATCACTTCCGCGCCGACCAGGTCCGGCCGTGGCGCACGGCCCGCGCCCGACGTTCCAGAGGCGGCAACGATCACGATGTCCGACGGCTCAGCCAGCCCGGACGACAGCAGCGGGGCTAGCGCGAGGATCGCCGCTGTCGCGAAACAGCCGGGTACCGCGACCCGGTTGGCATCCGCGATCTGCTCGCGTGCGCCCGGCAGCTCGACAAGCCCGTACTGCCACTGCCCGGCGTGCTCACCATCGTAGAACTCCTGCCAGGCACCCGGATCGGCAAGCCGGAAGTCCGCCCCGAGGTCGACGATCTTGACGTTGCCCGGCACGCTCGCAGCGACGGCCGCCGACCGGCCGTGTGGCAGTGCGAGAAAGACGAGATCGGCCCGCGCTAGCCGTTCGGGATCAGTGGTTTCGAACCGCCGGCCGGACAGGCGCGACAGGTGCGGGTGGACGGCGGCGACCGGCTCGCCGACGTGTGATTCCGCGGTGACCGGGCCGAGTGTCATCCCCGGATGGCTGGCGAGCAGGCGCAGCAGCTCACCGCCCGCGTACCCGCTGGCGCCCGCGACCGCGACCGCTATCCCCATCCAGCATCTCCCTCACCCAGCCTGCCGAGCGTTCTGCATTACTATGTATGGCAATGCAATTTTATGCAAATCCTGGTGACGGGCCGCCGGAGCCCGGCTGTGGGCCTCCGGAGCCGCGCGGCCGGGCGTCGCCGCAACTGGCATAACTGGCCTGTAACGCTCTGGCAGGCGCGGTTACGGCCCGCGCGGGCCAACGGCATCATGAAGAGCGCAGGACGGAGGTGGCGATGGGGCAGGCAGGGCCGGTCGCCGTGGCGGCCCTCGTGCTGGCGCTGGTAACGGGCTGCTCGGGCCACTCCTCCGGCACCAGCGGGAACACCTCCGAGGGTGCCGCGCTGGGTATGCGCTGCGGCACCGCCTCGACCGCGGCGCACGTCCCGGTCATCGTCGAGGTGCCGAAGGGCACGGTCGGATGCGCTGAGGCGCTGCGCGTGCAGCGCGACTACACGCGCAAGCTCGTCGCTGGACAGGCGCCGGGTAACGGTGGCGGTGGGCCGGTTCCGGTCGATGGATGGGTCTGCGAGGGCTATCCCACCCCCTTGGTCCTGCGGACCGGCCGCGCGTCGGAGTGCCACCGGGGCGGCATCAAGTTCTACGCCGTCCTCCCGGCCCCAACCGCCTCGCCGACCTCCTAAAGACCCTGACGCAACAGTGACGCACCCTGTCGCACGCTGACCCGCCCTGACCGACCTCACGGTCCCTGACGTGCCGTGACGCCGCTCAGTTGCCGCGCAGCACGGCACCGGTGCGCCGGGTCGCTTCGGCGACGGCCGCGTCGCGGGCAGCCGACGCCTCACCCGCGGTGAGAGTGCGGTCGGGTGCGCGGAACCGGAGGGTGTAGGCGAGCGACTTGTGCCCCTCACCGACCTGCGCGCCGGTGTACACATCGAAGAGCCGGATCTCCTCGAGCAGACCCGCGGAACTGCTCGCCGTGATGCCCGCGCGCAGCGCTTTCGCGACATCGGCGGCAGGTACTGATGCCGGGACGACAAGGGCCACATCCTGTGTCGCCACTGGGTGCGGGGATATCGGCGGTGCCTGAATGGCTTCTTCCGCCGCCGACTCGAACGCAGAAAGGTCGATCTCCATCGCGCAGGTCCGAGGCGGAAGGCTGAATGCCGCCACGGCGCGCGGGTGCAGCTCGCCCGCGTAACCAACGGTGCGTTCCTGCCCATCAGCCGTAAGGACCAGCAGTTCCGCGCACCTGCCCGGGTGCCATGGCGGGTGGTGTGCGGCGCGTTCTGCCAGCCGCACACGGGCCGCATCGGCAATGACGCGGGCCGCGGCGACCGCATCCGCCCAGCACGCCTGTCGGCCAGGGCCCCACCAGCCGGGTGGCTCCCGTTTTCCCGCGAGCACCGCCGCGGCGTGCAACGGCTGCCGGGGCAGCGCCGCCTCAAGCGACGCGACCTCCTCCACTGTCGGGCCGCGGTCGACCCCCAGTTGCGGCGCCCGGCTAGGCCCGCCGTCGCGCGGAAGGTAGACCAGCCCCATCTCATAGAGAGCCAGGTCTGCGAACCCACGGCCGAGATTGCGTACCAGCGTGCGCAGCAAACCGGGCAAGAGCGTGGTACGCATCAGCGGCTCGTCGTCCCGCAGCGGGTTGGCCAGCGCTACAGCGCGGCGGCGCGGGTCGCCAGCCGGCAACTGCAGCGAGTCGAAGTCGGCGGCCGAGATGAAAGGAAACGACAGCACTTCGACGTATCCGGCCGCTGCGACCGCCCGGCTCACCGCACGCCGCATCCGCTGTTCCCGCGTCAGGCCCCGGCCCGCGGGGGCGCGCGGCAGGCGCACGGGCACGTTCTCATACCCCTCGAGCCTGATGACCTCTTCCGCGAGGTCGTTCGGCATGGTCAGGTCGGGTCGCCAGGAGGGCGGGATGACCTCGAGTGTCTCGGCGTCCTCTTCGCGCCGCTGGACCACGCAGCCGATCTGGTGCAGCCGCCGCAGCGTCACCTCGGCGCCATAAGTCATTCCGGCGACCCGGTCCGGGTGATCGGCTCGCATGCTGATGACCACCTGCGGCACCGGCACCTGGGCGTGCGTGCAGCCAGGAACCGCGGCTGCCCCGCCGAGTTCGGCCAGCAACGCGGCGGCCTTCGCGGAAGCCCGCAACGGCATCTCGGGGTCGACTCCGCGTTCGAACCGGTACGACGCCTCGCTGCTCAACCTGTGCCGACGGCTCATCCGGGCGGTACCCACGGCGGAGAAGTGAGCCGCCTCGATAACCAGGTCCGTCGAGGTCCCGTCGATCTCCGTGTTCAGCCCGCCCATGGTCCCGGCCAGCCCGATCGGGCCGGACGAGTCGGTGATGAGGACGTCGCAGGGATCGAGCGTCCGCACCACGTGGTCGAGCGTCTCAAGCCGTTCCCCCGGCTGGGCGCGCCGGACCACGATGGGCCCGCTGAGCTTGGTCTTGTCGTATGCGTGCAGCGGCTGGCCAAGCTCGAGCATCAGGTAGTTGGTGACGTCCACTGCGAGCGACAGCGGCCGCAGGCCCGACCGGGCGAGCCGGATGCGCATCTGGATCGGCGTCACCAAGGATGGTTTGAGGCCGTGTACCTCCCGCAGCACGAAGCGGTCACAGGCGGTGGGATCCGCGATGCTCGCCGGTTGGACGTCACCGCCCTCGGCCTGCCAGCCCGCGGTAAGCCCCACTTCGGCCGGATCGCGAAACTCCGCGTCGAAGGCGATCGCCGCCTCCCGCGCCAGCCCGCGGATCGAGATGCCGTACCCGCGATCGGGCGTGACCGCCACGTCAAGCACCTCATCACGCAGACCGGCGTAGCCGCCGAAATCGCTGCCGACTTGCGCGGTGCCGGTCAGCACCAGGATGCCGGAGTGGTCATCCCACAGGCCGAGTTCCGCGGCGGAGCAGATCATCCCGTCGGATACGTGCCCGTACGCGGTGCGTTTCGAGATCTCGAAGCCACCCGCGAGCACGGCGCCCGGCAGCGCGACAGGCACCCGCGCGCCAACGGCGAAGTTGACCGCACCACAGATGATGCCGCGTGGTTCGGCCTCGCCGGTCGCAACCTGGCAGTACCTGATCAGCTTCTTGTGCCCGGCCAGTTCTTCGATGGCGAGTACTTCGCCGATGACGACGCCGCGGATGTCCTGTCCCACCGGGACGACCGTCTCCACTTCCAGGCCAGCGGCAATGAGCCGGCGCGCGACCTCACGCGCGGGCACCGGGGGCAGGGCCGCGTACTCGCGCAGCCACGACAGCGGGAACCGCATCAGATCTCCATCCCGAACGCCGTGGTCAGCCGCACGTCTCCCTCCACGAGGTCGCGCATGTCCGCGATCCCGTGCCGCGGCATCAGGGCTCGCTCGATGCCGAGCCCGAACGCGTAACCGCTGTAGACGACGGGATCGATACCGCAGGCGACAAGCACTCGCGGGTTGACCATCCCGCAGCCGCCGAGCTCGATCCAGCCCTCCGACTTACAGGGGCGGCACGGCGGCGCTCCTGCGCCGAGTGAGGCGCCACGGCAGATGTGGCATTCCATGTCCACCTCGGCCGACGGCTCGGTGAACGGGAAATAGCTCGGCCGGAACCTGGTGCCCAGCCCTTCGCCGAACATCGCGGTCACGAAGGCGCCGATCGCGCCGCGCAGGTCAGCCATGGTGAGGCCCTCGTCCACGGCCAGGCATTCGAGCTGATGGAAGACCGGGCTATGAGTGGCGTCGAGTTCGTCGGTACGGAACGCCTTGCCCGGGGCGACCACGTAGACGGGCAGCGGTCGGCTCAGCAGGGCGCGGGCCTGCATCGGGGAAGTATGCGTGCGCAACACAACTCCCGACTCGCCCGCCGACTCGCCCGCCGGCCCGGGCGCCGCTTCGACGAAGAAGGTGTCCTGCTCACTGCGGGCCGGATGATCGGGTGCGATGTTGAGCGCGTCGAAGTTGAACCACTCGGCCTCGATCTCCGGGCCCTCGGCAACCTCGTAGCCCATGCCGATGAATACGTCCGCCACGCGCTCCTGCAGGGTCGTGACAGGATGGCGGGCACCGCGCGGCGCCCGGTCGAAGGGCAGCGTGACATCGACGGCTTCCTCGGTGAGCACCCGCTGGTCTCGTTCGGCCTCAAGCTCCGCGTGCCTGGCGGCCAGCACGTCACCGACTTCGGCGAGCGCAGCGCCGACCCGCTTGCCCGCCTCGGCGCGCGCCGCGGGTGGCAGCACCCTGATCTCACGGTTCGCGAGCCGGAGCGGCGACCGGTCGCCTGTGTGCGCGAGCCGCGCCGACTTGAGCTCATCGAGGCTGCGCGCTGCCGCGATAGCGGCCACCGCCTCGCCAACCATGCGCTTCAACTCCGCGGCCGACAGCGGCTCGACCGGGTCGCATGAGTTATTTGGTGCGGACATGACATGTGCTCCCAGTGCAGGCCGTGCACCATCGTAGGTTGCCGCGGACTGTTTGGATCCTTAACGGCTGCCGCGGCGTGGACCACGCATGGCCGTGCGGACAAGGCTCCGGCGTTTACGCCCGCCGAGACAGGATCGGCTTCAGGCGAAGTCAGGGGTCCCGGCGGGCAACGTAAATCGGAACTCCGCGCCTCCGCCGTGTGCCGCCTGCACGGTAATCGTCCCACCGTGCGCCTCGACCAGCCCTTTGACAATGAACAGCCCCAGGCCTGTCCCGCCACGCCGCTTGGCCCGCCAGAACTGACGGAAAACCCGCGGTGCGAGTTCCGGCGCGATTCCCTCACCCTGATCGCACACGGACACGGCTGCTCCACCCCCGGGACCGGCATTCGGCGCAGCTCGCACCATGATTGTCACCGTACCAGCACCGTGGCGCAGCGCATTCTCAATAAGGTTGCCCAGGATCTGATCAATCTTGTCGGGATCCAGCCACATCTGAGGGATCCCGTCGTATTCCTCGAGCCTGAACCGATCCTGGTTCTCGCCAGCCGCCACCCACCCTGCTATCAACTTGCGAACGCGGTCGGCGATGTCCACCACTTGGCGGTGCACTTCGAGCCGCCCGGCTTCGATGCGCGATACATCGAGCAGTTCGGTGATAAGCCTGGTGACACGGTCGGCGTCAGCGTTGACGGTCTCCAGCATGACAAGCTTCTGATCATCGGTGAACCGGTGCCATTTGGCGAGCAGGGTGGCGGTGAAGCCCTTCACGCTGGTGAGCGGGGATCGCAGCTCGTGCGCAACGGTGGAGACAAGGTCCGCCCGGCTGCGCTCGAGACGGGCGAGCCCCGCGGCGCCGCGCAGGCAGATCGTGAGCCCGCGGACCCGGTGGCCGCCATGGCGCTCGCGCGTGTACCCGACGGTGACCAGCACCGCGATGCCGTCAAGCAGCAGCGGCATCTCAGGGTGCCGGGTGCGGGTGTTGAGGCCGCCGTACGGGTCGGCGTACGCCCACCAGTCGCGGCCGTCCCGGTCTCGCAGCGGCAGCACGGCACGGACGTCGGCACCGATAGCGTCGGTCGGCGAGATCCCCGTCAGCCGCGCGGCGGCACGGTTGAACACCGTCACGCGGCCCCTATGATCTGCCAGGACCAGGCCGTCCGGCAGATCGTCGGCGTACACGAGCCGACTGGCCGTATCGGCGCTCTGCGCGAGATCGCCGCCCTGCACGAGGGCGAGCCGCCCCCGGACCGGCGGAGCACTGCGGGCGCGCGGAACCTGGCCCGAAGCGACGCGGCCCCCCGTGCCCGTCACGCCACCGTCGGAGCATCCGGCGGCACGGTAGGTTCCGCTGTAGGTCGCGCTCGCACCCGATCTGCCCGGACTGATCCGGTCCACTCGCTCGAATCCTCCGTTCGGCTCTCGATCGTTACTTCTGGCCACTCACATCAGGCATCCGCCATGCGGCCACACCCGCCACATGCGCGTGACGGAATGTGATCAGACTCTAGCGTGTCAGGACGCCGGGACGGCACCCCCTGTCTTGGCGCCTGCTGTCTTGGCGCCTGCTTGGGAACCCCGGTTCGCCGCGCTCGCCTGCGCGCCTTCGGCACGACCTAGAGCGGGACAGTACCGTTTCGCTGTTGCGTCCGGTGCGGCACTGACCTCCGGCCAGCAGCAATTGTGACGACAATGTCACGTTCGGCAGCCGAACCCTTCAGCCGCGCCGTGCGCGGGCCAAGCCGCTCAGCCGCGCTGTGCGCGGGCCGATGCGTAAAGGCACACCGCTGCGGCAGTGGCCAGATTCAGGCTCTCCGCACGGCCATAGATGGGAACGGCAACGACCTCGTCGGCCAGGCTGAGCAGGTCCTCAGGAAGGCCCCACGCTTCGTTTCCGAACAGCCACGCCGTCGGCGTGCGCAGGTCGCCCCTCGCCGCGGCATCGTCGAGTGACCGCCCGCCATGGCCGTCCGCGGCCAGGACGCGAAATCCGGCCCCGCGCAGCGCCTCCGCTGCGGCCGCCAGGCGGACCCCGGCGACGACAGGAAGATGGAAGAGGCTTCCAGCCGAGGCCCGCACGCACTTGCCGTTGTAGGGATCGACGGACGCGTCGGTGAAGATCACCGCGCCTGCTCCGGCCGCGTCGGCTGTCCGCAGTACAGTACCCGCGTTTCCCGGGTCGCGCACATGGGCGAGTACGACGACCAGCGGCGGTGGCGCGGCGATCACCGACTCCAGCGGGACATCGACGAACCCGCAGACCGCGAGCATCCCCTGCGGCGTCGTGGTCTGCGTGAGCGCAGCCATGACCTCGCCGCTGACGAGGTGGACCGCAGCGCCCTCCGCCGCGGCCCTTACCGTGATCCAGCCGTGCCGCGCGGAGGCCTGCGCGGTCACGAATAGCTCTGTGACGCCGGCACCCGACGCTAGCGCCTCCCCCACTACTTGTGGGCCCTCGGCCAGAAAGGCGCGGTCCCGTTGGCGCATCGCACGTTTGCTGAGCCTGCGCGCGGCCTTGACCCGTGGCGAGCGCGTGCTGGTGAGCTCAGCTGCCGCCGCAGGCATGTCAGGGACGAGACTATGTGCCGCTCGTGTCACGCCACCGCCGTGTCCGCGGGCGCCCCGCCGCCTCCGGCCTCCGGCAGCGCCTTCTTGGCCACTTCCACGAGGACGGCGAACGCTTTCGCGTCCGAGACAGCTAGCTCGGCAAGCATGCGCCTGTCGACGTCGACCCCTGCCGATCGAAGGCCTTGGACAAACCTGTTGTAGGTAATGCCGTTCGCGCGGGCAGCGGCGTTGATGCGCTGAATCCACAGACGGCGGAAAGCGCCCTTGCGGTCCTTGCGGTGCGCGTAGGCATACGTCATCGAGTGGAGAACCTGCTCTTTGGCCTTGCGGTACAGTCGCGACCGCTGGCCCCGGTAGCCGCTCGCCCGCTCGAGCACGGTCTTGCGCTTCTTGTGGGCGCCTGTCGCCCGCTTCACGCGTGCCATGTTGTGACTCCCTCGGCCGGGCCCGGGCTACTTCCCGAGCAGTTTCTTGACCTTCTTTGTATCCGCGGCAGATATCACCACGTCGTTCCACAGGCGCCGGGTCCGCCGGGACGGCTTGTGCTCCAACAGGTGATTACGGTTCGCGCGGCGGCGCATCACCTTGCCGGTGCCGGTGAGCCGGAACCGCTTACCGGCACCGCTGTGGGTCTTCATCTTCGGCATGTCGCCGTCGTCTCCGTCCTGTCCCGTGCCGTCCGGCACGGCGCTGTCGTGAGTGCCCTCCGGCACACGTTCTTCTTCCGTGCCCGCTGCGCGTCCTTCTCGCGCGGGCGTCTTGCGTAACGCTCGCAACGGTCGTCGTGTGCGCCTTTCCTGCACAGCCTCACCCTCGGCACGCAGCCGAGACCCACGTGGGCCAGCGACCCGCGATTGAGCGAGCCCGCGACGCCCGGCACGTAGACACCGCCACGGCTGCGCAAGGTGACAGCCGTGGATTCGGGCGGCACCGCCGTAGGCGCGGCCCTGACGACCCGGGGCGTCCCGGCCTTTGCCTGGGCAGCGGCACAAAGGTTAACCGCTGTCAGGCGCTGGCCGATGCCTCCGGACCGCGCCGCGGGCGGGGGACCGAACGTGCCGCGGCGCGCTCAGCCCTTGCCTCGCTCTTCTTCCGGTTCGGCCCGATGACCATGACCATGTTCCTGCCGTCCTGCTTGGGCTGCGCCTCAACGAAACCCAGCTCCTCGACGTCGGTAGCGAGCCGCTGCAGCAGCCGGAACCCGAGCGCGGGGCGGGACTGCTCACGCCCGCGGAACATGATGGTCACCTTTACCTTGTCACCCTGCTTCAGGAACCGCTCGACATGTCCACGCTTGGTGGCATAGTCATGTGGGTCGATCTTCGGCCGGAGCTTGATCTCCTTGATGACTGTCTGCGCCTGGTTCTTGCGCGCTTCCCTGGCCTTGAGTGCGGACTCGTACTTGAACTTTCCGTAGTCCATCAGCTTGCACACAGGGGGACGCGCGGTTGGCGCCACCTCCACGAGGTCAAGGTCGGCTTCCTGCGCCAACCGGAGCGCATCACCAATCGCGACGATCCCGACCTGCTCGCCATTTGGGCCGACAAGTCGCACCTCGGGCACGCGGATACGCTCATTAATTCTCGGTTCGGGGCTGATGTGACCTCCTTGAACTTCACGCCTGCCGCCGCTGGTGCGGACAGCAGAACCTGCCCTGACCCACTGCGCGAGCCAACGCTGCGGCCTCCTGCGCCAAAAGCCTCGCACGTGGGCCGCTGAAAACGCCCCTCGGCCAAGAACCCCTGCCGCAAGAACCCTGCCGCAAAGAAGCCCCGCACGGCATGCATGCGGGGCCTATCGCGGCCGTGCCGACACGGCGCTTGAACGAATGAACAGGCATCGGCACGGCATCTCGCCCTGCCGACTACCGTCCATCCGCATCACGCGGACGCACCGGTTAGCGACCGTTACCCGCCAGCCAGCGGCTGGCCAGGTGGGAGATAGTCCTCCGCTTGCATGCCCGGCACACAAAGTACCGAGCTGGTCCGTGAAAGTTTACCCCACCCTGCCGCAACAAGGGTGGCCACGCGATCGCCATCGACTCGGACCCGCGTCTGCGCGGACACGTCAGTCCTGCTCCCGTTCGATCAGGTCGCTGAATCTGCCCACGGTGGACAGCAGGAACCTGCGAATGACTTGTTCGTCTTCGGGATCGAGATAATCGAAAGCCGTGTGCCAGCGCGCGGCGACATGCTCGCGCGCCTCCTGCAGCTTTTCGCGGCCTTTGCTGGTCAGATGCAGGTGCACCACACGACGGTCCCTGGGATCTCGTCGCCGCCGCAAGTATCCATTGCGTTCAAGCACATCCGCGAGATAACTGACCATGGGGGGTGTCACCCACGATCGTGCCGCTACCTCGCCTGACCTGAGACCATCCTCTTCCTCGAGCGCGGCAAGGACGCCGAGACCAGCCGCGGTGACGCCGGTCCCTTCCGCGGTGTACCACCAGTAAGTGGTGATCAGCCTGGCGGCCAGGCTGGCGAGCCGGGAGACCGGAAGCTGGCCGATCGGCTCATCGTCCCATTGATCGCCCCATCGGACCCCGTGCCCGCGCGCGGTATTCGGCCGGACCGGGTGCCCCGTGTCCATCTGGTGCCCTCCCGAACCCCCACCGCTATTGCGGTCGGGTACGGCCGCCGCGTCGGTCGACGCCGTCTTGTTCATCCTCGCAGCCTGATCTCGGAGATACTCAGCAGTCAAATTATTCAGCGGTTAAGAGTTTGTTGCTAACCCCGGTTCGCAGCCTGGACCGTGACATCCACCGACCTTGACGTGGCGCACGCGAGCCGGATACCGACCACTAGGTACTCACGGCGCGTGAAGCCAGCTCCGCCAGTCCCGCCTCGCGCATGGCCGGAAGTGGCGCGCGGTGCCCCGTCATCAGCTCGACCTGCCGTCCGGCCTGATGAAGGAGCAGTTCAAAGCCGCCAATGACGGTCGATCCGGCCGCCGCGGCCGCCGCCGCCAGCCGCGTCGGCCATGGGTCGTACGCGACGTCGAAAACCACACGGGGCGGTTGTGGCCGCCCGCACAGCCAGGGCACGATGGCATCGGCGGCATTGGGCGGAATCGTGCAAATCGCAAGTCCGATAGGATCCGGCGGGGCGGTACTTGGCGACGTGCCAGCGGCTACACCATCGGGAACTGCACCACCCCGGCCTGTCTCGCCGGGTGACGGAAGATCGCGAAGCCAGACGGTGACACCAAGCCGTTGCGCCGCGCCCAGCAGCTCCCCTGCGCGGCTGGCACTGCGAACCGCAACAGTGGCCTTGGTTATTCCCACCTGCCGGAGCGCCGCCAGCGCCGAGCATGCGGTCGCACCCGCCCCGATCACCATGGCGCCGGCATCCCCGACGTCCGCGCACGTGCTCACCCCGGCGCCGCCAAGCGCGTCGACCATCCCGCCGATGTCGGTGTTGTAGCCGCACCTGCGGCCGCCACGCAGCACGACCGTGTTGGCACCGCCAACGGCCGCGGCCGCTTCGTCAGTCTCGTCAAGCAACGCCAGCGCGGCGCGCTTTAGCGGCATTGTCAGCGACACGCCCGCCCAGCTGTGGTCGAGGCCACGCAGGACCCCTGGCAGCCGGGCCTGGTCGCAGTCGATCGCCACATAGCTCCATCCGCGCAAACCCAGAGCGGTGTAGGCGGCGCGGTGCAGTGCCGGGCTCAGCGAATGGCTGACCGGGGAACCCAGGACAGCGGCCTTCATCTCACCTTCCCACCGCCCGGCTCGCGCCGGTCAGCCTCCCTGTCCAAGGTTCTTCTCTAGCTCAGCCCTGAGCCGGGCGAATACATCCGGGCTGGACGTGAACTTCGTGACACCGGCCTTGGGATCCACCGTCACGAAGAAGAGCCAGTCGCCTCTCGCCGGGTGCAGTGCGGCATTGATCGCGGCTTCGCCCGGATTGTCGATCGGGCCGGGCGGCAAGCCCGCGTGCGCGTAGGTGTTGTACGGCGACCGGGTCTTGAGCTGCTGGTTGTTGGCGAGGATCCCATAGGTATGCAAGGCGTACATGACCGTGCTGTCGAGCTGTAGCTTCATGCCCATGTTCAGTCGGTTGTAGATCACACGTGCGATCTTGGGGAAGTCGGACAGCCTGCCGCCCTCCGCCTGCACGAGGCTGGCCACGTTGATGACCTCGGCAGGAGTCAGGTTCACCTGCCGGGCCGTCGACGCCAGCTGGACCTTCTGGGCCACGTTGTTGAACTGCTCCACCATGGAACGCAGCACGTCCGCGGCCGTCATGCGCGGCTGAACCGAATAAGTGGCGGGGAAAAGGTACCCCTCGGGCCGGTTTTTCGCGTACGAAGGCAGTCCCAGCGTGCCCGGACTAGCGAGCGCTTGAAGATAGTCGCGCCGAGCTATACCGGACTTCGCATTGAGCGTGTTAACGATCTGGCTGACGCGCAGTCCCTCTGGGACGGTGATCCGCAGCTGAACGCGCGCGGCCGGGCTGAGCAACAGGTCGAAAGCGAGCGCTGCCTTCATGTGCCGGTGCAACCGGTAGAAGCCAGGCTCCAGTGCCTTCTGATGCGGGCTTTGCTCGGCAGCTTTGATAAACGCCCGCGTGCTCGCGACGACGCCGTCATGAAAAAGGGTCTGCGCCACATCGGTTGCGGTCTCGCCCTGCTTGACCTGAACCATGACCGTGCCGATGCCCGGCCCGGCATAGTCAGGCGGTATCACATACGCGCGCAAGAAATGGTAGCCGACGACGGCCCCGCCGGAGAGGAAGGCCGTGATCACAAGCAAGGCGATCAGCGGGGCGCTTCGGCGGCGACCACGCCGCCGAAGCCGGCCGTTCCCGCGGCGCCGTGTTGACTGCCCCATCGGGACGATGGGCCCGCTGTCTTCGTGTGCCCAGCCGTCCTCGTCGTCCACATCCTCGTCTTCGGCGGCGACGCCATTGCCACCCCGCCTGCCAGCCCACGGGGCCGACCCTGCGGCACCCTCCGAGGGCCCGAAACCGGACGGCGCGGCGCGGGCGGGGCCGCCGGTGAGTTGCGGGTCGGCCCCGCTCTCCCCAAACTGTTCCGATTCCTCGGCGAACGCAGCCATCGGCCCAGAAATTGCCGGGCAATCCACCCATGGCGTCATGGGCAGAGGGCCGGAGATCTCGGGCGGGCCCTGCGGCATGGGACCCACCGTGAAGTGGCCGGAGTCCAGCGGCTCCGCCGCCCAGTCGCCGCGCGCGGCGAGCCGGTACGGATCAGCGGGCCCGGCGTACCTGGCTCCGGCAACGACCCGAGGCAGCGGCCCAGACACCGCCGACGGCGCCCATGATCCGTCCGGCGCATGGGCGTGCGGAAGGTGACCTTGAGGTTCCCGCATCCCGTATGGACCAGCGAATCCGGCGCCGTCGTCTCGAGAACCGTACGGATCCTGATACGCACCACCGCGATAGGGATCCGGCAGAGGTTCGTTGTACGGGTCCGGGGCAGGCCCGGAATACGTGTCCCGCGGGAGGTGGTCGCTGTACCGGTTCGGGTGCGCGCCGAGGTATGGGTCGGAGGGCGAGCCCGCGTATGGATCGCGCCAGGTCCCGCCGTCCCGTGCGGATGACGCAGCCGGATATGGGCCGCCGTTGGCGGGGCCAGGCACGGCGGAGCCACGTGGCCCCGCGAGATCGGGCCTGAATGACGGTCCGGCCGGATAGCGGTCTGGCGGCCCAGCGGATGGTGGCGCGGGGAACGGACCCGATGGCGGCCCAGCGGATGGTGGCGCGGGGAACGGACCCGATGGCGGCCCAGCAGGAAATGGCCCAGATCCAGGCCCTGTCGGCAACGGTCCGCGCTGGTAATGGCGCTCAGCCCGGTTATAGGGATCCGGGTCCTCGGCCTGATGCCAGTGGTCGGGCCGCGGTGAATCCGCAGGCACGCCGCGCTGACGGGCGTGACGCCCCCGGGCACCTCGATCACGTCGCTGGTCACGTGGCCATTCACGTCCGTCGCTCACGGTGCTACCTCGCAAGGTGAGTCGGATGGAGCAGACACGAGTTCGCCTGGCGGTCGACCGGAGGCGCGCTCACTGTCGAGAGCCGCTTGCAGTAGGACCGCAGCCGCCGCCTTGTCCACCACGTGCCGCCTGGACCGCGCGTCCCGGCCAGTTTTCCGCAGTGCGCCGTGTGCGGTGACCGTCGTGAACCGCTCGTCGAGCAGCCGCACGGGCACCGGGGCAATCCACGCCGCGAGGTTGGCCGCAAATTCGCGTGCGGCCACGGCAGCGCGACCCTCACGACCCGACAGGCTGGTGGGCAAACCCACGATTACCTCGGCCACCGCATGTTCGGTGGCCAGCGAAGCGATGGCATCCATGTCACCGCGACCGCGGTGGATGGTGCCCAGGGGGGTCGCGAGCAGTCCGCCTGAATCGCTGCGAGCCACCCCGACCCGGACCGAGCCAACGTCGATACCCAACCGCACCCCTGCTCTCACAGGGCGGTCTGGGCTCGCCACGTCCTCCGCTGGCTCAGGCACGCTCTCACGTTACGCTGCGCGAGACATCGATGTCGCGCACAGCGCTCCGAACGTCGCTAAATGCGGCGTCGATCGCACCTGCGTCATCCGGCCCGAGCGGCGCACCCCCGCCCTGCGCGACGTCGTCCCTGCCGCCGCCCCCGCCGCCGAGCGCCTTCGCGGCCGCGCCGGCCAATGCGCCGGCCTTAAGCCCCGATGAGCGGCCTGGCTCGTTTACCGTCACGATCACCATCGGCCGGTCCTTTGGTATGCCCGCGATCGCCACCACCGCCGGCCGGTGGGCGATCCTGCCGCGGATGTTCAGCGCCAGCTCGCGAGCGGCATCCACGGCGGTACCGTCGGGGACTCGGTGCGCGACGAAGGCCACGCCGCCGATATCTTCCGCCTCGTCGGCGATATGGCCTGCCGAGCTGAGCAACTGGGCGGACCGTATCTGGCGAAGCTCGCGCTCCGCGTCGCGCAGGCGCGACACGATGGCGGCCACGCGTTCGGGCAGCTCATCCGGGCGTGCCTTGAGCTGCTCGGTCAGCTGCGAGACCAGGACGCTTTCCGTGGCGAGGAAGCGGAACGCGTCCAGGCCCACGAGCGCCTCCACCCGCCGGACTCCTGAGCCGATAGAGGATTCCCCAAGAATCTTGATCACTCCGAGCTGCCCGGAGCGCACGACGTGGGTGCCACCACAGAGCTCACGCGAGTAATCGCCGACCTCGACGACTCGGACCTCACCGCCGTACTTCTCCCCGAACAGCGCCAGCGCGCCCATCGCCCGCGCGGCTTGGAGCGAGGTGTGAAAGGCGCGCACGTCCAGGTCACCGATCAGCACCTCGTTGACCTCATCCTCGACGTCCCGCAGCACCGACGGCGGCACTGCGCCGGCTGCGGTGAAGTCGAACCTGAACCTTCCGGGTGAATTCTCCGAGCCCGCCTGTGCTGCCGATTCGCCGAGTGCGCCGCGAAACGCGCGGTGCACGAGGTGCGTCGCGGTATGGGACCGCGATACCGCTCGCCGCCGCTCAATGTCGATCTCGGCGTACGCTGCGGCGCCAACCTGAATCTCTCCGGAGCGGACCCTGCCGCGGTGCACGATGAGCCCGGGGATTGGCGCCTGGACGTCAAACACGTCGACCTTCGCGGAGGTCGCACCCACGCCTCCGCCGTCCGCGGTTATCACGCCATGGTCAGCGAGTTGCCCGCCGCCCTCAGCGTAGAAGGGCGTGCGGTCGAGGATCACTTCAACCTCGGTGCCTTCGCCCGCCACCGGCACCGATACACCGCCCACGAGCAAGCCGACGACGGCTGCCTCGCCGACGGCTGCGTCGTAACCGGTGAAGGAGACCTTGCCCGCTCGGTCGAGCAGTTCACCGAAGACCGAGATATCGACATTCCCCGTCTTCTTGCGCGCCGCGTCGTCCTTGGCCCTCTGGCGCTGGGCATTCATGAGCCTGCGGAATCCCTCCTCGTCCACGGACAGCCCCTGCTCGGCGGCCATCTCGAGGGTGAGGTCGATCGGGAACCCGTACGTATCATGCAGCTGGAACGCCTGCTCGCCGCCAAGCGTCGCGGCGCCGCGTCGCTTGCTCTCCTCCACCGCCGCTTCGAAGATGGCGGTACCGGTACGAAGCGTGCCGAGGAAGGACTCCTCCTCCGCATCGACCACGGTATGAATGTGCGCCGCGTCGCTGATGAGCTCGGGATACTGCTCCCCCATCGCCGTGATCGCTACGCTTGCGAGCTCGTGAATGAACCGGTCTTCTCCGCGGGCGCCGCCGCGCTGGCCCCCGGCCAGCAGCCGCAGGTTGCGTATGCTGCGCCGGAGGATGCGCCGCAACACGTAGCCGCGCCCCTCGTTGCTTGGGATGACCCCATCCGCGACAAGCATCACCGCGCAGCGCACGTGATCGGCGATGACACGCAATGAGGAGTCGGTGCGTGGATCGCGGCCGTAAGCAGCGTCGGTGAGATCGGCTGCGCGATCAAGCACCCGCCATGTTGTGTCGACCTCGCAGATGTTGTCCACACCCTGCAGGATCGTTGCCATGCGCTCCAAGCCCATGCCCGTGTCGATGTTTCGCGCTGGCAGCTCGCCCAGGATCGGGTACTCCTCCTTCCCCTCGCCTGGGCCGCGCACGAACTGCATGAAGACAAGGTTCCAGACCTCGAGATAGCGGTCTTCGTCGGCGACCGGACCACCCTCGGCGCCGTACTCAGGCCCGCGGTCATAGTAGATCTCCGAGCAAGGCCCGCATGGCCCAGGGACACCCATGGACCAGAAGTTGTCTGCCATTCCCCGCCGCTGAATGCGCTGCTCGGGAACACCGATCTGGTCGTGCCAGATCCGGAATGCCTCATCGTCATCGGTGTAGACGGTCACCCACAATTTGCTCTCGGGAAAACCGAAACCGCCATCTCGCTCCGGCCGGGTAAGCAACTCCCACGCGAACGGGATCGCCTGGTCCTTGAAGTAATCGCCGAAGGAGAAGTTCCCTAGCATCTGGAAGAACGTGGCATGCCTGGTGGTCTTGCCTACCTCTTCGATGTCCTCGGTGCGCACGCATTTCTGCGCGCTCGCGGCACGGGGGAACGGTGGCGATTGCTGGCCAAGGAAGTACGGCTTGAACGGTGCCATCCCGGCATTGATCAGCAGCAGCGTCGGGTCGTTGGCGATCAGGCTGGCTGACGGCACCACCGTGTGCGTGCGCTGCTCGAAGTAGCTCAGGAAACGGCGGGCGATCTGAGCCGACTCCATTAGTGGCCATCCTTCACTATGTCGGAGCTTTCCATGCTGGCGTCCGCTGCGCGCGCGGCTGCCCAGTCCTGGGTTTGTCCATGTCCTTCGAGGGTAGGCACCTCGCGCGATTCCGGAAAACGATAAAGCCGCATGCCCTCCTGGACATCGCGGGCAAACCCGGCGGCGCCCCGTACACCGCATACCAGCCCGGCCGCTGACCGGGCGGAGGCCGCCCCCCGCGGTTCCTGCCATCCTCCGACGGAGCGCAACGACGGGCGAGCCGGCGTGAGCGCGCGGGCCATCCTCGTCACCTTACGGTAGCCACTCACACCCATCGCGGCGCCGAGCGTGAGCCAGAACATCCGGCGCATCACCGTGCCACCTTCTTTCCGGGCAGTGCTGCGGGCCTGGTCTGCATGCCGGTTCCTGCCCCGGTCGCGGTCGGCTCCGCCACGCCTGCCGCAAGCCGCGGGGCTTTGCCTGGGCGCCGCAGCGCGATGGCCCGGCGCAGCCCGAAGGCGAAACCGGCGAGGCCACCAAGCGGTCCACCGACAAGAGTGCGCATCGCGCGGGTCAGCACCGACATGTCAGCGGTCAGCTCCGCGAGGTTGGCGCTGACCTCACCCATGGTCGCGGTTATCTCGCCTGTCCTCGCGAGCTGCTCGTGGGCTCGCTCCACTGCGGAATTCGCCTGGCCAAGCAGGCTGTCGCTGCGCGTGCGCCAGTCGGTGACCGCACGGGAGGCCTGCGAGATGAGCCGGGTGAGCCTGATGAGCGTGTATGCCCCCGCAGCGGCAAGCACGGCGAAGGAGATCGCGGCGATCAAGGCTGCCGCCTGCACGGCCATGCTGCTCCTCCTCGCGTCCGGCTATCCGGATAACGCCGCCGTTAAGTGGCACGACCCTATCGTGACCGAGCCGCTCAATCGGGCCGCTGCGCCTGCGGATCGGCGCCATCCTCGCCGTGCAACGCGGCGCGGATACGCGCGGCGCGGTCCGCGTAGCGCGCTTCGGACCCATGCCTGGTCGGCTGGTAGTAGACCCGGCCGTTGATGACGTCGGGTGCGTACTGCTGTACCACGATCCCGGTCGCGTCGTCATGCGGGTACGCGTAATCCTTGCCATGCCCAAGCCTGCTCGCGCCGGGATAGTGGCTGTCCCGAAGATGCGCGGGGACGGACCCCATGAGGCCCTTCCTGACGTCGGATTCCGCCGCGCCGATGGCCATGATCACGGCGTTGGACTTAGGCGCGAGGGACAGATGGATCACTGCCTGCGCGAGGTTGATGCGCGCTTCGGGCAAGCCGACGAACTCGACTGCCTGCGCTGCGGCGGTTGCCGCCTGCAAGGCGGTGGGATCGGCCATGCCGATGTCCTCGCTGGCGTGCACGATGAGCCGACGGGCGATATATCGCGGATCCTCCCCCGCTTCGATCATCCGGGCCAGGTAGTGCAATGCAGCGTCCACGTCACTGCCGCGGATGCTCTTGATGAATGCGCTGATCACGTCGTAGTGCTGGTCACCGGCGCGGTCATAACGGACCGCGGCACGGTCCACGGCGCGTTCCAGGGCCGCCACGTCGATAGCGGTGCCGCCTACCCCGAGCGCCGCCGCCTCAAGGTAGGTCAGCGCGCGCCGCGCGTCACCACCCGAGAGCCGCACGAGGTGATCGGCGGCTGCGGGATCGAGGGTGACAAGGCCGGCGAGCCCGCGCTCATCGGTGAGCGCCCGGTCCACCACCGTGGCAATGTCCCCGTCGCTAAGAGCCACCAGGGTCAGCAGCAGCGATCTCGACAGCAATGGGCCGATCACGGAGAAGAACGGATTCTCCGTGGTTGCGCCGATAAACGACACCCACCGGTTTTCCACGGCGGGCAGCAGGGCGTCCTGTTGCGCCTTGTTGAACCTGTGGACCTCGTCGATGAACAGCAGCGTCTGGGTGCCTGTCATGCCGAGATCGCGCCGGGCGGCGTCGATGACCGCGCGCACGTCCTTCACGCCGGCGCTCACCGCCGAGAGTTCAACAAAGCGGCGCCGCGTCACCCTGCTCACCACTGAGGCCAGCGTGGTCTTGCCGGTTCCTGGCGGCCCCCACAGCAGCAGTGACATCGGCACGTCGTTTTCGACGAGCTTGCGCAGCGGGGTGCCGTCCGCGAGCAGGTGCTGCTGCCCGACTACCTCGTCGAGCGTACGCGGCCGCATCCGGACAGCGAGCGGGGCCTGCGCGGCCGCGGCCTCATCCGCGGCCGCGTCGAACAAGCTGTCGGGCTGCCCGGCCCGCGATCCGGCCACGTGACGACACTATCCCGGCGTGCCGACAGGTCCATCCCGCCGAAACAACTCCAGGCTCAACAGGTCACGTCCGAGCTGGTGAACCGGGCCCAGGCTAGTCCGCCGAAGATCACTATGTACACGCCGAATGACAGCAGCCCATGGAGCAGATCACCGGTGGCCATGGGGGCACGCAAGAGACTGTCGAACGACGTCCACCAGTGCGTGGGCAGATACGTATGCACAACCGCGAATTGCGGCACGTTGTCCACTACTTCGCTGGCGACGGCGATGATGGCGGTGGCGGCGATCGCGCCGATCGCGTGCTCGGTCAGCGTGGAGATGGCCAGCCCGATCGCACCAAGGGACGCCATTGCCGCGGCCACGTAGAGGGTAACGAAGATGAGCCTCAGCAGGCCGTCGGCGAGCGGCACCGTCGTGCCAGACAGCAGCGTCATCGGGCCCACGGGGAACAGAGCAAGGCCCGTGATGACCGCGGCCACGGTGACCACCGCCGTGGCGGACAGCGCGAACGCGATGATTCCCACGTACTTGACGATCAGCAGCCTGGTGCGGCCGGCCGGCACCGTGAGCAGATACCGCAGCGTGCCATATCCGGCCTCGCCTGCGACGCTGTCGCCGGCCACCACCCCGACGACGAGCGGCAGCACCAAGGTCAGCAACACCGTGAGCGCGGCGAAGCTCAGGAACAAGCCGTTGCCTGTGATCTGGGAGAAGAACGGTGGGCCTTCGCCGTCACCGCCGCGCGGCGCGCCCGCGAGCCGCAGCGCGACCCCGATGATCGCGGGCACCGCGGCGACCACCGCGAGTAGTACCAGGTTGCGGCGCCTTCGAAACACCAGGCCAAGTTCGGACCGCTGCAGCCGGAGCCACGCGCGGGCCGGTGCGGGGGGCCGCGTCTCAAGCGGTCCTGCGGACGGCGCGATGATGTCAGCCGTCGACATCGAAGCCCTCCCCCGTCAGCTCCACGAACAGGTCCTCGAGGCTCGGGCGGAGCGCGCTCAACCCGGACACCGGGATGCCAGCGTGCACAAGCTCGGCGCAGATCCCTTCCGGCGTTGCTGTACCGAGCTGCGCACTGACCCCACGCCCCATGACACGAACCTCGGCGAGGCCAAGCTTGGTCATCAGCTCGCCGGCCAGTTCGGCGGCCGAGGTTTCGACTTGCACCCGCCGTGCGCCTGCCGTCCCGTGTGCGCGCAGTTCTTCCAGAGTGCCCTGGAAGACTAGCCGTCCGGTGCGCATGACGCCGACGTGCGAGCAGATCTGTTCTACCTCGGCAAGAAGGTGAGATGACACGAAGACCGTAATCCCGTCCCCAGCGATCTGCCTGATCAGCCCGCGTACTTCGCGGGTGCCCTGCGGATCGAGGCCGTTGGTCGGCTCGTCGAGAAGGATCAGCTCGCGTGGGCGCAGCAGCGCCGCCGCGATCGCAAGCCGTTGCTTCATGCCCAGCGAGTACTGGCGGTAACGCTTCTTCGCGGCGGCAAGCAGGCCGACCCGGTCGAGAGCCTCGCTGATCCGCGCAGCCGCTGTCGCGGGATCCGCCGTCCGGTCCGCGGCGTCGCACCGGGCCAGGTTGGCCCGGCCGCTCAGGAAGGGGTAGAAAGCAGGCCCCTCAACAAGAGAGCCAACCCTGGGCAGCACGCTTGCCACCGACGCCGGCATCGGCGCGCCAAGTATCTCCTGGCTTCCGCTCGTCGGGAAAGCTAGGCCGAGAAGCATGCGGATCGTCGTGGTCTTGCCGGAGCCGTTCGGGCCGAGAAAGCCGTACACCGAGCCGCGTGGCACGTCGAGGTCGATGCCGTCGACCGCAAGCTGACCGCCGGGAAAGCGCTTGCTCAGGCCGGTTGTGGAAATCGCTGCTACCGCCGCGGCAGCTGTTTCGTCAGCCCCCGTAATCCCCGCTGCCACGCCCTGCTGGCGCAGCAGGCCAGACGCAGTGCTCATCGGCCGCCCTGACCGGCCAGCTGCTTTGTCTGGGCCACCGCGCCATACAGCACGTCGGGCGTCACCGCGCCGATCAGTAGCCTCCCATCGCTCGTGAACAGCGCCGATATGAGCTTGGTCCGCAGCAGCCTGCCACTTCCCCAGCTGCCCTGCACCTGGGACGCTGAGCCGAGCAGAGCGTTCACCTGACGGTCGGTCGTGCCGTTGCCCTGCGGCGCTGAGCCGCTGGTGGGTATGACGGCGACGGCGAGCCAACCCTTGCCCACGACGTCGCCATGGCTGCCACCTTCGGCTCTCGTGTGAGCCCTCGGCTGCGCCCCGGCGTCCAGTCCTGCGGGCGAGCGCTGCTGAACCTTGGCGCCTGCTGGCGGCGTGAAGGCGAAGTTGGCGGACGCGGGCTGGGTGTAGGAGATGGACGTGAACCCGGTCTGGAACGCCGGTGCCGCCCCGCCGCGGGCGAAGACCTGAACTCGCAGCGGCACGCTGCGACGGGCATCGACCGCGATGCGCACCTGCCCCACGAGGGAGCGGCTGTCCTTCGGGGCCAGCACGAGCTCATAGCAGGGGACGCCCGCCACCATCACGTTGCTTGCGACGCTGACCCGCGTTGTTGGTCCGACCGCCGCGAGGGCCTCGCGGGCCGCCTCCTGCGGCGTCAGCGGTGAACGTGCGGGAGAGGGTTCGGCCGTGTCCGTGCCGCGGGCGGGCAACCGCACATGAGTCGCGGTGTTGCGCACGCTCGACCAGGTCCACACGTCCTGGCCGTTGCGGATCACATCGCTCTCGCTCAGCTGACCAGGTATCTCGAGCCGGACGTGGCTGGGATCGGAGTACCACACGCGGACCGTGTGCGAACCTGCAAGCAGCGAAGTGAGAGAGGTCGGATCGCCCGTGCCCGGCAGCGAGGGCAGCCCGAGCGCCGCCGTCTCGACCACCGTGCCGGTCAGGGCGGGCAGCGGCCCTGTCCGGCCGGCCACGGCCGCGAGCAGCTGCGCCGGGGTGCGCGGCGGCAGCGGCGGCGTCGCCTGCGCCGCGGTAATCAAGGACCCGGCCACCACGCCGCCGGTCACGACGAGGGCACCGACCGGGACTGCCCACCTTAGGCGGCGGGCAAGCCGCGTAGATGGTGACATGGCATCCTTCTCGGCTTGACTCTTCCTGGCAGCTTCCACTGTGCATCACCACCGCTGTGACGACGCTGAGAGGCTCTGCCGTCGCGAACAGGTGAACGGAGACACTGGAGAAGCGGGGAAGATGAAACCGGGAGGCCGGATGCGGGTACTGGTGGTGGACGACGAACCGCGGCTCGCCGCCGCTGTCAAGCGCGGCCTTCAGGCGGAAGGCTTCGCCGTCGACCTCGCCCATGATGGCCCAAGTGGCCTCCACCTGGCGAGGGAGGGCGGCTATGACGCCGTGGTGCTGGACGTCATGCTGCCCGGTCTTTCCGGTTACCGGGTGTGCCAGCGGTTGCGCGCCGAAGAGAACTGGGTGCCCATCCTCATCCTGTCCGCCAAGGACGGTGAATACGACCAGGCGGATGGCCTGGATCTCGGCGCGGATGACTATCTAACAAAGCCGTTCTCCTACGTTGTCCTTGCCGCGCGGCTGCGGGCCCTGCTGCGCAGGGGAGCCCGGCGCAGGCCGGCCCAGTTGCGCGCCGGGGACCTGGCGCTTGATCCCGCGAGCCGGGAGGTCAGCAGGGGCGATAGGCCGGTGGAGCTGACACCACGGGAGTTTTCCCTGCTGGAATTCCTGATCCGCCGGGCCGGGGACGTGGTGTCCAAGACGGAGATTCTCGAGCACGTCTGGGATGCGGCCGACACGACGGATCCCAACGCCGTCGAGGTCTATGTCGGGTACCTTCGCCGCAAGATCGATACGCCGTTCGGCCGACACGGGCTCCAGACGGTGCGTGGCGTCGGCTACCGGCTGGCGGCCGATGGCGGTTAACCGCGCGGCCAGCGCCGGCCGCGCACTATCTCGCTGGTGGCGGCGCCGCGGCCTGCGGGGCCGATTGACCCTGACGGCTACCGCGGGGCTCGCTCTTGCCCTCGCCGGTGGCGCCGCATTGAGCGTGCACGTGCTGGCCAATTCGCTGGTGAGCGCCATTGATGGCACTGCCACGCAGGGCGCCAAGGGTGTCGCCGCACTGATCAATGCCAACCGGCTGCCCGATCCTGTTCCCGTCGCGGGCGGGACGGTCACCGTGCAGGTCCTTGGCACGTCTGGCCGGATCACAGCCGCCTCGCCCGGCGCGGACCGGCTCGTTCCGCTGCTGTCCGGGCGCGCGCTGTCCAGGGTGCTTCGAACCGGGGACGCGGTTCTGCTGCGTGGCGGCCCCTACGGCCTCTCTGGCCCGCTGCGGGTCGTTGCCGTGCCGGCACGTGGCGGCACCGTCGTGATCGCAGCGGTCTCCTTCACCCAGGTCGAGGGCAGCATCAGGACGGTCGGCCGTGCAGCGCTGATCGGCACGCCATTGCTGATCATCTTCCTCGCCGGGGTGAACTGGCTGGTGATCGGCGGCGCGCTGCGGCCAATAGCAGAACTTCGCCGGGGCGCTCAGGAGATCAGCACAGCGGTAGGGCCGCGCCGACTGCCGATTCCCCAGACCACCGACGAGGTGCACAGCCTGGCCGTGACGCTGAACGACATGCTGTCCCGCCTGGAGGCTGCCGAGGAACGTCAGCGGGCCTTCGTGTCCGACACCGCACACGAGCTGCGCAGCCCGCTCGCCAGCATCCGCACCCAGTTGGAGGTGGCCATTGACCATCCGGATGGCGACGACTGGCGGCAGACCGCCACCGAGGTACTCGCCGAGACGCGGCGGCTGACCAAGCTGGCTGAGGACCTGCTCGTGCTCGCGCGCCTCGATGAGCGGGCGGGTCAGTCGCCCGTGAGCCGCCGCTGCGCCGACCTCGCCGCGTTCGCCCGCGATGTCGCCGCGAGGTACGAGGGCGCACGCGTTCCCGTCGTCGTGACAAACGGCGGGCCCGTTGCCGTCCTTGCCGACTCCGATGGGATGACGAGGGTCCTGGTCAACCTGCTGGACAATGCCGTACGTTACGCGGCCTCGCGCGTCGCGGTCGCCGTGCACTCGGACGGCCCCGACGCGGTGCTCACGGTCACCGACGACGGGCCCGGCATCCCGGCAGCCGAGGCCGAGTTCGTTTTCGGCCGCTTCACGAGGCTGGACTACGCCCGTAGCCGGGAGGACGGCGCTGACAGCGGCGCCGGGCTCGGGCTGGCGATCGTGCGTGCGACCATTCGGGCCCATGGGGGCGCCGTCCGGCTGGAGGACGCGTCACCTGGCCTGCGCGTCGTGGTCCGGCTGCCGCTCGACCTTGATCACCGGACCTAAGCGGAGCGCTCAGGGCCTGGATGGCCCACCGAGGCCCCGAGGCGGCGCCCCGCAATGGCCTGGACGGCCCACCGAGGCCCTTCCCGCATGGCCGTCAATGTGTACCACCCTGATGCCAGCCCGGGCCGTCCATGATCCGCTACGTCGGAGCCTTTTCAGCTGTCTGCGCTGAAAAGTCTCCGACGTAAGGGATCAAGCTGGCTGCAGGCTCACTCCGGCGCCTTCGTTGGCGGGTTTAGAGATCAACTAACACGCTGGGTGGCCCACCGAGGCCCCTCCCGCGGCCTGGATGGCCCACCGAGGCGCCGAGGCGGGCGGCCCGGGCCCCATGGTGCCCGCCCTTGGTGTCGCGCCTAGCGGCAGCCGTTAGGTACCTTTCCGCGGAACCGCGTCCACGCCCGCTTCGCGGCGCTGCTCGGCGGTTATCGGCGTAGGCGCACCGGTGAGCGGATCGCTGCCGGACGCCGACTTCGGGAAGGCGATGACGTCGCGGATGGAGGGCCGGCCAGCCAGCAGCGCTACGGTCCGGTCCCAGCCGAACGCGATCCCGCCGTGCGGCGGCGGCCCGTACCTGAACGCCTCGAGCAGGAACCCGAATTTGGACTCGGCCTCCTCGTGACTGATGCCGAGCACATCGAAGACCCGCTGCTGCATGTCAGCGCGGTGAATACGGATGGAACCGCCGCCGATCTCCATGCCGTTGCAGACGATGTCGTACGCATCGGCCAGCGCGAGTTCCGGTGCCTTCTCGAAGTTGTCCACCCAGTCGGGCAGCGGCGCGGTGAACGGGTGGTGCACGGGCGTCCAGCCGCCGTCGGCATCCTCCTCGAACATGGGTGCGTCCACGACCCAGATGAAAGCCCAGGCGCTGCGGTCGATCAGCTCGCAGCGCCGGCCAATCTCCAGCCGGGCGGCGCCAAGAAGCTGCCGCGCATCGGCGGGTTTCCCCGCCGCGAAGAAGACGCAGTCGCCCGGGGCGGCGCCGACCGCTTCGGCGAGGCCCCCTCGCTCATCCGGGGAAAGGTTGCGGGCCACCGGCCCGCCGAGCTCACCGTCCTGCCCAACCAGCACGTAGGCCAGCCCTCGCGCGCCACGGGCGCGCGCCCACTCCTGCCAGCCGTCGAGCTCCTTACGGGTCTGGGCCGCACCGCCCGGCATCGTCACTGCTCCCACATGTGGCGCCTGGAAGACACGAAACGATGTCTGCGCGAAGTGCTCCGTGAGGTCGGTCAGCTCGCAGCCGAACCGCAGATCCGGCTTGTCCGAGCCGAACCGGCTCATCGCCTCGCCGTAGGTCATCCGGGGGATCGGCCGCGGCACCCGGTAACCGGCGATCTCGGCCCACAGCCGCTCGATCAGGTCCTCGGCGACCTGCAGGACGTCGTCGCGGGTGACGAAGCTCATCTCGATGTCGATCTGGGTGAACTCGGGCTGCCGGTCGGCGCGCTGGTCCTCATCACGAAAACAGCGGGCAAGCTGGTAGTAGCGCTCCAGGCCGCCGACCATGAGCAGCTGCTTGAACAGTTGAGGGGACTGCGGCAGCGCGTACCATTTGCCCGGCTGAAGCCGGACAGGCACCAGGAAGTCGCGGGCCCCCTCCGGCGTGGAGCGGGTGAGATACGGCGTTTCCACCTGCACAAACCGGTGCTCACGCATCACATCATCCACGAGGTAGCCCGCCGTGGAACGGATCCGGAGGCCACGCGCGACCTCGCTGCGGCGCATGTCCAGGTAGCGGTACTTGAGCCGGACCTCCTCGCTCAGCTCGTCCGCGCCCTCGATGGGAAATGGCAGCGGTGCCGAATCGCTGAGCACCTCGGCGGCATCGGCCAGCACCTCGATCTCGCCCGTGGGCAGGTCCAGGTTCTCGTTACCGGCCGGTCGGCGGCTGACGTTTCCTGTGACCTTGATGCAGTACTCGGCGCGCAGCTCATGCGCGACGCTGTCCGCCGCTGGCTGCCCGCCCTCGGTGATGCCGCCGTCAGCGTCGCTGTGACGGAGCACCACCTGCACGACGCCCGAGGCGTCGCGAAGATCGATGAACACCACGCCGCCATGGTCACGCCGCCGCGCCACCCACCCGGCCAGCGTCACCTGCTGTCCCACATGCTCCGGGCGGAGCGTTCCCGCCTCATGGCTGCGGATCACGAGCGCCTCTCCTCTATCGCATCCTGTGCCGCGTCCTGTCCCGCGTCCTGAGCCGCGTGAGCGGGCAGGGCCAGGTCGGCCAGAGCACCGGCCTGCACCGGTGGAATGAACGATGATCCCGAACGGCTGCCGCTGAACTCACCAACCCTTACAGCCCTCGCCCCCGTGGACGCGGCGCGATGCCGGCTTCATGTGCGAGCGGGGCAAGGAACGGATTGCTTTCGCGTTCGGCGCCGATCGTGGTCTGTGGCCCGTGCCCAGGCAATACCACGGTTTCGGCCGGAAGGGGCAAGCATACCCGGGCCAGACTCCGCATGATCGTCTGATAGTCACCACCGGGCAGGTCAGTCCGGCCGATCGAACCTGCGAACAACAGATCACCGGAGAACATCACGTCGGCGCTGCCGCCGTCAGGGACACCGAATGTGACCGAACCCGGTGTATGACCCGGTGCATGATCCACGGTGATCGGAAGCCCAGCGATACTCAGAACTGCCTTGTCGGCCAGTTCCCTCACGTCATCGGGTTCGGCCAGCTTCAATCCGCCAAAGAGCTGCTGCGCAGGCCCGAGCGAGAAGCCGCGGGCAGGGTCGGAGAGCAGATCCCGGTCGGCGGGATGAATATATGCGGGGATCTCCTTGGCACCACACACCGGCGCAACCGACCAGACGTGGTCGATGTGGCCGTGTGTCAGCAGCACCGCCACCGGCTTCAGCCGGTGTTCGCGCGCCAGCTCGTCGATACCCGGCGCGGCGTCTTCGCCGGGATCGACTATCACGCATTCTTCGCCGCGCGCGGGCGCCACCAAATAGCAGTTGGCGGCGAAGGAACCTGTGGCAAAACCGGCTACGAGCACGAACGTAGAGTACCGAGCGGGCATTAGTGGTCGGTAAGAGGAGTCGCCTTTGGCCGCACGGCGCCCATGCGGCACCTCGCGGGGTTGTCGTCGTTTCGCATGGGGCACCGCTACGCGCTCCGCGACGACAAGCAGGGCCTTGCGATGCACCCACCTGGATCACCGTTCGCTCAAAGCACCCCTCTTACCGACCACTATGGGGCTGCGAACCGGTAACGGGTCACGCGAAACAGCCTCGCTGGCCGGTACGATTCGCGAAGTTTCCCAGGTCATGCCTAGGCCCCTGAGCGGGCGATGGAAATTAAGCGACCAGGACTGCATCAGCAGCGCATACGGTACAACCAGGACAAGGAGGAGCAGCCCGGTGGGTAAGCAAGATCGCCAGCGCAAGCTGGCCCGCCAACGGTACGAGCGCTGGGCACAGCGCCGCGCCCAGCGGACCCGGCGCGTGCGGCAGTGGACCGCGATCAGTGCGGCGGGGGTCGCTGTCATCGTGCTTGCGGTGATCGGCTATTTCGTCTTCACGCCAACCGGTGGGACGCCCGCCGCCACGGCATCCAAGAGCCCCTCGGCGACACCAAGCAGGGGGCAGACTGTGCAGCCTGCCGCTGCGGTGTCCCACTGCAGTTACCCGTCCGCACCACCTGCGGCCCGAAAGGTCGGTAGCCCGCCGGCCACGCCGGATATCAAGGCCTCCTACAAGGCGACCATCGAAACTAACCGTGGGAACATCGGCATTAACCTCGCGTCTGGCAAAGCCACCTGTACGGTGAATTCGTTTGTCTACCTGGCCGGAAAACACTACTTCGGCAACACCAAATGCCACAGGCTCACCACCAGCGGCATCTATGTGCTCCAGTGCGGCGATCCGACCGGCAAGGGAAGTGGCGGGCCCGGTTATCGTTTCGCCAACGAGGTCGCGGACGACAGCGCGACGGCGTCGGCAACCTATCCAGCGGGCACGATCGCCATGGCGCATTCCCAGCAGGCGAGCAGTAACGGGAGCCAGTTCTTCCTCGTGTACCGGACCACGACATTGCCCCGCGACTACACACCGTTTGGGACTATCACGGGTGGCCTGTCCGTCGTGCAGAACGTGGCCAAGGCTGGTGTCGCCGCCAGTGCCAATGGCGCGGGTGACGGAGCACCGAAAGAGAGCGTCATCATCAAGAGCGTGAGAATCAATAAAACCTGAGCTGAGACCTGAGCTGATCAGGGCGCGGGCAAGATTGACCCAGGAGGTCTGCGGTGAGCACCCCGAATGATCCATGGGGCAGGGTGGACGCCGATGGCACCGTCTATGTGCGGACGGCCGATGGCGAGCGAGCCATTGGCTCCTGGCAGGCAGGGGACACGGCCGAGGCCCTCGCCTTCTTCAAGCGCAAGTTCGACGCCCTGGTCACAGAGGTGGATCTGCTGGAGCAGCGGATCAGGACAACCGACCTGTCCCCCAGTCATGCGGCGGCGGCGATCGAACGGCTGGACGAGGCGGTGAGCGGGGCGCACGCGATTGGAGATCTCGACGGTCTTGGCGCCCGCCTGGAGGATCTGCGCGGCCTCGTTGACCAGCGCCGCGAGGAGGTCAGGGCGGCACGCGAGGAAGCTCGCCTCCAGGCCAGGGAGATGAAGGAGCGGATCGTCGCCGAGGCCGAGCGGATCGCTGTGGAAGCAACGCACTGGAAGATCAGCGGCGAGCGGATGCGCCAGCTTCTTGAGGAGTGGAAGGCAGCGCCACGGGCCGAGCGCGCCGTCGAGACTGCGCTGTGGAAACGGCTGTCCGCGGCACGCAACGCCTTCACTAAGCGCCGCAAGGCGTACTTCGCCGGCCTGGAATCCGAGCGCGAGGCAGCGCGTATCCGCAAGGAGAAACTGGTCGCGGAGGCAGAAGCCATCTCCTCGTCGACCGACTGGACCGCTACCGCAAACGCATTCCGTGAGCTGATGCGCTCCTGGAAGTCAGCCGGGCGCGCGGCACGAGGCGTCGAAGACGACCTATGGAGCCGGTTCAAGGCGGCGCAGGACGCGTTCTTTCAGGCCCGCGGAGAGTTGTTCGCCCAGCGTGACGCGAAGCTGCGGGAGAGCGCCGCCGTAAAGGAGAAGCTGCTCGCTGACGCGGAGCGGCTGTTGCCGGCGAAGGACATCCGCGCGGCGCGGTCCTCACTGCGCTCGATCCAGGCGCGCTGGGAGGAGGCCGGGCCTGTTCCCCGTGATGCGCGTGAGCGCCTCGAATCGGGCCTGCGCCGGGTGGAGGACGGGATCCGGAAGGCCGAGGACGCACAATGGCGGCGGGCCAACCCGGAGGCGCGTGCGCGCGCCGAGGGCACCGTCGCACAGCTGCGTACCGCCATCGGCCAGCTGGAGGAACAGCTTTCCCGGGCGCGCAAAATTGGCGACCAAAAGGGCGCGGAGCGGGCCGACGAGGCGCTCGCCGCACGCAGGTCGTGGCTGGCAGAGGCCGAGCGCACCCTGTCGGAATTCGGCGGTTAGAGGCGGTTTAGGGGCTTGGGCCACAGCGCCGACCGCCCGGCGCGGCGCGCGTGGCTGCTGGTGGGTCAGCCGGTAACCCGGTAGACGTCATACACGCCATCGACGGCGCGGACCGCGCGGAGGACGTGACCGAGGTGCTTGGGGTCACCCATTTCGAACGTGAAGCGGCTCACGGCTACCCTGTCCCTCGTGGTGGTCACCGACGCCGACAAGATATTGACGTGCTGGTCGGATAGCACGCGGGTCACGTCGGAGAGGAGCCGCGTCCGGTCGAGTGCCTCAATCTGGATCGCGACAAGGAAAACTGACTCTTCGGTTGGAGACCAGCGGACCTTAACGAGCCGTTCGGGTTCGGCTTCCTCGAGATGACGCAGGTTCACGCAATTCCGCCGGTGCACAGACACCCCGCTCGCCCGGGTGACGAACCCGATGACGTCATCACCGGGAACGGGAGTGCAGCACCTGGACAACCGGGCCCACACGTCCGGGCCACCCTCCACGACTATCCCCGGATCGCCCGGGGGGCGCGGCTTCGCCTCGCGGCTTGGCAGCGTCGCCTCGGCCAGGTCTTCCTCCGCACCGGCCAGGCCGCCTGCCGAGCGGACAAGTTTGGCCACCACTGCTTGCGCACTGACATGCCGGTCACCGACGGCCGCGTAGAGCGCGGAGACGTCCGAATACCGCATATCACGAGCCAAGGCCAGCAGCGCGTCACCGGAAGCGAGCCGCTGCACGGGAAGGCCCTGCTTACGTATTGCCCGCGCGATCGCGTCCTTGCCCGCCTCGATCGCCGCCTCCCTGCGCTCCTTAGAGAACCAGTGGCGGATCTTGTTGCGTGCTCTCGCGCTCTTGACGAAGTTGAGCCAGTCCCTGCTCGGCCCTGCCTCCTGGGCTTTCGACGTAAAAATCTCGACGGTGTCGCCGTTGTCGAGGGTGCTCTCGAGCGGTACGAGGCGACCGTTAACCCGCGCGCCGATGGTGCGGTGGCCAACTTCGGTGTGTATGGCGTACGCGAAGTCCACGGGCGTCGCGCCCTGCGGCAGGGCGATCACCTCGCCGCGCGGGGTGAACACATACACCTCTGACGCGGCAAGGTCGAAGCGGAGCGACTCCAGGAACTCGGCCGGGTCTGCTGTTTCCTTCTGCCAGTCGACCAGTTGACGCAGCCAGGCCATGTCACCAGCTGCGTCCTTGCCGTCCTTGCCGTCCTTGTCCCGTCCGAGGACCGTGTTCTCCTTGTACTTCCAGTGCGCGGCCACCCCGTACTCGGCCCGGCGGTGCATCCCCCAGGTGCGGATCTGCAACTCGACCGGCTTGCCGTCGGGTCCTATCACCGACGTATGCAGCGATTGGTACATGTTGAACTTCGGCATCGCGATGTAGTCCTTGAAGCGTCCTGGCACAGGATTCCAGCGCGCGTGGATGGTGCCGAGCGCCGCATAACAGTCGCGAACCGAGTCAACGAGTACCCGGATGCCCACGAGGTCGTAGATCTCATCGAACTCGACGTTGCGGGCGATCATCTTCTGGTAGATGGAGTAGTAGTGCTTGGGGCGACCGGTCACGGTCGTCTTGATTTTCGCTTCGCGCAGGTCGCGCGACACTTCAGCGATCACGTCCTGCAAGAAGACATCGCGGCGCGGTGCGCGTTCCGAAACCAAGCGGGCGATCTCGTCATACCGCTTGGGGAACATGGTGGCGAACGCGAGGTCCTCGAGTTCCCACTTGATCGTGTTCATACCCAGCCGGTGCGCGAGCGGCGCGTAGATTTCCAGCGTCTCCCGGGACTTGCGATCTTGTTTGGCCCGCGGGAGATACCGGAGCGTACGCATGTTGTGCAGCCGATCCGCAAGCTTGATCACAAGAACCCGGATGTCACGTGACATGGCGACGACCATCTTGCGGACGGTCTCCGCCTCCGCGGCCTCGCCGTACTTCACCTTGTCCAGCTTGGTGACGCCGTCCACCAAAGCCGTGATGTCTTCGCCGAAGTCTGACCGAAGTTCGGCGAGGGTGTACGGCGTGTCCTCAACCGTGTCGTGCAGCAGTGCCGCACACAGCGTCTCGTGGTTCATGCCGAGCTCGGCAAGAATCGTCGCCACGGCAAGCGGATGTGTGATGAACGGATCGCCGCTCTTGCGTTTCTGCTCGCGATGCCAGTAGGCGGCGACTTCGTAGGCTCGCTCGATGAGCCGGACGTCGGCCTTCGGGTGGGTCGCCCTGACCGTCTTGATCAGCGGCTCGAGAACCGGATTCATCGTGCCCACCCGCTGCGCCCCGAGCCGCGCGAGCCGACGGCGTACTCCCGCGTGGCCAGCCGATCCGGCCTGACCAGCCGACGCCGCCTGGCCTGATGACGCAGGCTGGCGTGATGACGCAGGCTGCCGCGCTGACGCAGGCTGGCGTGATGACGCGGTCTGATCCGATGACTGAAGATCCGGCGTGACCCGGTGTCGCTTGCCGCGGGGGTGCGCGGCGCTCGCGACCCGACCCCGATTCCGCGGCTGCGGCGTCTGCGGGCGGCGCAGGCGTCGATGGCCCGCTGACCCCGGTATCTGTTCCGGGGCGGGCCGCAGTCCCGGTCGCGGTCTCGGCGGCGGTCACCCCGGCCGCGACGACGTCACCGGACACCCATGCTCCTCACGTCAGGCGTGACGCCCAGTTTATCGGCGACGGTTTCCGCAGGTGCGAGGTCACCGCGCGGCACCAGGCCAACCTTGGGCACAGCGGCACGCAGCGCTCGGACGCCGGCGACGACAAACAGGGCGAGGAGGAGCAGCGCTGTCGCGACGATCCCGTCAAGCCAGAAGTGATTCGCGGTAGCGACCACGACGATCCAGGTAACCACGGCGTGCGCTATGGCAAGCCATCGGCCCCGGCTGGAAGTTACCCGCCAGACACCAAACCCGATGAGCATCGCCCAGGCCACGTGCACCGACGGCATCGCGGAAAATTGATCGGCCATGGCGCCGCCGAAGCTGTAGACCGACTGGTTATAAGCCTGGGCGGTGTCGATAAGGCCGATTCCAGTCAGCATGCGTGGGGGTGCCACCGGCACTAGCTGGATGAGCAGGCTCGCGGCGGTGACACAGACCAGGATGGTGCGGATCCGCCGGTAATGCGCGCGGTGCCTGGCGAAAAGCCAGAACAAGAAGATGATGAGCACCATGAAGTGCATGCTGGCGTAATAGATGTTGAACGTCTCGACGGCCAGCGGGTGCGGAAGCACCAGACGCTGAATCGACGTCTCGCTTGGCAGATGCCAGGCACGCTCGGCGCGCCAGATCCACTCGGCGCGCCCAAGAGCGCCCTCTGTTCCCATAACCGAGAAACTGCCTGCGTACTGCCACAGTGCATAAAGGGCAACCACAAATCCCGATTCACGCAGGAACGGCATCGCAACGGTGGGCGCGCGCGATCGCGACAGCCGCGCCAGCCCGGCCGCGGAGAAGAGACAGACTGCCACGATCGCCGCAAGCTGCCAGGACAACTCCCAGTGAGGCATCGAACCACGTCTTCCTGCCGGTCCCAGAGCGGCGTGGCCGACAGCAGCCGCTGGCCTACGCTCCTGTCCAGCCCGCGCTGGATGCAACACACGTGCTTAGGGAAACACATGATGACAGCGCTCGATTCCCGTGGCGACCGGGTCGTGACGGGATAGAAACGAAAACGCCCTCGTGCCGGGCATGTACGGGCGGCGCGTGTTGTTTGCGCGGATAGAGCTTTCGGGAGCGGCTTGAGTGTCCTGGGTTGTTTCCGTCAGCTCAGCGTGCATCTCGTCACTGACTTAACCGGGGGAAGGAGCCCGTGTAGGTGACAGCTGCTGACCCGCGGGCCTCGCGTGTGGCACGCGCACGGGAGCGGCTGATGCGCGGGTCCATCGGACCGCTCCGCAGCCGGCACGTACTGCTGGCCGCGGTATGCGCAGGACTGCCCGCGGCCGAGGTCCTAGTACTGGTCACGGTTCAGCTTCGGGGGTCGGCCTCCCTCGCTCCCGGAGTCACCGCCGCCGCACCGTACGGGATGTACCACGATCTGCGCTTCCTGCTCACCTACCACTCCTCCTGGGTGGCATTCGCGGCTGAAGTCGCCGTGATGGTGGCCTGGCGTGGCGCGCTCGATGGCAGCCTTGTGCTGCTTGCCTGGCCGCCCGATGTGCCACGGCCGGGCGCAGGTGTAGTCGTGCGCCGCACCACGATGTTCGCCGCCACTGCAGCGCTGCTGCTCACACCATCCGCGGCCATGGCATCCGCCATGAATGTCATACCGGTCTCCGACCTCTTTCTTGGCGGCATGCCCTTGGTCGTGGTCGTCGCCATGCTCACCTCCCACGGCGCGGTCACGTCGTGGTGGCGGCGCCTGCCGCCCGCGCGTGCCGTGGCATGGTCTGTAGCCACCTTCGCCGTAGCGACGCTGGGCGGTGCCGTGGTGGCGGCGGTACCGGCCTGGGCGGCGCCGCTTGCTGCCGCCGGAACCGGGGTGCTCAACGGCCTGGCGTGGCTTGGCGTCGTCCGAGCCACCGCCGCGCAACGCTCCTCGCGCCCCCTTCCGCTTGTGCCGCTGGGGATGGCAGCGATGGCAGGTACGGTGATCATCGGTATTACGATCGCGATGAACCTCACCGTCGCCGCCGGTCAGCGCGTCAGTCACATCGTGCCCACCGACGCGCCGCCCTTCCCGCATGTGCTGCTGGTCAGCGGCTTCCATAGCGCGTGGAGCGGGGCTCCGCCACCGCCGCTCGCACCCGGTTTGCCGGTCGAGCGCTTCTCATACCGCGGGCTCGACAGCGCGGGGAGGCCGCTGTCCTACCCGCCGCAGGCCACGCAGCAACCATTGCGCCGGACCGTACGGCTGCTTTCGCAACAGGTAGAAGCCGTCCACAAGCGGAGTGGGCAGCGGGTCGCCATCGTCGCGGACAGCGAGGGCTCGCTCGCCGTGGAGACCTACCTTGCGGCTGAGCGGAATGCACCGGTAGGCAAGATCGTTCTTCTTGACCCGCTGATTGACCCGGGCCGAGCGTACTTCCCACCCCCGCAGACGGAGGGCTGGGGAGTCGCCACCGGTGCCATCCTGCGCGGTCTGGGCGCGGCCATCGGCGCCACCACCCCACTGCGCATCTATGCCGATGGGCCGTTCATCCGCTCGGTCGACGATCACGGACCGGTGCTGCAGGATCTTCTCGCGTGCCCGTCCACGCATGTGAAGGAGCTGGTGTTGTTCTCGCTCGCCGACGCGGCCGCCACGCCCTTCTCGGCCCGGATAGCGGCGCCCTCCGGAGTGGTGATGCGACTGCACGGCTTTCTGCTCGGGGATACGGCAGCGACCCGCACGGTTGCGTCCTTCCTCAATACTGGGCAGTGGCCGGCGGGCAACCGCGCTGCGGCTGATCGGCTCGTGCGGGCTGCCGCCGCCGCCTGGCAGGCGCCGCCCATCATGCCCTCGCTCGTACCAAAATGGCGCGGGCAGCCAGTCTCCGGGTGTGCCGCGAAGCGAAAATCGCTGACGGCATGGCTCCACGGACCCGGAGCCCCAGACCCGAAACGCCAGGCCGACGGCGCGCGGACCGGCGGCCAGGCCGACAGCGCACAGACCGGGAGCGCCAAGCCCGAAGCGCCGGACCGTTGAAGCCGCGCGCCACACACGCGTGACCGCACTGTCAGACGGCCAGCAGCCTGCGCACACGTGCCCGGTACGGTCAGACAGTCAGACAGTCAGCAGCGTGCGCACGCTCAGGTCGGCCAGTTGCCCCCGCCCGCTGAGAAATCCCAGCTCCAGCAGCACGGCGATCGCGGTGACATCGGCACCGGCCCGCCGAATGAGTTCCGCGGTGGCGCGGGCGGTACCGCCGGTAGCGAGCACGTCATCCACGACAAGAACGCGGTCGCCCACCGCGAACGCGTCCTTGTGCACTTCAACAGTCGCTGTCCCATATTCCAGCTGATAGCTTTGCGCGTGCGTTGCCGCGGGCAACTTACCCTGCTTGCGTACGGGCACGAAACCCGCGCCAAGCCGGCAGGCAACTGGCGCCGCGAGAATGAAGCCGCGTGCCTCGATGCCCACCACCTTGTCCACAGGCCCGTGCCCTCCCGCGAGCGCGTCGATGACGGCGCAAAACGCCACAGGATCGGCGAGCAGCGGGGTAATGTCCTTGAAGATGATTCCCGGGCTCGGGAAGTCATTCACATCCCTGATATGTGTCTTGATCAGTTCAGCCAGCGATGTGGTGACAGCCGAAGACCCCACGGCTTCTGGTTCGCCGCCCGAATTCACCCTGCGTTACCTCTTCTTCTTGCCACTCGGTCGGCGCTTTGCCGAACTTGACCGCCGTGGCTGCTGACGCTGGCCTCCCCTGCGCTGCTGACCCTGCTGACCCTGCTGGCCGGCCCGGCCGCCGCGCGCCGAACCGCTGCGGGCGGAACCGCCGCGTGCCGCGTCGGTCGCCTCCCGCGCTGCACCGGGGTCATCCTCGTCGGTCACGCCTTCCGCATCGCCTGCCGGAGTCGCGCCCGAGCCCAGGCCGCCTCCGCCGCTCGTCGCCACCGCCGCCCGCGCCGCCTTCTTCGCCTGGCGGCGCTCGGTGCGCGCACCCGATTCGCGGACCGCGACGCGGCGGGCGAGCGACCGGTACTGAGGCTCGCGTTCCTTGAGGTCGGCCAGCACCGGTGTGGCGATACATATCGAGGAGTAGGTACCGGACAGCATGCCAACGAACAGGACAAGCGCTAGGTCTTTCAACTCACCCGCGCCGAGCAGCCCCGCGCCGACAAACAGGATCGCCGCGACCGGAAGCAGCGCGATGACCGACGTGTTTATCGACCGGACCAGGGTCTGGTTGAGCGCGAGGTTGGCCGCCTGGCTGTAGGTCGTCTTGGCGCCGCCAAGCAACCCTGCGGTGTTTTCCCTGACTTTGTCGAAAACCACCACCGTGTCGTACAGCGAATAGCCGAGGATCGTGAGCAAGCCAATCACTGTGGCGGGGCTCACCTCAAAGTGGACGAGGGCGTAGAGACCGGCCGCGATGACAATGTCATGCGCGAGCGCGATCAGGGCCGACACGGCCATCTTCCACTCAAATGCGATCGACAGATAGAGCACGATCGCGATCAGGAAAGCGATCAGTGCCTCGACCGCCTTCTTGGAGATGTCCGAACCCCAGGTTGGCCCGATGAATTGCGTGCTGACCTGATCCGGATTGCTGAGGTGATACCTGGTTGCGAGCGCGTTCTGCACCCTCGTCCGCGCCGCCTGCGATATCGGCTCGGTCTCCACCTGCCACTTACCGCCGCTGGTAGCCTGCACGATTGGGTCGCCTGGCGCGCCCGCGCCCTTCACCGTCGCCCGCACATCGCTGATTGAAGCGCTGGGAGCGGCGAATTGGAAAACCGAGCCGCCCTTGAACTCCACGCTCGGGTTCAGGCCGCGGGTGAGCAAAGCGGCCAGGCTGATAACGAGAATCAGGCCCGAAATCAGGTACCAGAGCCGCTGCCTGCCGACGAAGTCGACGGAGACCTCGCCGCGGTAGAGTCGGCCGCCAACATCACCGAGGCGCGACATCATGCCTCCTTCGGCTCGGTCCGGGAGCCGAGGCCCCGCGCTGCGCCGCCCTGCTGGGCATCGCCGCCACGACGAGCGCTGCCACGTGACGGGATGCTGGCGCGCGCCCGTCCGGTAGCGGCCGGCCGCGGCGACGCCCGCCAGGATGCACGAGCGCCAAGCCTCGCCGGATCCAGGCCGGACAGCGGGTGACCGCCACCGTAGAACCTGGTCTTGGACAGCAATGTGACCATCGGCTTGGTGAACAGGAACACCACCACCACATCGATGATGGTGGTCAGCCCGAGGGTGAATGCGAAGCCCTTGACGTCGCTGATCGCGAAGTAGTACAGAAACACAGCGGCCAGGAAGGACACCGTGTCCGAGACCAGGATGGTCCGCCGTGCTCGCTTCCAGCCACGCTCAACCGACGTACGCAGCGTGTTGCCCTCGCGCACTTCGTCACGGAGCCGTTCGAAGAACACCACGAAGGAGTCGGCGGTGATGCCGATCGCGACGATGAGCCCGGCGATGCCGGCCAGCGTGAGCGTGAAGTTGATCGTCTTGCCGAGGACAAGCACCGACTCGAACGTCAGCAGCCCAGCGACCACGAGACTGAGCACCGAGACGACACTCAAGCCCCGGTAGTACAACAGCGAGTACACCACGACGAGGACAAGGCCGATCGCGCCCGCGATCAGGCCGGCGTTCAACTGGTCGCGGCCGAGTGTCGGCGATATCGAACTTACCGACGACTGCTTGAAGGTCAGCGGCAGTTCGCCGTACTTCAGGTTGTTCGCGAGGTCGGTGGCCTCGGTTTGGGTGAAGTTCCCGGTGATCTGGACATTTCCGCCCGTGATCGGTCCTTGATCCACCGCGGGCGCGGAGATCACCACGCCGTCCAGCACGATCCCCAGATAGTCGCGCGGCGACGTGGGGTTGCCGTTGTTGGCGTACCGGCTGTTCATCATCGTGGTCAGAGTGCCGAACGCCTTCGCACCGGTACCGTTCAAGGTCAGGTTGACCTCCCAATCGGTGCCGATGGACGTGCCCGAGTTCGGCAGGCCCGCCGCCGCGCCCGTGATATCGGTGCCCTCGACCTTCGCCACGTCGAGCACGTATTTGACCGTCCCGTCCTGCGAGCAGGAAACGATCTGGCTGTTCGGGTTGTCCTCGACGTTTGGGTCGTACCCGACCAACTGGCGCCAGTTGTGCTTGCTGCAGTCGAGCTTGTTGAACTTGGCCAGCACGGCGGGGCCGATGCCCGATGTGTCCTGCCCAGGCGGCTGGCTGCCCGACGGCGACGGCGACGCGGACGGCGCGGCGCTCGATGAGGCGCTTGCGGTTGGCGACGGCGTGGCGCTGGGCGACGGCGAGGACTTGGCCAGAACGTGGGCGCCCCGGTCAAGTGAGTGCCCGCCAGCGGCGCCGCCAGCCTCCCCGAGTGCCTTGCTTGAGGCGCTCGGAGAGGCTGAACCGCTCGCTCCGCCGGACGGACTTGGTGACGAACTGGGACCCGCGGATGAGGTCCCGCTGGGTGACGGGGTTGGTGAGGCCGTCGGGGCAGGGGTGTTGGACGACTCGAGCAGCACCTGACGGAACCGGAGTTGCGCGGTCTTGCCGACGAGCTGCACCACGCGCTGCTGGCCGAGGCCGGGCACCGAGACGATGATGTACTGGTTGCCCTGTGTAGCGACGTTGGCGTTCGCGACGCCGAGGCCGTTGACCCGGTCACGGATGATCTGCACGGCCCTGTTCATGCTCGCCGATGGGGGTACGCCGCCGTGCGAGGTGACCGCCTGCAGCGTCACCGTGGTGCCGCTGCTCAGGTCGAGGCCGAGCCTGGGTGCGAAGCTCTTGTGCCACTTGCTCGGGGTGAACGCCTCCTTGCCCACGATCGCGACCAACAAAACGATGAGGAGCGCCGCCAGCACGGCGAGGGCGCGTCCCGGCCTGGGAACGTTAGTTTTCGGGGGAGCCACTTCTCGCCTGTCCTCGTACGGTTCGTCTGCGTGCCTTCACTACTCCGCTGTGTGACCGCGGCGGGCCGCGTCGGCTTCGTCCGATGGCTCGGACGGCTCGCCTGCGCCCGCCGCGTCCGTGTCCGGCCGGCTGCCGTCGGGTTGCTCCCAGCTGTCGGCGGGCGCATCGGAGAGCACATCCATGATGGCGCGCTTCAGATAGCGGATCTCCACGCCGGGCGCGACCTCGATTACCACATCCCCGTCTTCCACCGCCGTGACGGTTCCGTACATACCTGCGGTGGTGCGGACATGCTGCCCGGGCACGACCGCGTTCTGGACGTTCATGACCTGGCGCTGGCGGTTGCGCTGCGGCCTAATCATCATGAAGTAGAAGACGCCGAAGATCAGCAAGAGGAGGATAATCAGAAAGGCCGGCGAGCCACTCGATGACGACTTTGCGGCGGTCGCCGCCAGCAGTGCGTTCCCCATCACGGGGCATCCTTCCAGTTGGTTCAGTGCGGTCGGTCACGCGATCTTAGCCCAAGGCCGCAGCCCGCACGCCTATCCCGGTGACCGACTGTCGGAGTTTAGCGACGGTTGAGGGTCGCTCCAACAGGCTACGGCCTGCGGGGGCCAATTGTGTCGCGCCCGTAATCCCAGTGTCTCCTGTGCCGACGTTGCCTTCCGCTCTGGGCCCCCGGGCGCGTCAGCACTAGTCCTCGCCCAATGTGAAGTCGAACAGCACTGGGTCGGCATCCCCCCGGCCACCGCCACCCGGACCCACCGCGGCCCATGGTGCCCCGGTCAGACCCGGGGCGTTCGCCGGGGGGACGAGGCCGAGGTGCTGCCACGCGGCTGGCGTCGCTACCCTGCCGCGCGGGGTGCGGGCCAACAGCCCGGCCCGGACGAGGAACGGCTCGGCGACGACTTCCACGGTCTCCGGTTCCTCACCGACCGCCACGGCCAGCGTGGACAGCCCGACAGGCCCGCCTAGGAAACGCCGTAGCAGTGCGTCGAGCACCGCGCGGTCGAGCCGGTCAAGCCCTTCCTCGTCCACCTCGTAGAGTTCGAGAGCGGCCCGGGCGATCGGCGTGCTCACCACTCCGTCGCCGCGCACCTCGGCATAGTCACGCACGCGGCGAAGCAGCCGGTTGGCGATCCGTGGCGTTCCCCGCGACCGGCCGGCGATCTCAGCGCCCGCGTCGGCCCGCAGCGGGACACCGAGCAACCCGGCCGAACGCCGCAGGATGATCTCCAGCTCAGCTGGCTCATAGAAGTCGAGGTGAGCGGTGAAACCGAACCTGTCCCGCAGCGGCGCGGGCAACAGGCCCGCTCGCGTGGTGGCGCCGACGAGCGTGAACGGTGCGATCTCGAGGGGGATGGCCGTCGCGCCCGGGCCCTTGCCGACCACCACGTCGACACGGAAATCCTCCATTGCGAGATAAAGCATCTCCTCGGCCGGCCTGGCCAGGCGGTGGATCTCGTCGATGAACATGACCTCGCCCTCGCTGAGGGTCGAAAGGACGGCGGCGAGGTCTCCGGCGCGCTCGATCGCCGGCCCGCTGGTGATCCGCAGCGGCGAGCCAAGCTCGGCCGCGATGATCATCGCCATGGTCGTCTTGCCGATGCCAGGCGGGCCGGAAAGCAGCACGTGATCCGGCACGCGGCCACGTCCCTGCGCCCCGCGCAGGACGAGGGTGAGTTGTTCGCGTACCCGGGCCTGCCCGATGAACTCGTCCAGCCGTTTCGGCCGCAGCGCACTCTCGATGACCCGCTCGTCGGCTGCGGCAAGCGGCGATACCACCCGCTCCGGCCCAGCGGCGGCGCCGGTCATTGGCGGCTCAGGGTCCGCAGCGCTGCCCGCAGCGCCACCGCCACATCAACGGTCCGGCCATCCGCGGACGATGCTGCCTGCGCCGTCATCTCTGGCTCCACCGCCTCGACCGCCTGCTGCGCGTCGCGCGCCTGCCAACCGAGTGCGGTCAGCCCCGCGTGCACCTGCTCGCGCCAGCCACCCGCTATGCGCGGCCCGCCGGAACGGGCGCCCGGTCCGCTTCCGTTCAGGTCGGCGCCACCGGCCTCGGGCCCGCTGCGTACCGGACCAAGCCGGTCCTTCAACTCGAGGACGATCCGCTGGGCGCCCTTCTTGCCGATGCCAGGGACCATGGTGAGCGCGCTGAGGTCCTCGTTGGCGACCGCACGGCGGAGCGCATCAGGGCTGTGCACGGCCAGCATGGCGAGCGCCAGCCGCGGCCCAACCCCGCTTGCGGTCTGCAGCAGTTCGAAGACCGCCCGCTCGTCCTCGTTGGCGAAGCCGAACAAGGTCAGCGCGTCCTCCCGCACCACGAGCGAAGTGGCTATCCGGGTCCGCTCGCCTGGCCGAAGCCCGGCAAGTGTGGTGGGCGTGCACTGCACCGTCATGCCAACTCCCCCGATGTCGATCACCGCGCCATCCGGCGCGAGGGAGCACACCGTTCCGTCCAGGTGCGAGATCACCTGTCGCCTCCTCTGGAGTGAATCGCGAGCGCGCGGGCCAGCCGCTGCTCGGCGGCGCCTCGCCACAGGTGGCAGATGGCAAGCGCGAGCGCATCAGCAGTATCGGCCGGGTGCGGCGGCGAGGTGAGCTGCAGCAGGCGCGTCACCATCCCGGTCACCTGCGCCTTGTCCGCTCGCCCGTTCCCCGTCACCGCGGCCTTGGCTTCACTCGGCGTGTGCAGCGCCACCGGAATCCCGCGGCGCGCCGCGCACACGATGGCGACCGCGCCCGCCTGCGCGGTGCCCATGACCGTGCGCACGTTGTGCTGGCTGAACACCCGCTCCACCGCGACGGCATCCGGGTGGTAGGCCTCCAGCCACTCCTCGATCTGCTGTTCGAGGGCCAGCAGCCGGGACGCCACATCATCGCCCGCCGGGGTGCGGACCACACCGGCGCCTGCGAGCGTTAGCGAGCGCCCGCTGGCGCCGTCGACCACACCGAGCCCGCAGCGGGTCAGTCCCGGGTCTACCCCGAACACACGCATCGCGGCAACCACCCTGATCGCTGACGAACATCTGTTCGGAGGGAACGCTACCGGGAGAGCCGGTCGCGCGTCGCCCCAGCCGCCCGGCGTGTCGCCGACGGATTGCAGACCCGAGAGCCACAATGGGCCACCGAGGACATGCCGAGGGAAGGCCGCTAGAACTTATCGAGGCAGAACGGCTGCGCGGTGAACGCGGCGTCAAGCAGTGCGTCCGCGGCGGGGGCTCCGCCACTGGCGAGACCGCTGCGCCGCAGCACGGGCACCGGCGTGCCTGCGTACAGCGCCGCGAAACCGCGCACGTCGAGGCCGAGCGGGTCCGCGGCAGCCGTTCGGGATCGTTCAAGTGATCCTCTGCCCCCGCCGACGCGCAGCATCCAGTCGCCGCGGTTGCTGGCGCGGGCCGCGTCTTGCAGCCGTATCGCCGCGGCAACCTCCAGGCCGGCCGGAAACCCCCGCCCGGCCACGGCCGCTCGTGCGTCAACGACACGCAGCATCCAGTGGTGGTGGTCGGCGCTGATCAATGCCACGTCGGGTTCGGCGGTCAAGAGTCCGAACGGCTCCGCTGGGCCGACACGCGCACGCACGGTCTGGGCAATTGACGATGACGAGCCGACCAATGCCCACAGTGCTCTCGTGGTGGCCTGCGATCCGGCGATCGCGCGCTGCACGAAGATCTCGTCATTGCCCCCGTGCCAGCGGTAGGCGAGAAAGCCATCCTCGGCGAGGTAGCAGAACAGCTCATCGTCGGCCAGCCAGCGCCGCGTGGCATCGTCCCAGGTGAGCGGGCCGCAGTCGCGCGCTGCGGCGTGCACCTCGGCGTGAACCCGGCTGACCTCTGCTGCGTCCTCCGGTGTGGCCCGGCGCAACGAAGGGGCCGCATCTCCGGCCGGCGGTGTGATCCCGCGCAGCGCCTGGGATGGCAGCGCCGCCTCATAAGTCCTGCCCGCGAGCTCGAAGCCCTGGGACCTGTACACCCGCAAGGTCGAGGGGTACAGCAGCGACAGCGGATAGCCGCGCGCGGCGATGAGGTCCAGGAGCGCGGCCATCAGCGCGCGGCCAGCGCCCTTGCCCCGGTCCTCCGGCGCCACCATCACGCTCGCCACCCCGGCCGCCGGGACGCTGCGCCCGAGCCACCACTGGTTCATGTCGTGAAACCTGGCCGCGGCGGCCATCCGCGTGCCGTCGAACGCCGCGAGGAGGCGATGGTTCGCGACCGTGTCGCGAACCCGGGCAAGCCACTGCTCCCTGTCGCGGGGTGTGCCGGGGCCAAATGCCCGGGCATCCAGATCAACTAGCTGATCCAGATCATCGGCCGGGCCGGGCTCACGGATCTCCACGGGTGCGGTCAGCCGACCTTTTCCATGATTTCGTCGCTGACCGAGTAGTTCGCGTAGACGTTCTGCACGTCGTCAGAGTCCTCCAGCACGTCGAGCAGCCGGAACACCTTCTTCGCGTTTTCCTCGTCGAGCGGTACTTCGACAGTTGGCAGGAACGCCACCTCGGCGGACTCGTAATCGACGCCGACCTCCTGCAGCGCGCTGCGCACCCGCACAAGGTCGCCGGCCTCGCTCACCACCTCGAACGACTCACCAAGATCGTTGACCTCCTCGGCGCCCGCGTCGAGCACCGCGGTGAGCACGTCGTCCTCGGTCACGCCGCCCGCCTTGGGCACGATGACCACGCCCCTGCGGTGGAAAAGATAGGAAACCGAGCCCGGGTCGGCCATGGACCCGCCGTTACGGCTGAACGCGGTGCGCACGTCGGAGGCGGCGCGATTGCGATTGTCGGTCAGGCACTCGACCAGCACCGCGACGCCGCCAGGCGCATAACCCTCGTAGCTGACCGTCTCGTATGACGCCGCGCCGGCCTCGAGCCCGGCGCCGCGGCGTAGGGCGCGGTCGATGTTGTCATTGGGTACCGAGCTCTTCTTCGCCTTCTGGATGGCGTCAAACAGCGTCGGGTTGCCCGTCGGATCACCACCGCCACTGCGCGCTGCCACCTCGACGTTCTTGATCAGCTTTGCGAAGAGCTTGCCGCGCTTCGCGTCGACCAGCGCCTTCTTATGCTTGGTGGTGGCCCACTTGGAGTGGCCGCTCATTCAAGTTCCCTTCACGATGTCGGCAAAGAGCCGGTGGATGCGCACATCCGGGGTGAGCTCCGGGTGGAATGCCGTGGCGAGCAGCGGCCCCTGGCGGACGGCCACGATCCTACCGGCGGCACCGTCGGTGGCGAGGGCGTCCACGTCCGGGCCGACGTGCTCCACCCAGGGCGCGCGAATGAAGACAGCGTGCAGCCTCGGCCCGTCGATCCCCTTGACATCCAGGTCCGTCTCGAAGGAATCCACCTGGCGGCCAAAGGCGTTCCGCCGCACCGTCATGTCGATCCCGCCGAAGCTCCGCTGGCCGACGGCCCCGTCGAGCAAGTGGTCAGCCAGCATGATCATCCCAGCGCACGAGCCGAAGGCCGGCATGCCCGCGGCGATCCGCTTTCGCACCGGCTCCATCAGCTCGAATGCGGTCGCCAGCTTCCACATCGTGGTGGACTCACCACCCGGGATCACCAGGCCATCGACGGCGTCGAGTTCCCCAGGACGGCGGATCGCCACTCCCCGGCACCCGGCCTCGTGCAGCGCGCGCAGATGCTCGCGCACGTCGCCCTGCAGAGCGAGCACGCCGATGGACGGGACGAGAGACACCGCTTGGCCTCCCTTGCGGAAATGAGTGTGATGAGAGCGTATGCAGCCCCGGCCCCTGCGGGTAGCGCCACCGGCAGGTTAAAACGCCCTAGACCATCGCGGATCTTCCGGATCGCGCCTGGATAGTGCACCGCCTCGGACCGCTTGGAGAACCTTGGAGAACCTCGGACAGCCTCGGACAGCCTCGGACAGCCTCGGACACGGAGAGTAAACTACTCCGTGTCGTTTACCTCGTCCGGGGCCGCCCAAGGCGCTGGCCTCGAATAAAACCATCGGACAGCCTCGCGAGAAGTAGACTACTCCGTGTCGTTTACCACGTCCGGGGCCCCCAAGGCGCTGGTCTCGAATAAACTAAACCGTATAGTTTACTATTCAGTGTAAACTACGACGTGGTGGCGCCGCCGCTACCAGCCGCGACCCGCGTAATGCTGTTCCGGCGGAAGCGTGTCGAGGTTGATGCCCACCATTGCCTCACCGAGCCCGCGTGACACCTTGGCGATCACATCGGGGTCGTCATGGAAGGTGGTGGCCTTGACGATCGCTGCCGCACGCTTGGCCGGGTCGCCCGACTTGAAGATGCCCGATCCCACGAACACGCCTTCCGCGCCAAGCTGCATCATCATCGCGGCGTCCGCCGGTGAGGCGATTCCCCCGGCCGTGAAAAGCACCACGGGAAGCCGACCGGTCCGGCTGACCTCCTCCACGAGCTCATACGACGCGCCGAGTTCCTTGGCGGCGGCGTACAGCTCCTCGCCGGACTGAACCGACAGGCGACGGATCGCCCCGCTGATCTGGCGCATGTGACGGGTGGCCTCCACAACGTTGCCCGTGCCGGCCTCGCCCTTTGACCTGATCATGGCAGCGCCCTCGGCTACCCGGCGCAGCGCTTCGCCGAGATTGGTGGCACCGCACACGAATGGCACGGTGAACTTCCACTTGTCGACGTGGTGGCTCTCGTCCGCGGGCGTGAGCACCTCCGACTCGTCGATGTAGTCCACCCCAATGGCCTGCAGCACTTGGGCCTCGACGAAATGGCCGATGCGGCACTTGGCCATGACGGGGATGGAGACGGTGGCCATGATCCGTTCGATCATGTCCGGGTCACTCATACGGGCCACGCCGCCTTGCGTGCGGATGTCGGCCGGCACCCGCTCGAGCGCCATGACCGCGACGGCGCCCGCATCCTCGGCGATCTTGGCATGTTCCGGCGTGACCACGTCCATGATCACGCCGCCCTTGAGCATGTCGGCCATTCCCCGCTTGACCCTCGCGGTGCCGGTCTCGGGGCCGGTGGCGGCATCGCCACGGCGAGCGCCGGTGGGGCTGACGGCGGAAGTGGTGACGGACATGCGGGACCTCACTCGAATGATCGGGTTGTCCTTCCATGGTATTCACCCGGCTCAGTCGCGCCCAACAGCCACTACCCTGCCGCGAGGACCACGAAGTGGCCGGGCCAGTGTGCCAATCGCGACCGGGAGGTGCGGTCGGTGCGCCATCAACTGGAGCTCCGCCGCGCTTGATCCTTTTTGTCGGAGACATCTCAGCTGATACCGCTGAGATGTCTCCGACGTAGCGGATCATGGACGGCCCGGCTCTTATCCGCCCCAGCAGGGTGCTGCGGCCGCGGGTGAGATCGGGGGCGAGTCGGCCGGTGAGCGCCATACCCCCCGGTCGACCGCACGGCAGTACCGTCACGCGCCGCGGCAGCCGTTCTGGACCAGTAAGGTGATCAGCCGGTGAGGCGCGGCATGTCGGCACCGTCACTCCCGTCACCGATCAACGGTGGCGCGTCGTCGATCTCAAAGAATACGGGCGCCGGTGCGCCTCCAGCCAGGCGCAGCAGCCGCACGAGCCGACGGCGCCGGGCCGCCAGAGTGGCTGCAACGGCGTCGTTGTAGAAGTTGCGGGCGAGAAACACCTGGTGTGCCGCCGCCTCAATCGCCGCGAGCAGCTCATCGGCACCCTCCGTGCCCGGCAGCGCCGCGCGAAATCCCGGTTGAGCCAGCGCCGCCCGCAACGCACGGGAAAGGTCGCTTTCCGCAAGCTCGCGTGGCTGTGCCTCACCGCCCGAGGCATCGACGGACTCAAGCTGGCCCACGGCCCTCGCGTCATGCGCCGCACCCGCGATGAGCAGGCTCGTCGCGGGATCGAGCAATCCCGACCCGGCGAGCTCAAGAACGACTCCGGTGCGCCTGGCCAAGGCCGCGTCAAGCGCCGCGTGGGTGGTTTCTGCGCGCGCATGCAGGCGGTCCAGCCTGCTCGCCCGCCACGAGACGTAGAAGCCGACGAGCACGGCCAGCGCGATGACGATGGCCACATCGGTCAGTACGACATTCATCGCTGTCCCTCAGCTTTTGCCGCGGCGGGGCTTGCGGCGGCGGGGCAGGCCGCGGCGGGGCAGGCCGCGGCGGGGCAGGCCGCGGCGGGGCAGGCCGCCGCGCGCCGAGGCAGGCAACCGCTGAGCCGGTCGGCCGCCGAACCGGTCAGCCGCTGCGCTGCTCGGCCGCTCATGGGGCGACGGCGACGCGGTCGGCGCCGGGTACCACGGTTTCATAGACACGGACGACGTCGCGTGCGACCACCGACCAGTCGTAGGATCGCACGGCCGACATTGCCTCGCGTGACAGGATCGCGCGCCGCTGCGGGTCGTCGAGTGTGCGCCCGGCCGCCGCGGCAAGGTCCGCCGCGTTACCGGTCTGGAAGAGTTCACCGGCGCGGCCCCTCCCGAGGACCATCCGGAACGCATCCAGATCACTTGCGACGATTGCGGCGCCCGATGCCATTGCCTCGGCTAGGACGATGCCGAAACTCTCACCACCGGTGTTGGGCGCGCAGAACACGTCGACCGAGCGGTAGACGCGCGCCTTCACCTCCTCACTGACCTGTCCGAGCAGCACGACGCGGTCACGCAACGGCGGCGCGACCTTTTCAAGCACTTCGTCGGCGTCTCCGGGCCCGGCGATCAGCAGGCGCAGGGCTGGCCGCTCGCCCGCGAGCAGCTCGAACGCGGCGAGCAGCACTTGCAGGCCTTTACGCGGCTCATCCATCCTGCCGAGGAAGCCCAGGGCGCCGCCATCGCCCGGCCAGCCTGGCAGCGGGGCCACGCCCTGGTATTTGTGCACGGGGACGCCGTTCGGGATCAGCACGGCGTCACCGCCGAGGTGCTCGACCAGCGTCTTGCGGGCAGCCTCAGAAACCGCGATCCGGGCACTGATCTTCTCAAGCGCCGATTGCAGGATGGGGTGGGCGGCGTGCAGGGCGCGTGATCGAACCATTGCGGTGTGGAAGGTCGCAACGATCGCGCCGGACGCCACCCAGCAGGCAAGAAGCGACAAGCTGGGCGCGACGGGCTCATGGACATGGAGGACATCGAACCCGCCGTCGCGCACCCAGCGGCGAACCCGGCTCGCGGAAAGAAATCCGAACGCCAGGCGGGCGACCGATCCGTTGTATGGGACAGGAACCGCGCGGCCGGCCGGAACCACGTAGGGAGGCAGCGGCGTATCGTCGTCGGCTGGGGTGATCACCGAAACGTCGTGATGCAGGGCGAGCAGCGCTTCCGCCAGATCCCTGACGTGCGCCTGCACTCCGCCGGGGACCTCCCAGGTGTAGGGGCAGACAATGCCCACTTTCACGGGTTCGCACTTTCCGTGCTGCCGGATCTTGTGGTGCTGCTGGAGCCCGTGGTATTGACGGTGCGCGCAGCGGTCGTGTTGCGCCCGGATGCGTCGCTGCCCGCCGCGGGCGGCAGCCGCTCGGGGTCGAGATCGGCCACGAACACCCTTTGCAGCATGTGCCAGTCCGCGGGATGGTTGCGAATGCCGGCCTCGAATATGTTCGCAACCTCCTGGCTCATCGCGGCCACCTTGTCCTTGCGGCTGCCGCTCTCGGGAACCGGGATCTCTCCGTAGATATGAGCCCTCCAATACTCACCTTCAAACCAGAGCGTCACGGGCATCAGCGCGGCGCCGGTCTGCACCGCCAGCGCCGCCGGTCCCGCCGCCATGCGGGCACGCTCGCCGAAGAACGTGACCTCCACCCCGGACGCGGTCAGGTCCCTGTCACAGGGCAGGCAAACCAGCTTGCCCGCCCGCAGGCGCTGCGCGAGCGCGGCGAATACGTTCGTCCTACTCCCCGTCAGGGCCAGCACTTCCATTCCGAGGCTCTCCCTGAACGCGACGAAGCGTTCGAAGAGTGACTCGGGGCGCAGCCGTTCGGCAACGGTGGTCAAGGAACCTACGCCGCGGGCGATAATCCAGGCGCCCGCGTGTTCCCAGTTGCCCATGTGCGGCAGGGCGAAGATCACTCCACGGCCGGCCGCCATCTGAGCGAACGCGGTCTCCTCCTCGCCGGTGCAGCGCATGTAGTCGAGGATGCGCTGCTGGCTGATCACCGGCAGCCGGAAAACCTCCAGCCAGTAGCGCATATAGGAGCGCATGCCCGCACGCGAGAGCAGGCGCAACTCCTTGCCGCTCGGCTCCGGGCCAATGACCCGGCGGAGGTTCGCCTCCAGCCGCTGCACGCTCTTGCCCTGCCGCCGCCACACGATCTCCGCGATCAGCATGAAGATGCTCCGTGCCATCCTCTCCGGCACCCGGCGCACCGCGGCCCAACCCAGCGCGTATGCCGCGGCAGTCAGGCGCTCCTTCACCCGTTCCACAAGCGTCTCCCTCAGCTACGTCCGCGGTGCCGCCGTAGCGCCACGGTGGACGACCAGCACACGCTGGCCCAGGGTGACCAGGCTTGCGGCGGCGAGCAGCCACAGCCCCACCGCCAGCACATAAGGAACCCCAAGCCCAGCGAGTCCCGCTGCCACCAGTGTGATGAGCAATTTTTCCGGATGTCCTGCGATGCCGACGTCGCAGCGCAGCCCAAGGCCTTCAGCCCGGGCCTTGGCGTAGGACACCAGCCCGCCGACGACCAGGCAGAAAAGAGCCACGCCAGCAAGCAGGCTGTCATTCCCCCCACCAAAGAACCACAGCACGAGGCCGCCGAAAACGGCTGCCTCAACGATACGGTCCAGAGTGGAATCGAGGAACGCACCCCAGGCTCCCGTGCTCCCCGTAACCCGTGCGAGCAGGCCGTCAATCGTGTCCGCGAAGACAAATACCGTGCACACTATCGTGCCAGCAAAAAGGTGGCCGGTGGGAAACAAGCCGAGAGCGCCGCCCACTACCCCGAGTGTGCCTACGACTGTGATCTGATTCGGCGTGATGCCAGCGCGCGCAAGCCCACGCACGACTGGGGTGAGCAGGCGCTCTATGTTCGGTCGCAAGGCGTTGAGCATGGCCGTCCGATCTTATTGCCTACAGCGACGTGTCAAGCCGGTGGCTGCCGGGCTGGCCAGGCGCCGCGGGCTGGTGAGGCCTCTGGGCTGGTGTGGGGGCCGCCGCCCAGGCCGGTGACGTCGGGGCAAGCCGGGCGTTTCCGGGTGGGGGGTTGTGGTGACGCCGCCCGCAGGTAAAGGCTGAGCACACCGGTAGGTGAACAACACACAACCTGGCAGGAGGCGATACGGGTGGCAGATAAAGCAAATGTCGCGGGAGCCGCCGGCAGGGCACCAGCGGCCGACCAGCCTGACGGGGTGCGCAACGTCGTGCTCGTCGGCCACTCGGGATCGGGCAAGACAACCTTGGTTGAGGCGTTGCTCGGTTTTACCGGAACGATCCAGCGACCCGGTCGTGTCGACGACGGCACCACCGTCAGCGACTTTGACGAGGTGGAGGTCCGGCAGCAACGCTCGGTAAATCTCTCGCTCGCACCTGTTATGTTCGCAGGCACCAAGATCAACCTTCTTGATACGCCTGGATACGCGGACTACGTCGGTGACCTTCGCGCAGGGCTTCGCGCGGCGGACGCCGCGCTGTTCGCTGTGTCGGCGACGGAGGGCGTCGACGGGCTTACTCGCATGCTGTGGGATGAATGCGCTTCTGTCGGGATGCCCCGCGCTGTCATCATCACAAAGATCGACCACCAACGCGCGGAATTCGACGAGGTTCTGTCCGTCTGCCAGGACGCGTTCGGCAGCGGGGTGGCTCCGCTATATCTGCCGGTGAACGGCGATCGCGGCGAGGTCAGGGGTCTTATCGGCCTCTTGTCGCAACGCTTTCATGACTACTCTGGCGGCGAGCGTACGGAACACCAACCAGATTCAAGCGATCTTCCACGCGTGGATGAGCTGCGAAGCAGCCTCATCGAGGGGATCATCCAGGAGAGCGAAGACGAGACCCTTATGGACAGGTACCTGTCCGGTGAAGATATCGAGTCGAAGGTTCTCATCGAGGACCTAGAGAAGGCGGTGGCCCAGGGCAGCTTCTATCCGGTCCTGGCCGCCTCGGCGCCACACGGCATTGGATTGACCGAAGTGCTCGAGGTCATGACGCAGGCGTTCCCCTCGCCCGTCGAGCACCCGATGCCGACGGTCACAACCGTGGACGGCAAGCCGGTGAACGGGATCGGCTGCGATCCCAAGGGCCCGCTGCTTGCCGAGGTCATCAAGACGGCGTCCGATCCCTACGTCGGCCGGGTCAGCATGGTGCGGGTGTTCTCCGGCACGCTGAGACCCGACGTGGTGGTCCACGTGTCTGGGCACGGCATGGAGGACCGCGGCCACGCCGACCACGACGTGGACGAGAGAGTAGGCGCCCTCACCTCACCCCTCGGCAAGCAACAACGGACGGTTGCGCAGTGCGTTGCGGGTGACATCTGTGCCGTGGCCAAGCTGGGCTCCGCCGAGACGGGCGACACTCTCTCGGACAAGGAACGGCCGCTGCTTATGGAGCCCTGGACCATGCCAGAGCCATTGCTGCCTATCGCGATCAAGGCCAAATCCAAGGCCGACGAAGACAAGATGTCGCAGGCGCTCGGCCGGCTGGTGGCGGAGGACCCGACGCTGCGGATGCAGATGAACGCCGAGACCCGCCAGCTCGTCCTCTGGTGCATCGGTGAAGCACATGCCGACGTTCTGCTCGACCGTCTCGCGCACCGTTACGGCGTCGAGGTGGAGACCGTGGACCTGCGAGTGCCGCTGCGAGAGACGGCCGCGGGAAAGGCCCAGGGCCTAGGCAGGAATGTGAAGCAGACCGGCGGTCACGGCGAGTACGGAATCTGCCATATCGAGCTCGAGCCGACGCCGTCAGGAAGTGGCTTCGAGTTCATTGACAAGATCGTCGGGGGTGTGGTGCCGCGACAGTTCATCCCGTCGGTCGAAAAGGGCGTGCGGGCCCAGATGGAGACCGGGGTGCTGGCCGGCTACCCCATGGAGGACATCAGGGTCACGCTGTACGACGGCAAAGCGCACTCGGTGGACTCGTCCGACATGGCTTTCCAGAAGGCCGGAAGGCTGGCGCTCAAGGATGCCGCAGACAAGGCCGGCGTGCTGCTCCTCGAGCCTGTGGACGAGGTATCGGTGCTCGTCCCTGACGATTACGTCGGCGCGGTCATGTCGGACCTTTCGTCGCGGCGGGGACGTGTGCTCGGCACTGAATCGGTTCCGGGCGGACGGACCCTGGTCAAGGCCGAGATCCCCGAACTCGAGATCACGCGTTATTCCATCGACCTGCGCTCGATGTCACAGGGCACCGGCAGTTTCACGCGCTCCTACCTGCGCCACGAACCGCTGCCGTCGCATCTGGCGGAAAGGGTGGCGAAGGCTTCTAAGAAGGACTGAGGTGCGGGGCCTACCTGGGCGGCCATCGGCGACCAGCCCAACCTTCGCAGTCCACGGCCTGTCACGCCGTGAAGACAACATTTCCCACCAGACCGTTGCTGGAATCGTACATATCGGCACGAAAGCAACGGTCTGGTGGGGAGAGATGGCAGCGGCGTTCGTCATTCCGTTGGCCACGCATCGGCGATGATCTTGCGGGTCTCGCGGAGCAGTTGTGGCAGCACCTTGGTCTGCCCAACGACCGCCATGAAGTTGCTGTCGCCACCCCATCGCGGCACCACATGCTGGTGAAGGTGCGCCGCGATCCCGGCACCAGCCACCCCGCCGAGGTTCATGCCGATATTGAAGCCTTGCGCGCCTGATGCGTGACGCAACGCCCGCACGGCATGCTTGGTGTTTTCGGCGAGCTCGGCTGTCTCCAGCTCCCCAAGCTCGGTGTAGTCCGCGACGTGCCGATACGGGCAGATCATCAGGTGACCGCTGGTGTAGGGATACAGGTTCAGTACGGTGAACACGGTTTGGCCGCGCGCCACCACAAGCCCTTCTTCGTCGGGAAGGCTTGGGACCCGGCAGAAAGGGCACTGATCTCTAGCGTCCCGTCCGCCGGGTTTGTTTTCACCCCGTAGATAGGCCATGCGGTGCGGCGTCCACAGCCGCTCGAAGCCGTCTGCATCGCCCGGCCCATCCTGGAAAACCGGCCCTTCTGGCGACGTCGCGGCCGATGCCCCGGAGCGATCCCGCGGGTCGTTCTTAGAGACCGGATCCATCGGCGAGTCGCGATTCGGCATGGATGCAGCATAGGGGGCCGCTCAACCACCACGCCGTCCCCGCTGCAACGGATGACGGCAATGTTCGCCCATTCGCAAATAACTAGGCCACCTGCAACGGGACAATGTCGGACTGGAGCACGCCGTCAGCGGTTGCCCCGCAGCCGCTGACGTCCGCCGGGAGCGAGAGGGGCCGCCGTGAGCGAGCAGGCCGAGAGCGACACCGAGGCACACGACAAGGACAGGATGAACGATCAACCGGGGAGGTCCACGGCACCCTACAGCGAGGCAGGTTCGGCGGTGCCAGAGTCCCCTTACGGCTGGCCCCGAATGGAGTCCCCATTTAGCGCACCACCCGGGGAATCGGCGGCGCTCACGCCCCTACCGCCGGCCAGTTCGAGCGCGTCACCACCGGCCAGATTCGTGATGCGGCCCAGGCTGTACACGCCGCCGCCGCCGAGCGAGCACTCGAAGACACCCTCAGGGGCGAAGGATCAATCCGAGTCCTTTGGCACCAGCGAGACGTTCGGTGTTGGCGGGATTTACGGGACTGTTGAACCCTCACGATCCGCTGGGTACAAAGGAGCTGAACCAATTGCGGGCGGCCGGGCGGAAGGTGGTGCAGCGCCGGGGTACGAGCCGACCAGGGCCGCGGGCTCTGCGCAGGCGACCCCACCGTACGGAGCGGCGACACCTGCCTATGGAGCGCCGGTACCCGCGCATGGTCAGCCCACCGCAGGCACCCCCCGCGCAGCTACCTCAGGCAGCCCAAGCGCAGCCACCCCAGGCACTTCCAGCCCAGCAGGGACCCCCGGCCCCATCCCGGCCAGAGCTCCTAGCCTCCCCACCGCAGCCACGCCGAACCCGGGCGTGTCGGATCAAGGCGGCCATGCCGGGCCGGCCCATGCCGGGCCGGATCACGCCGGGCCGGATCACGCCGGGCCGGGCCACGCCGGGCCGGGCCACGCCGGGCCGGGCCACGCCGGGCCAGATCACGCCGGGCCGGGCCACGCCGGGCCGGGCCACGCCGGGCCAGATCACGCCGGGCCGGATCACGTTGGCGGGGACGACGCGGAGGCTGGCCTACCCGATGACACAAGGTCCGACCGCGCAGGCCACGACAGGCGCGATGAGGTTCTGCCCGAGACATACGGCCGACTCGAGGCTCGTTTCCAGGCCCCGGCCACCGTGGCATCAGCGAACGACGACGGCGCCGCCATAGTGCCGGCCCCCGTGCCTGTCGCTTCCCCGCCGCCCGCTACGCCCGGCGAAGCTAGCAGTAGTACCGCCCATGCCACTGCCGAGCGCACAGCGATCGCGCGGCGGAGCACAATGGGCGAGACGACAATCGACCAGCGGGCTCCAGGCCGCCAGCCGCCCACCAGTGGCACCCTGTCCGCCGTGAGGACCGCGCCAGCCGAGAGAACCCGGCACACCACCAGCACAGCGCCGACACTTGCTGCCCAGCCAGCCACCGGTTCGACGCCGACCCCCGCTTCCGGACCGACCCCCGCTTCCGGACCGACCCCCGCTTCCGGACCGACCCCCGGTTCCGGACCGACCCCCGGGGGCAAGCCGACCACCGCCAGCCAGCCCACCGCCAGCCAGCCCACCGCCAGCCAACCCACCACCGTTGTGAAGGGCCGTGTACAGATCGAAAACGCCGTAGTCGAGAAGATTGCCGCCCTGGCCTGCTTGGAGGTGGCCGCCGTGGCCAGGATTGGCGGCAACGTCGCCAAGCAGTTGGAGCCGCTTTCCGGCGCAAGTCTTGACGATAACCTCACCGAACCGTCGGCGCCGATCTCCGAGCGCGCTGGCACACGCACGAAGCGCGGCAGCCCGGGTGTATATGCCCGTATCGAAGAGCGGCAGGTCCGGATCGACGTAGCGCTCGTAATCGAGTACGGCGCCGTGGTCAAGGACGTAGCCAATGCCGTAAAGGCTAACGTGGCTCAGGCGCTGAGCCACATGCTGGGACTGCTCGTGGCTGAGGTGAACGTGACCATCGACGACGTTGTACTGCCCCGGCCGACGAGATCAGGCGCTCATGCCGTTCGGGTCGACGAAATCGGCGGCCCCACCACATCAGCAGCACCGTAGACGTCATGCCGCGGCAATCGCATGCCGATCGGCTCAGCGAGCTCAGCGGCCCGGCGGGGTCAAGACGTCTACCCGGCCGCGGACGCGGCGGGTTCTCTGGGCGTTCGGCGAGCTGGCCGCCTTCGAAGCGGGCTTCGGCGCGGACGAGGGCGACGGGGCGACGAGGTGGGGTGCGGTCACGGCGTGCGGCTGGAGCTAGACCTGGGTTCGGTCGGCAACCACCCGAACGATTTCGTCGATCGCCTGGGTCACGGGGACCCCGTTGCGCTGAGATCCGTCGCGATACCGGAACGATACGGCCGCAGCAGCCACGTCGGCGTCACCGGCCAGCAGCATGAACGGCACCTTCTGCTGCTGTGCACTTCGGATCTTCTTTTGCATCCGGTCATCGCTGAGGTCCACTTCAGCCCGGATACCGCGCTCCTGAAGCTCCGCGACCACGCGGGCAAGATACGAGCGGTGCGCGTCGGCAATCGGTATCCCGACGACCTGCACGGGAGCGAGCCAGGGCGGGAGCGCGCCAGCGTAGTGCTCGAGCAGGATGCCGAAGAACCGCTCCACGGAGCCGAACAGAGCGCGGTGGATCATGCATGGACGGGGCCGTGACCCGTCGGCGGCCTGATACTCCATGTCGAACCGGGGCGGAAGCTGCAGGTCGACCTGCAGGGTGGACAGCTGCCAGCGCCGGCCAATGGCGTCGCGCACGTGCACGTCGATCTTCGGGGCGTAGAAGGTGCCCTCTCCTTCGCCAATCCGATACGGGAGACCTGCGGCCTCAAGCGCTACCCGCAGCGCCGCCTCGGCCTGCGCCCACTGTTCAAGCTCGCCGACATACTTGTCGGGCCGCGTGGACAGTTCGGCTTCGAAGTCGGTGAGACCGAAGTCGCGCAGCAGGTCCACAACGAACTTCAGCAGCGAGGAAAGCTCATCGGGCAGCTGCTCCCAGGTGCAGAAGATGTGCGCGTCATCCTGGGTCAGGCCGCGAACCCGGGTGAGGCCGTGCAGGACTCCCGACTTCTCGAACCTGTACACGGTGCCGAACTCGAACAGCCGGAGCGGTAGCTCGCGGTACGATCTGCCGCGCGATTTGTAGATGAGGATGTGGAACGGGCAGTTCATGGGCTTCGGGTAGTACCGCGCGCCCTCCATCTCCATGGGTGGGTACATCGCGTCCCGGTACCACCCGAGGTGCCCAGAGATCTCGAACAATGTCGACTTGGTGATATGCGGTGTGTTGACGAACTGGTAGCCGGACCGCTCGTGCCGCTGGCGCGAGTACTCCTCCATCACCCTGCGGACCGCACCGCCCTTGGGGTGAAAGACCGCCAGCCCGCCACCGATCTCTGCTGGGAAGGAGAACAGGTCGAGTTCGGTGCCAAGCCGACGATGATCACGGCGCTCCGCCTCCGCGAGCAGCCGCAGGTGCTCAGCGAGCGCGTCCCTCGACTCCCACGCCGTTCCGTAAATCCGCTGCAGCTGCGGATTCTTCTCGCTGCCGCGCCAGTACGCACCCCCCGTGCGCATCAGCTTTAGCGCGGGAATGTGCCGGGTGGCGGGCACGTGCGGCCCGCGGCAAAGATCTTTCCAGCGCAGCTGCCCGGTGGCGGCATCCAGGTTGTCGTAGATGGTGAGCTCGGCACCGCCGATCTCGACCGACGCGTCATCGGGTGCGCCGCCCTCGCCGCCCTCGCCGCCATCGCCATCCTTGCCGCCGCCGTCGCCAAGGACACCGCCCTTAAGCCCGATCAGCTCCAGCTTGTACGGCTCAGCGGCGAGTTCCTCACGCGCCGCGTGGTCGCTGACCACACGGCGGGAGAACAGTTGCCCCTGCTTTATGATCTCGCGCATCCGCCGCTCGACGGCGGCCAGATCGTCCGGCGTGAACGGCCTGCTCACATCGAAGTCGTAGTAGAAACCGTTCTCGATCGGCGGCCCGATGCCCAGCCTGGCCTCGGGAAACAGGTCCTGTACCGCCTGCGCCATCACATGTGCCGCCGAATGGCGCATGATCGCTCGCCCGTCGGGGCTGGCGAGCGGGACCGATTCCACCACGTCGCCGTCGGCCAGTGGCCACGCGAGGTCACGCAGCTCACCGTTGACCTTGGCCGCGATGGCGGCCGCCGGCGAGAGGTTCGGTTGCGCGGGGTCCGCCGCCGTGCCGCCGCCGTCGCGGATGGCCTGGCCCGCGGTGGTGCCGGCCGCCACCACATGCTCGCTCCCAGCGAGGGTGATGCGCAGCTCCGGCACATCAGACACAGAAACTCCCTGGGTGAGTGGATGGGCCAGCGAGGATCGTGACACGTTGCCCCGCAGCACCGATGGTAGCGATCCATAACGGCTGCCGCGTGCGGATATTCTCCCGGGCAAGCTGCACCGGCCCTGGCACGCCAGGCAGCGCCAGCCGTTAAGCACCGCGAATAGATGCCCGCGAGCAGTATCCCGTGGGCGCCGCTGCGACACTCGCAGAGCTGGAATCGGTCCTGAGCGACCCTAATCAGGCGGTTAGCTGTGGGCGGTAGCGCACGAGCGCTGGAGCGGCAGCCGCGAGCGCCAGCGCGAGAACGACGCACCCGATCCCGCCGCCAACCCACGATGCGGTCACCCCGGCGACCGCGGCGGTCGCCCCTGCGCGCAGATCGCCGATTCTCGGTCCGCCCGTGACCACCACGATGAACGCACCCTGAAGGCGCCCGCGCATCCGGTCGGGAGCGGCTAGCTGCAAGATGGTCTGCCGGTACACAGCCGACACCAGGTCGGCCGCGCCTGCGCCGGCGAGCAGCACCACCGTGAGCCACAGCGAACGCGCAAGGCCGGCCACCGCCACCAGCACACCCCAGGCAACGACCGCGGTCACCAGAGCCAGCCCTTGCCGACGGACGCGGCTGATCCAGCCGGACGCCAAACCGCCGCCGACAGCGCCAATGGCGATCGATGCGTACAGCCAGCCCGCCGCGCCCGCGCCGCCGAACCGGTCCACCGCGACCTGAGGGAAGAGGGCGCGCGGCATGGCCAGCGCGTTCGCGATGATGTCGAGTGCGAACGACAGGGCAAGCACGGGGCGACCGGCAATGAAGCGCAATCCCTCCATGACCGCGCCCACCCCGGCACGGCCGCTGCCGCCCAGCGGCGGCAGCGCCGGCAACCGCAACGCCGGGTACATGCCGAAGCTGAACAGGCTCGCGTCGAGCGCGTACGCGACCGCGTAACCGAACTGGGCCAAGACCACGCCGGCCAGCAGTGGCCCGGCAATGGTGCCGACGTTACTCATGGTGAAGTTGAGTGTATTTCCAGCGGGAACCAGCGGCTCATCGAGAATGCGCGGCACGATAGCGCCCCGTACCGGCGAGGAGACCGCGAAGGCAACCGACTGAGCGGCCATTAGCGCGAGCAGCAGCCAGCCCGAGTTGGCGTGCAGGAGGGCCTGCAGCAGCAGTGCACCTGTCACCACCCACGCCGCGCAGGATGCGCCGATGTACAAGCGCCTTCGGTCCACGACGTCCGCGATAGCGCCGCCGTACAGGCCGAAAGCGACCAGCGGGACGAGAGCGGCGACGCCGAGCAGCCCCACCCAAAGCGACGAGTGGGTGATCGCATACATCTGCACCGGCACCGCGACGGCGGTGACCTGGAAGCCGATGAACGCGATCCCCTGGCCCACGAACAGCCGCCGGAAATCGGCGTAACGGAGCGGTTCCGTGTTGACCGCGAGTGCACGCAGCCGCGTGCCGAGTAACCGATACGGAGGTCGAACCGGAGTCCTCCCTGGTATCCCGGACTAAAGCTCATCCGGAATCCTGCCAGACTGATCGCCCAAGGCCGACGCCGGGTCTACCCCCGGCGGCGATGGTTTTTGGGCACCGTGGATGTCACATTGCGGGTGGTATGGCCTCAGTGGCCCACCGTGGCCCTTGGGGTGGCGGCTGGGGTGGCCTCGGTGGCCCATGGTGGACCCTATTGCACCTGCAAGGCAACGTCCACGGCGCTGGGCTCGGCTCGGGCTCCAGCCCGGGCCGCGTTCCGCGGGTCCGGTAAATGGGTGGGTCCAGTAAAGATGTCGCGCATCGTGTCGGCCGCCGTTACCGCCGCGTCCACGGACCCGAGCACACCGGGGCTCGCGGCGCTGGGCCGCGCGCGATCCCGCCGCGGCTGATCGAGCTTGCCGGCCAGCGCCAATGTTGAGTAGCCATCAAGCGGCGATGCCGTCGTCGCACAGGTTTGGCAAATCGTGTTTGACCCATGCCGCAAGGGCGACATATCGGCGCGGACGGCGCGGAACCGGTGCCGGCCGTACCTCGTGCAACGGAGGCTGAGAGAAAGGAAGCCGAAATGTGGCTGATCCTGGCCATCTTGCTGCTCGCCCTCCTTCTGGGCGGGCTGGGTTTCGCCGTGCATGTGCTGTGGTGGGTCGCCCTGGTAGTGCTGGTGATCTGGGCGCTTGGATTCCTGCTCCGCTCGGGGACGGGCGGCGGGAGACGCTGGTACAGGTGGTAGCGAGTGGCGTGTCGGCGGCCTGCGGCCTGCGGACCGCAGGCACCGCCCGGCACGCCCGCGCCGATGAACCGCTGGATCAGCCGCGCCGACCATTACGCGCAAGCGCCTCTATTTTTCTGCCGATGCGGCCACGCGTCACATTGATCGCAGTTGCATGGGACTTGTCGTCCGGTATTCCCGCCCTGACCGTTGCCAAAAGATGCGCTTAACCTGAGGCGCCGTCCCGTGCGGCCGCCATTCGTTCGCTCTGCGGCACGACCGTGTACTTGGGGTCACGCGCGCTAGCGCGGCCCGCATAGAAAATCGCGAACCGTGTCGTGGCCGAGGCGGCCAGCAAGGTGAGGCCGGCCACCGCCGTCGCCGCCCGGTTGCGCCGGCCGAGGTAGGCCACACCGAGCGCGCAGGCGGTCGCGATCTCGCTGCCACGAAGAAGGGCACCAACCCTGCCCGTCTGGTAGGGCTCCGCCGTCATGCCCATCCGCCTGGTCAGTAGCTGAGCCGAGGTGATCTCGGCCGCAGCGCCGAGCGTGGCCAGCCTTCGTGCGGGACCCGCCTGCGCACACGGAGCGGTCAGCAGGCCGAGCCCACCCGCCGCGCTCGCGGCTGACCCGGCAAACAGGTAAGGCATCTCCCGATATCCGTCGTGCCAGGCAGGCACCGCCGTGTTACAGATCAGCGCCGCCGTGTAGGTACCCACCGCCGGCCCAAGCGCCGCGGCTCCAGCGGTGCCCGCGAGCCCGAGGCGCGGCAGCCGTCCCGTGACGGCCGACAGCGCGGCCATGCCCGCGGCAGGCCCGTAGGCGGCGAGCAGCCACGAACCGACGCTCATCGGCGAGCTTGGCTTGAACACGCGCAGCATGTTCACGAACCGGCTTGGACGGCCCAAGTCGAGCACGAGAGCCCCTGCCGCCAAGCTGATCGCGCCCACCGCGCCGACCTTGGCGTCGCGGGCAAGGTCGGGGCAACCGCGCACCTGCGCACTGGCCGCGAGCACAGACGACGCGCCCGCGAGACCGCCGAGGAAGAAGTAGCCCGGGATCTCTGGCGCCCGCCATACAGGTTCCTTCAGCACCGCGCGCCCGTAATAGGACGTGAATTCGGCGGCCGGAACCATCTGCTGCTCACCCTGTCGCTTCACCAGCGCGCCGCCTCACCTCGGTGCCGGCCAGTTCGCCCGCTCATCGGCGGGTCCCACAAAGAGCGGCTATCCCGGCGGCCGCGAGCCCGGCCGCCGCGATACCCGCGTGACGCCATATGCGGGGCAAGTCACGGGTGGTCACGACGGGATCAGGCGGAAGCCCATAGACCTCGGGTTCGTCCAGCAGCAGGAAGAACGCACCCGCCCCGCCGACACCGTCGCCCTGGTCCTCCCCGTACAGCCGCGCGCCCGGCGTTCCGGCCTGGCGCAACTCCTCGACGCGCAGCTGAGCGCGTTCCCGCAACTCATCGAGTGGACCGAACTGAATCGACTCGGTCGGGCAGGCCTTCGCGCAGGCCGGGGTGAGCCCTTCGCCCAGCCTGTCGTAGCAAAGCGTGCACTTCCACGCGCGACCGTCGCCGCGGCGCTGATCGATCACGCCGAAGGGGCATGCGGGGACGCAGTAACCGCAGCCGTTGCAGATGTCCTCCTGGACGACCACCGTGCCGAACTCGGTGCGCATCAGCGAACCCGTTGGGCACACATCGAGGCATGCCGCCTCGGTGCAGTGCTTGCAGACGTCGCTCGACATCAGCCACCGCATGTCACCGTCCCCGGAGCCCTCTCCGACGCCGGCGGGCTGCTCGATGAACGCCACGTGCCGCCATGTGGAAGCACCGAGGCTCTGGGTGTTGTCATAGGACATGCCAGTCAGCAGGAGGCCATCCTCAGGGACCGCGTTCCACTCCTTGCACGCGACCTCGCACGCCTTGCAGCCGATACACACGGAAGTGTCGGTGAAAAAGCCCATCCGCGCGGGGTAGTCGCCGTATCCGGAATCCGCGGCGGGGTCCGGGGTACCCGTAGAGCCTCGAGTGCCTCGACTGCGCCGAGCGCCCCGAGCAGGGCCAAGACCTTGCTCAGCCAGCTCTTCCACGCATCACACCTCCGTGCCCGTCTCTTCGGTGATCCCCGCGCGGACCTGGTACTCGTGCACGAGGTCGCGCAGCGCAGACCCGCGTGGCCGCCGTCCTGGCCTGATGTCGCAGGCGAGCGCCTTGACCTCCTGGATGTGCACGTTCGGGTCGAGCGACATGTGGGCCAGTTCGTTGGCGGCGTCCCCGGTCGTGAGCCCCTCCGGACCCCAGTGGTACGGCAGGCCGACCTGATGCAGCCGCCTGCCGTGCACGTCGAGTGGCCGGATCCGGTCAGTCACCAGCACGCGGGCCTCGACGGCGCTGCGTGCGGTGATGATCGTCGCCCAGCCCATGTGCTCGAGCTTGCGGTCAGCGGCGAGCTCGGGCGACACCTCGCAGAAGAATTCGGGCTGCAGCTCGGCGAGGTATGGCAGGTTACGGGACATGCCGCCGCCCGTGTGGTGCTCGGTCAGCCGGTAGGTGGTCGCCACATAGGGGAAGACACCGGCCCCAGGCTCGCTGCCGCTCGGCTGAAGCGGGTTTTGCCGATTCCTGATTATGTGGCGGATCGGATTGCGCTGCTGCCCATAGAGAAGGTTGTCAAACGGCGACTCCTGCGGCTCGTAGTGGACGGGAAGAGGGCCGTCCACCAAGCCGGCCGGCGCGTACAGCCATGCCTTGCCGTCCGCCTGCATGATGAAGGGGTCGACTCCCGAGAGTGCGTCCGGGCCCCTGGCGGTTTCTTGCGGGCGGTACGAGGGCGGTCGGCCGGCCACGAAGTCAGGCACGTCGTGCCCGTTCCACTGGCCCTTGTCCGCGTCCCACCAGACCAGCGTCTTGCGGTCGCTCCACGGCTTGCCGTCAGGATCCGCCGAGGCGCGGTTGTACAGGATGCGGCGGTTGGCAGGCCACGACCATCCCCACTCCGGCGCCACCCAGCTTTGCTCCTGGCCCGGCTTGCGGCGGGCGGCCTGATTTACCCCATCGGCGTAGACGCCGCAGTAGATCCAACAGCCGCACGAGGTGGATCCGTCGTCTTTCAGCTCAAGGTAGGACGACAGCGGGCGGCCCTCCGCGTCGTAACCGTTGACCTCGGCAAGGACGGCCGCGGCGTCCGGCTCGTCCAGCGGGCCCTTCGTCGGGTAGTGCCACATCAGGTCGAGAATCGGCCGGTCCATCTCGTCGGTGCTTCCTGCCAGCTTGGCGCGGATGCGTCGGCCGAGGTGATAAACGAACCACAGGTCGCTGCGGGCGTCACCAGGCGGCTCCACCGCCTGATGGTGCCACTGCAGCAACCGCTGCGTGTTGGTGAACGTGCCATCCTTCTCGGTGTGCGCCGCGGCGGGTAGGAAAAACACCTCGGTTCCGATGTCGGCGGTCCGCATCTCGCCCGTCTCGATCTCCGGACCGTTCTTCCACCAGGTGGCGCTTTCGATCATCGCGTTGTCCCTGACGACGAGCCAATCCAGGTTCGCCATGCCGAACCGCTGCATGCGCGCATGCGCTGAGCCCACAGCCGGGTTCTCGCCCATCAGGAAGTACCCCTTGCACGCCCCTTCCATTTGCGCGACCACGGTCTCGTAGGTGCTGTGACTGCCGGTCAGCCGCGGCAGGTAGTCGTAGCAGTAGTCGTTGTCGGGTGTGGCTGCCTCTCCCCACCACGCCTTGAGCAGGCTGACGAAGTACGAGCGCATGTTGGCCCAGTACCCCTTGTCGGAAGACTCGGCCCGTAGGTAGCTATCGAGGTCGGTGTTGGTCATTGCGTGCGGCATCGGCAGGTACCCGGGCAGCAGATCGAACAGCGTGGGGATGTCGGTCGACCCCTGGATCGACGCGTGCCCGCGAAGCGCGAGGATCCCGCCACCGGGACGGCCGATGTTGCCGAGCAGCGCCTGCAGGATCGCGGCCGTGCGGATGTACTGCACTCCCACCGTGTGCTGGGTCCAACCCACGCTATAGACGAACGCCGTTGTTCGGTCGGGGCCGGAATTGTCGGTGATCAGGCTGCACACCTTGGCGAACTTCTCGCGCGGCACGCCGCAGATCTGCTCCACCATTTCCGGCGTATACCGCTGAAAATGGCGTTTGACTAGCTGGAAAACGCAGCGCGGATGCTGCAGGCTTTCGTCGCTGTCGGCTGCGCCGTGGGCCGCTGGGCCCCCCGACCCGTGCGCCTCTCCCCTGGCTGCCTGCCGTACCTGCAACAGGTCGGCGTCCATGGCTGTGCCGCCCACAGGCACGCTGCGGTCGCCCGCGGCGGCATGGACTTCGACCCCCTGATAGCGCCATTTGCGGAAGTCGTAGGTACGGTGCTCACGGTTCAGGCCGGAAAATACGCCGTCGAGGTCTTCTGAGTCCTGAAATTCCTCGGTCACGATCGTGGCGGCGTTGGTGTAGGAGACTACGTAGTCACGGAAGTACTTGTCGTTTCGGATTACATAGTTGATAAGCGCGCCGAGGAAGACGATATCGGACCCTGCCCGCAACGGGACGTACATGTCCGCGAGTGCGCTCGTTCTGGTAAAACGCGGATCCACATGGATTAGCGTGGCACCACGGGCCTTGGCCTCCATCACCCACTGGAACCCGACCGGATGGCACTCGGCCATATTGGAGCCCTCGATGACGATGCAGTCCGCGTTCTGCAAATCCTGCTGGAACGTGGTCGCGCCACCGCGCCCGAAGCTAGTCCCCAGACCGGGGACGGTGGAAGAGTGTCATATGCGGGCCTGGTTCTCGATCTGGATGGCACCGAGCGCGGTGAATAGCTTCTTGATCAGGTAGTTCTCTTCGTTGTCCAGGGTGGCGCCACCAAGGTGAGCGAACCCAAGGGTGCGGCGGGTGCGCGCGCCGCCGTGCTCCCACTGCCAGCCAGCCTTGCGCGCTGCGATGACCCTGTCGGCGATCATGTCCATCGCCGTGTCGAGATTCAGCCGCTCCCATTCTGAGCCGAACGGCCGCCGGTGCAGCACCTGGTACTGCCGGGCCGCGCCGGTGGTCAGCTGCAGGCTCGCCGAGCCTTTGGGGCAAAGCCTGCCGCGGCTGATCGGCGAGTCCGGGTCACCCTCGATCTGGGTGACGCGGCCGTCCTGCACGTAGACGTCCTGCCCGCAGCCCACGGCGCAGTAGGGACAGATCGACTTCACGACCTTGTCCGCTGTGGCGATCCTCGGCTTGCGCTCGTGGCTGTGCCTGCTCTTGATCGCCGCGCCGCGACCAGTACGGTCCGGTCCGGTGAGCTGACGGAAGACCGGCCATTCCTCAATCCACCTGCGAGCGCCCATCGCATCCCTCCGTCTCGGTGCAGCCCGTGGCCTGGTTCCTGGTCCTCCTTACCCAGTAGATCATTGCGGATGCCCAGCCGCATCCTCTGCCGACGGCAGGCCGCGGGCGAGGACGTCGAGCATGTCGTCGAGCACGTCATCTGGGATACGACTGCCCGCCGTCCATTCGACCCAACGCATGCCAATCGTGTAACCGATGCCGGCATAGATGTAGGCGATAACCTCCGGATCGTAACGCGCGTCGATCTCGCCCGTCAGCTGCGCGCTCCGCACTCCCCTTGCGTACCCACGGGCGAGGCTCTCGTAGTACTCCTGGAACAGGCCGGGCACGACGAACTCCGCTTCCCGCACGACGCGATAGATCCACGGCCGCTGGGCCAACACGTCGAAGAAGGCCCGAAACGCCGCTCGCTCGACCGCCCGCTGCCCGCCATCGGTCCGCTCGATTGCGGTGCGCATCGCCGCGCGGGCATCCGCACTGATTCGCCTGACCACGGCCGTGAAGATTTCGGCTTTCGAGCCGAAGTGGGCGTAGAAGCTGCCGGTCGCGATGCCGGCCACGGCGCAGATGTCGGCCACCGTGCTGCCACGGTATGTGCGCTCACCGAATACCTGCTCCGCAGCGGAGAGCAAGCGCTCCGATCGAGGCCGGTCGACCCCCGTCTCCGCCCGCCTGCCCGCTTCCGCCGTCATGGGTAGTTCTCCGTCTCGCGTCAGCCATCGACCGGCCGCAGCCACGGTGCTGGCCCCGGGGCGACCCCCGGACCCCCCGCCGCAGCCGCGGCCGGTTAAAAACAGGCTCAGGGCGACGGGATTCCCGAAGCTGGAGCCTGCTGCTCGCTTCCCGAGTATGCCGTGACGGCACCGCTCGGTGCGGTGTCGGTTGTCATGACCGCTCCCTTCTTGGCCAGCACCCCGTCCTGGATGACGCCGATGTATGCGCCGGTCATGCCGGAATGGTCACTGTCCGAGTAGGCGTAGGGCGCGACGGTAGGCCCTTGCGGCAGGCCATGTTCGATCGCCGCGACAAGGCTTTCCCTTGTAGGGTTCTTGCCGGCCTTGAGCATCGCCTGCACGAAGGTGTAGCCGACCGCCTCGCCGTAGAGCACGTTTCCATCGAACGGCAGCTTCGGGATGTACTGATCGTGGATCTTCTTGAACAACGCGATCCAGCCGTTTGAGGTCTCGCCGAGCGATGGCAGGTAGCCGTCGGTGATGATGCCAGTGGTGAGCTGGTTGCCCGACACGGTCTTGCCGCCCTGCTTGGCGAACGCCTCGAGCAGGCCGGCCAAGGTGATCGGGTCGGAACCCACGTCGCTGACCACAAGCGCCGGGGTGTAGCCGAGCTTGAGCGTGCCGAGCTTGAGCAGGGCAGTGAAGGCCGGGATCGAGAAGGATACGACGACCTGCGCACCCGCGGCCCGAAGCGCCGAGATCTGCGGTCCGATGTTGACGTTGGTCGGCTGGTAGGTCTGCTTGCTCACCACCATGGCGTGCGGGATCTCGTAGTCGAGCCCCTTGACGCCGTCCCGGCCGAACTCATCGTCCTGATAGAAGTAACCGATCTTCTTGCCGGCGAAGTGCTTGGCCACGTACTGGCCGAGAATCTTTCCCTCCCGCACGTAGTCGATCTGCCAGCCGAAGGTCTCCGGCATCTTTTGCGGCTGATCCCAGCACAGGCACCCGGAGGCCACGAACACATCAGGCACCTTCTGGGCGTTCACGAAGTTCACCGCCGCCAGGTGGGTCGGCGTTCCGAGGCCGTCGAAGATGGCGAACACGTTGTTCTGCAGCACAAGTTGCCGGACCACGGACGACGTCTTGGACGGGTCATATCCGTCGTCAAGATACTTGTAGACGATCTTTCTGCCGTACACGCCGCCGTGGGCGTTGACGTAGTTGAAGTAGGCGTTGGACGCTGGGGCGATCTCGCTGTATCCGGGCGCCGCAGGGCCGGTGAGTGGCTGATGGCTGCCGATGAGGATCTGTTTCTTCGTGACGCCGGGAGCCGATGCACCGCCGCCCCCGCCACCGCCGCTTGACCCGCCGCACGCGGCAGCCGTTAGGGCCATGGCCGTTGCAACCGCCGCCAACGTGGCGACTCTCGGCAGCGGCGCCCGATGTGATGTCTTCATCCGGGACCTTCTTCCTGATGTGTGCTCGCCGGAGCGCTCCCTTCCGGAGACCCAGCGGGCGGTGGGTTGCCTGGCTTGTCGGCCGGGGCGTGCCGTGTTCCGATGACAAAGGCGCCAAGCTGCCGCAACCCGCCCTGGATCCCGTGCGGGAACACGAGCATGACGGCGATCAGCGCGACGCCGTAGACGACGATCGGGATGTTGGAGCCCGTCGAACTTGACAGGCCGTGGCTGCTTGCGACGTTGGTGGCATAGGTGGGCAGCAGTACAAGCAGCATGCTCCCCCAGACCGCGCCGGCCAGGCTGCCGAGCCCGCCGACCACCGCCGCGGTGAGCAGGCCGATGGACAGCGTGAGCGTAAAACCGGTGGGCGTTACCAGCCCATACGTGATGGCGTACAGCGCGCCCGCCAGGCCGCCGCAGGCGGCGCTCACGACAAAGGCCAACACACGCAGCCGTGCCACGTTCAGGCCGGCCAGCGCGGCCGCCACCTCATCGTCGCGGACCGCACGCCACGAGCGGCCGATCCGGCTGCGTACCAGGTTCGCCAGCAGAACCAGGGAAATAAGCGCGGTCGCACAGGCGACCCACGCCTGCCAGCGCGTGAGCGGGAATGTTGCGCCAAGGCCCGACGGCACCGTCATGTTCACGCTCAGCCCCTGGTCGCCGCCAAGCAGGCCGGTATACCGGTTGGCCAGCGACGGCAGCGCGACGGCGAGTATGAGCGTGGCGCCGGCCAGATAGGGGCCACGCAGCCGCGCCGCGGCCACGCCGATCACCGCCCCGACGAGCGCCGTCGCCGCTGCCGCGGCGACGAGGACGAGCGCTAGAGGCCAGTTCAGGTGAATGATCAAGAGCGCTGCGATGTAGGCGCCGACCGCCATGAAGGCACCGTGGCCAAGCGAGATCTGGCCGCTCAGGCCGATGAGGACGGTGAGGCCGGCGACGGCGACCACATCGACGGCGATCAGGGCGATCTGATAGTCACGGTAACTGCTCCAGGTGCTCGTCACGGCCAGCAGGATGAGCGCGAGCAGCGCCGCGCCAATCAGGTGCCGTGCGAGTGTCCGCGCCGGTGCGCCTGCACGGGAGGCCTGCAGCTCGGTCAAGCGGTCGGTAAGCCGGTCGGTCAGGTGGTCAGCCATCGTCACACCCGCCGTGAGGTGGCCGCGGAGAACAGGCCGGACGGCCTGATCATGAGGACCGCCACGAGAAGCAGCAGCCCGAAGATGGTGACGAGGTCGGAGCCGAGGTAGCCGCCGACGTAGTTGAGCACGATGCCGAGGCCGAGCCCACCGACAACCGCGCCAAGCGGGCTGTCGAGCCCGCCGAGCACGGCGGCGGTGAACCCGAGCACGAAGATCGAGTCCATGCTGTTCGGGTACAGGAACGTCGCTGGTGAAACAAGCACGCCCGCCAGGGCGCCGATCAGGCCCGCCAGCGCCCATCCGAGGGTGAGGACGCGCCCGACCCGGACGCCGAGCAGCCTGGCCACGTCGGGCTGAAAAGCCGCGGCGCGCATGCGCAAGCCGACCGGTGTGTACTGGAACAGGACCGCGAGCAGCAGCGCTGCTGCGAGCACCGATCCGGTCACGAACAAGTCGAAACGCGATAGCTCAATGTGAGTCGATCCCACCCGTAGCCCGCGGACGGACATGGCCGCGGGAAACGAACGGAACTGACCGGCGTAGATGATGCCGGCCAGGCCTTCGAGGAACACGAGCAGGCCAATGGTGACGATGATCGCGTTGAGCGGCGGCTTGTTCTCGACCGGCCGGATGACCACCCTTTCGACGATCGCGCCGAGGACAAGCCCTGCGGCAAGTGCGCAGCTGAAACCCAGCCAGTAGGAGCCGGTGGCATGGATGATGCTGAGGGCGATGAACGTGGTGAGCATCGCCATCCCGCCCTGCGCGTAGTTCAGGATCCTGGTCGCCCGCCAGATCAGCACCAGCGACAGGCCGACGGCGGCATACACCATCCCGAAGCTGATCCCGCCGAGCGTGAAGGAGATGAACTCGCGCATCCGGCACGCTTCCCTTCAAAAACCCAGGTAGTGGTGGCGGAGACCGGCATCGGCAGCCAGCGTCGCGGCGTCGGCAACCGCCGCAACCCGGCCCAGGTTGAGGACAACGCCCTGATCCGCGATGGCGAGGGCACTGCGCGCGTTCTGCTCAACGAGCACAACTGTCAGCCCAGTCTCATCGCGGAGGTTGCGTACCGTGCTCATGAGGTGGGCCACGACCTTCGGCGCGAGGCCCAGTGACGGCTCGTCGAGCAGCAGGAGCCGCGGATTTGCCGTCAGGGCGCGCCCGATCACGAGCATCTGCCGCTCGCCACCAGAAAGCGTGGCCGCCAGCTTGTTCCGCCGCCCAGCGAGCGGAGGGAACAGCTCGTAAGCGGTGGCAAGGGCAGCCGCGCGGTCATGCCGACCGCGACGCCACAGGGCGCCGAGGCGAAGGTTCTCGTCCACGGTCAGCTCGGCGATCACGCCCCGGCCCTCGGGGACGTGGGAGACCCCTGCCTGGACGATGTCCTCGGGCCGCCGGCCGGTCAGGTCGGCGCCGGCCAGCCTGACATGCCCATGCTGCGGCTGGATGATCCCGCTGATCACGCGCAGCAGCGTGGTCTTGCCGGCGCCGTTGGCGCCGAGCACAGCCGTGATGGTCGCGGGGCGCGCTGACAACGAAACGCCATCGAGCGCGAGGATGCCGTCATACCCTGCGCTGAGCTGCTCGATTTCGAGCAGCTCCTGGTCAGCCTGCACGGGAGTCTCCATCGGAGTCGCGGGAGTCCCCGCTGCCATTCACGCTCTCCACGCCGAGGTAGGCGGCTGTGACAGCCTCGTCCGAGCGCACCTGATCTGGCGTGCCCGTCGCGATGACCTTGCCGAAGTCCAGGACCACGATGCTGTCGCAGATCGACATCATCAGATCCATGTGGTGCTCGACGACCACAACCGACGCTTCGGCGGCGAAGCGTCTGATGAGCTCGCCTAGTTCGGTGAGCTCATCCGCTGACAACCCGCTTGCGGGCTCGTCGAGCAGCAGCAGCCGGGGACGCGCGGCGAGGGCGCGGGCCAGGGCGACCCGCTTGCGCATTCCATAGGAGAGCTGGCCGGGCGTGCGGTGGGCGACCCCGGCCGCCCCGACCTCGGCAAGCGCATCAAGGGCCCGCTCCCGGAGACTGCGTTCGTCCCTATCCGAGCGGGGGAGCCCGAACAGCGCGGACGTAAACCCGGCACGGGCGTGGACCGTGGCGCCCGCTACGACGTTCTCGAGCACTGACAGGTGGCTGAAGAGGCCCACTCCCTGCAGGGTCCGCGCGATGCCAAGGGCCGCGAGCTGATGCGGGCGCAGCCGGTTCAGTGCCCGGCCATCGAATGTCAGGCTCCCGGCGTCGGGTCTCACAAAACCGCAAAGGACGTTCAGCAGCGTGGTCTTCCCCGCTCCGTTTGGGCCGATCACCCCCGCCACCTGACGGGGCGCGACGTCCAGCGATACGTCCTCGAGGGCGGTAAGCCCGCCAAAGCGCACGGTTACCCCGCGTACGTCGAGGACGCTGGGCGCCGGGGTGCGTGACGTGGCGCGCGCCGTCTCGGCTGAACTGTCATTCATCAGCCAATCCCCGGTTCTGGGTGGCTACGAACCCGGTCCTATGAACCGTCATTCACGCCTATCGGGGGCGTGGTCGCAAGGTGGCGCCGCCCAGTCGCAGCCGATTCGTGCCCAAACCGAGACCGGGATGCGGGCGGCCTGGACCATGATCCATTACATCGGAGAGTTTTCAGTTAAATGTGCTGAGTAGTCTCCGACGTAAGGGATCATGGCCGACAGCACCGGCAGCAGCCGACCCGGCAGCACCGACGGGCGTCCCCGGCGGCAGGCGTCCCCGGCAGCGGGCGCCGCGAGCAGCGGCCTCTCAGCCGGTGCGGCGGACGCGGCGGCGGGCGAGCTCATCGCTAGCGCCCGCGACCCCTGGGGCTCCGTTCCCCGCCGCCTCGGGCGGCAGTTCGGCCAGCGTCCCTTCGACCTCGCGCCAGACCTTGCCGAGCGCAATCCCGAAGACTCCCTGACCGCCTTGGAGAAGATCGACCACCTCATCGGGCGAGGTGCACTCATACACGCTGATGCCGTCGCTCATCAACGTCACCTGGGCCAGGTCGTCAGCACCGCGATCGCGCAAGTGCTGGACGGCCGCCCGGATCTGCTGCAAGGAAATCCCGGTGTCGAGCAGCCGCTTGACGACCTTCAGCACCAAGATGTCACGGAAGCTGTACAGGCGCTGCGACCCTGAACCGTGGGCGGGCCTGACGCTCGGCTCGACCAGGCCGGTTCGCGCCCAATAATCGAGCTGGCGGTAGGTGATACCGGCGGCGGTGCACGCCGTCGGCCCGCGGTAGCCGACGTCCGCGGGCAGGCCCTCTGGCTCGTCGCCGAACAGCAGGCCCTGTTGCCCGGAGTATGCGCGAGACCGGTCATCGCCCAACTCGCGACGCCCTACGGCCACGGCACACCCCCTACAGCGCGCTGACTACTCGTTTCGCACGGTAGGCCGAGCACGCTCGGCGAGTCAACGATCCCACTCGGCGCGTCGTGACGAGTGGTGACAAAGCCGGCAAGCCAGGCGCCACGCAGCGGCAGCCGTTCGGGATCATCTGAGTTTCACTGGCCTCGGGCCTTTCACGGCACCGGGCGGTCAGGTCGCACGGCCGAAGTCCTCTGGAGTGATCGTGTCGAGGAACTCGCGGAACTTCTCCACCTCGTCCTCTTGCTCATCGGGGATGGCGACCCCCGCCTCGTCGAGGACCTCATCGGTGACAAAGATGGTTGCTCCGGTCCGCAGCGCCAGCGCGATCGAGTCTGACGGCCGGGCGCTCACTTCCACTCCGTTAGAGAACACCAGATCCGCGAAGAAGATCCCGTCCCGCAGCGACGTGATGTTCACCGTTCGCAACTGCACGCCGAGCGCCTCAAGGACGTCGCGGAACAGGTCGTGTGTCAGCGGTCTGGCAGGCATCATGCCTTGCTGGGCATAGGCAATCGCCGTGGCCTCCACAGCACCGATCCAGATCGGCAGGTACCGGTCGCCCTGTGCTTCTTTCAGCAGGACGATGGGCTGGTTCGAGGGCATCTCGACCCGGACGCCGACGACCTCCATCTGCCTCACGACCGCTCCGTCCTCACGCTCCGGTTCTTCCGCTGCTCGGGGACCAAGGTTCCGGCGCTCCCTTTGCCAACGTACACCCGCTATTGACTCAGTTCCGTGCGCAGCCCCGCTTCAAGAAACGCAGCATGCAACCGCAGCGTGAGCGCTGCGATCTCGCGCGCTGTCTCTTCCGCCCGATTCCATGCGCCAGGACTGCGCTGGCGCATCATAGGCGCAACGACCTGATCGATCAGCGCTGTCTCCCGTTCCGCCGCTGCCTTCACCGCGCGCAGGTGCCTCGGCTGAACACCGAACCGCCCAAGCTGGACGGCCATCCTCGCGACCGTGAGCGCCTCCGGGCCGTAATGCCGCCCTGACCGCCTGATCAGGCCGAACTCTTCGAGTTCGGCGAGCTGCTCATCCCCGATTTCCGCGGCCTCGGCAAGCTCGCGGCGGCTAAGCGGCTGCGACTGAGTGCCCGCGTCTTCCCGTGGCGGCGGCACAATCGGCGGTGACACACCCGGCCGTGACACACCCGGCCGTGACACACCAGGCGATGACACACCCTGCGGCGGATGTACGACAAGGCCGAGTGCCGCGCGCGGGCCCGGATCCTCGCCCCGGTCGATCGCGCCGAGCTTTTCCTTGATTACCCGCAGCGGCAGGTACTGGTCCCGCTGCGCGCTCAGGATGTAGCGCAGCCGCTCGAGGTCCGCGGGGCCGAACCGCCGGTACCCGGATGGCGACCGCGCAGGCTCGATCAGCCCCTCGGACTCGAGGAAGCGGATCTTTGAGACGCTGACCTCTGGGTACTCGCCACGGAGTTGGGCCAGCACTTCGCTGATGCTGAAATAGGCCCGTGCCGCCTCGCCGCTCATTGCGCGCCAGCCGACCCGCTCTCGCCATGCCGCCGGGGGCTCGCCATGAATACGAGCCGGAACTTGCCAACCTGGACCTCATCGCCCCGGTTCAGCGCGGCCTCCTCGATGCGCTCACGGTTCACGTATGTGCCGTTCAGGCTGCCCACGTCGCGCACCGTAAACGCGTTCCCGTGCCGGTAGAACTCAGCATGGCGACGGGACACGGTCACGTCATCGAGAAAAATGTCGCTATCGGGATGGCGACCGGCCGTGGTGAGATCGCTGTCGAGCAAGAACCTACTGCCCGCATTGGGCCCCCGTCGCACGACAAGCAACGCCGTGCCCGGCGGGAGCCCGTCCGCGGCCGCAAGATCCGCGGCGAGTTCCTCGCCGGGCTCGACCTCGGAAACCTCCGGTCCGGCCAGGGAAATCATCGACGTGGTCTCGCCCGCCTGCTCCCCAACGGCTCCCCACGTGAGCGGCTTACCGCAGTGCGAACAGAAGCGCGCACCTTCCGGGTTCTCGCTCCCGCACTGCGTGCAGTAGACGCTCGGCATCGGTCGGCTCGGCCTCCATCCATCCGCCTTGCGCATCGGCGCAGGCTGATGCCTGCGCCGCGGCGGACCGCCTCGGCGTCGCCACGGTCTCACCCGCAGTTTCACCGGCGGTTCCACCTCCCCTGGCGCCCAAGCTACCCGCGGTGCCAGGACTCAGTCCATGCGCCACGCATGTCCCGGCACCCGGCAGTACTTCGGCACCTGCCAGAGCACATCCCCAGGCACCTACGTTGGTGCATTTATCTCACCGTCGGCGCACGGCACTGACCGCGATTTTCTCATATCCGCGTGCCTTACGGGATCGGGCCTTCACCCGCATTCGCAGGCATCACGCGGCTCAGTGGCCCGCCCGCTCGACGACCGAGGCCCACTGGTCGAGCAGCGCCTGGGCAGCGTCAGGGTCGCCGCCCTCGGCCCACATGTGCGTGATCGCCTCGGCGGGATCGGGCAGCACAAGCACCCAGCTGCCATCCGGCCCGACGACCCGCACGCCGTCCGTGGTATCCACGACCCGGTCGGCGGCCGCCTCCACGACGGTCCGCATCACCGAGCCCTTCGCCGCCCACGGAGTTGGCATGGACCGCCGGAGCAGGTGCGCCGCGGGTATGCGGCGGTCAATCTGGCTGAGCGTCAGCCGGGTTCGCGCGACGAGCCCGAGCAGCCGGGTGAACGCGGCTATCCCGTCCACTGTCCCGCTGAACTCCGGCACGATGAAACCCCCGTGGCCGTCAGCCGCCAAGATCACATCCTCGTCGCCTGCCGCCGCAGTGAGCGCATCCATCGACGTGGGGGTCCAGTGAGCTTCGACGCCGTGGAAGCGGCACACCTGCTCAGCCACCCGCGTCGTCGTCACGGGCAGCGCGACGCGCCCTGTGTGCCGCTCGGCCGCGACGAGGTCCAGCACCACGAGCAGCGCCCGCTCGTCGTCCACGAGGGCGCCGTTCTCGTCCACGAGGAATATCCGCTCCCCCACGGGATCGAAACGCACGCCGAACGCCGCGCGGGACGAGGACACGAGCTCCGACAGGCGCTGCATATCGGCGCGGCGCTGGGCCAGCGTCTCGGTGGGTGAGAACTCGTCCAACCGGTTGTTGACGGTGAGCACATCGACACCGATCCGCCCAAGCAGGCCGGGCATGGCGACCGAGGAGGTGCCACCCGCGCAGTCCACGACGATCTTCAGCCCCGCCTCGCGGACACCGCCCATGTCAATGCAGCGCAGCAGCTCGTGCGTGTAGGTCTCCATCACGCGGGGCGGGAAGCTCAATTCGGCGATCTCGCCGGGGAAGGCGCGGCGGAACTCCTGCCGCGAGAACACCCGCTCCAGTTTCCGCTGCGCAGCTTGGGACAGGTCGGCTCCCCGCTCGTCGAGGAAGATAATGTCGATCCCTTGTGGATCCCCGGGTGTCGTGCGGAGCGCGATTCCGCCCGCACACTCGCTCCGCGACGTCTCGAACCTGGCCACGGGCAGCGGCTGCGCCTCAAGGTCGGCCACGTTGATCGCGCTGGCGTTGAGCGCGCCATGCACCGCCCGCTTGAGCGCGCGCGCCGCACGTGACACGTCGCGTGAGGTCGTGACCGTGGCGCCCTTCTTCAGCGTCGTGGCGTAGGCGCTGGCGAGTCGTACGCACAGCTCCGGCGTGATCTCGACGTTGATCAGGCCGGACACTCCGCGGGGCCCGAACAGGGTGCGCTGGCCGCGCGACTCCCAGATCACGCTCGTGTTGACCACCGCGCCCGCCTCGATGGTCTTGAACGGGTACACCCGCACCCCGGACGAAAGGAAGGCCTCCGATTCGATGACACATTCGTCACCGACAATCGCGCCCTCCTCGATCCGGACCGAGCCCATCACGTCGGTATTCTTGCCGATCACACAGCCACGCAGGTTCGCTGCGGGCCCCACATACACGTTGTTGTGCACGACGGCGCGGTGCAGGAACGCACCCTCCTTCACCACGACGTTGCTGCCGATCACCGTGAACTCACGCAGTTCGACGCCCGGCTCGATCTTGGCGTAGTCACCAACGCACAGCGGGCCCTTCAGCACTGCGTCAGGATCAACCTCCGCCCCTTCTGCGATCCAGACGCCGGGTGACACCTCGAAGCCGTCGATCTCGGCCTCGACGCGGCCCGCGAGCACGTCAGCCTGGGCCTTCAGGTAGCTCTCGTGCGTACCGACGTCCTCCCAGTAACCGTCCGCTATGTAACCGTGCAGCGGCGCGCCGCGCTCGAGCAGGACCGGGAACACGTCCGACGACCAGTCGACCGACTCGCCCGCGGGCACCTCCGCAAGCACCTCAGGTTCCATGACGTAGATGCCGGTGTTGACCGTGTCCGAGAACACCTGGCCCCAGGTCGGCTTTTCAAGGAAGCGCTGGATGCGGCCGTCATCGTCAACGATGATGATGCCGAACTCCAGCGGGTTCGGAACGCGCGTGAGGCCGATCGTCACAAGCGCGCCGCTTTTCTTGTGCGACCTGATCATCGCCGACAGGTCGATGTCGGTGAGTGCGTCGCCGGAGATGACAAGACACGTCTCATCACGGAGTGCCGCTTCGGCGTTCTTTACGCTTCCCGCGGTTCCGAGCGGCATCTCCTCCGTCGCGTACTGCAGGCTCATGCCGAAATCCTCGCCGTCGCCGAAGTAGTTCCTGACGAGAGAGGCGAGGAACGCTGTCGTTACAACCGTTTCGTCGAGACCGTGCCGCCGGAGCAGCCGCAGCACGTGTTCCATGATCGGCCGGTTCACAATGGGCAGCAGCGGCTTCGGTTGATTGGCGGTCATCGGCCGCAAACGCGTGCCCTCACCACCTGCCATCACGACAGCCTTCACCGTGGACGACTCTCCTTTCGGCGTCCGGCCCGGGGCGCCAGTGCGTCTGCCGCATCTGCTGCGTCAGCGCCCACGGCCAGCCGACGCGTCTGCACAAGGTAGAGCCCAGCTGCCCACCAGTAAAGAGCCGTTCCCCAGATGGCGAAGGCCCAACCGAGGACCTTCGCCGCGGTTGCGTAGTCCCCGGTATGTGCGCCGAGGAACAAGAGCGGAAACGCGTACAGCAGGCATAGCGTGGCGGCCTTGCCCACGAGATTTACCTGTGGCGGACCGTACCCGTGGCGCCGGAGCACGACAAGAGCCACGCCGAGCACCAGCTCGCGGCCCACCAGCAACCCGAGGAGCCACCACGGGATTATCGCGCGCAGGGCGAGCGCTATGAGGGTGGTCGCGATGTAGAGCCGGTCGGCGAGCGGGTCGAGGATCTCGCCGAGCCTGCTCTCCTGGTGCCAGGCACGGGCGATCTTGCCATCCAGCCAGTCGGACAGCCCGGCGAGCGCCAGCACGGCGACACCCCAGGCGTCGGCCTTCGGCACCAGCACAAGCCAGAAGAACAGCGGCACGCCGGCGAGCCTGGCCACGCTGAGCGCGTTAGGGACAGTGATCAGCCGGCTGCCTGGCACCGCTGGTTCGCGCCCCTCGTCACTTCCCACGTCGCTCCCTCTGTGCCCGCTTCACGCCCGCTCCCGCCTGTGCCCGCTTCACGCCCGCTCCGCGCCCGCGAGAGGCGCATGTGACCTCCACGTGCCGCCGACCTTACCCGGCCCGACGGAACTCCCCCGCGGCTCGCGGGTTACGGTTACAGAGACGCGGGAGTCCGGTCCGACCGGGCTGAGAGGGCGGCTTAACTGTGCCGCCGACCGCCACGACCTGATCCGGGTCATGCCGGCGAAGGGAGTTTTTGATGGCTGAAGCCGTTGCCCGCAAGACCTACCTCACAGGATCCCGCCCCGGTGTTCGGGTGCCAATGCGGGAGGTGCTGCTCACCGACGGCACCGCCGTTATCCTGTACGACACGTCCGGACCGTACACCGACCCCGGGTTCCCCGGTGGCGACGTGCTGGACGGGCTGCGTTCGACATGGATTTCCGAACGGCTGCCGCAACGCGCCGCTTCCACCCAGCGCGCCTATGCCAGGCGCGGCGACATTACGCAGGAAATGGAGTTCGCCGCGCTGCGCGAAGGCGTTCCTCCCGAGGTCGTCCGCGACGAGATCGCGGCAGGCCGCGCGGTGCTTCCTGCCAACATCAACCATCCGGAGAGCGAGCCGATGGTTATAGGCCGCAGGTTCCTGGTCAAAGTCAATGCCAACATCGGGACGTCGGCTGTGACCTCGTCGATCACCGAAGAAGTGGAGAAGATGCGGTGTGCCACCCACTGGGGCGCCGACACCGTAATGGACCTGTCGACGGGCAAGGACATTCACCGGACCAGGGAAGGAATTCTCCGCGGCTCGCCCGTGCCTATCGGCACCGTGCCGATCTACCAGGCGCTGGAGAAGGTGGACGGAAAACCCGAGAAGCTCTCCTTCGAGATCTACCGCGACACCGTCATAGAGCAGTGCGAGCAGGGCGTCGACTACATGACCATTCACGCCGGCGTGCGGCTGCACTACATCCCGCTCACCGCGCGACGGCGGACCGGGATCGTCAGCCGGGGCGGGTCGATCATGGCCGCCTGGTGCCTGGCTCACCATGAGGAGAATTTCCTCTACACGCGATTCGCCGAACTGTGCGAGATCCTGCGTTTCTACGACGTCACGTTCTCGCTCGGCGACGGGCTGCGGCCGGGCTGTATTCACGATGCCAACGACGAGGCCCAGCTTTCCGAGCTGCGGACCCTGGGTGAACTCACCAAAATCGCATCCGACCATGACTGCCAGGTGATGATCGAAGGCCCGGGCCACGTGCCGATGGACAAGATCGCCGAAAACGTCCGGCTGCAGCAGGAACTGTGCGACGAGGCGCCCTTCTACACGCTTGGCCCCCTGGCCACCGACATCGCTCCAGGCTATGACCACATCACCTCGGCGATCGGCGCCGCGCTCATCGCCTGGCACGGAACGGCGATGCTGTGCTACGTCACACCAAAGGAGCACCTGGGCCTTCCCGACCGCGAGGACGTGAAGCAGGGCGTGATCGCTTACAAGATCGCGGCTCACTCGGCCGATCTGGCCAAGGGCCACCCGGGCGCGAAGGCGTGGGATGACGCGCTGTCGGATGCCAGGTTCCAGTTCCGCTGGGAGGATCAATTCAACCTGGCGCTCGACCCGGAGACGGCGCGTGCGTACCACGACGAGACATTGCCGGCGGCACCCGCCAAGACGGCCCACTTCTGCTCGATGTGCGGGCCACATTTTTGCGCGATGAAGATCACCCAAGATGTGCGGGCGTACGCCCAATCCCATGGGCTCGACGACGCCGCCGCGCTCAGGGCAGGGATGCGGGACAAGGCGCAGGAGTTCACCGACCGGGGCGGCCGGATCTACGTCCCGCTAAGGCAGGGCTGAGCGGAGGGCGCTTGCCCGATTCCTCGTACCTTCGCGCCCATGTCCCGTGACGCCCCACGCGATGACGTCATGTCCTCGCTGACGGGCGAATACCGGATCGCTCCCGAGGTATTCGGCCTAACCCCGGCCGCGATCGCCGAGCTGGCCAGAAACGGGGTGCGCGCGTCCTTCCTCGACAGCGGGGACAAGCAGGCGATCCTGGCCGAGATCGACGACGTTAGCCAGCCTTAGGGCTTCTCGCTCCGGTGGAGATTGGGCCGGTACCCAGGGTCGGCCACCTCTTTCCGACCACGTCGTGCCGACCACGCGGCCATTCGCCGGTGCCCAGGGTCGGCCACCTCTTGCCGACCACCCGGTTGTCCGGTTTATTTTGAACAAGAACATGTTCTACTCGGAGAACCCGGCGCAAGACATTTCCAGGCAGCCTCCAGCGTCCACGCGGAAGGCAGGCGGCGATGACCCCTCCGATCAACCTCATCGACCCCAATACCTACGAGCGTGGCGGAATCCCGCATGATCAGCTGAGCTGGCTGCGGCAGCACACGCCGGTGTTCTGGCACTGTGACGGCGGGGGTGGGGGCGAGTGGCCCGGGTTCTGGGCCATCACCAGGCACGAGGATGTGGAACACGTTTCCAGGCATCCTGAGATCTTCTCCTCCCACCGCAGGCTGGCCTTGTTCAACGAGACCCCCGAAGACCAGATTGAGCTGCAGCGCCTGATGATGCTGAACATGGACCCGCCGCAGCACACGCGGCAGCGCAGCTTCGTCAAGCGCGGGTTCACCCCGCGGATGATCAATCAGCTGGAGAAGCGCATTCAGGAGATATGCGACGAACTGATCGACGAAGTGGTGACCCGCGGCGAGGCCGATTTCGTCCGCGACGTCGCGGCGCCGTTGCCTCTCTATGTGATCTGCGAGCTGATCGGCGCGCCGACGGAGGACCGTGACCGCCTGTTCGATCTGTCGAACAGGCTGATCGGGTACGACGATCCCGAGTTCCAGACCGCAGAAGACGCTGGCAGCCTAGCGGCGGCCGAGGTGTACACCTACGCGGACCAGCTCGCGGCGCAGCGCCGTGGCGATCCTCGCGATGACATCGTGACGCAGCTACTGCGCCCCGACGACCGTGGCGATGTGCTCACCACCGAGGAGTTCGACCTGTTCGTACTCATGTTGACCGTCGCAGGCAACGAAACCACGCGCAACGCCGCGTGCGGCGGAATGCTCACATTCTTCGAGCATCCCGACCAATGGGCCCGGCTGTCCGCGGATCCGGGCCTGGCCCGGAGCGCTGCGGAGGAGATTGTGCGCTGGGTGAGCCCGGTGAACCTCTTCCGCCGCACCGCCCGCCGCGCGACCGCGATCCGCAGCCAGCCGATTGCGGAGGGTGACAAGGTCGTCGTCTTCTACAGCTCGGCCAACCGCGACGAGTCGGTGTTCACCGATCCCTTCACCTTTGACATCGGCCGCTCGCCCAATCCGCATGTGGGGTTCGGCGGCGGCGGGCCGCACTTCTGCCTCGGCCGCCACCTGGCCGCCCTGGAGCTTCGCGTATTGTTCACCACGCTGGCCGACCGCATGCCCGACATTGAGCTCGCCGGGCAACCGCGCCGACTGCGGTCCAACTTCATCAACGGGATCAAGGAGATGCCCGTCCGGTTCACCCCATCGCAACCGCTCATGGCCGCGATTTCTCAGCGCACATGACTGAAAAATCGCCCCCATCATTGGTTCCACGGCCGCCATCACGCGCCGTCACGACGCGACCCGCTTGAAGGTGGCGACGTATCGTGTCCGCATGGCGGATGCCAAGATGATCCTGACGGCAGCGGACCGGGAAGTGACGATCACGAACCCACACAAGATCGTCTTCCCAAAGAACGGTCACACCAAGCTCGATCTTGTCAGCTACTACCTCGCACTGTCCGACGGCGCGCTGCGTGCCATTCGCGGTCGGCCAATGGTGCTCAAGCGCTTCGTGCACGGTGCCGAGGGTGAGGCGTTCTTCCAGAAGCGTGCACCCCAAACCGCCCCGGACTGGATCGAGACGGTGCAGCTCAGCTTTCCGTCCGGGCGGACCGCCCGTGAGGTAGTGGTCGGTGACGCGGCGCAGCTCGCATGGGTGGTGAACCTCGGCTGCATCGACCTGAACCCGCATCCCGTGCAGGCAGACGACCTCGATCATCCTGACGAGCTCAGGGTGGACCTCGATCCCATGCCCGGGATCGGCTGGTCCCAGATCCGCGACGTGGCCATGGTCGCCAAGGAGGCTCTCGATGACTTCGGGCTCGCGTCGTGGCCAAAAACATCCGGCTCGCGGGGTTTCCACATCTATTGCAGGATCGAGCCCCGCTGGTCGTTTACGGATGTCCGCCGCAGCGCTGTTGCGCTCGCACGCGAAATCGAACGCCGGGCACCGGGAATCGCCACCAGCAAGTGGTGGAAGGAAGAGCGCCACGGCGTGTTCGTCGATTACAACCAGAACGCAAAGGACCGCACCGTCGCCTCCGCCTACTCGGTCCGCCCAACTCGAGATGCTCGCGTGTCCGCGCCGTTGACCTGGACGGAGGTGCCCAGATGCGAGCCCGGCGCGTTCACGATCGACACCATGCCCGCGCGGTTCGCCGAGATCGGCGACCCCTGGGAGGGGATTGACATGTCCGTGGGGTCGCTGGAGCAATTGCTCGAACTGGCTGCCCGGGACGAAGCGGCGGGGCTTCCTGATGCGCCCTGGCCGCCCCACTACGAGAAACAGGCCGACGAGGCACCGCGGGTGGCCCCGTCAAGACGGCGTAACGAGTCCGGCGCTGGGCGTGGCAGCAGCGCCACCGGTGGCGGGGGCACTCGTGGCGCGGGTGTCACCCGTGGCAGCAACGCCACGACCGGCACGGGCGGCACAGGCCGCCGAAAAAGCAAGATGCCGCTTATCGAAATCGCCAGGGCGGCAACCAAGGCGGAGGCGATGGCAGGCCTCGAGCGCTGGAAGGCGCGGCACCCGGACGTGTGGCCGCTGCTTGGCCCGGCGGACGTGCTCGTCGACTCCATGCGCGGACGCAGCTCCACCTGGACCCGGGTCCGCCTCAACCTGCAAAATGTGCCGCAAGCCCAGCGCCCACCGCAGGAACGGCTCGAGGTGGATTACGACCCGTGGACGAAGGGCACTCGGTAACCCCCCGCGCAAAACCCGCCCCCACACTTGTGGGTGGAGTGCGCTCTACGGCACCTGCACGCCCGTGCCTGCCTGGTCGGCAAGCAGAGCTCGCGCGATCTCACGCACGGCGAACCGCCGCAGCTTGCCTGTCGCTGTCGTGGGGAGCGACTCGACAAACAAGACGGTGCGAGGCCGCTTGAATGCGGCCAGCCCTTCCCGGCAGAACCCGACGAGTTCCGGAGCGGTGGTGCCGGGCGTTCCCGGTGCGCGGACAACACAGGCGACCGGCAGCTCAAGGCCCTCGGCGTCGGACAGCCCGACCACTGCCGCCTGGGCGACACCAGGATGTTCAAGCAACCGCCCTTCCACCTCGGAAGGTGATACCCAGATGCCACCTGCCTTGATCATGTCAGTGGTCCTGCCCAGGCAGGTGTAGAAGCCGTCGGGCGAGCGCTCGTACACGTCGCCGGTCCGCAGCCATTCGCCCTGGAACACCTTGCGGGTGACCTCCGTACGGCACCAGTACCCGAGCGCGGCTGATGGCGCCTTCAGGTACAGATCGCCCGGCGCGCCGTCGGGCACCTCCCGACCCTCCTCGTCCCGGATGGCCGCCTCGTAGCCGGTCACCGGCGTGCCCGAGGTGCCTGGCTGGACGAGTCCGGCGCGGTTCGAGATGAAGATATGCAACGCCTCAGTTGAGCCGATACCGTCAAGGATCTCCACACCGAACTGATCGCGAAAACGCCGGTAGATGCCAGCGGGCAGGGTCTCGCCGGCCGACACCGCGAGCCGAACAGGACCCGAAGGCGGCGCAAAAGTACCGGGCGGCAGCTGCGCGGCGAGCAGCGCCGAGTAGAACGAGGGCACCGCGAACAGCAGCGTGGGCCGGTATTCGCTGACCCGCTCGGCCACAAGCTGAGGGGTTGGCCGGGCGGGATCCAGGATCGTGGTCGCCCCGGCCGCGAGGGGGAAGAACGCCGAGTTGCCGAGCCCGTAGGCGAAAAACAGCTTGGCGACCGAGTAACAGCGGTCATTGGCAGTAATGCCGAGCACGTCGCGCGGATAGGCTTGCGCGACGTAACGGATATTGGCGTGCCGGTGAATGGCTCCCTTGGCCTGGCCGGTCGTGCCCGAGGTGTACAGCCAAAGCGCGGGCGAGTCCGCCCAGGTCGGGTACGGCGAATGGTCTCCATAACGGCTGCCGCTGGCCGTCATCTCGGCCAGCCGTGTGACGCGGATCCGTGGCGGGAACGTGGGTGGCTCGCCGCCCGACGGCACATTGGGCATGCCAGCTGGAACATCCCCGAGCACTACGTCGCGCACCTCGGGCGCCGCGGCAGCGGCTTGCGCCGACGCAGCGGCGAACTCGCCGGATACAAAGAAGATGCGGGCACGCGCGTCGTGCAGCAATTCCGCGAGTTCGTCGCCCGTCAGCATGGTGTTAACCGGGACAGCGACCGCGCCGATCCGCATGACCGCCAGAATCATCGCGAGCAGGTCTGGGCTGTCGGACGCGACCATGACCACCCGTTCCTCGGGCCTGACCCCGAGCTCGCGCAGCCCAGCGGCGACATGCCGCACCCGAGCCGCCAGCCCGGCGTAGGTCAAGGTGCCTGCCGGGCCGGTGACCGCGATCCGCTCGCCGCGGCCCTCCGAGACGTGCCGGTCGACCAAGTAGGTACTCGCGTTAAGCGGGTCGGGCATCGGGCCTCCCTGAAGTTATCCCCAGAATCCCATCCACCCCTTTCATACCTCTTGACAACCCGCCAAAATTGGCAGTAGGGCAACGCCCCCAATGGGAGGGCGGGCCTTGGAGGAGGCTCACGGCTCAGCGGTGTTCCTCGCAGGCGTGGCGACCGCTTACCTGATGATCACCACCGGGCACGCGGCGTGGTGGGCGACCTTGCTGCTCACCGAGCCCAGCATAATTTCCTCAAACCCGCCGCCGCGGGTGCCGACCACCAGCAGGTCAGCATCCTTGGATTCGTTGATAAGCACCTCCGCGGGAACACCGCTGACCGCCTTCACCAGCACTGCTGGCGGCTTCGGGCCGTTGAGCTGTGCGGCTACCTTGTCCGCTGCCTGCTGCGCCGCCTCTCCAGCCCGCTGCCGGGCTGGCTCATCCTGCGGGTAGTGGAGATCGGCGAGGCCCCAATGGTCCTTCGCGATCTGGAACACCGTGACGACTGTCAACGGTGCATTACGCAAGCCGGCCTCGTACATGGCCCACTCGAGCGCACGATGTGCATGGTCGGAGCCATCGACACCGACAACAACTCTAGACATGACATGCTCCTTTGATATGTCTGCCATTTGAAACGCTAGGCTCACTCGGCGGTACCACCAGGGCCGCAGCTCCCACGCTGGAAGGACGTCCGACCCGCCAACGTGGGACAATGGTCCGTAATGTGTCTTAGAGCCTGTTTGAGAACCCGGTTCGCTGTGCTCGTCTGCGCGCCTGCGGCACGACGTAGAGCGGGTCATCCGCGCCCGGCTGGCCAGGCCGCAGCCCGAAGGCGTGCCTGGAAGGCACGTCGAGGGCGGCAACGCTGCCGGCTGGGATGCGGGACCCTGTTTGCCGTGCGCGCCTCCGGCGCGACGCGAGCCGGATCGGGGCTCTCAAACTGGCTCTTAGGCTCAAGGGGCCATTGATGGTTAGGCTGATCCCGTGGCTAGCGCAGCGGAACACAAGGGCAAGATCCGCGTATTCCTGCTTGACGACCACGAGGTCGTCCGGCGGGGCGTCCGGGATTTGTTGGAAACAGAGGCCGATATCACCGTGATCGGTGAGGCCGGAACCGCCGCGTCCGCGCTGGCGCGCATCCCGGCGTTGCAGCCCGATGTGGCGGTTCTCGACGTGCGACTGCCGGACGGCGACGGCGTTACCGTCTGCCGTGAGATTCGCTCACGCATGCCCGAAGTGGCCTGCCTGATGCTCACGTCCTTCACCGACGACGACGCCCTGTTCGACGCGATCATGGCCGGCGCCGCAGGGTATGTGCTGAAGCAGATCCGCGGCACCGACCTAGTCGGCGCCGTGCGCACGGTTGCGTCCGGCCAGTCCATGCTCGATCCTCGTGCGGCCAGCCAGGTCATGGAGAGGCTCCGCAGCCACGCACAGCATCCCGATCCGCTCGCCGGGCTGTCCGGGCAGGAACGGCGGATTCTCGAGCTGATCGGCGAAGGCTTGACCAACCGTCAGATCGGTGAGCGCATGTTCCTCGCCGAGAAGACCGTCAAGAACTACGTATCTTCTCTGTTCGCCAAGCTGGGTATGCAGCGGCGCACCCAAGCCGCCGCTTATGCGGCGAGGTTGCGCGAACAGCCCGGCGCTGCCGAGACGGAGTAATGGCCGCGACCCCAGGATCCCCCCGCAGACCCGCTCATCGTGCGCGCATCTGGTCGTCCGCGGAGATCGACATATCCGGCAGCGGCACCCGCCATTCGAGCTCAGTGCCTCCGCCGGCGGCTGGCTCGACCTGCATTGCGCCGCCGAACTGCTGTGCACGTTCGGACAGGTTACGCAGACCGCTCCGTCGAACGCTTCCGCCGATCCCGACACCATCGTCACGCACGCGCAGCACAACGTGCCCCCCAGCACCGTTGCCGCCGCTCGCTTCGATAGTCACGTCGACCCGGCCGGCCTTGGCATGTCGGGCAGCGTTCGACAGCGCCTCACGCAACGCGTTGAGCAGTTGCTCGGCAAGTTCGCGGGTGATCACATCGTCCAGCGGCCCGGAGAGCCGCAGCGACGGGGCGAAGCCGAGCGGCCCGGACATTTCGTCGGCCACCGCCAGAATCCGGGCCCGGGTGCTGGGTGGCTTGTCAGACGTGCGCGCCTGGAGGGCAAAGATGGTGGCTCGGATGTCCTTGATGGTCTCATCCATCGCATCCACCGCTGTGCGCAACCGGGTAGCGACCTCTGGCCTGGCGATCAATGGCATCGCGCCCTCCAGCGACATACCGGTCGCATAGAGCCGCTGAATTACCAGGTCGTGCAGATCGCGAGCTATCCGGTCCCGATCTTCGAACACCGATAGCCGCTCGGACTCCTTGCGGTGCTCGGCAAGCTCCACGGCCACCGCCGCCTGCGCGGCGAACGTGGCCACCATCTCCGCTGCCGCTGGGGCAAAGGGCTGCCGTCCAGGTGCACGGCCCGCGGTCAGCACGCCGCGCACATTTCCCGCGGTGCCAAGCGGGACGACAACGGCGGGGCCGAGATTCAGCTCCTCGCGCGCCTCGCGCGCAGTCCGGTTGTCACGGCCGAAATCGGCCAGGCTCACCGGCTCCCCCGTCGCCATCACGTGGCCGGGCAGCGATTCTTCCCGCGGCAGGACCAAGCCAATCGCTCCATCGGCGCCGTCACCCGTCGCGTACTCGATCACGAGGGCGCGCCCATCCCTTTCTGGCAAGGCGAGCACGACGAGATCCGCGCCGGACAGTTCGCGGGCCAGCTCGGCGATCAGGCTGAGCACCTCGTCCGGCTCGGTGCCCGACAGCAGCCGCGAGGTCACCTCACCGCTGGCGCGTAGCCAACGCTGCTGACGCCGTGCCTCCTCGTACAGCCGCGCGTTTTCCACCGCCACACCCGCCGCCGCGGCGAGTGCGATAAGAACGGCCTCGTCGTCCTCGTCGAACTCACCGCCGCCCTTTTTCTCTGTGAGGTAGATGTTGCCGAAGACGTCGTCCCTGACCCGGATGGGAGCGCCCAGGAAGCTGCGCATCGGCGGATGGCCAGGCGGGAAACCGTAAGAGGCCTGATGCTTCGATATATCGGCGAGCCGCAGGGGCCGCGGCTCGCGGATGAGGAGCCCGAGAAGCCCTCGCCCCTCCGGCCAGTGGTGGATAGCGGCGATCTCCGCCTCGCCGACGCCCACGGGGACGAATTCGATTAGCTCCTGGTCCTCACCGATCACGCCGAGCGCACCATACCGCGCATCCACAAGGTTGACCGCCGCCTCGACGATCTTCTGGAGCACCATTTCCACGTCAAGGTGCCCCCCTACCGCGACGACCGCCTCAAGTAGGCCATGCATTCGGTCACGCGCCGCTAGGACCGCCTGCAGACGTATTTGCACCTCGGCGAGCAGGTCATCGAGGCGCAAATGCGGCAGCACTGGATGGGTGTCCGTAGGATCCACCGGCCGCTCCTCCATCACCACAGCCACCCCGAACCCATCGCGGTGCCGTGATCCTCACGGTAACCCGTAACCGACCGTAACGCATCAAGGCGCCACGATGTTGGCCCGGTGCCTCCCGCTGCCCAAGGTGCGGCGTGGCCTGGTGCCTGATCTCGCCATTTTCGTGACCGCCCAATATCCTCCATTACCGGGACTAATGCCCCTAGCCGTGGTCGGCCGTGCTGGAAATCCTGCGGGCATGACGGCACGAACGGCAGGAAGTAGCCAACCAGCCGCCCGGTCGGCGGCACCGACCCGGGAGATGGTTCGGCGCTTCGTCGAGTCTGCCGTGGCGGCGCCTTCTATGCACAACACCCAGCCGTGGCGGTTCCGCTACCACGAAGAAGATCAAACGATCGGGGTCTACGCTGATCCCTCACGGATGCTGCGCCATGCCGATCCGGAAGGCCGCACCGTGCATATCGCATGCGGAGCCGCCCTGTTCAACCTGCGTCTAGCCGTGGCCGCCTCGGCCAGGGAACCCATTGTCCGGCTGCTTCCGCGCCCGCATGAGCCGTTGCTTCTCGCCACCGTCAGGGTGGCGGGGAGGTATCGCGCGCGGGAGGGCGAGCACGAGCTGTACACCATGATCGGCAAGCGGCACACAAACCGCTATCCGTTTAGCGACCGGCAGGTGCCAGCGGATATTCTCGGCGAACTCGCGGAAGCAGCGAGGGTCGAAGGTGCGACACTGCACGTCCTCGGCGCCGCAGCCACCCAGCGGGTGCTCGAACTCACCGCTAAAGCGGATCTTGCGCAGCGGCGGGATCCCGCATACCGGTCCGAGCTCGCAGCGTGGGTCGGCGGCCAGCGAGACCGCGACGGGATACCGGACACCGCGTGCGGCCCGCGAGTCGCCGACGGCTCACTCCCGGTGCGCGACTTCACCCTCGGCCGCTCCCCGGGACTGGTACGGTATGCCCGGTTTGAGGGATCGCCGCAGCTGACGGTGCTTTCCACCCGCTTCGGCGACCGCGCCGACTGGCTGCGTGCCGGGCAAGCCCTGCAGCGTGTGCTGCTGCTCGCCACCGCTCGCGGGCTCGCTGTTGGGGCGCTGACCCAAGCACTGGAGACCGCCGACGCGTGGCTGGTCAGAGATCCCGCTTCCGATATCGAGCATCCGCAGATGGTGCTGCGGCTCGGCTACAGCAGGGCCGCGCAGGCCAGCCCACGTCGCCCAGTCTCGGAGGTCGCCCCCGAGCTAAAGGCCGATGGCGCGTGACGGAGGTCTGCCATTCTGCGTTCGCTGACCCGCGGTGCCATGACGGAGGTGATCGAAATGCTCGGACCCGGTGTGGTTGTCGGCTTCGACGGCTCGGCTGCCAGCTCGCGGGCGGTGGAGTGGGCCGTCCGTGAAGCAAGGATCCGCGGTGTACCCCTCACCGTCTGCCACGCGTGGGAGGTACCTGTCCACCCGGTGACGCCGGCCGAAGTAGAGCCCGCCAGAAATTCCGCCAAGCGCATTCTGGCGCGCGGCGTGGCGGTGGCGGGCTGCCAGGGTCCCGGCATCCCGATCGCGAGCCGACTGCTCGCCGGACCTGCTGCTCCCGCGCTGGTCTATGCCGCCGAGGGCGCCGAGTTGCTCGTCGTAGGAGCCCGCGGCGCGGGCAGCTGCGCGTGGCTGGGGCTCGGCTCGGTGAGCTCGCAGCTGACCATGCACGCCAAGTGCCCGGTCGAGGTGGTGCGGGGCGACGGGAGCTGGCGCGGCCACGGCATTGTGGTTGGCGTGGACGGCTCGGCGTGGTCAGAAAGCGCGGTTGGCTTCGCGTTCGAGGAGGCGTCCCTGCACGGCATGCCGCTGACGGTGGTGACGAGCTGGTGGGAACCCCTGGCGTCCGTGGCGTCAACGATGCACACCAGCACCGAGATGGCCAACCTTCTGGACATCACGCAGATGCGCCGTGGCGCCGAGGTGCGCACTGAACTTGTCACGAGCCGGTGGCGGGAAAAGTATCCAGACGTGACGTTCACTTCGTCCCTCGCCACCGAACCGCCTCGCACAGCTCTGCTCGCGGCCGCTGAGCGTGCTGCCCTCCTCGTCGTCGGCGCTCGGGGACTTGGCGGGTTTCCCGGCATGCTGCTTGGCTCCGTGGGCCAGGCGATGGTCGATCACGCACCGTGTCCCGTCGCTGTGATCCGCTCCGAGTAGCCTACGGATGTGACGCACAAGGAAGAGCGCACGCTGTCAATTGGGGCGCTGTCACGGGTCGAGGGCGAAGGTGCGCGGCTGCTGGTACGCCTCGATGATCCGCAGCGACTCTTCCATCGCGTAAACGATCTCGACCGCGCGCACGATCACACTGCGGAACGGATTGTCCGAGGTGGGTCCGAGCCCGCCGCCCGCGCCGCCTGGCTGGCCAGCGGAGACAACTTGCCCGAATTGAGTGAGTAGCCTGCCTGTGGCCCGGTCAGGTAGGCAAGCCGCGATGACAACGTCGGACCAGCAGTGATTCAGCGGCTGAACGGGCAGCTGCCCGGCGGCGTTGAACTGGTGATGAGCGATGGTAATCCGGCCAGGCTCATCGAGGCGTGGTCGAATGCTTCGCTCGCGATCGTCGTGGATGCCGTGCGGGCGGACCCGCCGCAACCGGGGCGGCACCACCGATTTGTGCTTGACGGGACGGGACCAGGGACGGCACCTGATGCCGCCAGGACCGCACCCGGCGCACGTCCTACCGCGAGCACGCACGGTTTCGGGCTCGATGCGGCACTCGGAATCTCGCTCGCCCTTGGCCGCCTGCCGCAGCGGCTCATCGTTTATGCGATCGAGGTGACTGATCTGAGTCAAGGCGAAGGCATGACTGCGGAGGTTGCCGCGGCCGTCGGCGCGGCAGCGGCAGCGGTGCGCCGCGACATCATGACCGCCCAGTGATCGGCGACCAGCGCGCCATTGGGCGGGCGCTTGTGGCCGGGTTACCGGGTGCTGGGGCCGGCTGCTGGGGCTTGGTGCTGGGGCAGGGTTAGGCGAGCAATGGGGCCGGGTGCTGCGGCTCGAGAATCTCGGCAGCGACCGGGCCAAGCAGGTCTCCTAGAATCTGATGCGAGTGAAGCAGCAGGTCGTCCACTGTGATCATGCCGACGACCTCTCCTTCCTCGACTACGGGCAGCCGACGGATCGCGTATTTGCGGAAAATATCGACGATCAGCTCGAGATCATCACAGGGCCCGATGGTAATTGGCGGGGCTGACATAACCTGCCCTACCGGCGTCGTCCCCGGCAGCCCCCGCGCGAGCACCCGCAGAGTTAGATCACGGTCGGTCACGATTCCGGCGACGCGCAGGCCGTCGGTAATGATCAGGCACCCAACGCCCGAGTAGTCAAGGTGCTGTGCGGCTTCACGCACCGGGGTCATCGCGGGAACGACGACCGTCGGTGTCGACATTACATCTCGTACCTGCATGACGCCCTCCGCAGTCGTCTCGTCCTGCTCGATGTTGCGCCTAGTGGCGGTACCCGGTGCCACGGCATTACGGCCTCTCCGTGGGGGACCTTGGACCCGTGGGACGCTTCCGAGCCCTGGCCCTGGCAGTGACTGGCGGGGTGGGTGAAGCGGCAGCGCCCTGTGCGACGGCCTTGGCCTGCAAGATGGGCCTTTTGACTCTGGGCGCGCGGATCAGCTGCGCCCACGGTGAGACGAGGTGATACGGGAAAGGAGCTTTGGGCAATGCACAAGACCCTGGCGCGGGACGTGATGAGCACCAATGTTCCGGTGACCCACCCCGCGGCGCCGTTCAAGCACCTCGTCGCTCTGCTCAGGAACAGGCAAACGGACGCGGTCGTGGTGATCGATCAGGCGCGCAGACCCTTGGGCATCGTTACTGCCGCGGACCTGATCATCAAGGAAACGGACCCGCAAGGGTACGGCCCGCGGGCTCACGATCCCTACCGGGGTCGCGACCGCAAGAAGGCCACCGGCGCGGTAGCCGCCGAGGTGATGTCGGCACCGCCAATCACAGCTTTCCCACAGACCACGGTCATTGAGGCGGCGCAGGTGATGCGGCGGCATGCAATTGCCCAGCTACCGGTTATCCAGCCGACGACCGGCGTCCTGGTCGGCCTCATCACACGGTCCGACACCCTGGATGCTTACCTGCGGCGTGACGACGAGATCCAGGAGGAAATCAGAAGAGAGCTCCTCCGCGGCGAGTTCGCCTCAGCCGCACCGGACGTGACGGTCACCACCCAGGCCGGCGTTGTGACGCTGAACGGCCATGTTCAGCGGAGCTCGGCGGTGCCACGTCTAGTCCAAGCGGTCCAGCAGGTGGAAGGCGTCGTCCGGGTTTCCGAGCACCTTAGCTGTCGCACTGACGACCGCTTCCCTGTGCCGCCGCGCAGCTAGTGAAGGCCGGAGGGACGCACCCGGGCACACCTCAAACAGGCTCTTAGTCCCCCGGATATGGGTTAAATGTCCCTAACGGAGACCCCCTGCCCGGCGGACCGTGAACATTGAGGACTTCGCGGCCCAAGCGGGAGGGCACCTGGTGAAACAAAGTCTGCGGCTTGGCCGCGTAACGGGGATCCCGGTCGGGATGCATCCGACCCGTCATCGCCATCCTAGTGCTGATCACGGACATCCTCGTCGTGAGTATGCACGCGGACGGGGGTAACGATGATTGCCACGGAACCGGCCACCACGAGGTGGGCAAGGCTTGCCCGTCGGCTCGGGCTGGACCGCAACCCGCTTCGCCGTCGGATCGACCACGCTCAGACCTGCATCATGGCCGGGTTGCTCGCGGCCTTCCTCATCGGTGCGCCACTCTCGGCAATCCTTAGCAGCCACCTGGAGCGCGCCGCGGGCCAGCGCGTATGGCAGGCACAGCAAACCTGGCAGCGGGTTCCCGCCGTCCTGCTGCAGAGCGCACAACCAGACCCCTACGTGGTCTATGGGTCACCGCTGACCGCGTGGGTAAGAGCGCGGTGGACGGCACCGGACGGCTCTGCTCATACGGGTGAGATTCCCGTCAGCGCAGACAAACCGGCAGGCAGCACCGTGCGGGTCTGGGTCGACAGCACTGGCCACGCGATGGGCACCCCGCTCAGCCGAGGTCAGATCAACAGCCGGGTGCTCGCGGCAGCGGTATTCGCGCCTCTCGGGATCGCGCTGTTGCTGCTCACCACGGCTGTGGTGGCGAGCGTCGTGCTCGAGCACCGAAGGCTACGCGAATGGGAGACGGCCTGGGTATCGATCGAACGGCAATGGAGCAGGCGCAGTTAGCCACAACCTGTTCGCGATCCGGTCGATGCAGGAACCGCGAGAGAGAAGGTGAGATCCATGAGCGCACTGGCGCGCATCCAGACCAGCGGGTTGTTCCAAGGTCTGTTTGATTGGCTTGGCTCGCCGTTCTCCATGCTGCGGCCCTTCGTGGCACAGCCCATGCGGCTCGAACACTACGTCGGCGAGGGCCACTATGTGGTGCGCGCCGAGCTGCCAGGAATTGATCCGGAAACGCAGCTCAAGGTCACCCTCTCCAAGGGCATCCTGACAATCCACGCCGAACGGCACGATGAAACCGAGACGAGACACTGCTCTGAATTCCACTACGGCGTTTTCTCCCGCCACATTCAGCTGCCCCCGGGGGCCAACGAGGATGACATCAAGGCAACCTACGATAAAGGAATCCTGGAGATCACGATCGGGCTCAAGCAGAAGGCGAACGTGGCTGGCCGGCAGATTCCGGTAAGGGCCGCAAGCCACGCTTGACAAGCAAGCGCGGGACCCCCATCGCTAGCTCTGAACGGTGAGCTGGGGAAGATCGGCACCGGCCATTGCTGCGAGCATTTTGGCGCGAAAACCTCAGGCAGTTAGTGGCGGCAATTTCGGTGTGACGAAGGTCCTGCCAAACTAGGCCATGCGACCTTACTAGGCTCGGACGTCCAGCCTCCCAAGGTGGGCCGTTCAGCGTTCCTTAACAGGGAAAATGGACCCTTACACCCACGGCGCGAAATGGCGACACTGAGGGAAGTGAATAACAGACCATATCAAGATGGTCTGAACCGACATAGGAGGCGTACAATGCGCCGCACCACGTTCGACGCCCTGCTTACGGTGGCAGGGCTAGGCTTGGCGGTCGTCCTACTGATCGCCGGTGCCCTACTCACCTGGGGATACACATTCACCAATAACCAGGTGCACAACCAGCTCGTGGCGCAGAAGATCCACTTCCCGGCCAAGGGTAGCGAGTCATTGACCTCACTTCCGGCCCCCGACCGGGCCGCAGTGTCGGCCTACGCGGGCCAGCAGCTGGCGAATGGACAGCAGGCAGCGGTTTACGCGGATCACTTCATCGCGGTCCACTTGCAGAAGATTGCCGGCGGAAAGACCTACGCGGAGCTGTCAGCTCAGTCACTGGCCCAGCCCAACAACACCAAGCTGGCCGACCAGGTGCAGACCATGTTCCGTGGCACCACTCTGCGGGGCCTGCTGCTCAACGCGTACGCCTTCTGGAAGATGGGGCAGATCGCGCTGATCGCGGCGATCGTTGCCTTCGCCGGGGCTACGCTGATGCTGATCCTCGCGGCCTTCGGTGTCGCCCACCTGCGCCGGACGCCCGCCTCGGCGGAGGCCTTCCCGGAGCTAGGCAAGCACGTAGAACCGCAAGCAGCCTGACCGCCCAGCACGAGACAGCCTGCCTGGGCACCCCACAACCCCCGCCGATGTCCGGTCGGCGGGGGTTGTGGGCTGAGTGTCACCCCATGATCCGCTACATCGGAGAGTTCTCAGTCAAATGTACTGAGAACTCTCCGATACAAGGGATCATGGCAATTCGCACCAGGCTCCAGCGGTCCGCCGACCGCAATCGGGCGAAAATTTGCTCACGCGCCTGGGTTTCAGAGCAGACCGGCGATCTTGGGGACGCCGTCCGGGGGGTAGCTCACTCGGTCACGCACATCAACCACACCCTCGACGTGCCTGACCGCCTCGATCAGGTGAGAAGCGACGGCATCGCGCTCGACCTGCCCCGTTATCGTCACAATGCCCGACGTCACGATGACATCGAACGCGTTGGGCTCAAGCGCGAACTCATCAACGAGGATCTTCTTGACCACCTCGTCGCGGATCTGGTCGTCGGGCCGGGCGAAAACGCTCAGCACATCGACACGGCTCACGATCCCTACCAGCCGGTCCATGTCGTCCACCACCGGCAGCCGCTTTACCCGGCGCTCATACATCAGCCTGGCCGCTTCGGCGACAGGCGCATCCCGGTTGATCGTCACGGCGGGCTTGCTCATGAGCTCACCGGCGGTCACACCAGCGGCCTTGACCTGCTCCCTGCGGCGCCGCCCAGCCCACGGCCGCACAGATGCTGCTGACGAACCCACCGGTGCCGCCTCCTTGAGCAGCAGATCGGCCTCGGACACCACACCGAGCACGTGGCCGGCCGAATCCACAACCGGAAACGCACCAACGCGGCGACGCCGCATGACGGTGACGATGTCCTTGTAGCCGGCGGTTTCATGTACAGCAACCACGGTCCGGGTCATCACATCTTTAACAGTGCTGTTCATGGCGATCGCTCCTCCGTTGCCGCCATGTACAGCACATCAGCGCCCGATCTTCGCACGCATCGGGCAAACGGCTCGCGGCGCAGGGACGAATGTCACAACGGGCAACGGACCCTGCAGGACCGGGCGCACGCACCCG
>WNGE01000382.1_pt2 | contig 104863 bp, 93 predicted proteins | sample 5400651 | NCBI WGS metagenome assembly WNGE01 (sample SAMN13153370, study PRJNA577476) | soil metagenome | isolation source: 60 cm soil or saprolite under grassland replicate 2 | place: USA:California | collected 2016-06-15 | reverse complement strand
ACAGCCGTGCTGTTCCTCGTCTTCGGGTCCATCGCGACCTACGGCCTGGCCGGGAAGTCGAGAGAGCTGCTGGAGCCGACGGCCGGCCAGGCGCATTCCGCCATCGTCCGGTACGCCATCTTGCTCGTTGGCGCGTTCACCACGCTGGTGATCACGCTCGTGCTGTTCGGTGTCGACGTCAGCCAGCTCGTCCTCGGCGGGGCGATCACCACGGTCTTCCTCAGCATCGCGGCACAACAGGCGCTCGGCAACGTTTTCGCCGGACTGGTGCTGGTCTTCGCGCGGCCGTTCCAGGTGGGCGACGCGGTCCGGCTCCAGGCCGGCGCTCTCGGCGGCACGCTCGACGGCATCGTGACCGATATCGGGATCACCTACGTCCGTTTCCACACCGACGGCAGCGTAATGTCCATCCCCAACTCGCAGGTGCTCAACGCCATGGTCGGTCCCATCCCGCCCGAGGCGGAGGACGCCGAGGTGGTCGCGGACGGCAAGTCGGGCACGCCGGGCGGCCCGGAGCAGCCGCAGCCGCGCCCGGCCGGGCCGGTATAGCAGCGCCTGAGCAGAACGAAGGGCCGGCTAGCAAGCCAGCCGACCCTTCGTCACGTCAACCGGTGCGGAGGTCGCCTCTCGGCGAAAGGCGCAACGCGGCTCCAGCCGAACGGTATTCCGCGAAGGCAGTAGGTGCGGCCCGGGGACACAGCCCCACCGGCCGATAGCTTCTAACGCCCGCGACGCCGTCTGTGTTCCCGGCGCGTGGGCGGATCTGTTTCGTAGGGGAACGACGAGACGGCCTGCTGGCTCGCGGTGGCCTCCGGATCCTGATCCGGGTAGTGCCCGCCTCCGCTGCGGTAGCCGTTGTCCTGCGCACCGTAGCCGAAGGTGCTGTACCCCTGGTCCGGATACGCAGGGGCGTCGCCCTGGGCCGGGTAATCCTGCCCGGTGTAGCCGTACTCGCTGTACCCCTGGTTCGGGTAGGCCGGAGTGTCCGCTTCCTGATAGCCCTGGTCGCCATGGCCCTGGTACCCGTACTCCTCGTAGCCGGGCTCCTGGCGGACGGCCTGCTCCCGGTAGCGCTCGTCCGGGTGGCGCTGTTCCCGGTAACCCTCGTCCTCGTAGCGCTGACCCTGATAGCCCTGGTCCTGATAGCGCTGGTCCTGATAGCCCTGCCCCTGATAAGCCTGCCCCTGGTACGACGGGTCCTGATACGGCTGGTCCTGGTAGTGCTGACCCTGATAGCCGTCCTGGGCATAGCCCTGATGCTCCTGGGCCTGGTAACCGGACCCGGCGTTGCCGCGGTCGTCATAGGAGCCGCGGTCATGACCGGGCGCGGAGTCATAGCCCTGACCGGAGTAGGAGTCGGCGCTGTAGGCCTGGCCCTGATAGGAATCGCTGGCGTAGTGCCGCCCCGAGTACGAGGAACCCGAGTCGGATCCGGCCTGGCCGCCGTACCCCTGCTGGCCGTAACCCTGACCCGAATAGCCCTGCTCGGAATACCGCTGGTCGGAGTAGCCCTGCGCGCCGTAGCCCTGATCGGAGTAACCCTGGCTGGAGTAACCCTGATCGGAGTAGGTCTGGTCCTGATAGCTCTGGCCGGAGTAGCCCTGGTCCGGGTAGCCCTGGGCAGATTCGGCGTACCCCTGCGCCTCGTAACCGCGGTCTCCGTAGCCTTGCTGGTCTCCGTAGCCTTGCTGGTTTCCGTAAGGCTGCTGCTCGCCGTAGCCGCGGTCGGCGTACTGGCCGGGCTCGGCGTACTGGCCGGGCTCGGCGTACTGGCCGGGCTCGGCGTATCTCCCCTGGTCGGCGTACTGCTGCTGCCCCTGCGCAGCGTACTGGCCGCCGTAGGAACCGGCCGCGCCGCCGTAGCCCTGCTCGGAGTAGTACTGCCCGGCATAGTCCTGCGGCGGCTGGGACGCCTGGGACCCCGAGCCGGCAGGCAAGGCCAGCGGGCCCGCGGGCAGCGCCCGGGGACCCTGAGCGGCTTGCGGCGACGGGTTGAACACCGTCTTGCCGGCCGGATCCTCCGCCCGCACCGCGCGGAAGTCGCCGGTCACCGGGCCGGTGAACTCGGCCTCGCGGCCGTAGCCACCGGGCAGCGCCGTCAGCCTGGGGTCGGTCGGCGCCCCGGGGAGCTGGCTGGCGTAGCCACCGAATACGCGCGGATCGTTCGCCTGCGCCCCACGCTGCAGGGCGTCGATCAGCCTCGGCAGCTCCTCCATCGGCAGCCGGAACGTGCCGGTGCAGGTGCCTCCCTGCCAGATGCTGAAGACCGAGACTCCGGTATCGGCGTACCAGCTCAGCCGCATACTGCGGGAGCTGCCGCGCACGTCGAAGAAAACCTCGCCGAGCCGGGGCAGCGGAGCTGCGTCCGACGCTGACATGCTGCCCATCGCGGCCTTGCTCCCTTCTCTTTGTCCAGTTCGTCACGAAGACTCTCCAGCAGGCTAGCTGGAGGCCGGAATTCAGGTAGGGAATTTCGCCACCCCGGGTGCGAGACCGCCACCGCTGATGGCATCATTATCGACGGGCAGGCAGCGGCCCGCGCGATGGTTTAGTAAGGACGGGTGAACCGACGCGCAGGCGCCAGCCGTTCGGTATGGTAACCACTTACTGACAGCGGTCGCCGTACCCGTGCACGGGAACACCACGCCGGGAAGACGCGTTGTATCTTGCAACGGAGGCTTCCGGACAGGACTGGTTCCCGTACCCACGAGCCTGACGCTCTACTGTAACGCACCATTTGATGCATCTTGGTTGAGGTGATTGTTCCATGTCGCAGGTACGTCGGCAGTCGGCTGTGCTTCCCCGCCCGAACTGGGGCTGGCAAGATGCTGCCGCGTGCAAGGGCGAAGACCTGTTGCTCTTCTTCGGTCCGGACGGCGAGCGCCAGCCGGAGCGTGAGATCAGGGAGCGCAAGGCCAAGGGTGTCTGCGCGGCTTGCCCAGTGCGGCTGGAGTGCCTGAACTACGCCGTGTCGCGGCCGGAGAAGTACGGCACCTGGGGTGGCCTCAACGAGGATGAGCGTTCGGCCGAGCGCCGTCGCCGCATGCGCCGGGCCAACGCCGCCTAACCGAGCAGTGCTAGCACGTCGGCGTCGGTGAGCTGCCCGAAGGACGTGTACCACTGCCCCACGGACCGGAACCGCCGGGGCGTCGCCAAGATGATCACCCGGTCGGCCTCCGCGCGCATTTCACCCGCCGCGGCGGGCGCCGCGACCGGGGCCGCCAGCACGAGGTAGGCCGCCTGCGCCGCGCGCAGCGAGCGCAGCGCGGCCCGTGCGGTCACCCCGGTCGCCAGGCCGTCATCGACGACGATGACGTACCACCCGGCCACCTGCGGCAGCGGGCGGCCGCCCCGGTACACCTGCACCCGCCTGGTTAGTTCGGCCTGCTCGGCGGCTACGACCGGGGCCAGGTCGGCTGGTGACAGCGACAGCCGGGCGAGCAGGCCGGCGTCGTACACCGCCGTTTCCAGGCCCTCTGCGATCGCGCCGACACCGAGTTCGGGCTGGCGCGGATATCCGATCTTCCTGGTCACGATCACGTTCATTGGCACGTCCAGGACCTCGGCGACCTGTTTCGCCACGGCGACCCCGCCCCGGGGCAAGGCGAGCACCATGGCCCGTTCGGCCCAATCTCCCAATGCCACGGCGTGGGCGAGCCGCTCCCCGAGCATGGTTCCCGCCGCCCGCCGGTCCGGGAAGGGGAGCGGGTACTCGCCCTGGCGCATGTCCGGGATTTACCCCTGTAAAGGGGCGCGATGCAAGTATGCCGTCGCACAATGGAAAGATGATCTGCGTCCCGTGCCGGAAGCGGCACCACGAGGAGTGCCCGGGCCGCACCTGGTGTGACTGCCAGCACCTGCCGCCGGGCGGCCAGCCAGCCCGGGGCCCGCGGGAATAACCCCCGCGACTCGGTCTGTTGCCACGCGTATGGCGCCGGATGTGACCCTACGCACCGTCCACATGCCGGACGCTGCCTGGACAGCCCGGCTCGTTACATGTGATCCTGGGTTCATGAGTGTTACGGACCCGCTGCTCGTCGGGCGCCGTCACATCGATTTCTTGCGCATCCGCAGCGCCATCTGTCTACTCGCCCGTTAATCGTCGGCCCGGATTCCCATCCCGGGCGCGCGTGCGATTCCGGGCGCTCCCCCGCCGGACCACGGCTGAACGATGCCTGAAATGCGGCCCGGCGGAGCCCAGGTTCTCTCCTCACGCGCGTCCCCGAACCTGGAGGACCCTCCCACATGCCAGTCGCAGCTGGAATCAAGCGCAAACGCGGCGAAGGCCAGTGGGCGCTCGGCTATCGCGAGCCGCTCAACAAGAACGAGGAAACAAAGCGCAACGACGACGGGCTCAACGTCCGCCAGCGGATCATCGACATCTACTCCAAGTACGGCTTCGACTCCATCGACCCGGCTGACCTGCGCGGCCGGTTCCGCTGGTACGGGCTGTACACACAGCGCCGGCCCGGCATCGACGGCGGCAAGACCGCGGTGCTGGAGCCGGAGGAGCTCGACGACCGCTACTTCATGCTGCGCGTCCGCATCGACGGCGGTCGGCTGTCCAACGACCAGCTGCGGGTCATCGCCTACATCTCGCGCCGTTACGCACGCGGCACGGCGGACGTAACCGACCGGCAGAACATCCAGCTGCACTGGATCGAGATCGAGAACGTCCCCGACATCTGGGAGGCGCTCGAGTCGGTAGGCCTGTCCACCACCGAGGCCTGCGGCGATACCCCGCGGGTGATCCTCGGCTGCCCGCTGGCCGGCATCGACGCGAACGAGATCATCGATGGCACGGCGGAGATCGCCGCCATCGGCGAGCAGTACATCGGCGACGCCGCGTTCTCCAACCTGCCGCGCAAGTTCAAGTCCGCGATCAGCGGCTGCCCGGCGCAGTGCGCCATCCACGAGATCAACGACATCGCATTCGTCGGCGTCGTCAAACCGAACGGGGAAACCGGCTACGACCTATGGGTCGGCGGGGGCCTGTCCACCAACCCGATGATCGGCAAGCGGCTCGGCGCGTTCGTCCGGCCGGGCCAGGTAGCCGAGGTCTGGGCGGGCGTGACCGGGCTGTTCAGGGACTACGGCTACCGGCGCCTGCGGCACAGGGCCAGGATCAAGTTCCTGGTCGCGGACTGGGGCCCGGAGAAGTTCCGCGAGGTGCTCGAGAAGGAGTACCTCGGCTACGCCCTGCCGGACGGCCCGGCTCCGGACACGCCGCGCGACGGGATCCGCGATCACGTGGGCGTACACCCGCAGCGTGACGGGAACTACTACGTCGGCTTCGCGCCGGTGGTGGGCCGCCTGTCGGCCGACGCACTCGACGTGATCGCCGACCTGGCGGGCAGGTACGGAAGCGGGCGGGTCCACACCACCACCGAGCAGAAGATGGTCATCCTCGACGTGCCGCCCGAGCGCACCGAGGAGCTGGTGGCCGAGCTGGATGCCGCCGGCCTGCCGGCCCGCCCTAGTGCGTTCCGCAGGCACACGATGGCCTGCACCGGCATCGAGTTCTGCAAGCTCGCGATCGTCGAGACCAAGGCCCGGGCCGCCGACCTGATCAGCGAACTGGAGCGCCGGCTGCCCGGCTTCGACGCCCCGGTCACGATCAACGTGAACGGCTGCCCGAACTCCTGCGCCAGGATCCAGACCGCCGACATCGGCCTGAAGGGCTCGCTGGTCACCGGGCCGGACGGCCAGCAGGTCGAGGGATTCCAGGTGCATCTGGGCGGCAGCCTGAGCGGCGGTGACGGCTCGGGCTCAGGATTCGGCCGCAAGGTGCGGGGGCTCAAGACCACGGCCGAGGAACTACCGGACTACGTCGAGCGGGTGCTGCGGCGCTTCGACGCAGCTCGCGAGCCCGGTGAGAGCTTCGCCGCCTGGACCGTCCGGGCCAGCGACGAGGAGCTCTCATGAGCACCCGGGCCGTCCCGTTCTACTGCCCTTACTGCGGCGAGGAGGACCTCGAACCACAGGGCGCTGCCGACGGTGAATGGCATTGCCGCAGTTGCACACGATCTTTCCAGCTACGCTTTGCCGGAATAGGAGTCACACTGTGAGCCCCGTCGTAACGCGCGGCCTAGCGCAGCGGCACATCCTGGAGGACCCCGAGCAGATGCGAACCCTCGCCGAACAGGCCGCCGAGGAACTCGCCGACGCCCCGGCCGAAGAGGTAATTCGCTGGGCGGTAGACACGTTCGGCGAACGGATCTGCGTCACCTCGTCCATGACCGACGCGGTGATCATCCATCTCGCCGCCGCCGTCCAGCCAGGCATCGACGTAGTCTTCCTCGACACCGGCTATCACTTCGCCGAGACCATCGGGACCAGGGACGCGGTGGAGGCCGTGTACCCGGTCAAGCTGATCAACATCACCCCGTCGCGCACCGTGAAGGAGCAGGACGCCGCGCTGGGCCCCAGGCTCTACGGACGCAACCCCGACCTGTGCTGCTATCTGCGCAAGGTCGAGCCGCTGGAGCGGGCGCTGACCAACTACGACGCCTGGATCACCGGGGTGCGCCGGGACGAGACCAGCAACCGCCGCCAGAGCAAGGTCGTGGAGTGGGACGACCGGCGGGAGATGGTCAAGGTCAACCCGATCGTCAGCTGGTCGCAGAAGCAGGTGGACGACTTCATCACCGAGCAGGGCGTGCTGGTGAACCCGCTGGTCTACGACGGGTACCCGTCGATCGGCTGCGCCACCTGCACGATCCGCGTCGAGCCCGGCGCCGACCCGCGCAGCGGCCGGTGGGCGGGCACCGGCAAGACGGAGTGCGGCCTGCATGCGTGAAGGTGCTAGCCCGGGGGGCGTCCTGGTCGCGGTGGCGCACGGCAGCGCGGATCCGCGGGCCTCGGCCACCATTGCCGAACTGGCGGCGGTGGCCAGGGAGCGCTCGCCAGGTCTCGACCTGCGCACCGCCTTCCTGGGTCACGCCCCGCCGTCGCTACCCCAGGTCCTGGGCACGATCGAGGCGGACCGCGAGGTGACCGTGCTGCCGCTGCTGTTGACCGCGGCGTACCACAGCAAGGCCGACATCCCCCGCGTGCTGGCCAGGACATCGCTCCGGCGGGTGAGCTACGGCGCCACCCTCGGGCCACACCAGCTCCTGCTGGACGCGCTCGACCGCCGCCTGGCCGAGGCGCTGCCCAGTTCCGGCCCCGGCGCGCACCGGGACCCGGCGCGCACTGCTGTGGTGCTCGCGGCGGCCGGATCCAGCGATCCCGGGGCGAACGCCACGATCGCCCAGATGGCGGCGCGATGGCAGGCCAGGACGGGCTGGCTCACCGTCCGGCCGGCCTACGCCTCGGCCGCCGAACCCTCCCCCGCGGCAGCCGTGGCCCGCCTGCTGCGGGACGGGGCCCCCCGCGTCGTGGTCGCCACCTACCTGCTCGCCCCAGGCCTTTTCGCCGACCGGATCCGCCACACCGCCCTGGCCGCGGGAGCGGCCGCCGTCTCCCCCGCGCTCGGCGCCTGCGCCGAGGTGGCCGACGTCATGCTGGACCGTTTCACCCACGCTAGGTCAACTAGACGCAGCGCGGCGTAAATCGGACGCGTGAATCTGGGTAGAACTCCGTATAGCCCTCGAGAAAACCGAGGAACCCCGACCCGCTGGTCACGATCCGGTATCGTACGTCCCTCCGGGCATACGCTGACCCGGTAGAGTCGGCCGCTGGCCGAACGCGACCCGACTGGCCGCCAAAAGGGGGCGAATGCGTATCTGGCCGGGAACGCCATACCCGCTTGGCGCGACATGGGACGGATGGGGCACGAACTTCACCCTTTTCTCCGAGGTCGCTGAACGCGTAGAGCTCTGCCTGTTCGACGAGGCCGACGACGGTAGCGGCACGCTCAGCGAGACCAGGGTCGAGCTGACCGAGGTCGACGGCTTCGTGTGGCACGGCTACCTGCCCGGTATCGCGCCCGCGCAGCGGTACGGCTACCGGGTGCACGGGCCGCACGACCCCCCGCGCGGGCTGCGCTGCGATGGCTCCAAGCTGCTGCTCGACCCGTACGGCAAGGCGGTCGAGGGTGAGGTCCGCTGGGACGAGTCGCTGTTCGACTACCAGTTCGCCCACCCCAGGAAGCGGAACACCGCGGACAGTGCGGCGCACATGCCGAAGAACGTCGTCATCAACCCGTTCTTCGACTGGGGCAACGACCGGGCCCCGCAGACCCCCTACCACGAGACCGTCATCTACGAGGCGCACGTGCGCGGGCTGACCCTGTGCCATCCAGAGGTCCCGGCGGCGCAGCGCGGCACCTACGCCGGGCTCGCCCACCCGGCGGTGATCGCGCACCTGCAGCGGATCGGGGTCACCGCGGTGGAGCTCATGCCGGTGCACCAGTTCGTGGCGGAGCAGTTCCTGGTCGCCCGCAGCCTGACCAACTACTGGGGCTACAACACGATCGGCTTCCTGGCCCCGCACAACAGGTACTCCTCGGCGGGCCAGCGCGGCGAGCAGGTCAGCGAGTTCAAGTCGATGGTGAAGGCGCTGCACGAGGCGGGCATCGAGGTCATCCTCGACGTGGTCTACAACCACACCGCCGAGGGCGACCACATGGGGCCCACGCTGTCCTTCCGCGGTATCGACAACGCCGCCTACTACCGGCTCTCGGACTCCGAGCGCTGGCGCTACCTGGATTACACCGGTTGCGGGAACAGCCTGAACGCCCGCCACCCGCACTCGCTCCAGCTGGTCATGGACTCGCTGCGGTACTGGATCCTGGAGATGCACGTCGACGGGTTCCGGTTCGACCTGGCCGCCGCGCTGGCCAGGGAACTGCACGACGTGGACCGGCTGTCCACCTTCTTCGACCTGGTCCAGCAGGACCCCGTGGTGTCCCAGGTGAAGCTGATCGCCGAGCCGTGGGACGTGGGCGAGGGCGGCTACCAGGTCGGCAGGTTCCCGCCGCTGTGGACCGAGTGGAACGGCAAGTACCGCGACGCCGTCCGCGACTTCTGGCGCGGCCGTTCGTCCACCGTGCCGGACTTCGCGTCCCGGCTCACCGGGTCCAGCGACCTGTACGCGACGAGCGGGCGACGCCCCGTCGCCTCGATCAACTTCGCCACCTGCCACGACGGGTTCACGCTCACCGACCTGGTCTCCCATAACCACAAGCACAACGAGGACAACGGCGAGGACAACCGGGACGGGACCGACGACAACCGCTCGTGGAACTGCGGCGCCGAGGGGCCGTCCCGCGATCCCGCGATCAACGAGCTGCGCGCCCGGCAGAGGCGGAACTTCCTGGTCACCTTGTTCCTCTCCCAGGGTGTGCCGATGCTGCTGGCCGGCGACGAGATGGGCCGCACCCAGCAGGGCAACAACAACGCCTATTGCCAGGACAACACGATTTCCTGGGTGGACTGGAGCCAGGCCGCCGCCGAGCAGGAGACGCTGCAGTTCACCGAGACGCTGGCCGGCCTGCGCCGCGACCACCCGGTGTTCCGCAGGCGCCGGTTCTTCCGCGGCCAGGTCCCCGGGGCGGAGAAGGGCGACATCGTCTGGCTCACCCCCGCCGGGGAGGTGATGACGGACGCGGACTGGGAGGCCAGCTACGCCAAGTCGCTCGCGGCGTTCCTCAACGGGGACGCGATCAGCGAGCCCGACCCGCGCGGCGGGAAGATCTCCGACGCCAGCTTCCTGCTGCTGTTCAACGCGCACAGCAAGCCGCTCACGTTCACCCTGCCCGAGGCCGGCTACGCGGCGGGCTGGGAGGTCATCATCGACACGTCGTCCGGCGTCCCCGGCGCGATCCACCCGCCGAAGAAGGAGATCGAGGTCCGCGACCACGCCGTGGTCGTGCTACGGTCCACGGGGTGAGCCTGCGCCAGCTTTTTTCCGACCGGGAACCGGACCTGCCCAGGCTCTACGCTTACCCGGACGGTCACTGGCTGCGGGCCAACATGGTCGCGACCGCGGACGGTGCCGCGTCCCTGAACGGCCTCACGCAGGGCATATCCTCCGATACCGACCGACGGGTGTTCGCCCTGCTCCGTACGCTGTGTGACGTCATCCTGGTTGGCGCGTCCACGGTCCGCGAGGAGAAGTACAAGCCGGCCCGGCTACAGGAGCTGTGGAGTCACCTCCGGGAGGGCCGACCGCCGACGCCGCCGATCGCGGTGGTCAGCAGGCGGCTCGACCTCGACCCGGATAGCCCGCTCATCACCGCGGCCCCGGCGCACGCCCGCACGATCGTCATCACCACGGTCAGCGCCCCGGACGCCCGGCGGGACCAGCTCGGCCGGTACGCCGAGATCATCATCGCGGGCCAGGACACCGTCGACCTCAGGACGGCGGTGGACGCGCTGGCCGAACGTGGCCACCGCCGGATGCTCGCCGAGGGCGGCCCGCACCTGCTGGCTCAGCTGGTCGAGGCTGGCCTGCTGGACGAGCTGTGCCTGACCATCGGCCCGCAAATGGCCGGACCCGGCGCCGACCGTATCGTGGCCGGCGCCGGGACTGGCCCCGGTCTCTCCGGTTCCCTGCCGCTGCGGCTAGCCCACGTACTGGAGGACCAGGGATTTCTCCTGTGCCGGTACGTCAGGAACGATCATTGATCCGAACGGGCTGGGCGCGTGCCCCGGCTCAGGGCATCTCGCCGGCCCGGTCCACGATGGCCGTCTGGACCAGGGCGCCGCCGCCTAGCTGGCCTTGCTCACCCCAGGTGGTCATGCCCAGATAGGCAAAGGTGCGGGGATCGAAGATGTTCATCGCCTTGCTGCCGTAGAAGTGCCAGACCACGCCGATGCCCAGACGGCCGCTGACGTCGCGCACATGGGGCTCGACGGTGAGTCCGGGCGTGGCGGCCAGGAACCGGTAGAGCGCGGCCCGCTGGGCGGGCAGGATGTAGTCCGACTCCAGCATGAACCCGACCGTCTTGGACAGGTCGTTCAGGTCATTCAGCCGGATCCCCTGGGTCCGCTCCAGGTACGCCCCCATCGCCGCCGCCGTGGTCGGCATATCCGGGAAGAACGCCCGCTCCGGCGTGCACGGCACGGTGACGACCGGCCCGTCCATCGGCACGGTGATGCCTGGACCGTCCATCGTCACCGGCTTCTTGGCGACGATGGGCTTGTGCCCGCCCTTGATCGGCTTGCCGTCACGCCCGGGCGTCTGGATCTTACGCGACCCGTTCACGCACCCGAGCTGCACCGTCTTCTGCTCTTTCCCGTTGACCGGTGACTCGGTCAGCCCGTTCCGCGTCCCGTCCACCGACAGCCACGACTGCTCGACCACTCCCCCGAGGCCCACTACCTTCGTGAAAACGAACTGGTCATGCCTCGGCACCACGACATGCTCCTTCAGCGCCGCAACCGCTGCCCGATCTAGCACGTCCCGAGCGGTCAGCTTCGCCGGGACGGTCACCACAGCAGGTGCTGTCCTGTGCGTTCCCGCCAGCACTCCGGCCGTGATCGCAGCGGCGGCGGCCACCGTAACGCCACCGATCGCGATGCGGCGCGCTAGGCCAGTCCGCAGTTCCGCCCGCGGCGGCCGAACGCCGCTGGCGGAAGCGGCCTGGCTCCGCGCGATTGTGGTCAGGACTCGATGGCGGGCCTCGGAGAGCTCAGCGCCAGAAAGCAGCGGAGCGTCTGGAGCGCACTCCCTGAGCAGGTCAAAGTCATTCATTGGTCAGGATCTCCTCATAAGTCGCAGCCGCCGGGGTGCCTACGAGCACTTCGCGGATCTTCGTCCGAGCGCGGTGCAGCCGGGAACGCACGGTGCCGACAGGGATATTGAGGGCTCGCGCGACTTCGTCGTAGCTGAGCTGCTCCCACGCGATCAAGAGCAGGACATCGCGGTCCGGCGGGGCAAGCCCGGCGACAGCTTCGGCCAGAGGGGCGCGGATGGACTGCGCGGTCACGTCTAGCGCCGCCCGTTCGGCATGATCGTGCTGTACGGGATCGGGACCCGCAGCCTGGCGCAGGCGGAACTGGCGGGCTTCTTCGCGGCGGTGCTGGGCGACCATGTTGGTGGCGGTGCCGTAGAGCCAGGGGCGGGCGTCGTGGTAGCGGCGGTCGTAGCCTGCCCGTTTCCGGAACGCCACCAGGAACGTCTCGGCCACCAGGTCGTCGGCGGCCTGGCGGCCGACCCGGCGGGCCAGATAGCGGTGAATGTACGGTGCGTGGCGGTCGAAAAGCGACGCGAACCGGTCGGGTTCGGCGCGGGACGCCTCGATCACGGCCGCGTCCTCCAAGGCCAGCCGGTTCATACGGCGTCTTGTCGTGTCATCGGCACTCCTTACGAACGGCTTTACCTGCTATCCGCAGGAACCGCCCGGGGAGTTCACGGGCGGGGCAGCAGGCCCCGCTCGAACCCGGCCGCCGCCGCGGCGGCGCGGTCGTTGACGCCCAGCTTGGCGTAGATGTGCAGCACGTGGGTCTTGACCGTGGCCTCGCTGATGAACAGGCGGGCCGCCGCCTCGCGGTTGGAGCAGCCCTGCGCGATCAGCCCGAGGATGTCGAGTTCGCGCTGGCTGAGCGGTTCCCTGGCCGGCTGCCTGACCTGGCCGAGGAGCCGGGTGGCGACCGAGGGCGAGAGCACGGCCTCGCCGCGGGCCGCGGCGCGGACGCCGCGCAGCAGCTCGCCGGGCGGGGAGTCCTTCAGCAGGTAGCCGGTCGCGCCGGCCTCGATCGCGGGCACCACGTCGGTGTCGGTGTCGAAGGTGGTGAGCACCAGCACCCGCGCGCCGATGCCCTTCTCCGCCAGCAGCTTGATCGCGCTGACCCCGTCGAGGACCGGCATCCGCAGGTCCATCAGCACCACGTCCGGGTGCAGCGCCGCGGCCCGGTCGACCGCCTCCCGGCCGTTGGCTGCCTCCCCCGCCACCTCGAACTCGCCGCTGGCCTCGAAGATGCCCCGGAGGCCGTCGCGCACCACCGGATGGTCGTCGGCGATCAGCAACCGGATGATCTGGCTCACTTGCCTTCTCCCAGGGGGATGGCGGGCAGGCTGGCCGATACGGCCGTGCCCGCCCCGGGTTCCGACTCGATCTCTAGCTGCCCGGCTAGCCGGCTGACCCGCTGGCGCATCGCGATCAGCCCGAAACCGCCCGCGGCCGAGGCCTCGCCGGCCAAATGCCCGTTGCGCTCGGTCACGGCGAACCCGGCTCCGTCGTCGCGCACGTCCAGGCTGACCACGTCCTCCATGTAGGACAGCGTGACCCCGGCCCGGGAGGCGCCGGCGTGCTTGGCCACGTTGGCCAGCGCCTCCTGCGCGACCCGCAGCAGCGTTACCTCGACCTCCGGGTGCAGCGCCCGCGCCTCGCCGGTGGTCTCGACATCCCCGGTCACGCCGCTGGTGACCGACCAGCGGGCCACCTCGTCGGCCAGCGCCTCCGGGAGCCTGCTGTCCTCCAGCGCCTGCGGCCGCAGCGCCTGGACCGAGCGGCGGGCCTCGGCCAGGCTGTGCCGGGCGAGCCGTTTGGCGTTGTCGATCCGCCGCTCGCGTTCGGCGTCATTGCTGGTCTGCTGGGCTGCCTCGAGCTGAGTGACGATCCCGGTCAGGCCCTGGGCGATGGTGTCGTGGATCTCCCGGGCCATCCGATGCCGCTCGTCTCCCGCGCCCGGCCAGCGCGAGCGCCCAGTGCCAGGGCGGGCCAGCGCTCGTCACGGCCGAAGGCTAGCCTGGCCACTGGAGAAGCCCGGTCATGCACGGCCCGCGGCCTGGGCGACGCGAGAAGGGGTAAAGGGTTCATGCCGCTACACACCCAGGTGGATGCGTCCATCCGGGACGACGAGCTCGACGTCAACCCGGTCTACGTCCAGGAACTGGGGGCCGGGATCCCTCGGTACCGGCTGCCCGCGCACGGCATGCTGCCGCGCACCGCGCTCCAGATGGTCCGCGACGAGCTCATCCTCGACGGCAACGCCCGGCTCAACCTGGCCACGTTTGTCACCACCTGGATGGAGCCAGAGGCCGAGCAGCTGATGGCCGAGTGCGCCGCCAAGAACATGATCGACAAGGACGAGTACCCGCAGACCGCCGAGCTTGAGCAGCGCTGCGTGAACATCCTCAGTCACCTGTGGAACGCGCCGGCCGGCAGCAAGGCCACCGGCTGCTCTACCACCGGGTCGAGCGAGGCCTGCATGCTCGGCGGGATGGCGCTGCTGTGGCGCTGGCGCGCCCGGCGCCAGGCGGCCGGGCAGGACGCGGCCAGGCCGAACCTGGTGATGGGCTCCAACGTCCAGGTGTGCTGGGAGAAGTTCTGCCGCTACTGGCAGGTCGAGCCCCGCTTCGTGCCCATGGTGCCGGGGCGGCTGCACCTGCGCGGCGCCGAGGCCGCGGCCAAGTGCGACGAGAACACTATCGGGGTGGTCGCGATCATGGGCTCCACCATGGACGGCAGCTACGAGCCCGTGCTCGAGATCAGCCAGGCCCTGGACCGGGTGCAGACCGAGCAGGGGCACGACGTGCCGATCCACGTGGACGGCGCGTCGGGAGGGTTCGTCGCCCCGTTCCTGCAGCCCGAACTGGAGTGGGATTTCCGGGTTCCGCGGGTGGCGTCCATCAACGCCTCGGGCCACAAGTACGGCCTGGTATATCCCGGGGTCGGCTGGGTCATGTGGCGGACTCCGGACGCACTGCCAGACGACCTCGTGTTCCGGGTCAACTACCTGGGCGGCGAGATGCCGACGTTCGCGCTCAACTTCTCCCGGCCCGGCGCGCAGGTGGCTGCGCAGTACTACAACTTCATCAGGCTCGGCCGCCAGGGCTACCAGCGCGTGCAGCACGCCTGCCGGGACGTCGCGCTGCACCTGTCCGCCGGGATCGCCAAGATGGGCCCGTTCGAGCTGCTCACCGAGGGCCGCGACCTGCCCGTGTTCGCGTTCAAGCTGCGCGACGACATCACCGGGTACTCGGTGTTCGACGTGTCGGAGCGGCTGCGGCTGCGCGGCTGGCAGGTACCCGCCTACACATTCCCGGCCGACCTGACCGACACCGCGGTGATGCGCATCGTGATCAGGAACGGCTTCAGCATGGACCTGGCCAACCTGCTACTCGCTGACCTGCGCAAGCACGTCAAGGTACTGGAGCACCACCCGCAGACGCAGCCGCCGCCGGAGATCCAGCACATGCGCGAGTCGTTCAAGCACTGAGCCGGCCGGAACGCTGAGCGTGCTGGTCAGGACGAGGTCAGCCAGCGCAGGACGGACCTGAGCCTGGGGCTCCTGCTGGTCGTCCACGGGTGATCCTCGTCGTTGGTCCACGCGTACGCGGGCAGGCCGTCCTGGACGAATCCGCGCAGCCGGGGCTCGTCCAGGTCCGCGGCCGCGAAGGCGTACAGCGCCTGGATCCGGGGCAGCATCACGCCGTAATCGATCAGGCGGCCGGCGTAGTTCTCCAGGGCCAGGATCTCGCTGAGGGTGAAGCCGTCGAGCGGATACCTGTCCGGCAGGATGTTGTGCAGCGACAGGAACAGGTCGGCGCCCCGCCAGCGCGGATCGCCGAGTACCCGGCTGACGGGGCGCACCCGCCCCAGCGCGAGCTTCGGGCTGGCGACCAGGGCATGCGCGTAGAGCACCCGGCTCAGGGCCACGTTCATGAAGAAGCGCTCCACCGGAAGCTCGGCCGCGCAGAGCGCCTGGTGCTCGATGTACCCCGCCACGATGCTGGCGTTATGGGCCCGGTACCAGGCCACCGCGCTCGGCCGCCGGAGGAAGCCGGACCAGCGCGAGACCGACGGCCTGCTGGCCGGCCCGGGCCTGCCTGCCAGCAGCCGGTCCGCCTCCCACGCGTCCCGGAGCAGGCCCTTGTTGACCGCCCGCCACCACCGGCTCCCCGGCCGGGGGGCGTCCGGGGCGGCCAGCAGGCCCCGGTGGACCTGCCACCGCATGAAGGCCAGCTCGGCCCGGCGGTAGGACCGGATCGAGGCGCGACCGGGCCGGTCGTCGTAGAAACTGCTCGCCAGACCGAGGCGCCGGGCCGGATCGTCACGGACCGCCGCCATCATGCCGAGCGCCTCTGCCGCCGCATCACCAGCCATCGGGGGATAGCGTAGCTGGGGGACCGGCAGGCGAAGGAGCTGACGATGACGGTGCTGCGCAGTTACGTGGGCGGGGCATGGACCGGACCGGCGGACGGCGGGCGACCGGTGCTCGACGCGGTGACCGGCGAGGAAGTCGCCCGGGTGTCGTCGACGGGCATCGACCTGGCGGCGGCGCTGGACTACGGCCGGTCGTCCGGCGGCCCGGCACTGCGCGAGCTGACCTTCCACCAGCGGGCGGCGCTGCTCAAGTCGCTCGGGCAACTGCTGCGTGAGCACCGCCAGGAGCTCTACGCGCTGTCCGCCCGCACCGGCGCGACCCTCGGGGACTCCAAATTCGACGTCGACGGCGGCATCGGCGTGCTGCTCAGCTACGCGAGCCGGGCCAAGCGCGAGCTGCCGAACGACACCATCCTCACCGAAGGCACCGTCGAACCGCTCGGCAAGGGCGGTACCTTCGTCGGCCAGCACATCCTCACCCCGCTGCTCGGGGTCGCGGTCCAGATCAACGCGTTCAACTTCCCGGTCTGGGGACCGCTGGAGAAGTTCGCCCCGGCGTTCATCGCCGGGGTGCCGAGCCTGGTCAAGCCGGCCACCCAGACCGCGTACCTGACGGCCCGGCTGGTCGAGCTGATGGTCGACTCGGGACTGCTGCCCGACGGCGCGATCCAGCTGGTCTGCGGCAGCATCGACGGCCTGTTCGACCACCTCGGCGAGCAGGACCTGGTGGCGTTCACCGGGTCGGCCGCCACCGCCCGGCAGCTGCGCGCCCACCCGGCCATCGTGGGCCGGTCGGTCCGGTTCAACGCCGAAGCGGACTCGCTGAACTGCTCGATCCTCGGCCCCGAGGCCGGGCCGGGCACGCCGGAGTTCGATCTGTACATTCGGCAGCTAGTCACCGAGATGACGGTCAAGGCCGGCCAGAAATGCACCGCGATCCGTCGGGCCCTGGTCCCGGCCGCGCTGGCGGACCAGGTGGCGGAGGCGGCCAGGGACGGGCTGGCCACGGTGGTGGTGGGCAACCCAGCCGAGGAAGGCGTCCGGATGGGGGCGCTGGCCGGGCTGGAGCAGCGCGAGGAGGTACGCCGTTCGGTCAAGGCCCTGCTGTCGGCCGGCCGGATCGTGTCCGGCGACCCGGACCACGTGGACGTGGTCGGGGCCAGCGCCGAGCGCGGCGCGTTCATGGCGCCGCTGCTGCTGCAGGCCGACGACCCGGGCCGCCTCGAGCCGCATCAGGTGGAGGCGTTCGGCCCGGTCAGTACCATCATCGGCTACCAGGACACCGACCAGGCGATCGAGCTCGCGGCCCGCGGCCGGGGCAGCCTGGCCGGCTCGGTCGTCACCGCGGACACCTCCTTCGCCCGCGACGTGGTCCTCGGCCTGGCGCCCTGGCACGGCCGGCTCCTCGTCCTGGACCGCGAGGATGGCGCCGAGTCCACCGGCCACGGCTCGCCGCTGCCCATGCTGGTGCACGGCGGGCCTGGGCGGGCCGGCGGCGGCGAGGAGATGGGCGGCGTCCGCGGCGTGCTGCACCACATGCAGCGCACGGCGGTGCAGGCCAGCCCGCGGGTGCTCTCGGCCGTCACGCGCCGCTGGATCCCGGGTACCGAACGGGCTACCGATGGCGGCCATCCCTTCCGCAAGTCCCTCGCCGACCTGCGGATCGGCGACGCCGTGGTCGCCGGGCCGCGTCAGGTCACGCTGGCCGACATCGAGCACTTCGCCGAATTCACCGGGGACACCTTCTACGCGCACATGGACGAGGAGGCCGCGCGGGCCAACCCGTTCTTCGACGGCCGGGTCGCGCACGGCTACCTCATCGTCTCCTTCGCGGCCGGGCTGTTCGTCCAGCCCGATCCCGGTCCCGTGCTGGCCAACTACGGCCTGGAGAACCTGCGCTTCCTCACGCCGGTGTACCCGGGTGACGAACTGACCGTGACGCTGACCTGCAAGCAGATCATCCCGCGCGAGGACGCCGGGCAAGGCGAGGTGCGCTGGGACGCCGACGTGACCAACCAGGACGGCAAGTCGGTGGCGACCTATGACGTGCTGACCCTGGTGGCCAAACAGTGGCCGCCCGCCTAGGGAAGGTGCTCGGCGGATGCCGTCCACACTGACTGACAGGTGTGCGGGGCGTTCCGGGAACGTTACGGCGGTCAGCGCAGCAGGCCGAAGAAGTCCTTTAGGTCCGCCGCCAGCTGGGCCGGGGCTTCCATCGCCGGGAAGTGCTGGCCGCGCGGGAACTCGGTCCAGTGCGCACCGGGCGGGGCGGGGACCAGCTTGCAGACCGTCTCGTCGGCCCCGAAGACCGCGAAGCCCTGCGGAACGGCAGGCGGTACGCCCCAGTCGGAGGAATGCGCCTGCTCATACAGCGTGTGCGCCGCGCTGGCGCCGGAGCCGGTGTACCAGTACAGGCTGACCGTGGTGAGCAGCTGGTCGCGGTCGACCGGCAGGTCGGTCCACTCGTGCACCTTCTCCGCGATCCAGGCCAGCTGAAGCAGCGGTGAATCGGCCAGGCCGTAGCCGATGGTCTGCGGCCTGCTGTTCTGAATGGCCAGATAGCCAGAACCATCTCTAGAGAATGCGTCCATCCGTTCCAGGATCAGCTTGTCGACCGGATCGTCCTCGTCGAGCCGGCCGGCCATCCCGGGGATGAAAGTGGCGGTGGCCGCGGCGGTCAGCGGATCGGTCACGACGTGCATGCCGATCACGTGGTCGCCGTCGAGGCCGGCGACCATGCCGGACACCCCTGCGCCGATGTCGCCGCCGTGCACGCCGTACCGTTCATAGCCAAGCCGGCGCATCAGCTCGGCCCAGGCGCGTGCAGTGCGGCCCATGGCCCAGCCGGGCGCGCTCAGCGGGGTCGAGAAGGCGTAGCCGGGCAGGGACGGCGCGATGACGTGGAAGGCCTGGCCTGCGGCCGGGTTGACCAGCGGCTCGATTAGCTGGAGGAACTCGGCCACGGAGCTCGGGTAGCCGTGGGTGATCAGCAGCGGCTTGGCGTCGGGCTGGCCGGATCGGACATGCAGGAAATGAATGCGCTGCCCGTCGATCTCGGTGACGAACTGGGGGTAGGAGTTGAGCCGCGCCTCGGCGGCGCGCCAGTCGTACCGCGTGCGCCAGTACTCGGCCAGTTCCCTCAGGTAGGCAAGCGGTACTCCGCGGGTCCACTCAACGCCGAGCAGCTCGCCGGGCCAGCGGGCGCTGGCGAGCCGGTGGCCCAGGTAGTCCACGTCGGCCTGGCGGATCTCGATGCGGAACGGCTGAATGTCCTCGTTCATCTCTTCTCCTCCTTAGCGGGCCTGGTGCCCGCCAAGAAGGCTAGGAATAATAGCGGAAGGGATCTTTCCTAGATCGAATTCAGGATCAGAGAATGCTGGAAACATCGGCGCGCCTGCTGCGCCTGCTGTCCCTGCTCCAGGCGCGGCGTGACTGGACCAGCGCCGAGCTCGCCGTCCGGCTCGACGTCACCACCCGGACCATCCGGAACGACGTGGCCCGGCTGCGCGCGCTCGGCTATCCGGTCGAGGCGCGCCCCGGTGTGGCCGGCGGCTATCGCCTCGGCACCGGGGGTTCCCTGCCTCCGCTGCTGCTCGACGACGAGGAGACGGTGGCGGTCGCGATCGGACTGCGGACCGCCGCGAACGGCTCGGTCGCCGGGATCGAGGAGGCCTCGGTGCGGGCCCTGGCCAAGCTGCAGCAGGTGCTTCCCTCGCGGCTGCGCCACCGGGTCAGCGCGTTTGTATCGTCCGCACTGCCCATGCCGTCCCGCGGGCCACAGGTGGATCCGGACGTGCTGACCCTAATCGCGAGCGCCTGCCGGGACCACGAGCGGCTCCGGTTCGACTACCGGAGCCATTCCGGGACCACCGGCCGACGCTCGGCAGAGCCGTACCGGCTGGTGAACGACCGGCGGCGCTGGTACCTGGTGGCCTGGGACGAGGACCGGGACGCCTGGCGCACCTTCCGGGTCGACCGGATCGAGCCGCGGCCGCCGGCAGGCCCGCGCTTCACCCCCCGCGCCCTGCCGCCCGACCGGGAGATCGCCGCGCAGGTAGCCCGCGGAGCCGGCGAGGCGACCTGGCAATACCGGGCGCGGGTGATCGTGCACGCGCCCGCGGCACACGTGCGGAACCGGCTGCCGATACCAGTGGAAGTGGACTCCCTCGGCGACGACAGGTGCGCGTTCGAGCCGGGCTCGGACCATCCGGAAATGCTCGCCCTCTACCTGGGAATGCTGGGCGCGGACTTCACCATCGTGGACTCGCCAGAACTGGTGGCCGCGCTGCGCACGCTGACCGGGCGCTATCACCGCGCCATCGAGGCCAGCAGCCCTCGCGCCTTACGGCGCCGCCAGGGCCAGGCCGAGCGCGACCGCGTAGCGGTGGCCGAGCGGCCCGCCGGGGCAGGTGCCGCCGACGTCGCCGCGGCCGGCTGCCACCCCGTCGGGCAGCGAGCGGGCCAGCACGCCGAGCAGTTCCTCATCCCCGGCCGGCCCGCCGACCACCAGGACCTGCGCCGGATCCTGGCCGAGCGTGCGTACCGCCCGCCGGAAGTTCCCCGCCAGCACGGCCTGCTTGAGCCGCAGCCGGATGGCCCGCCATTCTCCCGGGCTGTGGTGCCGGTCGAACGGCAGCCAGCCGCCCGGGCCTTCCACCGCGAGCATGCCGGCCGCCGACGCGGGCGCCGGGACGTCCAGGAAGCCGCGGCGGCCGTCCTCGCCCTCGTAGCGCTGCCCGCCGTCCACCCGGACGCACGGCCGGCGCTTGACCCAGTCGGCGGACGCGCGCGGGATGCCGAGCATCTCCGCCACCGCGGCGGTGAGCAGCTCACCCGCGCCCGCGGCCACGACGCTGCCCCCGGGCCCAATGACGTCGACGGTGCCGGCCCCCAGGTCGACCACGACCGCATCGTCGACGGCGCCCGGCGTGGTGAGGGCGCCGAGCCGGGCCGCGGCCGACTCGCTGACCGGGCCATTTACCGGCACTTCGAGCAGGTCACCCAGGACGGACGCGGCATCCTCGTCGCCCGCACGGCTCAGCGAGGCGACCAGCACCGCCCGGCCGGTGCTGCCCTGCCGGGCGGTGGCCGCCTCGGCCGCGGCGGCCAGGTCCACGGCGAACAGGTCGTCGACCTCGCTAGCAGCTGCACCCGTGCCGTACCCGTGTACGGCACCTACCGGCCAGCCGGCCAGCCGCGAGATCGCGGCCCGCAGCGGCAGGCGGCCCTCCCCCGCGGTCAGCACCCACGGTTCGTCCGGGATTCCGGGCGCGCCGGGGGCCGCGGGCAGTAGGCCGACCACGGCGTTGGCGTGGTCGGTCAGCGCCCGGCTCACCGCGCCCGCGTCACCCGCCTCGGCATCAGTCAGCGGGTCCAGGCCGAGGCGGGCGCCGAGCGCGACCGGGTCGGCCAGCAGGCGCAGGGTGTGCCCAGCCGGGCGCACCTCGACCGCGAGCAGGCGGCAGGCCGCCGCCGTGTCCGCGTCGACCTGGTCGATGACCGGTACGCTGCCGGGAAGCCGGTTCGCCACCAGCACGCCCTCATCCCCGGCCACCAGCACCGCGCCGATCCGGGTTCCGGCCGCCAGCAGCGCCCGCAGCCGGTCGGCGGCCTCGTCGTAGCGCAGCCCGGTCGGCACGATGGCTACTACGTCCACGTCGCGGGGCGCGAACCTGGCCGGGGAAAGGGGCGCGGGGTCGCCGGTGAGATGGGGCGCGGCGAGGGACAGGGGCACGCCGACGCAGGCGCCGGTCCCGCCGGGGGTGGGCACGCCCGCGGCCAGCACGCGCAGCCGGCCGGCCGGCCCGGCGGCGCCGGGCACGGTCACCACCGCGGTGTCCACCGCCCGCAACGGCGCGATCCTCGCCTCGCCGACCGTGCCGCCGAGCTGACGTTCCAGCCGCCGGACCAGCGCGGCAGCCCCGCGCAACGAGCCCGGCGAGCCCTTCCGGCCACGCGTCGGCACCCGCCCGGCACCCAGGATCTTGCCGCCGGACACCAGCACGACCTCGGTCGTGGCGTTCCCGACGTCGACCCCCGCGATCACCGTCACCCGGCGGCCTCCCCTACGCGGACAGGCCCCGGCGGGCGTAGACGTCCGCCGCCTCGGTCAGCAGCGCCGCGCAGCGGGGCAGCCCCCGGGCATCGAGCGACGCGGCCAGCTCGGTCAGCTGCGCGGGCGTGGACCGGCCCGGCCGCAGCGCCTCGTAGATGGCCAGCACCTCATCGTCGGGCAGCCGGGTCAGTTCGGCCGCGCGGCGCAGGTTCTCGGCCAGCTGCGGGTTGCCGTGCTGTTCCGCCACGACCGCCTGGCGATCCAGGGTCTCCGGGTGAATCCGGAGGTCCGCCACGCCGACCTCGCCCGCCCGCACCGCCTCCACGGTCAGCCCGTCCACCGGTTTCCCCGACAAGGCCCGGATCTCGTCAGTCACAACTGCTCACCGCCGTAACAGCAGGCCTTCCGACCCAACCACGGCGATGTGACACCGTAGTGGTTCTGACCACGGCGATGTGACATCGCCGTGGTTCCTGCGGGAATCCGGGGCCCGAGCCAACCGGCACGATGTGACATCGTGCCGGTTCTATGCGGCTCGATGTCACATCGTGCCGCATGCGCAGCGCGCTGGTGGTGCGAAACACGCTTGTGGTGCCGAAGATGCAGATGGTACGGAGCGGGCGCGGTCCGGGGAGCGGGCGCGGTCCGGGGAGCGGGCGCGGTCCGGGGAGCGGGCGCGGTGCTGAGTGTGCACGGGCTTTTCATGTCAGGCCCTCCAGGCTCAGCTCTTCGGGGGGCGCGCCGGGGACCATGCGGCGGCGTTCGAGTTCCATCAGGGCGATCACCGTGGTGTGGTAGCGGGCCTCGATGGCCTCGTCGGAGTACGGGTTCCTGGCCGGGTCGGGCGTACCGCCCTTGGCGTGCCGCGCGGCGTTGGCGCCGAGCAGCCGGTACAGCGCCGGCGTCATCGAGGGCGCCACCGAGTACAGCTCCAGGTTGGCCAGCGGGGCCAGGTCACGGCGGTGGATCAGCGCGGTGCCCTTGCCCTGCAGCCCGATCCCGATCCCCGACCCGGCCAGCCGGGCCGCGGCCAGCCCGATCCGGCCCAGGTCGACGCTGTCGCCGAAGCGGACCACCCGGCCGACGCAGCCTTCTTCCTCCAGGCCGGCCAGCATCTCCCGCAGCACGTCGGTCACGGCCAGCCCGGACAGGCACCGCCACACGTCCCGGCCGACGGCCGGCGAGACCCCGATGACGACGTCGCGCGGCCCCTGTCCTGGCCCGGCGGGGCCACGGGCACGAAGCAAGGGCACAGCGCATTCGGCCTGCTCGGCGCGCAGGTCGGCGACCCCGCGCGCCTGGCGGATGGCGTCGATCTCGGCCTGCCGGGACGGCGCGGGCTCGTAGCCGGTGCCCGGACCCGCGTAGTCGTTCGGGTCGGTGACCAGGGACAGCACGCTCAGCTGCTCGTCGAAGATGGCGGACGTCTGCAGGTAATCGCCGGACAGCCTGGCCCGGGCGAAGGCCATGGTCCGTTCGGCCTCGTGAAGATAGCCGCATTCGTCCAGGGCGGCCACGATGTCCACCACCGTCAGCCCGCGCTGGCGGATGGCCTGGGCCGCGGCCAGCACGGCCAGGGTGTCGGTCTCCCCCAGGTCTTTCGACCCGGCCGCGTCGACCGCCAGCTCCACGTGCCCGTCGGTGAAGTCGGCCAGGCCGAGGTGGGCGTAGACGGCCCGGCAGGCCTCCGCGGCGTCCCGGCGCACCTCCGCCAGCCGCGAGGCATCGACGGTGCGCAGCCCGCCGTCGATGCCCCAGTCCCGCTGCATGGCCAGGAAGTCGTCGATGTCCTCGGCGTTGAAGTTGCTCGGGCCGAACATGTTGTCGTAGCGCTGGATGGACCCGAACCCGCTGAATACGAAGTCCGAGCCGGCCAGCGCGATGGGCAGCGTCCGGGAGGTGCGGCGCATGTCCGACTCGCTCATCAGCGCGTCATTGCCCGAGCAGGACTCCAGGTTGCGCATCATCGCCATGACGTTCTCCGCCATCAGCTCGCGCAGCCCGCCCGGCACCGAGGCCGCGACCGAGGCTCCGTCGATCCCGCCGTTCTGCACCCCCTGGGCGCCGATGGCCCGGGCCAGCGCCACGCAGCGCGCCTCCAGGTAGAGCATCGAGCGGCCTTGCGCCCCGGCCATCAGGACCTCGGCGCCCGCGCCCGAGGAGACCCGCATCTTCATGCTGCGGGAGGCGTACGCGGAGGTGAGGAAGGCCTTGGACCAGGGGGTGTCGTCGCCGTCGGTGAACACCTGCTCGGTGCCGTACAGCGACACGGTCTCGGCGTAAGAGGTCAGCCCGCGCATGCCCAGCTCGAGCTCCAGGGCCTCCTCGACCGAGCACTGGATGAGCACCCCGTCGGCGCCGAACGCCGCCCCGATCAGGCAGGCCACCGCGTTGCTCGGCGCGTCGCCGAGCACCGGCACGGTGGTCTCGACCTCGCGGAACCCGAACGCCGCCGCGGTGGCCGAATCGGCCGCGAGCAGCAGCGGGTCGTCGAGCCGGTTGGTGACGTGGGCCTGGTTGCTCGGCGTCCGCCGGGCGCGCAGCTTGGTCATGGCCATGACCAGCTCGGCCGGGCGGAGCAGGGCCAGCACCCGGGTCAGCTTGGCCGGGGTGGCGCCGGCGCTCAGCCTGATGATCTCCTGCCGCGGCACCGCCGGGTCGACCAGCAGGCGGGCGAAGGCCACGTCGGACAACGCCATCGCCTCGTCCGCGACGGAAAGATCCAGACCGTGCCGGGCAATGAACGTGTCGATCGAGTCGAACTCCGCCTCCGGCACCCCGTCCAGCTCGGTCACCCGGCCGTCGGTCACGACCAGGCTGGGCTCTGGGTCCTGCGGCGAGCGCAGCGCGGTCAGCCCGAGTTCGGGGTTCTCGACCGCGAAGCCGTCCAGGTTGACCCGCTGCCGGTCCATGAAGCGGATCCGGCCGACGGGCTGGGGAGTCATACCGCCTCCTGCGCGTGCAGTTCGACGACGCGGGCCCGGCCGGGGACGGCCCGGGAGGCGCCGCCCCCCTCGGTGCGGACGACGATCCGGGTCCGGTCGGCCCGGAACAGGTCGCGGGAGAACTCGATCGGCTCGCCGTCAGGGTCGGTGGTCGTCCTGGTGATCGCCATCAGCGGCGCACCCGGCTCGACGTCCATGACGGCCGCCTCGTCCGGCGAGGCGAGGACCACCTCGATCCGCTCTACCGCGTCGGTCGGCTCGGCGCCGAAGTGCTCCTGGAGCAGCTCGTAGACCGAGCCGCCGAGCGGCATCTCGAGCAGCCCGGGAAAGCGCCGGGCCGGAAACCTGGCGTGCTCGAGGGAGAACGGGCTGCCGTCGGCGAGCCTGATCCGGACCAGGTCGACGACCAGCTCGCCGGGCCGGGTGTGCAGCGCCTGCGCGGTGATGTCGTCCGCCTCGGCCAGCCGGGCGGACAGCACCCGGGTCCCGGCCACCACGCCCTGGCTGCGCAGCAGCGCGGGCACGCCGACGATGCGGGACAGGTCGCGCTCGATCTTGCCCTTGGCCACGAACGTGCCGCCGCCGCGGCCCGGCACCCGGCGGACCACGCCGCCTTCCTCCAGCACCGCGAGCGCCTGGCGCAGCGTGGCCCGGCTGACCCCGAACTCGGCCGCGAGCGCCCGCTCGGCGCCAAGCCGCTGCCCCGGGCGCAGCCTGCCGCTGCCGATCTGCTCGGCCAGCGCGCGCCTGACCTCCTCGGAGGTCCGCGGCTGGGAAACCTCGCTCATTCCGTGATCGCCGCCATGGCCTCGGGCGATTCGGGCAGCACCTGGCCGCCGTCGACCACGATCGTCTGGCCGGTGATGTAGGCGGCCTCGTCGGTGGCCAGGAACAGCGCGGCGTAGCCGATCTCGTCCACCGTGCCCAGCCGGCCCATCGGGATCGCGGCGGTCATCCCGGCCGCGTAATCCTCGCCCATCTCGGCCAGGCCCTCGGTGACGATGTTGCCGGGCAGGACCGCGTTGACCGTGATGCCCTTGGGGGCCAGCTCGATCGCGGCGGTCCGCATGAAGCCGAGCTGGCCGGCCTTGCTCGCGCCGTAGTGCGTCCAGCCGGGGAAGCCGGTGATCGGCCCGGTGATGGACGAGGTGAGGATGACCCGGCCGCGGCCGGACGCCGCCAGGGCGGGCAGGCAGGCCTGCACCGACAGGATCGTGCCCTTCAGGTTGGTGCCGAACACCTGGTCAAGGTCGTCCTCGGTCAGGTCTTCCAGCGATGCGCCGGGAAAGATCCCGGCGTTGGCGCAGAGCACGTCGACGCCGCCGAGCCGCTCCTGGGCGATCGCGGCCACCCGGCGGGAGTCCTCCCGGCTAGACACGTCGGCCAGCACGTACGAGACCTCGCCCGGCCCCGCGGCCGCCGCGGCCGCGGCCTGCAGGTCTTCGGCGGCAGCCCGCGCCGCCTCCGCGTCCCGGCCGGTGATCAGCACCTTCGCCCCGTTCCGTGCGAAGACGCTGGCGATCCCCTTGCCGATCCCGCGGGTGCCGCCGGTCACCACCACGGCGCGGCCCGCGATCGATGTGAACATGGCAGCTTCCTTTCAGTGAGTGCTCAGGTATGACTCCGCAAGGTCACAACTGCCTTGCGTGTAGCCGGCGCCGAGTTCGGCGGCGATGTCCACGGCCCGGTGCGAGCCGATCCACGCGACCAGCAGCAGCCGCCGGAACATGATGAACGTCCAGATCTCCGCCTCGTCCGCGGCGGACAGCCGGCCGGCCCTCCGGTAGCCCTCGAGCCAGCTGTCCACCAGGGCCGGCACTACCGGCTCGTGCTCGAAGAAGCTCACCGTCGTGCCCAGGTCGTACAGGTACCAGCTGAACCCGGCGTCGTCGAAGTCGATGACGCTGACCGAGCCGTCGTGCACCAGCAGGTTGGCCAGCCGGGTGTCGGCGTGCACCAGCCCGTACCGGTCCGGCCCGGAGCCGAAGACAAGCAGCCGGGCGCGCAGCACGTCGTCCAGCCGGGTCAGGATCTGGCGCTCGGCCGGCCCGACGCCGATGCCGTCCTGCCACCGGCCCCAGCGCGCCTGGTCGCCGAACGCCGCCGGGTAGTCCCAGTGGAACCGGGTGAACCAGGCCGGGCGGGACCACTCCCGCGCGTGCCCGTGCATCCGCGCGGTGATCTCCCCCAGCTCGGCGAAGTGGGCACTGGTCAGTCCGGGATCATCGGCCGGCCCGGCGCCTGGTTCGGTACCCGGAAGGAACTCGAACCGGACGCAGTACCGCTCCGCCGCGCCGCCCTCCTCGGGCACGGTGACCACCCGCCGCCCGTCGGCGGCCGGCAGCACCCGCGGCGTGCGCACCCCGGCCTCCGCCCGCAGCGCGTCCATCCAGGCCAGCTCCGAGGCGATCTCCGGCTCGGTGTGGTAGCCGAGCCGGTGCACGCGCAGCACGGATGGCCCCGTGTCCGGGTCGCTGACCAGGAAGGTCGCGTTCTCGGAGACGTTGAGCAGCTCGACGGACGCGCCGGGATGACCGCCGTACGCGGCCAGCGCGTCCCGCGCGCAGCCCCGCACCCGGTCCATCACGTCGCCGCCGGCCGACAGGTCGTGCTCCCCCACGGCTACGCCTCGTGGTCCCGGCCGGCCACGGTGGAGAGCACCTCTGTGATCTCGCGCTGGGCACGCCGCACCTCGGCGGCGGGCCCGCTCAGGTAGATCCGGCCGGCCGCGCCGATCATCGCCACGTCGACCAGGGTGACCCCTGGGGCGGCGCGTTCGGCCTCGTTGGCCGCGACCGCCGCGAACAGGGCCGGGGTGACCTCGCTGACGCCGAGCGTGTCGCCGGGGATGATCATCGAGCCGGCCCGGTTCCTGTTGATGATGATCGCGTGCGCGTCGGTCACGTCCTCGATCACATCAGAGAACAGGGTGCGCGGCCGCAGCTGGTCCTTCTCGTCGGCACCGAGCCCGTCCAGGATGGCCCGGCCGGCCCGCCGCACGTCGTCCAGGTCCCGGCCGTGCACCTCCAGCACGCCGAACTGCCGCTCGACGAACAAGATGCCGGGCTCGACCGCGGGCACCGCGCGCAGCGCCAGGTCGGTGACCCGCTCGATGGCCAGCGCGGGGGCCACCTCGACGATGAGCGCGTGCTGCCCGGCGAACGGCGGGTAGCCGCGGGCCCGGGTCGGGGTGCCCAGGTACGCGGCGAACTGCGGCTGCAGGTCGCGTACCAGGAGGTAAACCCGCAGCTCAGCGGCGTTAGTCACCGCTGATCTTGAAGTGCCTGGCGAGCTCGGGGTGCGGGCGCGGGATTACGTGGACCGAGACGAGCTCGCCCACGTTCGACGCGGTCTCGGCGCCGGCCTCGGTGGCCGCCTTGACCGCGCCGACGTCGCCGACGATCGTCACCGACACCAGCCCGTCGCCGACCTCCTGGCGGCCGATGATCGTCACGTTGGCCGCCTTGACCATGGCGTCTCCCGCCGCCAGCGCGGCCACGTACCCCTTGGTCTCGATCAGCCCGATCGCGTTGTCAGCCATGGTTCACTCTCCTTGAGGATCTGGATCGATTGAGCCAATGATCAGCGCGTCGACCGGCGGCGGCTTGCCGGCAAACCAGGCCGCCGCGACCGAGCCCTGGGTGACGAGCACGCGCTCGCCCACCCCGCTGCCGAGCACGTCGAAGGCGATCATCCGCTGGCCGGTGCCATCGGCCTCCACCTCGAGAAAGGCGCCGTTGGGCAGTTCGGCCAGCCGGCGCGTGGCCCAGACGCTCCCGATAACCGTTGCGGTCAGCATCAGCGCTCCTTCTCGATCTGCACGCCGCTCGCGCGGGCACGGTCCCTGGCCAGCGGGGTGAGCACCGCACCGCGGCCGAGCACGAGCCGCTCCCCGGCCCGGGCCGCCGCCGCGATCACGGCCTCGGTCACCGCGCCGCGCTCGATGTGCCGTACCGGCGCGGATGGCCCGGCCCGTTCGGCCCCATTGACCGGACCAGCACGGCCGGCGCCGGCCGGGACCGGTGCGGCGGGCGGGGTGGTGAGCGCGGCCAGCCTGAACCGTTTACGGCCCGACCTGAGCTCCTCACGCTGGGCGGGATCCAGGTCCAGGAGCCGTTCCACGAACACCGCCAGGTCTTCGTCGGTCGAAAGGTTAACCGTTTCGGTCACCGCCAGACCCTGCGGCAGCACGTCCCGGATGACCTCGCGCACCAGCGCGCGGAGCTCTTCGCTGTCGCTCATCTGAGGTGCCTGCCCTCGCGGGGGGGTCTGCCAGGGGGGTTCGGGGGGATGGAGTCCCCCCGAGGGCTAGCAGGGCCGTCCCCCCGGGCCAGCAGCGCGTCCTCGGCGGCCCCGGCCGCCTGCCGGACGTCGGCCTCGGAGCCGGACAGGTACAGCCGGCCGGTGGCTCCGATCATCCGGTAGTCGACGAGCTTGATCCTGGCCGCCTTCTCGGCCTCGTTGGCGGCCAGGATCGCGTACGAGGCCGGCCGCATCTCCAGCACGAACAGCGACTCCCCGGCCAGCGCCATCGAGCCGATCTTGTTCCGGTTCACCAGGAACGCCTGCTGCGGGTCCAGCATGGTGATGATCTTGGACGCGAGGATCTCGGGCCGACTGGCGTCGCGGGCGGTCGCGCCCAGCGCACCGAGCACGGCCGACGCCGCCGCCTGCACCTCGTCCGTGCCGCCGTGGATCTCCAGGTAGCCGAACTGCCGCTCGACCACCAGGATCCCGGCCTTCACGTCGGCGTGCTTGACCGCGACGTCGGTCAGCGGCTCGATGTCCAGGCCCGGCGCCACCTCGATGACCTGCGCGGCCACGTGACTGCGCGGCAGCGACCCGCGGATCCAGGTGCCCAGGTAGCACATGGTCTGCGGCTGCAGCCGGGACAGGAAGATGAACGAGCGGAGTTCGGCCACTGGTCAGCCTCCGGCCAGCTGGGAGAGCTCTTCGAGGATCAGCCGGCGGATCTCTTCGCGCAGGGCCGAGGCGTCTGAACCATTGAGTTCCGAACGGGCCGGGCTGTACGCCAGCCCGCCGCCGCTGGCCGGCACCGGGAGGTCGCCCCGCTGGTTGGACGCCACCGGGTACGGCGGAACCGACCCTCTGTCCCCATTACGGCCGGCCGGAGCCTGCCACGGCACCAGCCCGGTGAAGTTGCCGAACGGCTCGGCCGGGTCGCGGTTGTACGCCAGCCGCGTCCACTGCACCAGGTGGCCGGGGTGCAGGTTCTCCCCCACCGAGGACCGGCCGAAGAACCCGGTCCCGATCGTCATCGTCGGCGCCAGGTTGGTCTCCAGGCCGGCGCTGCCCAGGCTGTTGCCCACGTTGACGGCGACCCGCAGCACCTCCACGGCGGCACCGTACTCCATGATCACCTGGGGGTCGGTGCTGTGGATGGCGGCCGAGTGGCCGCGCCCGGACAGCCGCAGCACGGCCCGCGCGGCGTCGATCCCTCGCCGGGCCGTCGGCACCCGGACCAGGCCGAGCACCGGGCAGAGCTTCTCGTGCGCCAGCGGTTGCTCGGGCACCACCAGGTCGAACGGCGCGAGCAGGACGCGGGTGCGGTTCGGCACCCGCAGGCCCGCCTCGGCCGCGATCCAGCTCGCGTCCTTGCCGACGAAGCGGATGTCGAACCGCCCGCCGGGGAAGAGCATGGCGGCGACCCTGTCCCGTTCGTCCGGCGCGAGCAGGCAGGCGCCGGCCTGCTTCAGGTGCCGCAGCAGCGCGGTGGCGGCCTGCTCAGTGACGATCAGTACCGATTCGTTGGTGCACAGGACCGAGTTGTCGAAGCTCTTGCTGTCCACGATCCGCCGGGCCGCCTTGGCCAGGTCGGCGGTCGCGTCCACTAGCACCGGCACGTTGCCAGGGCCGACCCCGATGGCGGGCGTGCCCGAGCTGTAGGCGGCACGCACCACCGGCACGCCCCCGGTTGCGACGATGACGCTGGTCCGCTCGTCGGTCATCAGCGCGTCGATCAGCGGCACCGACGGCTCGTCCACCACCTGGATGACGCCGTCCGGAGCGCCCGCCTTGACCGCCGCCTCCCCGAGGGCGCGGGCCGCGTCGGCGCAGACCTCCTTGGCCAACGGGTGCGGGCTGACCACCACCACGCTGCGGGTCATGAGCGCGAGCAGGCACTTGAGGAACACCGTGGCGACCGGGTTGGTCGACGGGGTCAGCGCGAGCACCACGCCGGCCGGGCGCGGCACCTCGACGACCTTGGCCGCGGCGTCGACCCGCGGCGTCACGTAGTCGTGGCCGGCGTAGTGCTCCACGACCCCGGTGCTGCAGGCGACGTTCTTGAGCACCTTGTGCTCCACCACGCCGAACCCGGTTTCCCGCACCGCCCATTCGGCGTACTCGCGGGCCCGGGCCGCGCCGGCCGCGGCGGCGGCGCGCACGATCGCGTCCACCGCAGGCTTGTCGTACCGCGCGAAGGCGCGCCCGGCCCACTCCGCCCGCTGCAGCATGGCCCGGGCCCTCGGCACCCCCGCCGGGTCGGTGAGCAGCTCCGAGACGCTGATCGGGGCCCTGCTCGTCTCCGGGGTCATCGCCGTGCCCCCGCGGCCACGTCGTCCCTGGCCTTCGCGATGGCCACCTCGGTCCGCTCGAGCAGTTCCTCGCACACCGCCGGGGTGAGCAGGATGCCCGGCTTGTACTGCAGTACCCGGGGGTCGAGGGTGGAGAAGATCGCCCATACCCCGTTCTCGTAGAGCCGCTTCATCACGAACTTGGCGCCCTGCGGGTGGCCGAACTCCAGCCCCATGACCAGCCCGTCCTGCCGGACCCCGGTGAACCAGTCGGGGTACTGCGCCTGGATCTTGCCGAGTCCGTCGGTGAAGGTCGCCGCGATGTAGTGCACCATCGACCGGACCTCGGGCCGGCAGGTGATCTCCAGCGTCTTCAGCGCCGCCACGCAGCCGAGTTCGGCGCCGCCGAACGTGGACATGTGGGCGAAGCCGTCCTCGGTCAGCCAGCCCGCGGCGGCCTCGCTCGCGAGCACCGCGCTGACCGGGTACATGCCGCCGGAGATGCCCTTGCCGGTGACCAGGATGTCCGGGTTGACGCCGTGCTTGCTGATGGCCCACAGCTCGCCGGTGCGCATCAGCCCGGTCTGCACCTCGTCGGCGATGTAGAGCGCCCCGTAGCGCTCGCAGAGTTTTTTCACTCCGGCCAGGTAACCGGGCGCGGGCAGCGGGAAGCCGTAGGTGGCCGGGATCGTCTCCATGATCACGGCGGCCACGTCCCGGGCCTTCAGCGCCGCCTCCATCGCGTCGGTGTCGTTGAACGGCACATGGCTGAACTCATCCGGCCGGTCGGCCAGGAACAAGGTGGCGAACCGCTCGTCGCCGGTGGCCACGGCGAGCCCGGTGTGCCCGTGGTAGGCCTTGGCCACCGAGACGATGCCGCGCTTCTTCGTGGCGTGCCGCGCGCTCTTCAGCGCGATGTCGATGGCCTCCCCGCCGCCCGAACCGTACATCACCTTCGTGAGCCCGTCAGGAGCGGTGCTGATGAGAGCCTCGGCCAGTGCGGTGCGGGCCAGGCTCGGGAAGTGATGGTTGCCGATGTCGAACCGTTGCATGGCCGCGGTCACCGCGGCCGCCACCTCGGGGTTGCGGTGCCCCAGGTTGTAGGTGCCGCCGTTGAGGTGGACGTCGATGAGCCGCTTGCCCTCGACGTCGTAGATGAAGTAGCCCTCCCGGCGGTCGATGACCAGCGGAACGCCGGAGTCGATCCAGAACTGGGTCTTGTCCGGGTTCCAGAACTGCTTGGATTTCGCCAGCATGTCCTGCTTTGAGGCGAAAGAGATCAGTTCCTCGGTCATCGCGACCTCCGTCACCGCCGCCCGGCGAGAGCCACTGTGCAACCGTATGGGCGGTTCGGCTAAACCAAAGAGTTATCGCGCAGACCGTTGGCTGTCAAGCGGTTGAGTTTCGCTCAGATTAACTCAACCAGAACTCTTGATCAGGATTCCCGCAGGCTGCTACGCTCCCGGCAAATGCGCCGGAGGTGTACCCATGGCCCAGCCCCAGGATGCCGAAGTTCCCCGCCTGCCCGTGCGACCACCCGCCGAGGACTTCGACGTCTCGCAGCGCACCGACGTAGCCAAGCTCCGCAAGGGCGCGATCGGGCTCGGCGGCGTCTTGTTCCTGACCGTGACCGGGTCGGCCCCGATCTCGGCCATGCTGTTCAACACGCCCATCGTCGTCGGCTTCGGCCAGGGCGTGGGCGCCCCGGCTGCGTTCATGTTCGCCACGATCGTGCTCGTGGTGTTCTCCGTCGGGTACGTGGCAATGGCGCGGAAGAAGACCACGGCGGGCGGCTTCTACTCCTATATCAGCCACGGGCTCGGCCGGGAACTGGGCATCGGCACCGGATACGCCTCGGTGGTCGCCTATTCGGTGTTCGAGGCGTCGCTGGCCGGCGGTTTCGCCTACTTCCTGAGCCTGAAGCTGAACCAGTTCGGGGTGAGCATCGCCTGGCCTTGGCTGGCGCTGGCCATGGTGCTGATCATCAGCATCCTGACCTACTTCGACGTCCGGATCTCCAGCCTGGTGCTCGCGATCGGGCTGATCAGCGAGGTCGTCATCCTGCTCATCTTCGACGTCTTCCTGCTCGCCCGCGGCCATGTGACCGCGGCCCCGCTCAACCCTGTGAACGCCTTCAAGGGCTTCCCCGCGGAGGGCAAGCTCGCGGCGGGCGCGATCGGCATCGGCCTGTTCTTCGCCTTCTGGTCCTGGGTCGGCTTCGAGATGGCGCCGAACTACGGCGAGGAATCCCGCGATCCCAAGCGGATTGTCCCCCGCGCCCTGTACATCTCGGTGATCGGGCTCGGCGTGTTCTACACGATCACGTCCTGGGCCTCGCTCGCCGGGTATCCCACCACCAAGGCGGCGATCGCCCAGTCGCAGACTAACGCGGCCCAGTACTACCTCACGCCGGCCGGCCACTACGCCGGGCAATGGGTAGCCTCGGTGATGAGCTACCTGATCATCACCGGCTCGTTCGCCTGCGGCATGGCCTTCCACAACACCACCGCGCGCTACCTGTACTCCGTCGGCCGCGAGGGCCTGGCCCCGCGGGCGCTCGGCAAGACCCACCCCAAGTGGAAGAGCCCGCACATCGCGTCCATCACCCAGTCGGTCGTGGCCGCCATCATCATCGGCCTTTTCGCCATCTTCACCGGCAGCAACGACCCCAACTCCCAGGCCTACATCCAGCTCTACGGGCTGATGGCGGTGATGGGCGTGATCATCATCCTGTCGGTGCAGGCGGTGGTCTCGCTCGCCGTGCTGGTCTACTTCGAGCGCTTCCACCGGGACGAGGCGCACTGGTGGCGGACCAGGCTGGCTCCGCTGCTCGCCTTCGCTTCCCAGGCCTACGTGGTGTACCTGCTGTTCACGAACATCGACTTCCTCGGTGCGGGAGCCTATCCTTACGCGAATTGGCTGGGCCCGATCGACGCCGTGGTGGTACTGGTCGGCGTCGGCACCGCCTTCTACTTCAAGAAGTACAAGCCCGCCAAGTACGAGCAGGCCGGCCGCCTCATCAACGAAGGCCTCTAGCACCCCAGGAGCGATGAACCCCGGAATCCAGTGCGTTCGAACGCACCGGATTCCGGGGTTTCATGACGAGCGAGCGCCGCGAAGCTTAGGCGCCGCGCAGGCGGGCCAGGGCCTCGGCCAGGATGGCCTCGCCGTCGGAGTCGCTGCGGCGCTCCTTCACGTAGGCGAGGTGCGTCTTGTAGGGCTCGACGCGGGGCGGGTTCGGCGGGGCCTGCTCGTTCTGCCCCGCGGGGTTGCCGCAGCGCGGGCACTCCCAGGTGTCAGGGATCGCGGCGTCGGTCGCGAAGCTCGGCCGCGTCTCGTGCTTGTTCGCGCACCAGAACGAGATCCACACACGCGGCGCGGCCTCGCCGCGCTCGGCTTCTCCCATCGGACCCGCGCCGACCCTGCTGCCGCGGATGGCGTTGCCACTACTCACAGATCACCCCTTGAAGGCCATAGAGCTATCAAGCCAGAACTTCGATGCGGGATAACTTCGGTGCGGGATAGAACTACAGATTAGTGATTAATCACCAAGTTGAGGGCGATAATGCACACGAACCACAGGACTCCGAAGAAAATCGTAATGCGGTCCAGGTTCCGCTCGACGACGGAAGACGAGCCGAGGGTGGAGCTTACACCGCCGCCGAACAGGTCCGACAGCCCGCCGCCCTTACCCTTGTGCAGCAGGACGAGCAGGATCATCACGAGGCTGGTGATGATCAGGATAATGGAAAGCCCGATGACCATCGCTGTAATCCATCTCCTGCTGGTGACGAGGGTCCCGCTGACGAGGACGCTGCTGATGTAAGCCTACGCCGCCAGTTCACGATACCGGCAGATCTGAGCGAACTGTCCGGCGTCGAGGCTGGCTCCGCCGACCAGGGCGCCGTCGACGTCCGGCTGCGCCATGATGGGCGCGACGTTGCCGGGCTTGACGGACCCGCCATACAGGATACGCACACTGGCGGCCGTTTCGGCGTCATGAAACTCCGAAATCCGTGACCTGATCGTGGCGGCCGCCTCCTGCGCGTCGTCCGGGGTGGCCACCTCGCCGGTGCCGATGGCCCAGACGGGCTCGTAGGCGATCACCATCGCCGCCACCGCGGCGGACGGAAACCCTTTGAGACCCTCGTCGAGCTGCCCTATGCAATGGCCGAGATGCTGCCGGGCCTGGCGGACCTCCAGCGGCTCCCCCAGGCACAGGATCGGCGTGATCCCGGACCGCAGCGCGGCCAGCGCCTTGGCGTTGACGAGCTCGTCGGTCTCCGCGTGGTACTGGCGCCGCTCGGAGTGCCCGGCCAGCACGTACTGGCAGCCCAGCTTGGCCAGCATCGGCCCGGACACGTCGCCGGTGTAGGCGCCGGAATCGTACTGGGACAGGTCCTGCGCGCCGTAGCTGATCCGCAGCTTGTCCCCGTCGATCAGGGTCTGCACACTGCGCAGCGCGGTGAAGGGCGGCAGCACCGCGACCTCGACCGCCTCGAAGTCCTTCGGCGTCAAGGTGAACGCGAGCTTCTGCACCAGCGCGATCGCCTCGAGGTGGTTCTCGTACATCTTCCAGTTGCCGGCCATCAGCGGCAGCCGGCCCCCTGAACCGCGGGCGTTCACGAATCGGCCTCCAGTGCCGTCAGGCCGGGCAGCGTCTTGCCTTCAAGGTACTCCAGGCTCGCGCCACCGCCGGTGGAGATGTGGCTGTAGGACTTCTCCGGGATGCCCAGCGCGCGGACCGCCGCGGCCGAGTCGCCGCCGCCGACCACGGTCAGCCCGTCCACCGCGGCCACCGCCTCGGCGATCGCCCTGGTACCGGCCGCGAACGCCGGGAACTCGAACACCCCGACCGGGCCGTTCCAGAACACGGTCTTGGCGTCGGCCAGCTTCTCCGCGAACAGGGCGCGGGTGCGCGGGCCCGCGTCCACGCCTTCCCGGTCGGCCGGCATCTCGCTGGCCAGCACGACGGAATGCTCCGCGTCAGGCGCGAAATGAGTGGCCACGACCAGGTCGACGGGGAGGACGAGTTCTACCCCGCGCCGTTCGGCCTCTGCCATGACCTCCCTCACGGCGGGAACCTGGTCCGCCTCGAGCACCGAGTTTCCCACCTCGTACCCCTGGGCGGCCAGGAACGTATAGGCCATGCCGCCGCCGATCAGGATGCGGTCGGCCAGGTTCAGCAGGCTGCCGATCACGGCCAGCTTGTCCGACGGCTTCTTGCCGCCGAGCACCACGACGAAGGGCCGGGCCGGGTCGGCGGTGAGTCGGCGCAGCACGGCCACCTCGTCCCGCACCAGGTCACCCGCTGCGTGCGGGAGCAGCAGCGGCAGATCGTAGACCGAAGCGTGCTTGCGGTGCACCGCGCCGAACCCGTCGCCCACGTACACCTCGCCCAGGCGGGCCAGCCGCTGCGCGAACTCGCCGCGCTCGGCGTCGTCCTTACTCGTCTCGGCCGGCTCGAAACGCACGTTCTCCAGCACCGCGACGTCCTCGTCGCCGAGGCTGAACGCGGTTTCCTCGGCCGAAGGCCCGGCCACGTCGGCGGCGAACGAGACGGGGCGCCCCAGCAGTTCGCCCACCCGCGCCGCCACCGGCCGTAGCGAGGGTCCGCCGGCCGCCCGCTCCTCGAACGAGGCCCCCTTGGGCCGGCCGAGGTGCGCGAGGATGATGACCCGCGCCCCCCGGTCGGACAGCTTGCTGATCACCGGCAGGCTAGCCCGGATCCGGCCGTCGTCGGTGATCTCCCCGGTGCCGGTGAGGTCGAGCGGGACGTTAAGGTCCGACCGGAGCAGCACGCGCCGGCCCATGACCTCCAGGTCGTCGATGGACCGCATTACCGCAGCCGGGCGGCGACGAGCGCGGCCAGGTCGACCAGCCGGCTCGAGTAGCCCCACTCGTTGTCGTACCACCCGATGACCTTGACCTGGTTGCCGAACGTCATCGTGAGCGAGGAGTCGAACGTGCACGACGCGGGCGAGCCGACGATGTCGGAGGACACGATGGCGTCCTCGGTGTAGTACAGGTAGCCCTTGAGCGGGCCCTCGGCGGCGGCCCGGTACGCCGCGTTCACCTGGTCCTTGGTGACCTCGCGGTCCAGCTCCACCACCAGGTCGGTGACCGAGCCGTCCGGCACGGGCACCCGCATGGCCATCCCGTCCAGCTTGCCCTTGAGCTCGGGCAGCACCAGCGCGGTCGCCTTGGCCGCCCCGGTCGTGGTCGGGATGATGTTCTGCGCGGCGGCCCGCGCCCGGCGCAGGTCCTTGTGCGGGAAGTCCAGGATGACCTGGTCGTTGGTGTAGGCGTGGATCGTCGTCATCAGGCCCTTGACGATGCCGAAGTTGTCCAGCAGCACCTTGGCCATCGGCGCCACGCAGTTCGTGGTGCAGGAGGCGTTGGACAGGATGTGGTGGGCCTCGGGGTCGTACGCGTCGTCGTTGACCCCCATCACGATCGTGATGTCCTCTTCCTTAGCCGGCGCGGAGATGATGACCTTCTTCGCGCCTGCCTCGAGGTGCGCCCGGGCCGTCGGCCCGGTGTTGAACCTGCCCGTCGACTCGAGCACGATGTCCACGCCGAGGTCGCGCCACGGCAGCCGCGCCGGGTCGCGCTCGGCCAGGAACTTGATCGACTTGTCGCCGACCCGGATGGTGTCACCGGACACCGACACGTCCTCGGCCAGCGTGCCGAGCACGGTGTCGTACTTGAGCAGGTGCGCCATCGTGGCGATGTCACCGAGGTCGTTCGCCGCCACGATCTCGATGCCGCGATCGCCGTCCGCGGCGTTGGCGGCCCGCCAGAAGTTGCGGCCGATACGCCCGAAACCATTGATTCCCACGCGAATTGTCACAGTACTTAAGTCTCCTCGTCGATCCCCGTGATCGCCAGCGGCTTTGAGACTATCGGACGCCGCCCCCGGGGGATGACCCGGAGGCGGGACAGACCCGCGCATCCGGAGCCTGTCGGGGCCTCTGGGCCGCGCAGGCGGTGCAGACTCTTAAGGTCTATAGACCATATCAAAAGACAAAGTCATGGACCGGAACGGACCGGGCGCGTGCCCGTGCATCCGCCCGGACGGATTTCCTGGCCGAGCGTGTCGATCCCGCGCAGGCGGATTCGTGTAAGGGCTGAGAGGCCGGGTCGAAGGGCCCTGGCCGGCGTAGCGTCGGGAGGATGACCGGGATGAAGCAGTACCTGCTCAGCATCTACCAGCCGGACGGGGATCCGCCTCCGCCGGAGATCCTCGAGCCGATCATGAAAGACATCGAGGCGGTGGACGCCGAGATGCGAGCCGCGGGGGCCTGGGTGTTCACCGGCGGCCTGCATGCGCCGGACACGGCCACGGTGCTGCGGGCCGACGGCGACGACATGCTTATCACCGACGGGCCGTTCGCTGAAGGAAAGGAGCACGTCGGCGGGTTCTGGATCATCAGGGCGCCGGACCTGGACGCCGCGCTCGACTGGGCGCGCAAGGCCACGGCCGCGTGCAAGCTCCCGATCGAGGTCCGGCCCATGGTCGACCTGGCGGAGGGCTGACGGTGCCCGTTTCCGGGCCTGCGCTCGCCGACGTCGAGCGCGTCTTCCGCGAGGAGTACGGCCGCGCGGTGGCCGTCCTGACCCGTGTCTTCGGCGACATCGACACCGCCGAGGACGCGGTCCAGGACGCGTTCGCCGAGGCGGCCAGGCGGTGGCCAGCCGCGGGACTGCCGCCGAGCCCGGCGGGGTGGATCATCACCACCGCGCGCAACCGGGCGATCGACCGGCAGCGCCGCGAGGCCGCCCGTGACGCCAAGCAGGCTCAGGCCGCGCTGCTGCAGGTCCAGGAGCAATCAGCCGAGGAGGGCCCCGTGCGCGATGACCGGCTGCGGCTCATCTTCACCTGCTGCCACCCGGCGCTGGGCCCGGCCGCCCGGGTCGCGCTCACGCTCCGGCTGCTCGGCGGGCTGACCACGGCCGAGATCGCGCGCGCGTTCCTGGTGCCAGAACCCACCATGGCCCAGCGCCTGGTCCGGGCCAAGGCCAAGATCAGGGACGCCGGGATCCCGTACCGCATCCCAGCCGAGGCCGATCTGCCCGCCCGCCTGTCCGGTGTGCTCGCGGTCGTCTACCTCATCTTCAACGAGGGCTACACGGCGAGCTCGGGCGAGGCGCTGGCCCGCGCCGACCTGTGCGCCGAGGCGATCAGGCTCGGACGGCTGCTGGCCCGGCTCATGCCGGACGAGCCCGAGGTGACCGGGCTGCTCGCGCTGATGCTGCTCACCGAGTCGCGCCGGGCGGCCCGCACGTCGGCGGACGGCGTGCTGGTGCTGCTCGCCGACCAGGACAGGTCGCGCTGGGACGGCGCGCTGATCGCCGAGGGCCAGGCCCTGGTCCGGCAGTGCCTGCGCCGCGGCCAGCCTGGCCCGTACCAGATCCAGGCCGCGATCGGCGCCGTGCACAGTGACGCGCCCATCGCGGCCGCGACCGACTGGGACCAGATCCTGCGTCTCTACGACCAGCTACTGGTCGTCGCGCCGAGCCCGGTGGTGGCGCTCAACCGGGCGGTGGCAGTGGCCGAGCTGGACGGCCCCGCCGCCGCGCTGGCCCTCGTAGACGAGTTGGACCTGGACCGGTACTACCTGTTCCACGCGATCCGCGCCGACCTGCTGCGACGGCTGGGCCGCCGGGCCGAGGCGGACGCCGCCTACGGCACCGCGATCGCGCGGACCGGCAACGCGGCCGAGCGCGCGCACCTGGCGCTGGCGAAGCAGCACTTGTCCCAGCGGTAGGCCGGGTGCATAGCCTGATTTTGTGTCGCCGGTAGACAAAATCCAGCACGTGCTGGCCGAATCGCGCCGGCAGCCCGGCGGGCCGGGCGATCTCGGCCGGCTCCGGATCGCGCTGTGCGCGGTGTTCGCGGCGCACGGGTTCATGTTCGCGAGCTGGGCGGTCCGCGTCCCGGCGATCAAGGAGCAGACCGCGGCGTCATCCGCGGCCCTCGGCTTGGCGCTGCTCGGCCTGTCGGCCGGCGCCGTGGCCACCATGCTGCTGGCCGGGGCGCTGTGCCGCTGGTTCGGCAGCCCGCGGGTGACCGTGCTGTCCTGCGCGGTGCTCTCGCTGACCCTGCCGCTTCCCGCCCTGGCCAGGTCCGCGCTCGCGCTCGGGCTGCTGCTGGCCGCCTTCGGCGCCGCCTACGGCTGCCTCAACGTGGCGATGAACAGCGTCGCGGTCGACATCGTGACCGCGCTGCGGCGCCCGGTGATGCCGGGCTTCCACGCCGCGTGGAGTTTCGGCGGCCTGGCCGGGGCCGGCCTCGGCGGCCTGCTCGCGCCGCACCTGTCCCCGCTGCGGCATCTTCTGCTGGTCGCGCTGGCCGGCCTGCTCGTCAGCGCGCTAGCCGGGCGGGTGCTGCTGACCCGCTCCAGCGTCCTGCACGCCGCCGCCTCCGGCGCCACCGCGCCCGATGCCACCCCGGCCGACCCTGCGCTCCGGCGCGATCCGACGTGGCGCGGGACGCTGCGAATCGGGCGCACCGTAGGGCTGTTCGGCCTGATCGCGTTGTGCGCCGCGTACGACGAGGGTGCGATCGGCGACTGGGGCGCGCTGCACCTGCGGCAGGACCTCGGCGCGGGCGCGGGCGTGGCCGCCGCGGGTTACGCTGCCTTCGCGCTGGCCGAGGCGAGCGGGCGGCTGTCTGGGACCATACTGCTCGAGCGGCTCGGCCGCACCAGGGTGCTGATTCTAGGCGGCCTGACCGCTTGCGCGGGCATGCTCCTGGCCAGCCTCGCCCCTGATGTCTGGCTGGCGCTGGCTGGGTTCGCCGCGACGGGCCTCGGGCTGGCCAACCTGTTCCCGGCGGCCATCACCAGGGCCGGCCGACTGGCCGGGCCCACCGGAGTGGCGCTGACCTCGCTGCTCGGCTACAACGGCTTCCTGCTCGGGCCGCCTGCCATCGGCTTCCTGGCCAGCCAGGCTGGCCTGCGGACCGGCCTGACCACGCTGTCCTTCCTCGGCCTGGCCGCCGCCCTGATCGCCTGGCTTTCCCGGGACGGGTCAGGCAGGCGGGTCAGGGGAGCATGTCGACAGTGAGGCTGGCCTCGGTGTTGGGGATGCCCTGTTCCAGGGCCCGCCGGTCAGCCATGGCCAGCAGGCGGCGGATGCGGCCCGCGATGGCGTCTTTGGTCAGCGGCGGGTTGGCGAGCTGGCCGAGTTCCTCCAGGCTGGCCTGCCGGTGCGCCATCCGCAGCTTGCCCGCCATGGTCAGGTGCTGCGGCGCGTCCGGGCCGAGGATCTCCAGGGCGCGCTCCACCCGCGCGCCCGCGGCCACCGCGGCGCGGGCGCTGCGGCGCAGGTTGGCGTCGTCGAAGTTGGCCAGCCGGTTGGCGGTGGCCCGGACCTCGCGGCGCATCCGGCGCTCCTCCCAGGCCAGCACGGCCTGGTGCGCGCCGAGCCGGGTCAGCATGGCGGCGATCGCCTCGCCGTCCCTGATCACCACCCGGTCCACGCCGCGCACGTCACGCGCCTTGGCGTGTACCTTCAGCCGGCGCGCCGCGCCGACCAGGGCGAGCGCCGCCTCGGAGCCGGGGCAGGTGATCTCGAGCGCCATCGACCGGCCCGGCTCGGTCAGCGATCCGTGGGCCAGGAACGCCCCCCGCCAGGCCGCCTCGCAGTCACAGGCCGAGCCCGACACCACCTGCCTGGGCAGGCCGCGCACGGGGCGGCCGAAGCTGTCGATCAGGCCGGCCTGGCGGGCCAGGCTCTCACCGGCCTGTCCCTTGCTCACCCGGACCAGGTAGCGGTTGCCCCTGCGCAGGCCGCCCGGGGACAGCACGAGGAACTCCGCCGGGTGCCCGAACACCTCGGTGATGCTCGCGCGCAGCCGCCGGGCCGCTGCGCCGGTGTCGAGTTCGGCCTCGATGACCACGCGGCCCTCGGACAGGTGCAAGCCGCCGGCGAACCTGAGCAGCGTGGAGACCTCAGCCTTGCGGCAGCAGGGCTTGATCACCTGAACCCGGCTGAGCTCGTCCTTCACCACGCTAGTCATGGCCACGCGGCGTCACTCCCCCCTGAGGCCCCTTCTCGGAAAATCTGCGCGTACATCCCCGCCAGCAGCCTCGGGTCATGCCGGGGCGTGCCGTCGGCCGCGGCCACGTCCGCCATTACCAGCCGGGCGCCGAGCATCGCGGCTGCCTTCTCCAGGTCGGCCAGGCTACCCGCTCCGGCGGCCTTAGTGTCAGCGAGGACTACATCCACAGTAAGCGCAGGCGCGTGCCCGGCGAGGACCTCGAGGTGCTTGTGTGGCGAAAATCCCTCGGTCTCCCCCGGCTGCGGCGCCAGGTTGAGGACGACCAGCCGCCGGGCCATGGTGCTGTGCAGCGCTGAGGCGAGCCCGGGCACCAGCAGGTGCGGCAGCACGCTGGTGAACCACGAGCCCGGGCCGAACACCACCCATTCCGCGTCGAGCACCGCGCGCACCGCCTCGGGCACCGCGGGCGGGTCGGGCGGCAGCAGCGTGATCGAGCGCACCTGACCCGGCGTACTAGCGCATTCCACCTGGCCGCGGACCGTACTGATCTCCTCGGGCCGGTCCGGGTTGGCGCCGACTACCTCGGCCACGATGTCCAGCGGCACCGCGGCCATGGGGAGCACCCGGCCGCCGGTGCCGAGCAGCCTGCCCACCCATTCCAGGCCCGCGACGGTGTCACCGAGCAGGTCCCACAGCGCCACGATGAGCAGGTTACCGACGGCGTGGCCGGCCAGCTCGCGGTCGCCGCCGAACCGATGCTGCACCACCTTGCTCCAGGTGGTGCCCCATTCGTCGTCACCGCACAGCGCGGCCAGTGCCATCCGCAGGTCGCCCGGGGGCAGGACGCCGTAGTCCCGGCGCAGCCGCCCGCTCGACCCGCCGTCGTCCGCCACCGTCACGATCGCAGTGAGATCACCGGTCACCCGGCGCAGGGCCGACAGTGACGCCGCCAGCCCGTGCCCGCCGCCGAGCGCTACCGCCCTCGGGCCAGTCCCCAACTGCTCACTCCCGACCAAGATCCCGGTGCACCACCTGCACGTCCGTTCCCGCGTCCGCGACCCGCGCCGCCAGTTCGGCGGCGATCGCCACGCTCCGGTGCTTACCGCCCGTGCAGCCCACCGCGAGGGTGACGAACCGCTTGCCCTCGCGTTCGTAGCCCGCCAGCATCACCCGCAGCAGCTCCGCGTAATGCTCCAGGAACTGCGTGGCGCCAGGCTGGGACAGGACGTACTCCCGTACCGGCGCGTCCAGCCCCGTCATCGGAGCCAGCTCGGGAATCCAGTGCGGGTTGGGCAGGAACCGGCAGTCCGCCACCTGGTCAGCGTCGACCGGGAGGCCGTACTTGTAGCCGAACGAGACGACGGACAGCCTCAGCCCGGCCGCCGCACCGCCGCCGCCGAAGAAGTCGCGCATCCTGGCCCGCAGCTCGTGCACGTTGAGCCGGGTCGTGTCCAGCACCAGGTCCGCGTCGCCGCGGGCCCCGTGGAGCAGCTCGCGCTCGGCCGCGATGCCGTCGGTGACCCGCCCGGTGCCCTGCAGCGGATGCGGCCGCCGCTCGCTGTCGAACCGGCGCACCAGCGTGTCCTCCGCGGCCTCCAGGTAGACCACGCGCGCGGTCGCGCCGCGCGCGCCGAGGTCGCTGATCGCCGACTTCAGGTCCGTGCTGAACGCCCGGCTGCGCACGTCGACTACCGCCGCCATCCGGCTGACCGCGCCGTTCGACCTGGCCGCGAGGTCCACCATGGTCGGCAGCAGCCCGGGCGGCAGGTTGTCGACCACGAACCAGCCCAGGTCCTCGAGCGATTTGGCCGCCGTCGACCGCCCTGCCCCGGACAGGCCGGTGATGATCACGATGTCCGCCGGGTCGTCAGCCGTTCTCATCGTGTTCCCCTGCCTGGTTGGCGCCCAGCGCCGCCGAAATGGTGGCGGCCAGCCGGGTTCCGATACCCGGCACCGCCGCGATCTCCTCGATGCTCGCCGCGGTGAGCTTACGCACCGAGCCGAACTGCTTGAGCAGCGCCTTACGGCGCGCCGGGCCGAGCCCGGGCACGTCGTCGAGGGCGCTGGTGGTGGCGGCCTTGCCGCGCTTGGCCCGGTGGTAGGCGATCGCGAACCTGTGCGCCTCGTCCCGCACCCGCTGCAGCAGGTACAGCCCCTCGCTGCTGCGCGGCAGGATGACCGGGTATTCCTCGCCGGGAATCCAGACCTCCTCCAGCCGCTTGGCCAGGCCGCACACGGCCACGTCGTCGATGCCGAGCTCGGCCAGGGCACGCGCCGCCGCCTCGGCCTGCAGCGGGCCGCCGTCGACGACGACCAGGTTAGGCGGGTACGAGAACTTTTTCTGGGCCGTCACATCGGCCCGTTCGGCCCCATCGTCGGAGTCCTCGCCGGCCTCGGGGTCGCCGAGCGTGTCCAGCTCGCCAGTCTTCTCGCGCTCGGCCAGGTAGCGGCGGAACCTCCGGGTGATCACCTCGTGGATCGAGGAGATGTCGTCGGTGCCGTCGGTGCCCTTGATCGCGAACCGGCGGTACTCGCTCTTGCGGGCCAGGCCGTCCTCGAACACGACCATCGACGCGACCACGTGGGTACCCTGCAGGTTCGACACGTCGTAGCACTCGATCCGCAGCGGCGCGTCGTCCAGGCCGAGAGCCTGGAGGATCTCGTTGAGCGCCTTGCTCCGGGTGGTCAGGTCGCTGGCGCGGCGGGTCTTGTGCAGGGCCAGCGACTCGCCCGCGTTCCTGGCCACGGTTTCGAGCAGGGCCTTCTTGTCGCCGCGCCGCGGCACCCGCAGGCTGACCGGGCCGCCGCGGCGCTCGGCCAGCCACTGGCTCATGGTGTCCGGGTCCGGCGGCAGCTCGGGCACCAGGACCTCGCGCGGGATGCCGGCGTTGATCGCCTCGGTCCCCGCCGGGCTGTCCGCGTAGACCTGGCCGAGGAACTGCTCCACCAGGCCGGCCGGCGTCACATCCTCGATCTTGTCCAGGACCCAGCCGCGCTGGCCGCGGACCCGGCCGCCGCGCACGTAGAACACCTGGACGGCCGCCTCGAGCTGGTCCTCGGCCAGCGCGATGACGTCGCAGTCGGTGCCGTCGCCCAGCACCACCGCCTGCTTCTCGATCGCGCGCTCCAGCGCCCGCAGGTCGTCGCGGAGCCGCGCGGCGCGCTCGAACTCCTCCTCGCGCGCGGCCTGCTTCATCTCGGCCTCGAGGCGGCCGGCGAACCGGCTGGTCTGCCCGGCCATGAAGTCGCAGAAGTCCTCGGCCAGCCGGCGGTGCTCTTCGGCGCTGATCCGCTTGACGCACGGCGCGGAGCACTTGCCGATGTAACCGAGCAGGCAGGGGCGGCCGATCTGCCCGGACCGCTTGAACACCCCGGCCGAGCAGGTGCGCACCGGGAACACCCGGAGCAGCGTGTCCACCGTGTCGCGGATGGCCCAGGCGTGGCTGTACGGGCCGAAGTACCGGGTGCCCTTCCGCTTGGCCCCGCGCATGACCATGACCCGGGGGTACTCATCGCCCATGGTGACGGCCAGGTACGGGTAGCTCTTGTCGTCCCGGTACTTGATGTTGAACCTGGGGTCGAACTCCTTGATCCAGGAGTATTCGAGCTGCAGGGCCTCGACCTCGGTGCCGACCACGGTCCACTCGACGCCGGCCGCGGTCTGGAGCATCATCTGGGTGCGCGGGTGCAGGCCGGCGAAGTCGGCGAAGTACTGATTCAGCCGCTGGCGCAGCGACTTCGCCTTGCCGACGTAGATCACCCGGCCGCGCTGGTCGCGGAACCTGTAAACCCCTGGGGATTCGGGAATCTCGCCCGGCGCCGGCCGGAAGGCAACGGTTCCGTACGGATCTGCCACGAAGCAACTTTACGCTCCCCCGGGTCTAACGGAGCCGCAGCACGGCCGGCCACGATGGCCTTCGTGGGTACCTTCTTCGCCGCGGTCGGCCGGCTCTCGGTCCGCTACCGCTGGGCCATCGTGGCCGCCTGGGTCGCGGGCACGGTCGCGGCCATGGCCCTGCTGCCCTCGCTGTCGGGCGTGACCCAGGGCGACAACACCTCGTTCCTGCCGGCCAGCGCGCCCAGTGAGCGGGCCGCCCAGCTCGCCTCGCCGTTGCAGGGGGCCTCGCTGACCGCGGTGACGGTCGTGGCCGCGACCGCTGGCGGCCCGCTCACCAGCGCCGACCAGCGGGCCATCGCACGCTTGTCGCGGGCCTTGTCGCGGGCTGGCCGGGTCGCGGGAGTGCGGGATGCCGGGCAGTCCGCCGACGGGCGGGCCGAGCAGCTCACCGTGCTGGCCGCGCTGGCCAAGTCCGGCGGGCTCGCCACCTCCCAGCAGGCCACCCTGGTGGCCGGCCTGCGCGACGTCATCCGGGCGGCGCCGCTGCCCGCCGGGCTCGAGGCGCACACCGCCGGGACTGTGGCGACCCGGGTGGATAACAACGCGACCTCCACCAAGACCGGCGGGCAGGTTCAGTGGTTCTCGATCATCTTCGTGGTCGCCCTGCTGATCGCGGTGTTCCGCTCGGCGCTGGCGCCGCTGATCGCCGTGCTGCCCGCCCTGATCGTGGTGCTGGTCGCCGAGCGGCTCACCGCCGAGGCCGCGGTACACGGCCTCGGCGTGTCCCAGATCGCCTCGCTGCTGCTGATCGTGCTGGTGCTCGGCGCGGGCACCGACTACGCCCTGTTCCTGATGTTCCGGGTGCGGGAGGAGATGCGGGCCGGGCTGGCCTGCCACGAGGCGGTCACCCACTCGGTGGCGCGGGTTGGCGAGACGATCACGTTCTCCGCGGGCGTCCTCATCGCCGCGCTGCTGTCGCTGGCCGCCGCCTCCTTCAGCCTGTACTCGGGCCTGGCCGCGCCGCTGGCCATCGCGATCGCGCTGATGCTCATCGCCGGGCTCACCCTGCTGCCCGCGCTGCTCGCGATCTGCGGGCCGGTGGCATTCTGGCCGTCCTCGGTCAAGCCGGGCGTCGGCCGGACCGGATGGTGGGGCGAGGCCTGCGCCCGGATCGTGCGCCGTCCCGTGGCGACGCTGACCGCCGGGCTGGTGGTGTTCTGCGGGCTCGCGGTGGCCTCGGCGGGCTACCTGGCCGCCGGGTTCGGCGGGCCGGCCACCGCGTCGGCCGGCAGCGACTCCGCTCGCGGCGACGCGTTGCTGGCCAGGCACTTCCCGCAGACGGCGGCCAACCCGACGATCATCGTGCTGCGCCTGCGCCAGCCCGCCTGGGCGGCCCCGGGCTCCGTGGCCGCCGCCGAGCGGCAACTGGCCACCGACCCGGTGTTCACCTCGGTGTCCGGGCCGCTGAACGCCAACGGCACGGCGCTCACCGCGGCGCAGTACGCCGCGCTGTACGCCGCCTACGGGTCGCCGCGGGCGATGACGGCCTCGGCGGAAGCCCGGGTCCCGCAGGCCAGGCTGGCCGCCTACCAGTCCTACCGGGCCAGCGGCTCGTACGTGAGCGCGGACGGGCGCACGATCTCGTTCGCTACCTCGCTGGCGGCCGGGAGCCCGGCCACCACAGCGGCGGAACAGGCGGTACCCGCCATCCGGGCTGCGACCGCCCGCGCGGCGCGGGTTGCCGGCGCCTCGGCCGCTGGAGTCACCGGGCAGGCGGCGTTCACTTACGACGTCGCCCAGCTGTCCAACGGCGACCTGTGGACGGTCATCCCGATCGCCATCACGGTCATCACGGTGCTGCTCGCGCTGGTGCTGCGCTCGCTGATCGCACCGCTGTACCTGATCGCCTCCGTGGTGCTCTCCTACTTCGCCGCCCTCGGGCTGACCGTGCTGCTGTTCGTCAACGTCGCGGGCCAGCCGGGGCTGACGTTCATCCTGCCGTTCCTGCTGTTCGTGTTCCTGCTGGCGCTGGGCGAGGACTACAACATCCTGGTCATGACCCGGATCAGGGAAGAAGCCCGGCAGGTCCCGCTGCGCGAGGCCGTCGGCCGGGCGCTGAGCGTCACCGGGACCACGGTGACCTCGGCCGGGCTGGTGCTGGCCGGGACGTTCGGGGTGCTGGCCATCGTGGGGGCCGGTAGCGCCGGGGCGCAGAACGTCCGGACGATCGTGAACGTCGGCGTGGGCCTCGCGCTCGGCGTGCTCATGGACACCTTCCTGGTGAGGACGCTGCTGGTGCCGTCGGCGGTGGTGCTGATCGGACGGTGGAACTGGTGGCCGTCCGCGATGTCCCGGGCGCGGCCGACGGCCACCCAGGCCACCCCGGCCGTCCCGCCGGACGGCGGCCCCGGCGCCAGCTTTACAAAGGTCGAGTTATTACTTAAGCTGCCGACAGAGGGGCCGCGGAGGTCACGCGGGGTCACGCGGGGCACGAGGGGGCACGGGGCCGGGGGTCTCGCCGAGCCGACGAGGGGACACGCATGAGCGCGCCGCACATCGCCGTCGAGCGCCTGGGCGCCGACTACTTCCAGGACCCGTACTCCGTGCACGCCCGGCTGCGAGCGCAGCGCCCGGTCACGCCGGTGATCATGCCGGGCGGCGCGACCGTATGGCTGATAACCGGGTACGCCGAGGCACGGGCCGCTCTGGCCGACCCGCGGATGAGCAAGCGCGTGCCCGGCTGGCACCCGGAGCCAGGTTCCGTCATCGCCACGATGGACCTGCACATGCTCAACAGCGACCCGCCGGACCACGGCCGGCTCCGCAGGCTGGTGAACAAGGCCTTCACTGTGCGCCAGGTCGAGCGGCTCAGGCCGCGGATCACCGCGATCACCGCGGCCATGCTCGACGACATGGCGGACCAAGGGGATCAGAGGGACCAGCCCGAGGTGGATCTGCTCGAATCGTTCGCGTTCCCGCTGCCGATCACCGTGATCTGCGAGCTGCTCGGCGTGCCGCCCGCCGACCGGGACGACTTCCGCGTCTGGTCGGCCACTATCGTGTCCGATACCCCCGCACCGGACGTGTTCCAGGCGCACGCCACCGCGATGGCCCGCTACTTCATGGCGCTGCTGGCGGCCAAGCGGCAGCAGCCCGGCGACGACCTGCTGTCGGCGTTGCTCGCGGCCCGGGACGACGAGGACAGGCTCACCGAGGACGAGCTGGTGTCAATGGCGTTCCTGCTCCTGGTGGCCGGGCACGAGACCACGGTCAACCTGATCGCCAGCGGCGTGCTCGCGCTGCTGCTCAACCCGGCCGAACTCGCCCGGCTGCGCGCCGACTCGGCGCTGATCGCCAGCGCGGTGGAGGAGCTGCTGCGGTACGTGAACCCGGTCAGCAACGCGACCTTCCGGTGCGCCACCGAGCCGGTCCAGCTCGGCGGCGTGCGCATCGGCCGGGGCGATCCCGTGCTCGTCTCGCTGAGCGGCGCCAACCGGGACCCGGCGCGGTTCGGCGACCCGGACCGGCTGGACCTGGGCCGGGACACCTCCGGGCAGCTGGCGTTCGGCCACGGAATCCACTTCTGCCTGGGCGCGCCGCTGGCCCGGCTGGAGGCCGGGATCGCCATCTCCGGCCTGCTGGCGAGGTTCGGCTCGATCAGCCTCGCGGTCCCGGCGGCCTCGCTGCGCTGGCGGCCGAGCACGCTCATCCACGGCCTGGAGGCGCTGCCGGTGCGGCTCGCCCCGTGACCGGCCAGTGTGGCCCGCTAGGCCGGCCGGTGGTATACCGGTTCGGTGCGGAGCTTGACTGAGGTCGCGCCCGGGGTGCTGGTCGCGACCAGTTCCTACGCGATGACCACGAGCACGGTGGTGGTCGGCTCCGCCGGGGGCTGCCTGGTCATCGACCCCGCCGTCACAACGGCCGACCTGGCCGGACTGGCCGCCGAGCTGGCCGCGAGGGGGCTACGGCCCGCGGTCTGCTGGTCGACCCACCCGCACTGGGATCACGTGCTGTGGAGCCGGGAACTCGGGTACGCGCCGAGGTACGCCGCGCCGGCCGCCATCACCGTCGCCGAGGCCCAACGGGACGGCATCCTCGACGGGGCGCGGCAGGCCGTGCCCGATCTCGACCCGGAGCTGGTCGGGCGGATGAGATCACTGGACGCCTCCGCCATCCCGTGGGACGGGCCGGAGGCTCGGCTTATCGTGCACGACGGGCATGCGCCCGGCCACGGCGCGGTGTTCCTGCCGGAAAGCGGTGTCCTGATCGCCGGGGATATGTGCTCCGACGTGGAGATACCGCTGCTCGACACTGCCGCGGCGGATCCGCTCGGCGACTATCGCACCGGGATGGAGCGGCTGGCGTCCGCACCCGGCGTCCGCCGGGTAGTGCCCGGCCACGGGAACATCGGGGACGCAGCCGAGCTCCGCAGGCGGCTCGCCCTGGACGCCGCCTACCTAGATGCCGTATCGGCTGGCCAGCCGTACGACGATCCAAGGCTGACGCCGGACAGCCCGGACTGGATGCGGGCCATGCACGAAGAGCAGGTGCGGTACTTCAAGGGCTAGCGTCCGCTCTCGCGCCGCAAAGATCGCAGAAAATTGACCCCGAACGGGCCGGCTGCTAAGCCCCCGCGACCGGCAGCAGCAGGGCCGACGAGTGCGCCGCATCCAGGCCGATGTCGTACTGAGTCGGCACGAGGTCGGCGGCGGTCGCGTCGAGCTGCCCGTTCCCAGGGTTGCGGGCGAAGCGCGGGAACGCTCCCCCGGCGACTTGCAGCCTGATCCGGTGCCCGCGGCCGAACCGGTGCGCGGCGCCGACCAGGCTCACCCGGACGGTCCCGGTCAGCGGGTCGGCGTCAGTGAGCCGCACGATGCCGTCGCAGACATTCAGCGACCGGCCGCGCGGGTCCACGTCGCACAGCCGCACGAACAGGTCGGCGTACGGGTTGTCGCGGGTGAGGAAGACTTCGGCGGCGACCTCGCCGAGGATCTCGACCGGCTCGCCCAGCGGATCGCTGCTGAACACCAGCACGTCCAGCCGGCGCTCGACGGGCCGGTTGTCCCGGCTCCCCGCGTTCATCGCCATGATCGCACCGCCCGGAGACGGCGTGGGGTCGGCCGGGTCGTAGCGGAAGCTGGCGACCGGCCCGCCCGCGGCCGGCTCAGGCCCGGCCGGCTCAGTGGGGCGGAGCGAGCCGCTGGGGCCCAGGTACCAGCGCTGCTCGGCGATGCCGGGCGGCGGCCAGCCACCGATCTCGCGCCAATGCTCCGCGTCTTCGCCGCCGACCCAGATGCGCACCGGGTGATCCGGCGGGGAAGGTGGCCGGCTATTAGGGGTCATACGACTCTTAGGGTCCAGGCCGGCGTAGCGGTCGAGCCAGGCCAGGCTCTCGTTGATCGCGATGGAGCCCTGGGAGGTGAGGTCCAGGTGGGCCCAGGGGCCGACGAGCAGCCGGACCGGTACGCCCCGGCCGGCGAGCGTGCGGTACTGATCCAGGGTCTGCTCGATGAACAGGTCCTGCCAGCCGCCCACCAGCAGCACCGGGACCGTGATCCGCTCCAGCGCGGGACCGCACTGCATCGGTGCCCAGAACGGGTCGCTGGCCTGCGGGTGCTCCATCCACCGTTCGGACCAGGCCGGCTCGCGGCCGATCACGTCAGCGAATCGGGCCGCGACCGGGAGGCTGTCCAGCACCCGGCGTAGCCGCCGTTCGGCCGTGGTCATGCGCGCCATCGCGCGCAGCATCCCGATGCTCTCCTGGTGGGCGACCAGGTCGCTCCACATGACGTAGTTGTAAAGGTCGAAGGCGCCGTTGCGGTACGCGGACCGGCTGAAGTCGTGCGGGCCGACGTGCACCACGGCGGCGACCAGTTCCGGCGGCGGGGCCATGGCCAGCGCCCACTGCACGAAGCCGAGGTAGCTCGGACCGTAGGTGGCCAGCCTGCCCTCGAACCAGCTCTGCTGGCGCAGCCACGTCACGGTGTCCTGCCCGTCGGTGATCTCGTGCCGCATCGGCTCGAAGTCCCCGCCCGACCCGAACGTGCCGCGCACGCTCTGCAGCAGCACGTGATAGCCGCGCTCGGCGAGGATCTGACCGGTCTGCAGGGCAAACACGCCGGTCCGGCCGTACGGGCAGCGGACCAGCACGGTGGCCGCGGACGCCACGCTGACCGGGATGTAGTGGGTGGCCAGCAGCACCGTGCCATCGGACATCGGTACCTCGACGTCGTATTCCACCGCGACCCGGTTCCGCCGCGGCGGCAGCGACCACCCCCGGGCCGCCGCCCGGCCAAACGCGACCGCGCCCCAGCTCAGCGGGCGGGCCCCGCCCGCCTTAGGGTCGCCCGCCTTGGATTCGCCGTGCTGGCCCGTCAGGCTCCGCGGGCGCGTCATGCTCTGCTGGCGCATCATGCCGTCCTTTCCGCCTCGACGACCCCGGCCGGGAACTCCGGGTTCTCCGGGGCCTCCGGTTCCGGCTCGGCGTAGAGCACCTCGACCAGCGCGGCGCGGTTGGCGAAGACCTGGCCTGGTTGACGTAACCCTTGTCGGTGATCTCGCCGGAGTCAAGGCCGGCCGGGCGGATCAGCCCGGGCCGTCCCCGTCGCGGGCACCGGTCGTGGCGTGGTTGGCGGCCGCGGCGTGGCTAGCCTCCGTCCCGGCGTCGGTCCCCGCGGTATCCGGCGTCGCTGCGGCTGGCATCGCCCCGGCCGGCGTCGCCAAGACGGGCTGCGGGGTGAAGAGCATCCACGCGCACGAGACGATCAGCGCGATGAGGAACCCGAAGTAGATCCAGAACGCAGGGGTGAGGCCGGCGCTGATCGTGAGCCCGAGCTGCCGGGCCGTCGCGGGCGGGACACCGAACTGGCTCGACCCGTGAGCCTCGCCGACCTGGACGAGCGCCGAGATAGCCTGGGCCGCCATCGCGATCGTGGCCCCGGCCAGCAGCACCGCCCCGTGCCGGGCCGGGCGCCAGAGCGCGGCCGCGATGACGGCCGCCGCGAACGCGATCATCACGACCACATCCCCGGTGATCACCAGGGCGGGATTGGAGAAGGCGTTGCCCGCGGTCAGCGTCTGCACCTGCCCGGCCGCCGTGCGCAGCGTGAAGCTGTCCCACGACGGGGCGAACGCGGCGGCCGCCCCGAGGCCGGCCAGTATGACCAGCACCACGGGACCGAGCGCGGATCCGCGCGGCCGCGCGAGCGCGCCCGGCGGGACGGCGGGGGCGGCGGCGCGGAACCCTGACCCGAGGCCGGCCAGGCATGCGACCACCGTGCCCGCCGCGCAGGCGACCCAGCCGATGAGGGAGAGCACCAGGCCCGGGCCGCCGCCGGCGTTCCCGCCCGCTGAGATGGCCGTGCCGGCGTCGGCGAAGAACAGGCCGAACGTGACCGCGCTCAGCCCCAGGCTCAGCAGCGCGCCGAGCCGCAGGCGGGCGCCGCCGAGCAGGATGAGCGCAGCGCTCGCGGTCCAGGCGGCCAGGTAGATGGCGTGCGGGGTGACCTGGTCGGGCTGCTGGGCGAGGCTGTTGCCGCCGATATAGGCAGGGAAGAGCCCGGCGATCCCCAGGATGACGCCCGCGCCGAGCAGCGCCGCCGCCATGATCCGGCTGGCCTTCCCGCTGAGCGCAGCGCCGGCCGGGGTCACGGCATTGCCGCCGAACGGGCCGGGTTCTGCGCCCTCCCGCAGGGCACCCGCGCCAACCGGAGGAGTGTTCCGGCCCACCGGGACGATCGTGTCCGGAGCCTCGATGCTCACGAACCTGGTCCACGCGGCCGTCCAGCCCTCGGGCGTCTCCGGCCATCGCTCGAGCGGCCGCGACCTCGGGCCGCCGACGGTCCAGACGCCGTAGAAGCCCCAACCGCGCCCGATCTCGTAGGTGGCCCCGCGGTACGTGATGGTCACGTTGTCAAACACGATCCCAGCCCTTCCTTAGCTCCGGCCCCAGCCGCCCCGCCCTGCTTGTCCTGTCCGAACCTAACCGAACCGCCTGCAGGCCGGCTGGGCACTCTCTCTAGCCTTCCTGACACTTTGATCCGAGCCCAGGCGATTCCTTTCCCCGCGCCCGGCGGTCTGCACTGGGTAGAACCAGCCGTGGAGGAGGCCGAGGATGCCGCGACAAGCGCCGACCGTACCAGGCCGGGATGAGTTCACCCGCAGCACCGAGCCGTTCCGGCGGGAGTTGCTGGCGCACTGCTACCGGATGCTCGGCTCGCTGGACGAGGCCGAGGACCTGGTCCAGGAGACCTTCCTGCGCGCCTGGCGGTCGCACGCCGGGTTCGAGGGCCGCTCGTCGCTGCGGGTGTGGCTGTACCGGATCGCCACCAACGCCTGCCTGACCGCGCTGGAACAGCGGGGCCGCCGTGCGCTGCCGTCCGGCCTCGGCGCGCCCAGCGACGACCCAGCCGGAGCGCCCGTGGCGGCCGGCCCAGAGGTCAGCTGGCTCAGCCCGATCCCGGACGCGCTGGTCACCGGGCCGGCCGAGGATCCCGCGGCCATCACGGTCGCGCGCGAGAGCCTGCGCCTGGGCCTGATCGCCTGCTTGCAGTACCTGCCCGCCCGGCAGCGGGCCGTGCTCATCCTGCGCGACGTGCTCGCCTTCCCGGCCGCCGAGGTCGCCGCCATGCTCGGTACGAGCACCGTGGCGGTCAAGAGCACGCTGCAGCGGGCCCGGGCGCGGCTGGAACAGGTGGCGCCTTCTCCCGAGGACGTCAGCGAGCCCGCCGAGCCCGAGGCCAGGGCCCTGCTGGATGCCTACATCTCGGCCTTCCAGAACGCTGACCCGGCCGCGCTGGAACGGGTGCTGCGCAAGGACGCCGCGCTGGAGCCGGTCGGCTCGCTGACCTGGTTCTCGGGCCGCGATACCTGCATGCGCTACGTTAGGCAGTTCTTCGGTGTCCCGGGCGACTGGCAGATGGCGGCCACGGCCGCCAACGGGCAGCCCGCCGCGGCGGTGTACCTGCGCGGGACCGACGGCGTGCACCGCGCGTTCGGCCTGGCCGTGCTTACCGTGACCGGGACCGGCATCGCCCGCATCGTGGTGTTCGGCGATCCCGGGCTCGTCACCAGGTTCGGATTCCCGCCCGAACGCTGATGTCGAGACCGGGCGCCCGGCTCCGACCTCAGGGTAGAGCGCCGCCACCGGGGCGGTGCCCTCGGCGCCCCGCAGTGGCCCTGGCGCGGGCTGCAGGTGTACGTCCTGACCTCCGGTCCGCTGCCGGCGGGCACCCCGGACGACGTGGTCGCGGTGGGGGACGGACCGGCCGCGCTCGTTCGGCGGCTTCGATCTCGCGGCTCCGACGCCGACGTCCACCTGGTCGGCGGCCCCCGGACTATCCGGGCGTTCACCGAGCTCGTCTACGAGCCGGGCCCGGCCGCGCTTCGCTGACCGTGAACCCGGCCGCGCGCCGCCGCGGGCAGGTGCTGGACTTGGGCCATGGAGATACTCGTACTCGGCGGGACGGCGTGGCTGGGTCGGGAAGTGGCCCGGCAGGCGGTCGGCCGCGGGCACGCCGTGACCTGCCTGGCCCGCGGCGAGAGCGGACCGGTCGCCGACGGCGCGGTCCTGGTCGCCGCGGACCGGCGCCGGGAGGACGGCTACGACGCGGTGCGCGACCGCGGCTGGGATGCGGTGATCGAGGTTTCCTGGCAGCCCGGAATGGTCCGCGGCGCCCTGGCCGCCCTGGGCGGCCAGGCGGCACACTGGACGTACGTCTCCTCGGGCAGCGTCTACGCGTCGTACGCGGTCGTCGGCGCGGACGAGTCCGGGCCGACGCTCGCGCCGCACGACGGCGACGAAGCGGACATCGAGCGCTACGGCGGGGCGAAGGCGGCGTGCGAGCAGGCGACGGCCGCAGCGGTCGGCGGCCGTCAGCTGATCGCGCGCGCCGGGCTGATCGGCGGCCCCGGCGACCACAGCGGACGATCCGGCTACTGGGTGGCGCGGGCCGCACGGGACCCCAGGGGGCCGATGCTCGTGCCCGCCACCCCGGCCATGCCGACGCAGGTGGTCGACGCTCGCGACCTGGCCGCCTGGCTGCTGGACTGCGCCCGGGACGGGACCACGGGAACCTACGATACGGTCGGCCCGGTCGTCCCGTTCGGCCACTGGATCGAGCAGGCCCGGGCGCTCGGCGGGCACACCGGGCCGGTCGTCGAGGCGGACCCGGCCTGGCTGCTCGGCCAGGGCGTGGCCGAGTACATGGGCGCCGAGTCGCTGCCGATGTGGGTCGCCGAGCCCGGCTGGGAGGGCTTTTCCGCCCGCAGCGGCCGGGCCGCGGCGGCCGCCGGGCTGCGGCACCGGCCCCGGTCCGAGCTCCAGGCCGACGTGCTGGCCTGGGAGCGCGAGCAGGGCCTGGACCGGCCGCGGCGGGCGGGGCTGAGCGCGGAGCGCGAGCGCGCGCTGCTGGATGCACTCGGGGGTTCCTGAGCCCTCGAAGCGCCGTCAGCATATGTTGACGATCCCTCGCGCGTCAGCATATGCTGACGGGCATGGAACCAGTGGTACTTGAAATCGCCGAGGGCGCCGCGAGCAGCGACCCCGACACCGGGCTGCGCGCGGTGGCGGCGCTGCGCGTACTGGCCGAACGGCTCGAGGTGCTCCAGGTGCAGACCGCGCGCGAGCTCGGCTGGTCCTGGCAGGACATCGCGGAACGCCTGGGCGTGACCAAGGTCACGCCGGAACTCGTCGAGGAGGAGATCGTCCGCCGGGTCGGGCTGGGCGCGGGGGCCGGCCTGTTCGGCGGCCTGGACAAGGACGCGCTGGCCACGATCGGGATCGACCTGGACGCGGTGCGGGCCAGGATCGAGGCCGCGTTCGGGCCGCAGGCGCTCGCCCGCGCCGCCCAGGCGGCGCACCGGGACCTGCGCCGGCGGCCGGGCCCGCGGCCGCCCCGGCTGGTGCGCGAGTGGCGTCGCAGGCGCCGGGCCCGGCGGGCCATGACCACCGTGCCCGCGCCAGGTCCCCGGCCGCCCGAGGCGACCGGCCGGTACTGCGCGCCGGGCCCGCGGCCCAGCGGGCACATCCCGTTCACCCCGGCCGCCAAGAAGATCCTCGAGCTCACCCTGCGCGAGGCGGTCGCCCTGCACGACTCGCACGTCGGGGTCGAGCACGTCGCGCTCGCCCTCACCACCATCAAGCAAGGGCTGGTGCCCCAGATCCTGTCCGCGGCGGGCGCCCCGCCGGCAGCGCTGCGCACGGCGATCCTCGACCGGTACCGGCAGGCGAGCTGACCGCTACCTGGCCGGGTGGCGGAACAGGCTGGTGAGGAGCCCGACAGCCGCCGCGGTGGCCGGGTGCGCGTCGTCCCGCCACCACACCAGCCGGACCGGGACCGGCGGGGCGTCGCGCAGCGGCCGGTAGGCGATTCCCGGCCGGGGGTACTGCGTCACGGTGGACTCCGGGGTGATGCCCACGTAGCGCCCGGTGGCGATCGCGGTGAGCCAGTCGTCGATATCACCGGTGTACTCGATCGCCGGGCGCGCCTCCGGCGGCCACAGGTCCGGGGTCGTCGTGCCGGTGCGCCGGTCGATGACCAGGACGCGATCGCCGATCTCGGCCAGCCGCAGCGAGCGCCGCGCGGCCCACGGGTCGTCGGCGGCCATGGCGCAGTACCGGCGCTCCAGGCCGACGATGGCGTCGCGGAAACGGCGCTGGTCCGGCTCGGTGCGGATGACCGCGATATCGCAGGCGCCTTCGGCCAGGCCGGCCGTTGCCGAGTTGGTCCGGATCAGCTGGAGCCCGATGTCGGGGTGCTCCGCGGCCCACCGGCGCTGGAAGGGCGTGGTGTGCCGGCCCATGGCCGACCAGGCGTAGCCGATGCGCAGCCGGGCCGGGCCCGCGGCCGCCTCCCGCACCACGTCTTCGGCCGCGGCCAGCGCCCGCCGCGCGTGCGCCAGCACCCGGCCGCCGACCGCGGTGAGGGTGACTTCCCTGGTGGTGCGGCGGAGCAGCCGGACGCCGAGCGCCGCTTCGAGCGACGCCAGCGTGCGTGACGCCGCCGCCTGGGAGATGCCCAGGTCGATCGCTGCGTCGGTGAAGCTGCCCGCCTCCGCGATGGCGACCAGGCAGCGCAGGTGACGCAGCTCGACTTTCATAATCAGATCGTATAGATGTCTTCCTTCATGCATTTTACGCAATCGGAAGCAAGGCGCACGCTAGCCGTATGCCTACCACGTACCAGGTTCAGGTCAGCCACGATGCGCGTCCGCCTGCTGGTCGCGGGGCGGCCTCGCCGGCGCCCGCCGGGGGCGGCGCCGCCCGTCCCGGATCCCGCCCGTGGGCGGGCCCGGCCCTGATGTTCGGCGGTGCCCTGTCCAACCAGCTGGGCGCGGCGACCGGGGCACTGGCGTTCGGCGTGATCGGCCCGGCGGGCGTGGTCGCGATCCGCCAGTGGATCGCCGGGATCATACTGCTGGCCGCCGGGCGGCCCCGGTGGCGCTCGTTCACCCGGGCGCAGTGGCGCCCGGTGGTGCTGCTCGCGGCGGCCTACGGCACCATGAACCTGTCCCTGTACACCGCGATCGGCCGGCTCGGCCTCGGCCTGGCGGTGACGCTGGAGTTCCTCGGCCCGCTCGCCGTCGCCCTGGCCACGTCGCGCCGCCGGGCGGACCTCGTGTGCGCGCTGGTGGCCGGCGCGGGCGTGGTCGCGCTGACCCGCCCGCGGCCGGCCACCGACTATCTCGGCATCGGCCTGGGCCTGCTGGCCGCCGCTTGCTGGGCCAGCTACATCCTGCTCAACCGGGAGATCGGGCGGCGCCTGCCCGGCGCCGAGGGCTCGGCGGCGGCCGCGGTGCTGTCCGCGCTGGTCTTCGTGCCGGCCGGGATCATGGTGCTGCTCCGGCATCCGCCGACGCTGATCGCGCTCGCGTGCGCGGCCACCGCGGGCGTCTTGTCCTCGGCCGTGCCGCTCCTGGCCGACCTGCTGGCGCTACGCCGGGTTCCAGCCGGCTACTTCGGCATCTTCATGAGCGTCAACCCGGTGCTGGCCGCGCTCATCGGCCTGGTGATCCTGCACCAGTCGCTGTCGTGGGAGGCCTGGCTGAGCATCGTCGCCATCGTCGCCGCCAACGCGGCCGCCGCCGCGATCCGCCTGCACGGTGAGGATCACGGCCGCGCCGATGATGGCCGCGCCCGCGATCCCGGTCACGCTCAGCCGCTCGCCGAGGAGCAGCGTCGCGAGGATGGCGCCGGTCAGCGGTTCGAGCAGGGTCAGCCGCGCGGCCGTGCTCGCGGCGACGGTGCGCAGGCCACGGAAGTACAGCGTGTAGGCCACGGCGGTCGGTCCGGTGCCCAGTGCGACCAGCAAGCCGATGGCGGCGAGTCCGGGGCGGAACGTGATGGCGCCCGCCGCTAGCCACGCCAGCGGCATCAGGAGCAGGCCGCCGACGGTGAAGCCGAACCCGGTCACGGTGGGGTCGTCAAGGCCGGCTACCGGATGCGTGCTGACCAGGGTGATCGCGGCGAAGCCCGCCGCGGCGAGCACGGCCATGCCCGCGCTGGCCAGGACCGCGGTCTCGCGGAACCCGGACGGCAAGCCCACGAGCAGCCCAAGGCCGGTGACGGCCAGTCCGGTGGTGAGGACGGCGAGCCGTCCGGCCGGCCGACCAGCCAGGCGATCCGCGCCGAGCACGATGACCGGGGCGGTGCCGATCGTGATCAGCGTGGCCAGCGGCACCGAGGTCAGGGACACGGCCGTGAAGTAACAGCTCTGGTAGCTCGCGGCCAGCAGCCCGATCACGGTGATCCGGGCCCAGGCCGCCCGGGCGGACGGCCAGGCCCTGCGGGTCCCGGTGAGATAGCAGACGATCAACATGCCCCCGGCGGTAAGCCGGCAGGCGGCGACGGCGATCGCGGACAGGCCGGCCACCCGGCCGAGCAGGCTGCCGGCCAGCCCGCCTGTCCCCCACAGCAATCCGGATGTAACCAGGCAGACGAGGCCAGCAGAGGGCCGGGCGGTGAATGTGCGCATTTGGGAATCGCTCCTGCGACGAGAAGGGAAGGGTCGCGGAAGCGGGGCGCACCGAACTCATCCAGGCGACCAGCACGACAGTGCTCGCCGGGTACGAGAAAACGCGTCAACTCAGCTGGCCGGGTGCTCGGCTGAGATAGCTCGACGCACCGGGCCGGACGCGCGCGGACCAACGCCCCGCTAGGAGCGGGTCGGCGGGGTGATGGGGAAACACCGGTGCACGAAGAAGATGCTATCTGCCGCGCCCATGTCCGCGCGAACCGGTTTACTCACTCCCCGTCCTGGACCGGATCGGCCCCGGATCTGCCCCGGACCGACGGGCCGGGGCATCGGCCAGTGCGGTGTTCTATGCGGCTCGATGTCACATCGTGCCGGTACCCGCCGACGCCGCGCTGGTGTCCGTGCGCCGGCCGGGGCTGGAGTGGTGCCAGGCCGCCGCCCTGGCTCAGCCCGCCATGGCGCCGACGGTCAGGTTCGCACCGCCTGCGCACTCCAGCACGGTGCCAAGCTGGCGTCCGCCGCCGTCCGCGACGAGCACGTGGCCGAGGTCCTCACCGAATTCACCGCTCAGCGCCGCGCGGCCCTGCGGACCCTGCTCGAACGCGGCGTCGCCAGCGGCGACATCGCCGCCAGCGCGGATCTGGATATGCTGGCCGACCTGGCATACGGCGTGCTGTGGTACCGGCTGCTGATCGCGCACGCGCCGCTGGACGCCGACGCGGCTCGCGGCCTCGCCGCTCACCTGATCGCGGCCGGGCAGGCCGGGAGCGGGCCGGCGTAGGATCGCGCTGAGATGCTGCTGACGTTCGGGCACGGGACGGCCACGGCCGAGCGGATGACGGAACTGCTCCGGGGCGCCGACGTGGCCGTGCTGGTCGACGTCAGGACGGCACCGGGCAGCCGCCGGCATCCGCACGTGGCGCGCGCCGAGCTGGAACGCTGGCTGCCTGAGGCCGGCATCTCCTACCGCTGGGACAAGCGGCTCGGCGGTTTCCGGAAAGCCGCCCCCGACTCACCCGACACCGCCTGGCGCGAGGACATGTTCCGCGGCTATGCCGCGCACATGCGGACCGAGGGATTCCAGGCCGCGATGGACGAGGTACTCGCCCAGGCCGGCGTCGACCGCACGGCGGTGATGTGCGCGGAGAGCCTGTGGTGGCGGTGCCACCGGCGGCTGCTCGCCGACTTCGCCGTGGCCTCCCGGGGCGTGCCGGTCCGGCATCTGCTGCACGACGGGCGGATCGAGGAGCACCTTCTCTCCCCCGGCCTGCGGCGGCGCGACGACGGCTTGCTCGTCTACGACGCGGGCCAGGCCAGCCTGCTGTGACGGCCCTGCTAAAAACGGCGGGGTCAGCCCAGGTAGCGGCCGAAACCGCTGGTCTGCCACGTCGCCCCGGCCGCGGTGATGGCGAACGCCTCGTAGCCGTCCAGGCCCTCCACCCAGTCACGCGCCGCAGATCCCATCGCGAACGCCGCCGTAGCGTAGGCGTCCGTCTCGGCCAGCCTCGCACCGACCACGGTGAGGCTGGCGAGGCCGGCCGACGGCTGCCCGGTATAGGGGTCGATAATGTGCTCCCGGCGCTCGGCGACCCCGGACGTGGCCACGGCGAAGTCCCGGCCGGTCACCACCAGCGCCAGCCGACCGGGGTACAGCGGGTCAGCGATCCCTATCCGCCACAGCCGGTCACCGCTGCACTGGACGTCACCACCGCCGTTGACGCTGTGCCCGGCCGGGCCCGCCGCGATGAGGATCGCCGCGGCCCGCTCCACGGCCCATCCCTTGACGTACCCGGAGGGGTCGAACCTGCCGCCTGGGGTGGTGGTGAAGTACCCACCGCTGCGCGTGCTGACGGCGGCGCACGCCTGGAGCACCTCGGCGAGCTCGGGCGCGCACTGCTCCAGCGGTACTGCCCCCCGGCCGAACCGGCTGACGTCGCTGTCGTCCCGGTACGGCGAGAAGGTGGCGTCCACCCAGTGCAGCCAGCGGACCGCCTGGCCGAGGGGGCCGTCGCCGTGCGGCTCGCCGGCCCGCGCAGGCACGTCAAAGGAGACGACCGTGCCCATCACGTGCTCGGCGTGCCTGCGGCGATCCGCGCCCATTCCGGCTCAGGAACGCTTGTCGAGCGCGCTCTGCAGCGACCGGATGTAGCCCGCGCTGGTGTAGGTGGCGCCGGACACCGCGTCGATCTTGCCGTTCTGCGCCGTCAGCGTCTCGCTGATCAGCTTGGGGAAGGCGAACTCGCCGATCTGGACGTCGTGCAGGGTGTTGGTCGGCTGGACGAGGACCGCGACCTTGACGATCTTGCCGGCCCGCTTGATCAGCTGGATCTGGACCGGGCCGTAGGCGGTGCTGGCCACCTTCCCGTCGACGGCGGTCTCGCCCGCCGGCAAGTTCCTGGCTATCGACCCCTGCGGGAACGCCCCGGGGACGACCTCGGTCTGCCCGCCGCCCGAGGCAGACGACGACGAGGACGAGGATGAGGTACCGCCCGCGCCGCCGGTCGTGGCGGCTACCGGGGCGGACGGCACGTGCGACTTGAACGACAGCAGGGCCACGAGACCGGCGATGGTGCCGGTGACGGCCAGGATCACCCGGCGCATGCGCGGATCCCTCCTCAGAACTCGAACGACTCGAAGTGGATGTGCCGCCTCGGTACCCCGGCGGCGCGCAGCGCGCGGACGGCGGAGGAGGTCATGCCGGCCGGCCCGCAGACGTAGGCTTCCTGCTGGTCCAGGCCGGGAACCAGGGATCGCAGCACCCGCGGAGACAGCGGGTCTCCGCCGATTTGGGTCCGCGACCCGACCAGGTAGTGCACGGTCGCGCCGCGCGCGGCCGCGATTGCGTCGAGCTCCTCGCGGAACACGAGGTCCCGCTCGCTGCTGGCCCGGTAGATCAGGGTGACGTGTCCGGGCAGCGTGGCGAAGATGGCCCGCAGCGGGGTGATGCCGACGCCGCCGGCCAGCAGCACTACGCCGCGACCGGAATCGGCGGGGGTGAACGCCCCGTAGGGTCCCTCGGCGAAGATCCGGGTTCCGGGCTGCAGCTGCGCGAGCGCCTGGCTGTGGTCGCCCATGTTCTTCACCGTGATCCGCAGTACGTCGGCTCCTGGCGCGGCGGAGAGCGAGAACGGGTGCGAGGACCACCACAGCGACCGCGTCAGGAACCGCCAGCGGAAAAACTGGCCGGGCTCGGCGTCCAGCTCCTCGAGCCGCCTGCCGCCGATGTAGACCGAGATGACCCCGGGCCCCTCCGCCTTTACCCCGAGGACCTCGAAGCGGTGCTTGCGGTAAGACAGCAGCGGGACGGCGAACCGGTACCACAGCACCAGGACGAGCACCGTGAGGTACATCGCGGACCACCAGAACCGCGCGGCCAGGTTGCCGACGAAGGCCGCGCCGTCGGCGAGCTGATGGCTGAACGCCAGCGCGATCGCCAGGTAGGTGTACAGGTGCAGGAAGTACCACGTCTCGTAGCGCACCCGGCGGCGGGCGGCGCGCATCGAGACGATCCCGATGCCGAGCAGCAGGAACCCGGCCACGGTGGCCATCAGCACGTCGGGGTACTGGGTGAGCAGCGTCGCGCTCTCGCTCACCACGTTGGCGTGCGCCGTGGCCGCGTAGCCCCACACGATGAACAGGCCGTGCGCGACCACCAGGCTGACGATGTACCGTCCGCCCATGGCGTGCCAGCTGGCCAGCTTGTCGGTGCCCAGGCCCCGCTCCAGTGGCGGCAACCGCGCCATCAGCGCGACCAGGACCACTACGCCGTATCCGCAGAGCAGGCCGAGGACTTCGCCCGCGCCGGTCAGCCAGCCGCCGAGCCCGTGGACGCCAGGCGTACTGTGCCACCACAAGGCGATGACCACGACCGCGCCGGCGATGATGACCGCCAGCACGCCGCGCGCGCCTACCCGGGCCGGGCGATTCGCCGGCCGGGCGGGCACCGGCCTAGCCGGCGGGCGCTCGACGGGGCGGGACGGCGCCGGACGAGGCGCCTGACCTCGGTGCGGCCCCGGGTACGCCTCCGCGCCGGCATGGCGAGCAGGGCCCGATCGCCTGGCAACGCTGGTCACCCGCACCTCCCGTTGCGACGGCCTAGCTGGAATCGTCTGCGCGGCCGGGCAGGATCGGCCGTCCGGATCCCGCCCCTGGCCCTCCCCCTAGTTATGACTACGCAGCGCGATTTCGCACGGTTCAGCCGGCTCTCGTAAGCGCTTCGTAATCGGCCCGGCCCGCCGCGTGTCAACCCAGATTGACAGGAGGTTAGTGTCAACGTAGATTGACAGCATGGAGAACGCACCCGCCCTGGCGGCCGCGGCCGACAGCTCAGACCCGCGCACCGGGCTCCGGGCCGTCGCCGCCCTCCGCAGGCTGCTGGAGCAGCTCGAGGCGCTCCAGGTCGACAACGCCCGGGAACACGGCTGGTCCTGGCAGGAGATCGCGGAGATCCTCGGCGTGTCCCGCCAGGCCGTCCACAAGAAACACGCCCGCCGCGCCCGCGTGCACTGACCCCGAGGGGATACCGATGTTCGAGCGATTCACCGACAAGGCCAGGACAGCCGTGATCGCGGCCAGGGCCGAGGCCGCCGAGCGCGGCGACCAGATCCGGCCGGTGTACCTGCTGCACGCGCTGGCGGCAGGCGACGGTGTCGCGGCCCGGGCCCTGGCCGGCCTGGGCGTCGACGCCGTCGCCATCGAGCGCAGGCTGGGCCGCGCGGCACCGCTGCGCCGGCCGCCAGGCGGCGACGACGCCGAGGCGCTGGCCAGCATCGGCATCGACCTGGACGAAATCGCCCGCCGGGTCGAGGAGAGCTTCGGCCCCGGCGCGCTCGACCGGTCCCCCGGGCCGGCCCAGGGAACCGGGAGGATCGCGATGACCCGGGAGGCGAAGCAGTCGGTCGAGCTGGCCGCCAGGGAAGCCCGGGCCCTGCGCCACGGCTACGTCGGCACCGAGCACCTGCTGCTCGGCCTGATCGGGGCGGCGCAGCGCAACCCGCGCGGGGACTTCGGCCCGCAGACCCTCAAGGAACTGGGTATCGATCCGGCCCAGGCCCGGCAGCGAGTGCTCGACGAACTGCGCCGCGCCTGAGCGGACATCAGTCACTCTGGCACGACCTGCACCAGGCTCAAACGACATGAATGCCGCGATCGTGCAGTTGGGACGCGTAGGGAACTAATCCGTCCTCGTCCGGGGGTGCCGGCATCAGGTGCCACCGTTGTCACGGCGTCTGCGATTGCGTGTCGCCGCAGCCTTGATGGCGCGAATCCGTTGAGCCGTATGTGCCCGATGGGAGCGTCGCACGGTCGCGGAATCGGGAATTCCCGGTCAGCTTGTTTGTCGTGGCGAGGCGGGAGTGAGGTCCCATCACTGCGGCACCGCCCGTACCGGGCCGTATCCGCGGAGCCGGGCCGCCCGGTGGCCGGGGATCACCGGTCACGGTAATCTCCCGGGAGCGCAGCAGCACCAGGAGCCGGGGGCGCGGCGCCGGCCACCCGCCGACAATCAACCTAAGCTGAACCGCATTGCCTGAGAAGCGACGTGAAACGCGGCATTCAGGTTGTATGCGAGCGGCGCCGGTCCAGATCAGGGTACTAGCGACAACCCAGAGGCTTACTAAGTAGATATATCGACCTAGCTATTAAGGTAGGACACACTGTCCTTACAAAGAGTATCTAATTGAATACAGAGAGCCATAACCTGTCATTGGGGACATCACGGATAGGATATGGATAAATGCTCAGAGTTAGCGATGATTGGGAGAGAGCACTCCACGCACCCGCCAGCGCCGTCGCCAGATCCGGAGAAGTCGTCGTGATCCGCTCCGGCGGTGCCTACGACGGCAAGCAGGGCATGAGCCTGGCGACCGGCGTGAGCAGCCGGTCCGCGGGCGCCCAGGCCCTGTGCCTGCACCTGGTGACGATTCCGCCCGGGACCCGGGGCGTGCCGCACGTCCACGAGGGGCACGAGTCCGCCATTTACACCGTCAGCGGCGAGACCGAGGTCTGGCACGGCGAGGGCCTGATGCAGCGCACCGTGGTCCGGGCCGGCGACTTCATGTACGTACCGCCGGGCATCCCGCACCTCCCCGTGAACCGCAGCGACGTCATGACGGTGGCCGTCGTCGCCCGCACCGACCCGCAGGAGCAGGAGAGCGTGGTCCCCATGAGCCTGCCACCGCACCTCGCCGAACTCGACGACTTCCCCGTCGCCACCCCGTAGCCATCCTCACGCGGCAGCCGCGGCCCTGATGGCCACCTCCCCCTCTCGCGAGCCAAAGGGGCCGCGGCGCCGCCTGGACCGAGGAGTGAGGAGCGAGGAACGAGCGACCGAACGACGAGGGAAGGCGGCGCAGTGAAGGGGGATGGGCCAGGGGGGACGGGGGGCGGGAGCCCCCCGTGCGCAGGAAAGGTGGGTGGGGGCCCCGGAGGCGAGCGGGAAAATAAAGTCTCAGCCGGCGAACGCCTCCGGCGGGGGGCAGGCGCAGACCAGGTTCCTGTCGCCGTAGGCCTGGTCGATGCGCCGCACCGGCGGCCAGTACTTAGCCCGGCGGTCCACGCCGGCCGGGTAGGCCGCCTGCTCGGCACCGTACGGATGCTTCCACTCCCCCGCGATGAGCATCTCCGCGGTGTGCGGCGCGTTCCTCAGCGGGTTGTCGTGGGCGTCGTACTCGCCGGAGGCCACCCGGGCGATCTCCGCCCGGATCGCGATCAGCGCTTCGCAGAACCGGTCGAGCTCGGCCAGGCTCTCGCTCTCGGTGGGCTCGATCATCAGCGTGCCGGCCACCGGGAACGACATCGTCGGCGCGTGGAAGCCGTAGTCGATCAGCCGCTTGGCCACGTCGTCCACGGTGATCCCGGTTTCCCTGGCCAGCGGCCGCAGGTCGATGACGCACTCGTGCGCGACCAGGCCGTTCCGCCCGGTGTACAGCACCGGGTAGTGCGGTGCCAGCCGCCGGGCCACGTAGTTGGCTGACAGCACCGCCACCTGGGTCGCCTGCTTCAGCCCGGCCGCGCCCATCATCGCGACGTATGCCCAGGAGATGGGCAGGATGCCGGCCGACCCGTAGGGCGCGGCCGCCACCGGGCCCGCGCTGCCGCGCCCTGGCAGGAAGTCCGCCAGGTGCGCGCGGACGGCTACCGGCCCGACGCCGGGCCCGCCGCCGCCGTGCGGGATGCAGAACGTCTTGTGCAGGTTCAGGTGCGACACGTCGGCCCCGAAGGCCGGCAAGGTGGCCACCCCGACCAGCGCGTTGAGGTTCGCCCCGTCGATGTACACCTGGCCGCCCGCCGCGTGCACGGCCGCGCAGAGGTCGCCGACGTTCTGCTCGTAGACGCCGGCCGTGGACGGGTAGGTGATCATGATCGCCGCGATGTGGCCCTCGTGCGCTTCCAGCTTGGCCTGCAGGTCGCCCGCGTCCACGGCGCCGTCGGCGCCGCATTTGACCACCGCGACGCGCAGTCCGGCCAGCACGGCGCTGGCCGCGTTGGTGCCGTGCGCCGACTCCGGGATCAGGCAGACGTCGCGGCCCTCCTCGCCGCGCGAGGCGTGATAGCCGCGGATGGCGAGCAGGCCGGCCAGCTCGCCCTGCGAGCCGGCGTTCGGCTGCACCGAGACCGCGTCGTAGCCGGTGAGCCGGGCCAGCCGGAGCTCGAGCGACTCGATCAGCTCTAGGTACCCGCCGGCCTGTCCGGCCGGGGCGAACGGGTGCATCCCGGCGAACTCCGGCCAGCTGACCGGCTCCATCTCGGCCACCGCGTTCAGCTTCATCGTGCACGAGCCGAGCGGGATCATCGACCGGTCGAGGGCGATGTCGAAGTCCGCCAGCCGCCGCAGGTAGCGCAGCATCGCGGTCTCGCTGCGGTGCTCGCTGAACACCGGGTGAGTCAGGTAAGCGGAGGTGCGCCGCAGCGCGCCTGGCAGCGCGCCGTCCGGCTCGGAGAGTTCCACCTCCGCGGGGTCTTCCACGAAGCAGAGGGCGGCCACGAGGGCCCGCAGCTGGTCGTCGGTGGTGGTCTCGTCGCAGCTGACCTGCAGGGCATCGTCCGGCGCCAGGTAGAGGTTGTACCCGGCGACCCTCGCACGTTCCAGGGCGTGAACCGCCTCGTCACGTCCGCCCGCGAAGACGATCCGGATCGTGTCGAAGAAATCACCCAGGCTCGTTCGGTGCCCGTAGCCGCGCAGCGTAGCGGCCAGCACCGCGGCGCTACGGTGCACGCCCCGTGCGATGGCCGCCAGCCCGTCCGGGCCGTGGTAGGCGGCGTACATGGCCGCGGTCACCGCCAGCAGGACCTGCGCCGTGCAGATGTTGCTCGTCGCCTTTTCCCGGCGGATGTGCTGCTCGCGGGCCTGCAGCGCGAGCCGGTAGGCGGGGCGGCCGGCGGCGTCCACCGACACCCCGACCAGCCGGCCGGGAAGCTGGCGCTTCAGTGCGTCGCTGACCGCGATGTAGCCCGCGTGCGGGCCGCCGAACCACAACGGCACGCCGAGCCGCTGGGTGGACCCCACCGCGATGTCGGCGCCCGCCTCGCCGGGCGGCCGGAGCAGGGTGAGCGCGAGCAGGTCGGCGGCCACCGCGACCAGCGTCCCCGCCGCGTGCGCCGCCTCGATCAGCGGCCCGGGGTCGCGGATGACCCCGGAGGCGCCGGGGAACTGCAGCAGCACGCCGAACAGGTCACCGCCCTGCCTGGCGATGGCCTCTTGTGTGACCGGCTCGACCACCAGGTGGATGCCGAGTGGTTCGGCCCGGGTCCGGAGCACCGCCAGGGTCTGCGGCAGGCAGTCCGCGTCGGCCAGGAACACATGGCGCTGCTGGCTCCGGGGGGACGACCCCCCGCGCCCCCCGGGCCACCCGCCCCGAAGGGCCAGCGTCATGGCCTCGGCGGCCGCGGTCGCCTCGTCGAGCAGCGACGCGCCGGCCCAGGGCAGCCCGGTCAGGTCGGCCACCATGGTCTGGAAGTTCAGCAGCGCCTCCAGCCGGCCCTGGGAGATCTCCGGCTGGTACGGGGTGTACGCCGTGTACCAGGCGGGGTTCTCCAGCACGTTGCGGCGGATCACGGCCGGGGTGATCGTGTCGTAGTAGCCCAGGCCGATCATCGAGGTGAGCAGCTGGTTCCGCCCGGCCATCCGGCGCAGCTCGGCCAGTGCCCCGGTTTCGGTGAGCGGATCGGGCAGGTGCAGATCGGCCGGGGGCGTCCCGTCCGGCAGGGCAGCGGTAGTGAGCTCGTCGAGCGAGGAATAGCCCAGGCTGCCGAGCATGTGCAACTGCTCGGCCTGTGTCGGGCCGATGTGGCGGACGGCGAAATCTGTCATGGAGCCTCCCCGGGGACAAGCACGGTCACTGGCTCCCCGTCTGTCACGCCGCCCGTACAGCAGGCAAGCCGCTCCAGAGATGCCTATTCCGCCCGGTTCGTGTGCCTGAGAGGTTCCGGGGATGTTGCCCCTTCGGCGCCCGCGGTCGTGCGGAGACTCTCCCGGCCGGTGTCGTCAGCATCTGCGATCTTACCTGAGCCCGGCCCAGATGGTGGGACGCGCCGCTAACCCACCTCAGCTGGTGCGACGCAGGCGCCGCTTGGCCAGGTCGTCCTGGAACCCGGCCGCGCCGGGTGGCACCGCGACGAGCCCGTCCTCGGCCCGGACGGCGGGCAGCTCGGCCAGGTCGCCCTCGACCTCGCGCCAGACCTTGCCGAGCGCGATGCCGAACACGCCCTGGCCGCCTTGCAGCAGGTCGACCACCTCGTCGGTGGAGGTGCACTCGTAGACGCTGACCCCGTCGCTCATCAGCGTCACCTGGGCCAGGTCGGCGCTGCCCCGGTCGCGCAGGTGCTGCACTGCGGCCCTGATCTGCTGCAGCGAGATGCCCGTGTCGAGCAGCCGCTTGACCACCTTGAGCACGAGGATGTCACGGAAGCTGTACAGCCGCTGCGAGCCGGACCCGTGGGCGGCGCGGACGCTCGGCTCGACCAGCCCGGTGCGGGCCCAGTAGTCGAGCTGGCGGTAGGTGATGCCAGCGGCGGAGCAGGCGGTCGGTCCCCGGTACCCGATATCGGCGGAGTCGACGTCGCGCTGACCGGACGCGGCGGCCTCCTGCGGGGCGCTGGGGCCGCCGGAAACGCCGGGAACCTCGCTGTCGTCAAACAGGGTGCCCTGCAAGCGATCGGGCGAGTCGTCGTCACCCCTGGTCACCGCCACGCCCACCTCCACGGGAGCTGACTACCCACGGTACTCGCACCGTAAGCCGGCGCAGGCAGCGGCGTCAACGACCGCGCGCGGCGCGTCGCGACATTCCGGGGACCCCGTGCCATATCAGGGCGCATGACGGGTCCGCAGCCGGTCAGGTAGCCCGGCCGAAGTCCTCGGGCGAGATGGTGTCGAGGAACTCCCGGAACTTCTCGACTTCCGTCTCGTTGTCTTCCGGCTCTTCCGGGATGGCCACGCCCGCCTCGTCCAGGATCTCATCGCTGGCGAAGATCTGCGCGCCGGTGCGCAGCGCCAGCGCGATCGAGTCGGACGGCCGCGCGCTGACCTCGGCGCCGTTGGAGAAGACCAGGTCCGCGTAGAAGATTCCGTCCCGCAGCGCGGTGATGTTCACCGTGCGGAGCTGGACGTTCAGCACCTCGAGCACGTCGCGGAACAGATCGTGCGTCAGCGGCCGAAGCGAAACCATGCCCTGCTGGGCGAAGGCGATCGCCGTTGCCTCGACCGCTCCGATCCAGATGGGCAGGTACCTGTCGCCCTGCGCCTCCTTGAGCAAGACGATGGGGCTGTTCGATGGCATCTCGACCCGGACGCCGATGACCTCCATCTGCCGCACTACAGCTCCGTCCTCACGTGCCTGGGGAACCTCTGCTGGCATCCACTCCCTTTGCCAAGGTACACCCGTAATCGCCCGGAGGCCGACCGCAGCCCCCCGGCTGCGGGGCCGGCCGCGTCCGGAGCGGGGCCGGATCCGGCCTGACCCGAGGCTCCCGTAGCCTCGAACTCGAAGACGCGAGCGTGCAGCGGCGCCGAGGCGAGCCCGGCTTCGCCGAGAGCGGACTCGACCAGCGTCGCGTGCAGCCGCAAGGTCAAGTCGGCGATCTGCCAGGCGGTCCTGGCCGCCGCGTCCCGGGCGCCCGGCCCGCGCTGCCGCAGCTGGGGCGCTATCACCTGTTCGACCAGGTTGGCCGCCCGGTCGGCCGCCGCCTTGACCGGGCGCAGGTGCCTGGCCTGCACGCCGTACTGGCGCAGCGCGGCCAGGGCCCGGGCCACCGCCAGCGCGTCCGCGCCGTACTGCCGGCCCACCCGGCGGATCAGCCCGTAGTCCTCGAGCTCGGTCAGCTCGGCCTCGCTGATCTCGGCGGCGTCGAGCAGCTGGCGGCGGGTCATGCCGGCCGGCGACCGGCCCGCCGGGGGCTGGCCGTCGGCCCCTTCGGCCCCGTCGGCCAGCCGTTCCCTGATCACCCGCAGCGGCAGGTAGGAGTCACGCTGCATGGTCAGGATGTACCGCAGCCGCTCGATGTCGGCCGCGGAGAACCGCCGGTACCCGGAGCGGGACCTGGCCGGCTCGATCAGCCCTTCGGCCTCCAGGAACCGGATCTTGGACGTGCTGATGTCCGGGAATTCCGGCTGGAGCTGAGCGAGCACCTCGCCGATGCCGAACTGGCCGCGCCCTGTCGGCTCGTTCATGCGTAGTCCTGGGCGCCCCTGCCGCGGCGGTCGGCGGACGGCGTCGAAGGGCCTGGGCCGAGATCCTGGCTGGTCAGGAACAGCAGCCGGAACTTGCCGATCTGCACCTCGTCCCCGCCGGTAAGCTCGGCCTCCTCGATCCGCTCCCGGTTCACGTAGGTCCCGTTGAGGCTGCCTACGTCGCGCACGGTGAACCGGGCGCCCTCCCGGTAGAACTCGGCGTGCCGCCGGGACACGGTCACGTCGTCGAGGAAGATGTCGCTGTCCGGATGGCGGCCCGCGGTGGTCAGCTCGCCGTCGAGCCGGAACCGGCTGCCCGCGTTGGGCCCGCGCATGACCAGCAGCAGGGCACTGCCGGGCGGCAGCGCGCCGAACGACGCCGAATCGGGGTACAGGTCGTCACCGAGGTCGTCGTCGGTGCGGCCCAGCGAGATCGTCGAGGTGCTCTCGCCCGGGCGCTCCGGGGCGCCCCCGGCGGGGTAGCCGCCGGTCCCGCCGGGACCAGCCGGCATGCCGGACCCGGGCGGCACCGGCGCGGTCAGCTGGGTCCCGCAGTACGAGCAGAACCTGGCTCCGTCGGGATTCGGCCGGCCGCACCTGGCGCAGTAGACCCGTGGCATGGCTCCGCTCGGCCTCCCCTGGTCGTACTCATCGTCTTCGAGCGATCCAGCCCACGGTACGCGAGAGGAGGCGGGGCGGTCCATGCGCCACGCGAACAGCCTGCGCCATCCGCGCCGGCTATTTTCTTCGCGACGCTTCCGCCACACCGCCTTCTCACCTCCGCCGTGCACCCGCGCCATGCACTCCTGCCTGCCAGGCCCGTCGCCGGGCCCGCCCCGGCGGGCGGTGACCGCCGGGCGAATCGCAATGCGCGATTGTCTCACATTCGCGAATTCCGCGTGGTTGGCGCCTTTCGCATCATCGCGTAAGGGACACAGCTTACCCGTCCGCAGAGCGAATATCCGGGGACCTAACCGCAGTATCCAGGACACTTGGCGGTAACCGCCAGCTCCGCTGCGCTAGTGCCCGGCCCGTTCCACCACCGCGGCCCACTCGTCGAGCAGCAGCTGAGCGGCGTCGGCGTCGTTCCCTTCGGCCCACAGGTGCGTGACGGCGTCCGCCGGGTCCGGCAGCACCAGCACCCAGCCGCGGTCCCGCTCGGTCACGCGCACGCCGTCGGTGGTGTCGATCTCGTGGTCGCCCGCGGCCTCCATGACCGTGCGCATGACCCCGCCCTTGGCCGCCCAGGGCGTCGGCACCGAGCGCCTGAGCAGGTGCGCGACCGGGATCCTGGCGTCGATCTGGCTCAGCGTCAGCCGGGTCCGCGCGACCAGGCCGAGCAGCCGGACGAAGGCCGCGATGCCGTCGATGGTCCGCGCGCACTCGGGCACCACGAACCCGCCGTGGCCGTCGGCCGCGAAGATCACGTCGTCCTGGGTCGCGGCCAGGGTGAGCGCATGCATCGAGGTCGGCGTCCACTCCACCTGGACGCCGTGGAACCGGCAGACCTGCTCGGCCACCTTGGTCGTGGTCACCGGGAGCGCGACGCGGCCCCGCTTGCGTTCGGCCGCGATTAGGTCGAGCACGGCCAGCAGGGCCCGGTCCTCGCTGACCAGCTCGCCCTTCTCGTCCACGAGCTGGATCCGCTCGCCTACCGGGTCGAACCTCACGCCGAACGCGGCCCGGGACGAGGACACCACGTCGGCCAGCCGCTGCAGCCCGGCGCGCTGCTGCGCGGTGGTCTCGGTGGGCGAGCCCTCGTCCAGCCGGTTGTTCAGGGTATGCACCTCGACCCCGATCGTGCCGAGCAGGCTGGGCAGCACCAGCGACGCGGTACCGCCCGCGCAGTCCGCCACCACCTTCAGCCCGGCCTCGCGGACGCCGCTCATGTCGACGCACCGCAGCAGCTCGTGGGTGTACGACTCGACCACCCGGGGCGGGTAGCTCAGCTCGGCGATCTCGCCAGGGAAAGCCCGCCGGAACTCCTGCCGGGAGAACACCCGCTGCAGCTTGCGCTGGTCGGCCTGGGACAGCTCGGCGCCGTGCTCGTCCAGGAAGATGATGTCGACCGACTGCGGGTCGCCGGGGGTGGTGCGCAGCGCGATGCCGCCGCTGTAGTGATCGCGGGCGGTCTCGAACCTGGCCACCGGGAGCGGCTGGGACTCCAGGTCCACGACGTTGATCGCGCTGGCGTTGAGCGCGCCCTGCACCGCCCGCTTGAGCGCGCGGGCGGCCCGGGACACGTCCCGTGAGGTGGTGACGGTGGAGCCCTTGCGCAGCATGGTGGCGTAGGCGCTGGCCAGCCGGACCGCTAGCTCGGGGGTGACCTCGACGTTGACCAGGCCGGACACTCCGCGCGGGCCGAACAAGGTGCGCTGCCCCCTGGACTCCCAGATCACGCTGGTGTTGACCACCGCGCCGGCCTCGATGGTCTTGAACGGGTAGACCTTCACCTCGGCTGACAGGTAGGCCTCCGGCTCGATCACGCACTCGTCCCCGACGACGGCGGCCTCCTCGATCCTGGCCAGCCGCATCACGTCGGTGTTCTTCCCGATCACGCAGCCGCGCAGGGTGACGCCCTGGCCGATGTAGACGTTGTTGTGCACCACGGCCCGGTGCAGGAAGGCGCCCTCCTTGACCACCACGTTGCTGCCGATCACGGTGTACTCGCGCAGGTGCGCGCCGGCCTCGATCTTGGCGTAGTCGCCGATGCACAGCGGGCCGGTGAGCACCGCGTCGGTGTCGACCTCGGCGCCTTCGGCGACCCAGACGCCCGGCGAGACCTCGAAGCCGGCGATATCGGTCTGCACCCGCCCGGCCAGCACGTCGGCCTGAGCCTTCAGGTAGCTCTCGTGGGTGCCGACGTCCTCCCAGTAGCTATCCGAGACATAGCCGTAGAGCGGGGCCCCGCGGTCGAGCAGCTTGGGGAAGACGTCGGCGGACCAGTCCACCACCTGGCCCGGCGGAACCTCCGCGAGCACCTCGGGTTCCATGACGTAGAGCCCGGTGTTCACCGTGTCCGAGAACACCTGGCCCCAGGTCGGCTTCTCCAGGAACCGCTGGATCTGGCCGTCCTCCTCGGTGATCACGATGCCGAACTCCAGCGGGTTCGGCACCTTGGCCAGCGCCACCGTGACGAGCGCGCCCTTGTCCTTGTGGAAGCGGACCAGACCGGTAAGGTCCATGTCGGTGAGCGCGTCACCGGAGATGACCAGGAACGGCTCGTCCCGCAGCGCGTCCTCCGCGTTCCGCACGCTGCCCGCGGTGCCCAGCGGCATCTCCTCGGTGGCGTACTGCAGGCTCATCCCGAACTCCTCGCCGTCGCCGAAGTAATTCCGGACGAGGGCGGCGAGGAACTGGACGGTCACCACGGTCTCGTCGAAGCCGTGCCGCTTGAGCAGCCGCAGCACGTGCTCCATGATCGGGCGGTTGACCACGGGGAGCAGCGGCTTGGGCTGGTTCGCGGTCATCGGCCGCAGCCGCGTTCCCTCGCCCCCTGCCATGACGACGGCCTTCAATGGCTTCGCGGCTCCTTCCGGTTTCCGCCATTATGTGCACCCCGTCACGGGCGGAATCAAGGACGCGCCTTGTTACTTAACGAACTCGCGGTGTCACTAACCAGGCTCCTGACCTGAACCAGGTACAGCATCGCGGCCCACCAGTACAGGGCGGTTCCCCAGGTAGCGAACGTCCAGCCTAGTACCCGGGCGAGCGTCGCTCCCCAGCCGGGGTGGTCGCCAAGGAACAGCAAGGGGAACGCATAAAGCAGGCAAAGCGTGGCGGCCTTGCCGACGAAGCTGACCTGCAGGGTGCCGAACCCGGCCCGCCGTCGCAGCACGGCCAGGGCGATGCCGACCGTCAGCTCGCGCAGCGCCAGGACCACGACCAGCCACCACGGGATGATGGTCCGCACGGCCAGCGCGATGATGGTGGCCGCGATGTACAGCCGGTCCGCGGCCGGGTCGAGCACCTCGCCCAGCCGGCTGCCCTGGTTGAACGCGCGGGCGATCTTGCCGTCCAGCCAGTCGGACAGGCCGGCCACGATGAGCAGTGCGACGGCCCAGTAGTCGGCGGTCGCGGTCTGCGGCCCCAGCACCAGCCACAGGAAGACCGGGACCCCGGCCAGCCGGGCGGCGCTGATCGCGTTCGGGATCGTCAGGATGCGGTCCACGGACCCAGTATCCTCAGAGAAATGACTATGGCGGAAACGGGGGCACCTCCGCGGGCCCCCACCCACCTCCCCCAAACCTCTTCACTGAGGGTGCTGGCTGAAGCGGGTAGGCGCCGGGCCTTCGCGGTGATCAGCCACCCGGATGCGGGTAAGTCGACCCTGACCGAGGCGCTGGCCCTGCACGCGTCGGCGATCACCCGGGCGGGCGCGGTGCACGGCAAGGCCGGCCGGCGCGGCGTGACGTCGGACTGGATGGCGATGGAGCGCGCCCGGGGCATCTCGATCACCTCGGCGGCCTTGCGTTTCGACTACCACGGCACGGTGCTCAACCTGCTGGACACACCCGGTCACGCCGACTTCTCCGAGGACACGTACCGGGTGCTGTCGGCGGTGGACTGCGCGATCATGCTGCTGGACTCGGCCAAGGGCCTGGAGCCGCAGACGCTGAAGCTGTTCGACGTGTGCCGCAGCCGGGGCGTGCCGGTGATCACGTTCGTGAACAAGTGGGACCGGCCCGGCCGGGAGCCGCTCGAGCTGCTCGACGAGATCGAGCAGCGGATCGGCCTGCACCCGGCCCCCGTGAACTGGCCGGTCGGGGTGGCCGGCGACTTCCGCGGCCTGGTCGAGCGGGCCACCGGGGAGTACGTCACGTTCGAGCGGACTCCGGGCGGGGCCGGGCGGGCGCTGGAGACGATCCTGGACCCCGCGGCGGCGCTGGCCCGCGACGGTGCCGCGTACGACGCGGCGCAGGAGGAACTGGCGCTGCTCGACGAGGTGTACGGCCCCGCGGTCGACATGGAGTCCTTCCTGGCCGGCGTGACCAGCCCGGTGCTGTTCGGCGCCGCGCTGCCGAACTTCGGGGTGCGCCGCCTGCTCGACGCGGTGACCTCGTACGCTCCCCCGCCGTCCGCGCGGGAGGACGTCAAGCACGAGCCCCGGCCGGTCGACGCGCCGTTCTCCGGCCTGGTATTCAAGGTCCAGGCCAACATGGACCCGGCGCACCGGGACCGGATGGCATTCGTCCGGGTGTGTTCGGGCCGGTTCGAGCGCGGCATGGTGCTGACCCACGCCGCGACCGGGCGCCCGTTCGCCACCAAGTACGCCCAGTCCATGTTCGGGCAGGACCGGGAGACCGTCGAGGAAGCCTTTCCCGGTGATGTGATCGGCCTGGTCAACGCGACCGCGCTGCGCCCGGGCGACACGCTGTACGCGGGCGAGGTCCCGGTGGAGTTTCCGCCCATCCCGAGCTTCGCGCCCGAGCACTTCGCCGTCGTACGCGGCAAGGACGCGGGCAAGGCCAAGCAGTTCCGCCGAGGCATCGAGCAACTGGACACCGAGGGCGTCATCCAGGTCCTCTCCTCCGATCTGCGCGGCGACCAGGCGCCGGTGCTGGCCGCGGTCGGGCCGCTGCAGTTCGACGTGGTGCTGCACCGGCTCGAGCACGAGTTCGGCGCCCGGGCCGACCTCGACCACCTGGACTACTCGATGGCCCGCCGGACCGATCCTGACGGAGCCAGGGTGCTGGCGGGTCAGCGCGCGGTCGAGGTACTGGCCCGCCGCCACGACGGAACCCTGCTCGCCCTGTTCAGCGACAAGTGGCGGCTCGCCCAGGTCCAGCGGGAGCACCCGGACATCCTGGTCGAGCAGCTGATCGCCGGCTGAGCTCGCCGGCAGGCTCAGCCCGGGCGGGCGCCGTCGATCTGGTCGAGGTCGCCGTTGAAGCCGCCGATGCCGTTGGTGACTCCGCCGCCCCCGGACCACTGCCACATGAGGGCGTGGCTGCTCGACCGGGTGACGCCGCCGAAGAACTGCGCGCACGCGCCCGACTTCAGGCAGAAGCCGGTCGGGAAGTTGCCCTTGTAGTTGGTGGTCTCCGGCTCGTACGTCCACTCGTCGGTGTTCGGGATGTAGCCGGGGCTGCCCGGGCTGGCGCTGTTGCTGCCGAAGACCGAGTTCCACACCACGACGGCGGAGTAGACCCCCGCCCGGTACTTGGAGTGCGCGGTGACGTAGTCGAAGAAGCCGTTGAAGTCCGCCCGGTCGATGCTCGCCAGGATGTGCTGCTGCTTCACCTTCCCGCTGCACGGCGTGGTGTACACGGTGTTCCAGCCGTTGTCGGTGGCGGGCCCGATGCCGGGTATCTCGATGTCCATCCAGACCACCGGGTAGTCGATGCCGCCCCCGTTGGCGATGTCGACCAGGGCGCGGGCCGCCTGCTGCGCGCCCCACTTGTAGGCCTCGGCGGCCGTCCCGTTCCAGTGCGGGTCGACGCCCGGGCCGCCCATGAACCAGTACGCGCCGCGGCCGACGCCCTTGTGGTAGGTCACGAAGTTGGTGTGCGCCTGCGCGGCGTTGGCCGACGAGTAGGCGATGAAGTGTTCCTGGCCGCTGCAGCCCTGCCAGTACGCCCAGTTCCCGGTCATCCCGATGTAGCCGCCGTAGGCGCCGCCGAGGAACGGCATGCTGTACGGCGCCTTGCCCGGCACGGAGACATTGAAGCTGTCGGTGCCCCACCAGAACCCGGGCGGCGCGTCACCGGCCGGCAGCCGCTCGGTGGCGCTGGCGGTCCCGGCGCTCGTCAGTACCAGTGCCAGGCCAGCCGCCAGGGCCAGCCAGGTCCGTTTCATCATGCCTCCCGAGGATTTGTGACCCCCCTCTATGAGACCATGCGCGATCGTGACGGATTAGACGGATGAGCTATCGGAGAATCCGCCTGGGCACCGGGAGACCGAGGGCGGGCAGGGCGCCGGGATCGTGCAGGATGGCCGCGCCCAGCTCGTTGACCCGGACGGCGGCCAGGCCGTCGTAGCGGGACAGGCTGTCGTATGCTTCCGCGCCCCGCAGCCCGTGGTAGTCGGCACGGGCGCCGCGCGCCCCCGTATAGGCGACGTCCACCACGCCGAGGGTGGCCGCGTACTCGAAGAGCACGCACAGCGCGTACCGGCCCTCCAGGACATTCCATGCCTTCTCGCCGGCCGGGCCGAGCGATCCGTGCCGCGGATCTTCCAGGTAGAGCCCCCATTGGGTCAGCGGGCTGGCGGCCACCGCCAGCGGGGCGGGCTGCGCCCGCAGCACCGCGAACAGGGCGTCGACCTCGACCCAGACACCGGTCGCGAGCGCGGCGAGCCCGTCGGCCACCGCGGCGCGGCGCCGGGCCGGCGCGGTCAGGGTGCCGCTTCTCCGCTGGCCCCTGATCGCCTCGATCCGGGTCAGCTCGTCCTGCGACACGCTCCGCAGCCAGCGGTTCCACAGCTCGCCGAGGGCCGGATAGCACGGCGCGGCGAGGACCGCCTCGCCGCGCGGGGTCAGCTCGAGCCTGGTCCCGGCGAGCCGGCCTAGGCCGCCGGCCTGCAGCAGCATCGGCCAGGCGAACGCCGCGACGGGCTCGCCCTCGTCGCGCCGGTCGTAGTAGTCCCCGGCCACCAGAGCGTCCTCGACCAGCCTGACCGTGGCGGCCAGCGGCCGCCTGGTGGCCGCGGCACAGCGCAGCTGGCCGTCGGCGGCGAGCTCGAGGACGGCGACGAGGTTCGACAGGGCGTCCGGGCCGGTACCGCGGACGGCGACCGGGCCGCGGGGAAACGCGGAGGCACGCAGGTGAGCGGGGCCGGCCCCGCTGCCCTTGGCAGGTGCGGACCGCTCACCAGCGACGCTGATAGTGCCCTCGGCCACTAGAAAACACTAGCGGCCCGGCCGCCCGGCGCGTGGGAGCCTCGCCGGAGAAAGTGCCGGGAACGCGACCGGTGTGCCACGGTGGCGGTATGCAGGTAACCGGTCTTGACGCCTGCCGGCGCGGCTGGGTCGCGGTCAGCCTGGATGGGGCCGAACGGGCCGGGGTGGCGGCCCGCCTCCAGGTTGAAGCGGTCCGCGTGCACCAGACCCTGGCGGATGCGCTCGACGGAACCGAGGCCCGGGTGGTCGGCATCGACATGCCGCTGGGGCTGCTCGAATCGGGCTGGCGCGAGGCGGACCGGGCCGCGCGCGGGCTGCTCGGACCCAGGCGCAGCTCGGTCTTTGCCATCCCGCCCCGGGCGGTCTGGGAGCAGGCCAGCTACCAGGCGGCCAGCCAGCGCTGCCGCGAGCTGACCGGCCAGGGTCTGTCCATCCAGGCCTGGGGCCTGCGGGCCAGGCTGCTCGAGGCGGACAGGTACCGCGGCAGCAGCCCGCACCCGCTCTACGAGGTACACCCCGAGCTGGCCTTCCGCGCCATGGCGGGCGCGCCGCTCGAACACAGCAAGCACACCCCGCAGGGCCGCGAGCTACGCCGTGACCTGCTGAGCCGGGCCGGGATCGCGCTGCCCCCGACTCCGCGAGCCCCGACTCCGCGAGCCTCGACTCCGCGGGCACCGGTGACGGACACGCTGGACGCGGCCGCCGTAGCCTGGAGCGCCTGGCGCATCGCCACCGGCCGCGCCGTGGTCATCCCGGCCCGGCCCCAGCAGGACGAGCTGGGCCTGCAGATCGCGATCCGCTACTGACGGCCTGCTCCGGCCGCCGGGCACGCAGCCCGTCGAACGCCAGCGCGCAGACCGCGTCGGCCAGCGGGGCCGCGTTCGTGCGCCGGTCCGGCCTGTACCACTCGACGATGGAGTTGACCAGGCCGAACAACAGGCGGGCGGTGATCATCGCGTCGGCGCCGGACCGGATGTCGCCGTCCCGCACGGCCTCGGCCACCAGCTCGGCCACGAACCGGTCGAAGGCGCGCCGCTGGTCCAGCGCGGCCCGCTCGACGGCAGTGTTGCCGCGGACCCGGAGTAGCAGCGTGACGTAGGGCGACTCGGCCTCGAGCACCTCGACGCTGCCCCGGACGAGGTACTCAAGGCGCTCGACGGCCGGGGCGGGGAGCGCGCGGGCCCGGCTGGTCACCGCGGCCAGGCCGCCCAGGGCCCGGTCCAGGGCCAGCCTGAGCAGTTCCTCCTTGCCCGCCACGTGATGGTAGATGGCCGACTTGGCGATGCCGAGCCTGGCCGCCAGGTCGCGCATGCTGGTGCCGTCATAGCCACGCTCGTTGAACAGCTCGACGGCCACCGCCAGCACCGAGGCGAGGTCGTGCCCGGGCCGCCCGCGGCGCCGCCCTTCCGGCTCGCTCACGAGGCCGGCCCGAGCTGGTGACTGCGGCCGCGGAACTCCGCGACCACCTCGCCGTCCCGGCGCACGGTCACGTCGTAGAGCCCGGACCGGCCGAACCTGGTCCGCAACACCGCCTCGGCCACCAGCACGTCCCCGGCGCGCGCGGGCGCCACGAACACGATCTCGGCCGACGCGGCCACGGTCACCGGCCCGAAGCTGTTGCAGGCGCAGGCGAACGCGGTGTCCGCCAGCGCGAAGACGAGGCCGCCGTGCGCCATCGCGTGCCCGTTGACCATGTCGTCGCGCACCGTCATGCGGGTCACCGCCCGTCCCTCGCCCTGGTCGATCAGCTCGATGCCCAGGGCGCGAGAGGCCTCGTCGTTCGCCATCATCGTCTCCACGCTGGGCAGCCGCGGCACCGTCATCGCCTCCCTCATTACTGACCGAACGTCCGGTATATAATACGATGAACAGCAGGGCGCGGACGGTCGCGCCGTGCCTACGATGGTGCCGGAAGGGGATGGTGGCGATGGCAGCGCTTCCCGAACACGGAACCGTCGAACTCCAGGTTCACTTCGACCAGACTATCGAGCACGAGCGGCGGATCGAGCCCAGGGACTGGATGCCGGACGCCTACCGCGCCACGATGATCCGCCAGATCGCCCAGCACGCCCACTCGGAGATCATCGGCATGCAGCCGGAGGGCAACTGGATCACCCGGGCACCCTCGCTGCGCCGCAAGGCCATCCTCATCGCGAAGGTGCAGGACGAGGCCGGCCACGGCATGTACCTGTACTCCGCCGCCGAGACGCTCGGCGCCGATCGCGCCGACCTCACCGCCAAGCTCATCAGCGGGCGGCAGAAGTACTCCTCGATATTCAACTACCCCACGCTGACCTACGCCGACGTGGGCGCAATTGGCTGGCTGGTAGACGGGGCGGCCATCTGCAACCAGGTACCGCTGTGCCGCTCCTCCTACGGCCCCTACGCCCGGGCCATGGTGCGCATCTGCAAGGAGGAGTCGTTCCACCAGCGGCAGGGCTACGAGCTGCTGCTGACCATGATGCGGGGCTCGGCGGCGCAGCGCGCGATGGTCCAGGACGCGACCAACCGGTTCTGGTGGCCGTCGCTGATGATGTTCGGGCCGCCGGATGACCAGTCGCCGAACACGGCCCAGTCGATGGCCTGGGGCGTCAAGCGACACACCAACGACGAGCTGCGGCAGCGGTTCGTCGATATGACCGTGCCGCAGGCGGAGAAACTGGGCGTGACGCTGCCCGATCCCGGGCTGCGGTGGAACGCCGAGCGCGGGCACTACGACTACGGCGCGGTGGACTGGGACGAGTTCATGGCCGTGGTCAAGGGAAACGGCCCGTGCAACGCGCAGCGGATCGAGCGCCGCCAGGCCGCCCACGACGAGGGCGCCTGGGTGCGGGAGGCCGCCGCCGCCCACGCCGCCAAACATGCCACACGGAAGGACGCCGCCTGATGGAGGAGTTGCAGGTGCGCTCGGGCTGGCCGCTGTACGAGGTGTTCCTGCGCGGCAAGCGCGGGCTCAACCACGTGCACGTCGGGTCGCTGCACGCGGCCGACCCGCAGATGGCCCTGCGGCACGCCAGGGACCTGTACACCCGCCGGAACGAGGGGGTCAGCATCTGGGTCGTCGCGGCCGCCGACATCACCGCGTCGAGTCCGGACGAGAAGGACCCGTTCTTCGCGCCGTCCGGCGACAAGGTGTACAGGCACCCGACGTTCTACCGGCTTCCCGATGACGTCCCGCACATGTAGGGGGTGCCGGTGACCGAAGACGAGTTCGCCGCGTACCAGAGCCTGAGCGAGCAGGCCGAGGATCATCGCTGGGCGTTCGGGACCGGGTTCACCGACCCGCTCGAGGGGATCGACGCGTCGGTCCCCGAGGGCGTCGACGCGGCCGCGCTGACCGCCTACTGCCTGGCGCTCGGCGACGACGCGCTGATCTACTCGCACCGGCTGCAGCAGTGGATGACGCGCATGCCCGAGCTCGAGGAGGAGACCGCGCTGGCCAACATCGCCCTGGACCTGCTCGGACAGGCTCGCATGCTGCTGGCCCGGGCCGGGCAGGCCGAGGGCCGCGGGCGCCGGGAAGACGACCTGGCGTTCTTCCGCGACGAGCACGAGTTCCGCAGCGTCCGGCTGGCCGAGCACACCGACGCCGACTTCGCCCAGCTGGCCGGCCGGCTGCTGGTCTTCTCGGCCTGGCGGCTGGCCCTGTTCGGCCGGCTGGCCGCCTCGGCCGACCCGGTGCTCGCGGCGATCGCGGCCAAGGGTGCCAACGAGCTGGCGTACCACCGGGACTACGCGGCCCAGTGGGTGATCAGGCTCGGCGACGGGACTGCGCTGTCGCATGAGAAGATGGCGGCCGCGCTCGGCGTCATCTGGCCGCTGACCGACGAGCTCTTCCAGGCCGACCCGGTGGCGGCCCGGCTGCCCGGGGTGGCGGCCGACCCGGCGGAGCTGCGGGCCGAGGTGGACGCGGTGCTCGACGCCGTGCTCGGCGCGGCCACCCTGGACCGCCCGCAGGGCGCCCCGCTCGCCCGGGTGGCGGGCAAGTCGGGGCGGGATGGCGTGCACACCGAACCGTTCGGCTACCTGCTCGCCGAGCTGCAAAGTGTCGCCCGCGCCCATCCGGACGCGACATGGTGACGGCGGCCGGGCTCGCCGCGGCCCGCGCGGTCGCGGCGGCGGTGCCCGACCCCGAGCTGCCCATGGTGACAGTGGCCGACCTGGGCATCCTGCGCGGAGTCGCGACCGAGGGCGAGCGCCTGGTGGTGACAATCACGCCGACCTACTCGGGCTGCCCCGCGCTGCGCGAGATAGCCCATGACCTGCGGCGCCGGCTCGCCGCGTCCGGCTTCGCCAAGGTCGACGTGCGGACCGCGCTCGCGCCCGCCTGGAGCAGCGACTGGATCACCGCGGAGGGCCGCCGCAAGCTGTCGGCGGCCGGCCTCGCCCCGCCGCACGCCGCGCCCTCCCGCTCGGGTCCGGTCCCGCTCACCCTTACCGGGACCCGGCGTGAGCCGGTCGCCTGCCCGCGCTGCGGCTCGGCGGATACGACGCAAACCTCGGCGTTCGGCGCGACCGCGTGCAAGGCGCTGTTCCGCTGCGAGAGCTGCCGTGAGCCCTTCGAGCACGTGAAGGCCATCTGACATGCCCAGGACCGAGTTCCACCAGCTCACCGTGGCGCGGGTGGACCCGCTCACCGACGACTCGGCCGCGGTAACCTTCGACGTCCCGCCCGGGCTGGCCGAACGGTTCGCCTTCACGCCCGGGCAGTCGCTGACGATCCGCCGCGGCGAGGAGCGCCGGTCCTATTCGATCTGCGCGGCCCGGGGCCGCGCGCCGCGCATCGGGGTGCGCGAGGTGGCGGGCGGCGTCGTTTCCGGCTGGCTGGTGCACGAGGTACGGCCCGGTGACGTGATGGAGGTCCAGGCGCCGTCCGGCTCGTTCACCCCGGACCTGGACGTGCCCGGCCACCACGTGCTGATCGCGGCGGGCAGCGGGATCACCCCGGTGCTGTCCATCGCCGCCTCCGTGCTCGCCGCGCAGGACAAATCCTCCGTCACCCTGCTCTACGGCAACCGGCGCAACGACTCGGTGATGTTCGCCGACGAGATCGCCGACCTCAAGGACACCTACCCGGAGCGGATCTGCCTGGTCCACGTGCTCAGCCGCGAACCGCAGGAGGTGGAGCTATTCACCGGCCGCCTCGACACGGCCAAGCTGCGCGTGCTGCTCCCGGTCACCGTCGACGTGGCCGCGGTGGACCACTGGTGGCTGTGCGGCCCGTTCGGCCTGGTGGAGGACGCGATCGGCCTGCTCGCCGAGCTTGGCGTGCCGCGGCGGCGGATCCACCGCGAGCTGTTCTACGTCGAGGATGCTCCGCCCGCCCCGGCCACGCACGCCGAGCAGGCCGCGGGCCCGGGCGCCGAGGTAACCGTGCTGCTCGACGGCCGCAGCAGCACCGTCACCGTCCCGTATGGCACCCCGGTCCTTGACGGCGCCCAGCGGGTCCGCCCGGATCTGCCGTTCGCGTGCAAGGGCGGGGTGTGCGGCACCTGCCGCGCCCGGCTCACCGCCGGCGAGGTCACCATGCGCCGCAACTACGCCCTGGAGCAGGAGGAGCTCGACGCGGGCTTTGTTCTCACCTGCCAGTCCCTGCCCGCCTCCGATCAGATCACCGTCGACTACGACGCCTAGCCGCAAGGAGCCAGCGATGCCGGACCTCACGTCGCCGGGCGGCGACCTCGAGCCCATCGAGCGGGCCTCGGCCGACGAGCTGCGCGCGCTGCAGTTCGAGCGGCTCCGCTGGACGCTGCGGCACGCCTATGCCAACGTGCCGCACTACCGCGCGGCGTTCGACGCGGCGGGTGTGCACCCGGACGACTGCAAGGACGTGGCCGACCTGGCCAAGTACCCGCTGACCAGCAAGGCCGACCTGAGGGAGAACTACCCGTTCGGCATGTTCGCGGTGCCCCGCGAGCAGGTGGTCCGGGTGCACGCCAGCTCGGGTACCACGGGCCGGGCCACGGTGGTCGGCTACACCAGTGACGACATCGAGGTGTGGGCCACGGTGATGGCCCGCTCGATTCGGGCGGCCGGCGGCCGTCCCGGCCACGTCCTGCACAACGCCTACGGCTACGGGCTGTTCACCGGAGGCCTCGGGGCGCACTACGGCGGCGAGAAGCTCGGCTGCACCGTGGTCCCGGTCTCCGGCGGGATGACCGAGCGCCAGGTCACCTTGATCAGGGACTTCCGGCCGGACATCATCATGGTCACGCCGTCCTACATGCTCGCGATCCTGGACGAGATGGCGCGCCAGGGCGACGACCCGGCCGCGTCCTCGCTCCGGTTCGGCATCTTCGGCGCCGAGCCGTGGACGAACAAGATGCGGGCCGAGATGGAGGCCCGGGCCGGGCTCGACGCCACCGACATCTACGGCCTGTCCGAGGTGATCGGGCCGGGGGTGGCGCAGGAGTGCGTGGAGACCAAGGACGGCCTGCACATCTGGGAGGACCACTTCTACCCCGAGGTGATCGACCCGGTCAGCGGGGAACCGCTGCCCGACGGCGAGGAGGGCGAGCTCGTCTTCACCTCGCTGACCAAGCAGGCCATGCCGGTGATCCGCTACCGGACCCGCGACCTGACCCGGCTGCTGCCGGGCACCGCGCGCACCATGCGGCGGATGCAGAAGATCACCGGCCGCACCGATGACATGATCATCCTGCGCGGGGTCAACCTGTTCCCGACCCAGATCGAGGAGCTCATCATGGGCATCTCGGCGCTGTCTCCGCACTTCCAGCTGCACCTGACCCGGGAAAGCCGGATGGACCAGCTCGCCGTGCACGTCGAGCACCGGCCCGGCTGTCCGGCACCGGATGCGGCCAGCGCCGGCGCCGAGCTCACCGCGCGGGTGAAGAACACCATCGGCGTCACGGTGACGGCCAGTGTGCTGCCGCCGGAGTCCATCGAGCGCTCCCTCGGCAAGATGCGCCGCATCGTCGACCACCGGCCGCACTAGAGGGCAAGATTGCTCCCATGACCGATAGCCCCTCAGCCGCTGCCGTTGCCGACTGCGGCCAGTGCCTCGGTGAGGCCGTCCAGGCCCATCGGCCGGAGCTGAGCGCGGCGGTATGCCACCGCTTCAGGTCGAACCCTCCGGGCCCCGGGCGCCGCATAGCCTGCTCACGGGCCGCCAGCCAACCGCGCTCGCCGAGCTTGTAGGAGAATGGCTTGTCCGGGCCAGCATGCCGAGCGGCGCTGCCCGGCGCCGTGGTGCAGGTGGCGCCTGAGACGCGAGTGCGACCTGAGACGGCTAGCCCTATGGACAGCGGCACGCGGTCATCACGCTGGCGCGTGAATTCAGGTACAGGAGAGGCTGCCGAGACGCGCGTGTCACCCGGGTGTGCGATCCCATCCGGGTGATGCGCGCGGCCCGGTCAGCCAGGCACCACCCCAGGGCTGCCGGCCATCGTGGCTAGAGGTGGAACCGGGTGCCGGTCACCTTCTCCGCGATCCCGGCGCGGTCCAGGTAGTGCGTGATCCCGCCCAGGTGGAACGGCCAGCCGGCGCCCAGGATCATGCACAGGTCGATGTCCTCGGGGCCGGCCACGACGCCCTCGTCGAGCATCAGGCGAATCTCCTCGGCCAGCGCCTCGAGGGCGCGCTCGCGGACATCCTCCGCCGTGGAGGGCCGGTCCCCGCCGGCCAGTAGCGTTGCGACCGACTCGTCGACGGTGAGGTCGGGCCGGTAGACGGCGGTCTTGCCCGCCGCGACCAGGGCCTGGAGCTTGGGCGAGGGCGCGAACCGGTCCGGGTAAGCCGCGGCCAGTGTCTCCCCCACGTGCAGCGCGACCGCCGGGCCGACCAGCTGGAGCAGGAAGAACGGGGACATGGGCAGGCCCAGCGGGTCGGGCGCGTGCTCGGCCACCTCGAACGGCGTGCCCTCGTCGACGCAGGCGAGGATCTCGCCGAGGAACCGGGTCAGCAGGCGGTTCACCACGAAGGCCGGCGCGTCCTTGACCAGCACGCAGTTCTTCTTCGCCCGGGCGCCGACGGCGAGCGCCGTGGCGGCCGTTGCGTCATCGGTGGCGGCGCCGCGGACCACCTCGACCAGCGGCATCATGGCCACCGGGTTGAAGAGGTGGAAGCCCGCCACCCGCTCGGGATGCGCCAGCCCCGACGCCATCTCGGTCACCGACAGCGAGGAGGTGTTCGTGGCCAGCACGCAGTCCGGCCGGACCACCGCCTCGACCTCGGCGAGCACCCGCTGCTTGACCGCCATCTCCTCGAACACGGCCTCGATCACGAAGTCGGCGTCGGCGAACGCGTCCTTGGTCAGCGACCCGGTGACCAGCGCGGTCAGCCGCGCCGCGGCGTCGGCGCTGATCCGGCCGCGCTCGCGCAGCCTGGCCACCTCGGCCCGCACGTGACCGAGCCCGGCGTCCAGCCGGGCCTGGTCCAGGTCGGTCAGCACCACGGGCACCTCGAGCCGCCGCGCGAACAGCAGCGCGATCTGCGCGGCCATCAGCCCGGCGCCCACCACCCCGATCTTGGTGACGGGCCGGGCTAGCGACGGGTCGGGCGCCCCGGCCGCGTGCCGGGCCCGCTTCTGGGTCAGGTCGAAGGCGTAGAGCCCGGCCCGCAGTTCCTCGCTCAGCAGCAGGTCGGCGAGGGCCTCGTCCTCGGCGGCGAACCCCTCGTCGCGGGTCCGGCCGCGGGCCGCGGCCACCAGGTCGATGGCCCGGTAGGGCGCCGGGGCGGCGCCGTGCAGCTTGCCGTCGGCGAACAGCCGCGCCGCGGCCACCGGCTGGTCCCAGCTCGCCGCGTCCCATCCCTGCGCGGGGATCGCCCGGGACACCTCGGCCGCTCCGGTCAGCACCCGGGCGGCCCAGCGCAGCGACTCGGCCAGGAAGTCGGCCGGGGAGAACATCGCGTCGGCGATCCCGAGCGAGAAGGCCTGCGCACCCCGCAGCATGCGGTTCTGGCTGAGCGGGTTCTCGATGATGATCTTGAGCGCCTGGGCCGGGCCGGTCAGGTGCGGCAGCAGGTAGGTGCCGCCCCAGCCGGGCAGCAGGCCGAGGAAGCACTCGGGGAACGCGACCGCGGTGACCCCGGCGGAGATCGTCCGGTACGAGCAGTGCAGCGCGAGTTCCAGGCCGCCGCCGAGCGCGGCGCCGTTCACGAACGCGAACGACGGCACGCCCAGCTCGGCGAACCGCCGGAACACCGCGTGCCCGAGCCGGGCGATGGCCAGCGCCTCGTCCCGCGCGGCGATCAGCGGGGCGCCGCTCAGGTCGGCGCCGACCGCGAAGATGAACGGCTTGCCGGTGACCCCGACCGCGGCGATACGCTGCTCCCCGGCCTCCGGCGTGCCTCTGGCCGCGACCGCGTCCAGCGCGTCGTTCAGCGCGAGCAGCCCGGCCGGGCCGAACGTGTTCGGCCGGGTGTGGTCGCGCCCGTTGTCCAGCGTGATGAGCGCCATCGTGCCGGCCCCGTCGGGCAGCTCCACGTCGCGCACCAGCGCCCGGGTGACGACTTCCTCCGGGAACAGCGAGGTGAGAAGCGGCGCGTCAGGCATTGAGGTTCTCCCACAGGACGGTGCCGCCCATACCCAGCCCGACGCACATCGTGGTCAGGCCGTAGCGGGTGGCGGGCTGCCCGGCGAACTCGCGGGCCAGCTGGATCATCAGCCGCACGCCGGAGCTGGCGAGCGGGTGGCCGAGCGCGATCGCGCCGCCCCACGGGTTCACCCGCGGGTCGTCGTCGGCGATCTTGAAGTGGTCGAGGAAGGCGAGCACCTGGACCGCGAACGCCTCGTTGATCTCGATCAGGCCGATGTCGTCCATGGTCAGGTCGTTGCGGGCCAGCACGGCCTCGGTGGCGGGGACCGGGCCGATGCCCATCACCTCGGGGTCCACCCCGGCGAAGGAGAAGTCGACCAGCCGCATCCTGGCGTCCAGGCCGAGCTCGGCGGCGACGTCCGCGGCGGCGATGACGCAGCCGGTGGCGCCGTCGTTCAGCCCGGCCGAGTTCCCCGCGGTGACCCGGCCGTGCGGCCGGAACGGCGTCTTCAGCCCCGCCAGCGCGGCCAGCGTGGTGTCCGGGCGCGGTGGCTCGTCCGCGGTGGCCAGACCCCAGCCGCGTTCGGCGCTGCGGATCGCGACCGGCACCAGGTCGGGCTGGATCCGGCCCGCCGCGTAGGCGGCGGCAACCTTACGCTGGCTGCCCAGGGCGTACGCGTCGGCTCGCTCACGGGTGATGGCCGGGTACCGGTCGTGCAGGTTCTCCGCGGTCGAGCCCATCACCAGCGCGGACGGGTCGACCAGGCGCTCGGAGATGAACCGCGGGTTGGGGTCGACGCCGGACCCCATCGGGTGGTGGCCCATGTGCTCGACGCCGCCCGCGATCGCCGTGTCGGTGGCGCCCAGCGCGATCGACCCGGCGGCGGTGGTCACGGCGGTCATCGCGCCGGCGCACATCCGGTCGATGGCGTAGCCCGGCACCGACTTCGGCAGGCCGGCCAGTACGGCGGCGCTGCGCCCGATGGTCAGTCCCTGGTCGCCGGTCTGGGTGGTGGCGGCGATGGCCACCTCGCCGATCCGCTCGGGCGGCAGCGCGGGACTGCGCCGGAGCAGTTCGCGGATCACGCTGACGATCATGTCGTCGGCCCTGGTCTCGGCAAACAGGCCGTTAGGCCCGGCCTTCCCGAACGGGGTACGAACGCCGTCCACGAAGACGACGTCGCGTGCGGTACGGGCCACGTGGCCTCCCCCTAGCTGCGGAAAACAATGACCCCTTTATATTACCCGCCAGTAACTATACGGCGGCACCCGGGTGCCGCCCCAGGTAACCGACCAGCCGGTCGCCCGGGGTGGCCTGGGCCGGAACCTCGACCGGAACGCCGAACAGCCCCTCCCGGCCGGCCACGAGCAGCGGGCCCAGCCGGAGCATCCGGGTCGCGAGCGCGGCCGGGATCGGAGTTTCCCGGACGTCCCCTTCACCGCCAGCACCGGCGCGGCCAGCCCGGGCGCGGGCCGCCGAGACGTCCCAGCCGTGCACGGCGATCTCCACCGCTCCGGTGCAGGCCACCAGGCCGGCCGGGATCGGCAGGCCGCCCACCGCCACGAAGCGCTCCGGGCCGCCGTAGCAGTAGCCGGCGCACAGCAGCTCGGCGGCCCGGTCGCGGAGCGCCTCGACCGGGTCGCCTCCGGCGCGGCTGACCTGTTCATCCAGCTCCAGGCGCCCGGTACGCAGCGCCGCCTCCAGGTCCGCCATCGACTCGCACAGGTGGCCGAGCAGCCTGGCCAGGTCCCAGTGCGGGCACGGCGTGGGCAGCGCCATCTCCCCCGGGCCGAGCGGCGCGCAGACGCCGAGCATGTAGCTGACCGCGCCGGCCAGCAGGCCGATCGCGCCCGGAAGCGTGTCCATGCCTGTATAGACCGGCGCAGCCGCCGATTCTCACCGGTCCTTGCGAAGGAAGGCGCGCAGCCGGTCCAGCGGCCAGGTGTTGATCACGTCGTCAGGGGTGAGCCAGCCGCGCTGCGCGGTGCCGGCACCGTACGGCATGTTGCCCAGGTCCGAGACGGAGTGCGCGTCGCTGTCGATGGCGAACCTGACCCCGGCGTCGCGGGCGGCGCGGATGTGATCCGACGGCAGGTCCAGCCGCTGCGGCGAGGCGTTGATCTCCAGCGCGGTGCCGGTGCGGGCGCAGGCCCGGAACAGCTCGCCGAAGTCCACCTCGACCGGCGGGCGCTTGCCCATCCGCCGGGTGGTGGGGTGGCCGATGACGTTGACGTGCGGGTTCTCACAGGAGGCAACGAACCGCCTGGTCATCTCCGCCCGGGACTGCTCGAAGTGCGAGTGCACCGAGGCGACGCAGATATCGAACCCGGCCAGGAAGTCCGCGTCCCAGTCCACCGAGCCGTCCGGGCCGATGTTGAGCTCGGTGCCGTGCAGCAGCACGAGGCCCCCGGTGAGGTGTGCTGTCAGCGCCCGCACCTGCTCCCGCTGGGCCAGCATCTTCTCGTCGGTCATCCGCTGCATGATCAGGTCCGGCGCGTGGTCGGTGACGGCGTAGTACTCGTATCCGCGCCGCCGCGCCGCGTCGGCCATCGTCTCGAGCGAGGCCACCCCGTCGGTGAGGTCGGTGTGCGTGTGCAGGTCCCCTCTCAGGTCATCGACCCGAACGAGCCGGGGTATCTGCCCCCGCGCCGCCGCCTCGATCTCCCCGCGGTCCTCGCGCATGGCCGGGGGCACCCACGCCAGCCCCAGCCGTTCGTAGACCTCCTCCTCGGTCCGCGAGACGATCAGCGCGTTTGTCTCGGCCTCGAATAGTCCATATTCGGATAGTTTCAGCTTCTGCTTGACCGCGATCTGGCGCACCGCGACGTTGTGCGCGGCCGAGCCGGTGAAGTACTGCAGCGCCGCGCCCCAGGCGTCCAGCGGCACCACCCGCAGGTCGGCGGTCAGGCCGCTCGCCGTCCTGACCGTGGTCTTGGTGGGCCCGGAGGCGACTACCTCGTGCCCGGCGGAAAACGCCGCCATCAGCGGCGCCGAGTCGTCGGCCGCGGCGAGGATGTCGATGTCACCGATGGTCTCCCGCCACCGGCGCAGCGAGCCCGCGTAGGCGCAGCGCTGGCTGAGCGGGGTGAGCGTGTCCACCATCTCGGTCGCCGTGCGCAGCGCCACGTCGAGCAGCACCCGTTCGCGGCCCTGCCGGTACACCTCGATCCCGGCCGCGATCCGCTCCTCGCTCTTGGCCCCGAACCCGGCCAGGCCGTCCAGCCGTCCCTCCTTGATCGCCGCCGCCAGGTCGTCCACCGACTGGACGCCGAGGTCCCGGTTGAGCTGCAGGGCACGCTTCGGGCCCAGGCCGGGTACCCGGGTCAGCTCCAGGACCCCGGGCGGTATTTTCGCGCGCAGCTCGTCCAGCGCCCGGATGCTCCCGCTCTCGCGGTATTCGGCGATCTTGGCCGCGATCGACGCGCCCACGCCGGGAATCGCCCGCAGCGCCGTGACGTCGAGCTGGCCGATGTCGTCGGCCCAGCCCCGGACCGAACGGGCCGCCTTCTCGTAGTTCCTGGCCCGGAACACGTCACCGCCGGTGATCTGGGTGAGCTCGGCATACTCGCGGAGCAGGCCGGCGATCTCCTCGTTGAACCAGGCCATTTCGTTTATGCGTGACAGGTCAGCGGCTGGCCGCCGTTGTAGGCGACCATGTCGCCGAGGGCGCGGGCAAGGTCAACCGGGCGCCGCGCTCTCCCTGGTCCAGCTCGAGGTAGGCACGGTGCAGGTTACCCACGACCCGTTCGGCATCGAGAAGGTCCTTGAACCCACCGAGGTCAGCCTGGCGTGCGGCCTCCAGCGGAGTCAGGCCGGCCGCCTGGGCCTCGCGGGCGAGATCCTGGACGAAGCGCAGGTAGGCCAGCACGTCGTCGATGACCTCGGGGCCGCAGACCGGGCCGTGGCCGGGGACGAGGGTACGCGCGCCGAGCGGGCGGAGCACCGTCTCCAGCACCTCGATCCAGCCGCTGACCGAACCCATCAGCGCGAACGGGGTGCCGCCGTTGAACAGCAGGTCGCCGGCGAACACGACGTCGCGGTCGGGGATGTGCACGATCGAGTCGTTGGTGGTGTGCGCCGGGGTGCCCACGTAGCGGACCTCGCAGCGCAGGTCGCCGGACCACAAGGTGACGCCGTCGGCATAGGTCAGGAACGGCGGGGCCAGCTCCAGGTGGCCCCAGTCCACCTCCGACCAGATGCCCGGCGGGGGCGGCATCGGCGAGGCCAGCACGGCCTCCCGGCAGCGCTCGCGGCCGACGATGGTGGCCCCGCTCATCAGGTAGTTGCCGTGCGTGTGGTCGCCGTGGTGATGGGTGTTGACCAGGGTGCGCACGGGTTTTTCCGTGACGGTGGCGATGGCGTCCAGGTAGGCGCGGCTACGGCGCTCGGTGGAGGTAGCGTCGACGCTGATCACGCCGGTGCTGACCCTTCGACTGACGAGGAAGCCGGTGTTGTTCAGGTACCAGCTGCCGTCAGGCTGCAGGTAGGCGTAGACGTCCTCGCAGACTTGTTTGAGTTCTGGCTCCAGCGGGCCCAGGCTCATCGTCGTGCTCCTTCGTCCGGTGCGGCAGCAGCAGCGCCAGGGCGCCGAGCAGCCCGAACAGCGCCAGCCCGGCCAGCACGTACGCGTTGCCCGCGATGAGGGCCAGGGCGTGCCAGTGGTATTCGGTGAACCAGCGCTTGTCGCCGTACCACTGGTAGTAGACCGGGTTGGTGTTCCTGGGGATCCAGAGCAGGCCGAGCGAGTCGTTGCCGAGGTTGAGCTTGGCCGTGAACAGCCGGGCGGGCCAGGCGCCGAACCAGGCCACGATGCCCGCGGCCAGGATCCCGAGCGCCCAAGCGGTCCTCTTGGCGTGGCGTCGCCAGGCCTGCACCGCGTAGTGCGCGGCCACCAGCGCGCCGGGCGCGATCCACACCCAGTGGTGATCCCAGCTGATCGGCGAGACGAGCAGCCCGGTCAGCGCGGCCATCAGCAGCCCGGGAACCTGGTAGCCCTTGCGGTCGAGCAACGCGGCTGCGGTCACCCCGACGGCGCCGATTACGGCGGCCGCCGCGATCCAGGCCGGCCTGGCGCCGTTGATGCTGCCGGTGAGCCGGGTGATGAGGCCGTCGAGCGACTGGTTGCCGGCCCAGCCGGTGAAGCCGGTCCGGCCGCCCTGGAAGAACAAGCCGCCGAACCACCACTTGCGCGAGTCGCTCGGCAGGATGGCGAAGCCGAGCAGCACGGTGAACGCGAAGCCCGCGCAGGCCATCGCGGCCTGCCGGAACTTCCTGGCCAGCAGCAGGTACGGGATGAAGATCAGCGGGACCAGCTTGATTCCGGCCGCGATCCCGGTGCCGAACCCCTTCCACCAGCGGCTCTTATCCGTGTCCGGCTGGCACAGGTCCCAGATGATCAGCGCCATCAGGACCAGGTTGACCTGGCCCAGGTACATGGTGCGCAGGACGGGTTCGGTCCAGAAGACGGCGGCCGCGCCGAGCAGGGTGACGGCCAGCCTCGTCTTGTCCTTCCGGTAGCCGAGCCCGCCAAGGGTCAGCCACAGCGCGATAAGCAGCGCGAGGATGTCCACCGCCACCGACAGTTGCTGGGACAGCCACCAGGGCACGAACGAGATGACGGCGAACGCGATGGCCGCGAACGGCGTGTAGGTGAACGGCAGGTGCAGCTTGCCGTACCCGATCCAGTCGTAGAGCGGCGCCACCAGGCGCGGGTCGTACAGCGGCCGGACGTGCCGGACGATGAGCCCGCCCGACCGGTATACGGCCAGGTCCACCGGGTCCATGGTGAAGCTCTTCGGGTGGATGACCGTGTAGATCACGTAGAGCCCGAGGGCCACGGCGAACAAGCCCAGGCCGGCGGGCAGCAGCCAGCGGCGTGGCGCGTCATGTTCCCCGGTGGGCGTGCGCGGGCGGGTGAGGACCGATCTCACCTCGCCAACCCTAGCGGCTCGGGCTACCGCCCTTGCCCACTACGTGATGTAGTAGCCGGCCGTCGACCGGTCGGGCCGGCCATGGCATAGTGAATCCAGGCGGCAGCTCACCATTAACCCCGGACCGGAGGCGACATGAGCATTACCCAGCTCGTGACCTCTGGCCCGCTGTTGCTCGCGCTCCCCGTGGCCGCGGCCGCCGGAGCGGTCACCTTCCTGTCGCCGTGCTGCCTGCCGCTGGTGCCCGGCTACCTGTCCTTCGTCACCGGTATGGCCGGGGCCGGCGGTCCTTCGTCTCCCGCTGAGCCCGCCTCGGTTCCGCCGGCCGCCGGGACGCCCGCGGCCGGGGCGCCTGCGGCCGGGGTCGCGGTGGCCGCTCCCCCGCTGGCCGCCACGGCGGCGATTCCGCCTCGCGGCCGGGTGGTGGCCGGGACGGCGCTGTTCGTGCTCGGTTTCTCCGTCGTGTTCGTGGCGTACGGTGCGGCCCTGGGCGGGCTCGGGCACCTGCTCACCGGGCACGCCCGGGTGCTGACCCAGGTCCTGGGCGGGGTGACCATCCTGCTCGGGCTGCTGTTCGCCGGGGCGTTCGACCGGTTCTCGTTCGCCGGCCGCATCGCACGCCCGTCGGCGCGGCCGAAGGCGGGCCTGGCCGGGGCGCCGCTGCTCGGCGTGATGTTCGGCCTCGGCTGGACCCCCTGCATTGGTCCCACGCTGACCGCCGTGCTGGCGCTGTCCGCCTCCACCGGCACCGTCACGCGCGGCGCCGTGCTGGCCTTCGTGTACGCCCTCGGGCTGGGCGTGCCGTTCCTGCTGGTGTCGTTCGGCTTCCAGGTGGCGATGCGGGCCTTCGCGTTCTTCCGCCGCCGCGCCCGCCTCGTGACCAGGATCGGCGGCGCCATGCTGATCTGCGTCGGCCTGCTCGAGGTGACCGGCGCCTGGTCCACCTTCATGGCCTGGCTCCAGGTCCACTGGGTCAGCACCTACGAACCCCCCATCTAACCCCGCGCGCTCGCCCCCGGCTCCCCACGCTCTCCCGCAACCCGGACAAACCACGCATTTCACGCGCACACGGGGAGGACGTCAGTTATTGGGTGCCGCCGTACCCCCTATGGCGGGCATTTTGGGCTGGACGGGCACGCTGCGCCGGTGCGGCCCGGCGTGCACCGCGGTCCCGCCGCGGAAGCAGGGGGCGACACAAGACGCAAAGGGCCGGTAAACCGGCAAGCCAGGAAAATCTGGTAAATGACGCCTAGGAGGAGCGGGCGGCGTGCCGCTTGCGCTTGGAGCGGGCGCTCACCTCGGGCTGCGGCGCCGAGGCGGGCTGCGCGGCGGCGCTGGCCGCCGTTACCAGGGCCTCGAACAGCCGGGCGTCGTCGCCTTCCTCGGGGTTCCACTGCACGCCCAGGCCCCACCGGTGACCCTGCACCTCGAGCGCCTCCACTACCTGGTCCGACGTCCAGGCCGCGGTGAGGAGCCCGGTTCCGAGCTGGTTGACTGCCTGGTGGTGGGACGCGGGCACCAGGGCGTTCTCGCCCAGTACGCCGCTGAGCTTGCTCGCCGCGGCGATCTGCAGGTCGTGGGTGGTCATCTTGACCGGGTCGGGCTTGTGGCTCTCGTTGCCGAGGCGGTCGGGAAGGTGCTGGGTCAGGGTGCCGCCGCGGGCCACGTTGAGGATGTGCATGCCGCGGCCGACGGCCAGGAAGGGAAGGTCGGCCTCGATCGCCGCCCGGGTGAGGATCAGCTCGAACCGGTCCCGCCGGTGGTCGGGCAGGTCGGTCTGCTCGTGCGCCGCCTCGTCATACAAGGAAGGGTCGACGTCACGGCCGCCGGTCAGCAGCAGGCCGCTGAGTCCGGCGATCAGCACGGGCACGGAAATCGCGGGCACCGGCGGCAAGATGACCGGCGTCCCCCCAGCGCGATCGATGGCTCGGGTGTAGCTCACCGGCGAGACCACTGCCTCGCGAATCCAGTTACCCCACCGGGCGGCCTCAAGCTCCCCAGTGATGCCGATGATCGGCCGGCCCATCCGTTGCCCTCCTGCACATAAGGTCCCAAGGCCATAATGGCCCATCACGCCGTCGTCAGACCTATCCACCGGGAAAATCTTCAGCGCCGGTTAAACCCGACTTGCCGGAAATCGATGATAGCGCTCTGCTGCCGGTGCGACACTGTAAGTGTGGTGATCTCCGCAGGCGACGAATCGACCCGCCCAGCTGAAGGCCTTCCGGCACCTAACAGCCCGGCCGATGCCGTCCGAAATCCTGCACAGGTCTCATTCTGGCTGCTTGAGCCGGTTGCTGATGCGGCAATGACATACTTCTACGCCCAGCTGTTTGCCATGGACACCGAAATCCGGGCCATGTTCCCGGCCGCGATGGACCTGCAGCGGCGGCGTTTCTTCGAGGCCCTGGGCCGGATCGCCGATGCCAAGCAGAGCCAGGCCGACCGCGACCGTCTCGTGCCTTACCTGCAGGAACTCGGGCGCGCGCATCGTAAGTTCGGCGTTCGCGAACGGCACTACGAGGTATTCAGGCGGGCCCTGCTTGCGACGCTGCAGCGATTCGCCGCGCCGCGCTGGAACGAGACCGCGAAGCACGCCTGGGAGATGGCATACAACCACGCCGCCACCATCATGATCGAAGCCGCCAAGGACGACGCGGCGGAGTCCCCGGCGTGGTGGATCGCCACCGTCACCGGCATTGAGCTGCGCGGGCCCGATATCGCGGTGCTGACCCTGCAGCCCGAGCAGCCGCTGAACTACCTCCCCGGACAGCACATCAGCGTCCAGACGCCGCACTGGCCGCGACTGTGGCGTACCTACTCGATCGCGAACGTCCCGCGGCCCGACGGGCTGCTCCGGCTGCACGTGCGCGCGGTCACCGGCGGGCTGGTCAGCCCGGTTCTCGTGCACCAGGTCCGGGCCGGCGACCCGCTCGTGCTCGGCGCGCCGGCCGGCACCATGGTCGCCGGCACGCAGTCGGACCGGGACGTCCTATGCCTGGCCGGCGGCACCGGGCTGGCCCCGGTCAAGGCCATTATCGAGGCCCTGATCACCGCGCCTGACCCGGGCCGGCACCGCGAGATCGTGCTCTACTACGGCGCACGGCGGCACCAGGACCTGTACGACCTGCCCGCGCTGCGGGAGATGGAACTGATCTACCCGTGGCTGCAGGTCATCCCGGCGGTGTCGGACGAGCCGGCCCATGACCACGACATCATGCACGGCACGATCCCCGAACTGGCCGCCAAGGCCACCTGGGCCGACCGGGACGTCTACATCAGCGGCCCCGACCGCATGATCGTCAAGACCGCGAGGGTGCTCAGGGAGCGCGGCGCCCCCAGCCGCCTCATCCACTACGACCTAAACCCCAAGGCCGGCCAGGGCCTCTAGCCGAAAAGCCCGGATAGGCGGGAAGCCGGATACCCGGATAGCCGGACTAGCTCAGGTGAGTGCCGAAGAACGCGAAGATCCGCTGCCAGGCGTCCTCGGCCGCGCCCTTGTCGTACTGCAGCCGCGCCAGCGCGGTAAGCGGGGCCATCGCGGCCGGCTTGGGGCTCATGAAGCTGTGCCCGGCTTCCGGGTACACCTTCACGTCGTGCGGCACCCCGAGCGCGGTCAGCGCGGCCTCGAGCCGCTGCGGATGCGAGACGCCCATCGGGTCCCGCCCGCCGTAGCTCCCGACGACCGGGCAGGAGCCGGCCAGCACCGCTTCCGCGTCGGCCGGGACCTCGCCGTAGTTGACCGCTGCGCCGGAGTACTCCCCGCGCGGCGCGCACAGCAGCGCGAAGCCGCCGCCCATGCAGAACCCGATCACCCCGGTCTTGCCGGTGCAATCGGGGCGCGCGGCCAGCCAGGCGCGGCACGCGTCCAGGACCTCGAAGGCCGGACCCGACCCGGCCCGCAGCTGCCGGAACATGCTCCGGATGCAGCGCAGCCAGAGCTTGCCGTCGAGCAGGTCGGGCGCGAGCGCCAGGTAGCCGAGCGCGGCCAGCCGGTCCGCATGGGCCCGGGTGTCCGCGTTGAGGCCGAACGCCTCGTGGATCACCACCACGCCGGGCCACGGGCCGGCCGAGCCGAACGGCACGGCGAGGTACGCATTCGTGGCACCCACCGTCACGTCAGGCATCGCGTAACACCCTAGACCTTGCGCCAGCCGGGGACCCAGGTACCGTCCTCGGTCACCGTGTAGTCCCCGAACAGGGCCGGCGCCTCCGCCCGCATCAGCTCACCGATCTTGCCGAACACCAGGCGGATCTCCTCCTCGGCGCCCTGGTCGGTGCGCGCCTCGATGGTGTGCCGCAGGGTGCGGACGTTCGCCGTCCAGACCAGGCCGGTGGCCAGGCCCTCGGGCGCGAACCGGCGCATGAAAGAGGTCTTGGCCTTCTTCTCGTGCATCTTGGTCTCGTCCTCGTCCAGCCCGAAGTGCCCGGCCAGCCACACCTGGAACTGCTCGAGCTCGGTCAGCAAGGCAGTGGCCCGCTTCATCAGCTCGGCGTCCTGGAGCGCCCAGTCGGGGAACCAGAACGGCAGCTCGTCGAGCCGGACGTAGCGCAGCGACTCCTGCGACACCGCCGTCCCCGGCCGATGACGCACGATCTCGTGGGTGTTACCGGAGACAACCGGCTTCCCGTTGCGTCGTACAAAAAGCAGGCCGTTGGGCACCTTAACACAATGGATTTTCCCCGAGTAGAACTCGGAGCCATCGTTGTAGCCCTCTTCGTTCAAGTACCGGTTCGGTGCGTTCAGGCGCTGGTGATTTACGAGAGGAGTGAGGCGACGCGTGACTATCGACACCACATAACAAGGGCGGCAGTTACGAATAACTTGGCCAGACGGCATGAAATGCTCCGACCCTGTTCGGTCATCGATACGCACATTTGCGGACCATCCCGCCTTGATGGCAAGAACCTGCAGATCATCTGCCATCTCTCGGGACGCCGTATAGATGACTCGATGGTTAAAGGTGCGATGCTTTGTGCCATCGCCCTCGATCATCGCTTCAAGGAAGATCCTAATCGTATCCGGTGGCCACTCGCCTACCATGGTGGGTATGCGCTTGTCGTAAGCATGACCGAGCCTGGCAAGGAAATCACGGAGTGGCGCGCACTGGGTGCGGACGGCGCCGTTCCCGGTAGTCGGCAGGTACGCCGAAAGACCCATCGCCCGGATTGTATCGGCCATCTTGTCGAGAATCGGACCACGATTCTGGGCTAGGACGATTTGATGACCGTTGACAGAGCCTTCCGAAAGGTAATAGCCTAGGAACTGCGCAAAGGGCTCGATGGGAAATGACCTACCTGGATAGGTGCGAGATGCCGGCTTGTCCCTATCCGAGCGATAATAAGTCCTATATGTCTCAGGTATCCAAATGCTTCCTGGCGAGTAACCGGTCCATCGGGCGCTTTTCTGGTATTTGACTCTCTGGTGGAGGATGTCCTGAGCTGTCTCGATCGCGAATGACTGCTCGCCGCGCTTCGCTGCTTGTGTGTCGTGCCGCTGGATCCACATCCGATGGTTCGGCGTAACCAGAAGATCGACCTGTTCAGATCGAACGCGATACATCGGCCCCGTATAGTCGGCGTGAAAGACCTCAGTGGCCCGCTGATACTCGAGCTCGTTGCTGACAGGATTGAGCGTGCCGAAAAATTCGGTGCCGTCCACCTTGGGCCATGGCTTCCAGCCTCCGCTGGTAAGCACCTCGGTGCCATCGTCGTAGCAGAACACCCGGCTCACGTTATGCAGCACGAACGTGAAACTCACGTGCTCAAGCACTGAGCCATGCTGCTGCTTCAGGATGTTTTGCAGGTACGCCTCCTGGTCGTCGCGTACCTTGCGCACGTTAGGGTTGAGGCCGGGCTCCCAGGAGCGGTAGCAAATTTTGCCAGCGAACTCGGCGAGATCCTGGGCCTCGAGCTGGCCGCGGTCGATCCGCTCTAGCCAGCGCTCGCCGCCCACTTCCCGCAGGTAGGCAGCCATCGCGTCGTAGTCGACCTTCGGCCGCGCTACCAGGAATACCTCAGGTTCTACGGTCCTCATGGGACAGCACCTTACCGGTCGGCAACGACATTCTGCCGGATTCGACGCAGGTCAAGACGTTGCAGACGACCTGACAACCAACCCCGCAGGCAGACGCCCATGAGCATCCCCGAGTGCACGGGCACGACACAGGTCCAGGACGTTGCCGATGATCTGATGCCCGGCCCGGCCGGACGCGGTCAGGATCGACTCGGGGTGGAACTGCACCGCCCACCGCCCGGCGTCGTGGTCCTCGATCGCCATCACCACGCCGGCCGCCGATTCTGGCGAGCAGAGTGCCGCGGTCACCACGAACCCGCCGCGGACCTCGCCGGCCGGCGCGTACAGACTGTGGTACCGGCCCGCGGTGAACTCGGCGGGCAGCCCGGCCAGCAGCGAACCCCCGGCCACCTGGACCAGGCCGGGCTTGCCGTGCGCGGGCTCGGGCAGCAGGGACAGCACGCCGCCCGCGTGCTCCACCATCGCCTGCAAGCCCAGGCAGACGCCGAAGACCGGCAGGTGACGCGCGTACACCTCGTCGAGCAGCGCAGCGCAGCCGAAGTCGGCCGGCCGCCCCGGCCCGGGCGACATGACCACCAGGTCCGGCGCGTAGGAGTCAAGCAGGTCCGGGGAGAAACCGAAGCGCAGCGTGGTCACCTCGGCGCCCTGCTGGCGGAAATAGTCGCCCAGCGTGTGCACGAACGAGTCCTGGTGGTCAACCAGCAGGATCCGGGGAGCGTAGTCGGCCGACGCCGAGCCGGGGACCTGCCCGCGGGCGGCCTCGGCCGCGGCCGGCGCGGCCCGGCCCCGGGGACCGGCCTCGGCCAGCGTCTCCAGCAAGGCGCGCGCCTTGATGTGCGTCTCCTTCTCCTCGGCCTCCGGCACCGAGTCGTACAGCAGCGTCGCCCCGGCCCGGATCGCGGCGATCCCGCCGGTGATGTGCGCGGTGCGAAGGGTGAGCCCGGTGTTCATCGACCCGTCGAAGCCGATCTTGCCGACGGCCCCGCCGTACCAGCGGCGCGGCGTGTCCTCGTGGTCCTCGATGAACTGCATGGCCCAGGTCTTGGGGGCGCCGGTCACGGTGACCGCCCACATGTGGGTGAGGAACGCGTCGAACGCGTCGAACCCGGGCCTGAGCCGGCCCTCGATGTGGTCGACGGTGTGGATGAGGCGGCTGTACATCTCGATCTGCCGGCGGCCGATCAACCGGACCGAGCCAGGCACGCAGACCCGCGCCTTGTCGTTGCGGTCCACGTCGGTGCACATGGTCAGCTCCGATTCCTCCTTGGCCGAACCGAGCAGGGTGGCGATGTTGGCCGCGTCCTCCAGGGTGTCCTCGCCGCGCGCGATCGTGCCGGCGATCGGGCAGGTCTCCACCCGGTCCCCGGTGACCCGCACGTACATCTCGGGTGACGCGCCGACCAGGTACTCCCCCTCGCCCAGGTTGAACAGGAACTCGTACGGGGCCGGGTTGCGCTGCCGCAGCAGCTCGTAGAACGCGGCCGGCGACGCGCACCGGCCGTAGAACACGTGGCTGGGCACCACCTCGAACAGGTCCCCGCGGGCGAACCGTTCCCTGGCCTCCTCCACCACCTGGGCATAACGTCCCGGCAGCGGCTGGGCCGGCAGATCTTCATCCCGAACGGGCCGGGTATCCCGCCTCCCGCCGGTGCCTGCGGTTTCCCGGCTGAGCCCGGCCGTAGACACCCCGTCCACCTCGAAGTCGTAGGAGTACCTGACCGCCTCCTCGCGTTTGCGGTCCAGGATCCAGATCTCGTCCGGCAGGTGCAGCACCAGGTCACGCTGGGTGGCCGGGCGGTCGAGCCCGCGCCGCACCGGCTCGAACTGGAACGCCAGGTCGTAGCCGAATGCCCCGTACAGGCCCAGGTGCGGGTCGTCGCAGCCGAGCGCCGCGATGATCTCCCGCAGCGCGGTGAACACGGTCGGCCTGCGGCTGCGCTCCTCCTCGGTGAACTCCCTGTCGTCCTCGGGGACGACGACGCTGTCTTCGCCGTCGGGCCGGATCAAGGGCCCGGCCCGGCGCAGGGCGGCGCGGATCACCGGCAGGAGCACGCGGCCGCGGTCGTTCAGCGCCCGGACTGTCACCCGCCTGCCGGTGGCGACGATCTCCAGGCACGGGTCGGCGTAGGCCATATGCCACCGGCTGTACCGTCCCGGGTATTCCATGCCGGAGCTCATCACGCCGCCACGGCGCTCGTCGGCGCGGGCCGCGATCCGGCCCAGCTCGGCGGGGTCGAATGGCGCGGCGGTGCGAAGGACCCGCACCCCGTCGCGGGTCGTCATGTCCAAACGCTGGGCGTCCACTGTGGCCCCTCGGGTCTCAGGCCCCGGAGGCGGCCGGACAACAAAAAAGCGGCCGCCGTTCCTGGGCGGTCGCTTCTGTCGAAACGCGAATCAGCACGCCGCCTGGGGGCGGCGCCACCACTGCAGGCGGGCTGTTCTCGTCACGGGGCATAGCGTAGCGGACGGCACCCCGGTCTCGCCACCCGGACGGGTGCTCAGGAGCCGAGGCAGGCCGGGTGCAGGTCCGGCATCCGCCAGGCGGCGGCCGCGGCCGCGATGAGCGAAGCCGCGCTGCGCAGGTCCCGCTGGGATCCGCCCGCCATCGCATCCAGGTCCTGGTCCGAGGGTGTGCGACCGGCCAGGAACGCGGCCACGATCCGCCGCACCGAGGGGTCGCCGAGCAGGCCGCCGTGGAAGGCGTCGACGAAGATCACGCTCTGCGGCATCGGGCAGGCGGGCAGCGTGACCGCGTCGGCGAGCGGCACGATAGCCAGCCAGGACAGGCCGCGGTCGCGGCTGACCTGGGCGAAGTAACTGGCCCCTACCTCGCTCACCGAGTCGATCAGTTCCTGCGCCCCGGAACGCCCGTACGGCGACATGCCGCCGACCAGGTTGTTCAGCGTGGTCAGCGCGGCGCCTGGCACGGTGCCTCCGGCCTGGCCGAGCTGGCCGGGCTGGACGATGGGGCTGAGCAGCACCACCGACCTGACCGGCAGGTGCGGGTGCCGGGCCAGCATCGCGTAGAGGCCGAGGGTGCCCTCGCTCTCGGCGACGATGTCCACCGGCGCGCCGGCCAGCCGGTACAGCTTCTCGACCTGCGTGGCCATCCGGTCGCCGAGCACCTGGATCGACATGTTCCCGGCCAGGTCGTACGGGATCGGCTGCCCGGCGGCATCCAGGCCCAGGTAGGAGAACTGGCGCACCAGCATGTGCGGTTCGGCGGCGCGCAGCGAGTTCGCGCTGTGGCAGCACCTCGATCCGAAGCCCTCGACCACGAGTACCGCGCCGCTGACCCGGCCCGGCGCGCTGACCGCCTTGGTGCTGGCGATGCTGGCTCCGCCGCCAGGGGCGGTCAGGTCGTCCCCGGTGACCGCGCCGGCCGCCGCGCTGCCCGGCCCCGGGTCGAACCGCACGGTGCCGGTGAAGGCCAGCTGGGCCATCCCCACGACCAGGGCCAGCACCATCACCGCCGCCAGCGGCGCCATCGGCAGTGCTAGCCGGGGGGGACGACCCCCCCAAAGACCCCCCCGCTCACGGG